>Ga0157374_10000056_pt1 | contig 117163 bp, 107 predicted proteins | sample M25metaG_FD_115308 | JGI IMG/M metagenome (GOLD analysis project Ga0157374, IMG submission 115308) | Miscanthus rhizosphere microbial communities from Kellogg Biological Station, Michigan, USA - M2-5 metaG | ecosystem: Host-associated > Plants > Roots > Rhizosphere > Soil | place: USA...
AGCCATAGCTTGTAGTAGCTCGTCGGTTGAGGCACACTTCATAAGCTGTTCACGCATTTCTTTAGCGCCGTCAAAGTCGCTTATATAAATTTTACAAAAACGATTGAGTGTTTTAATGTTGCGTTCCTGGTCTTGCCAAGTCTTGGCAAAAAGACTGACTTGTTTCTGGTATAGCGCAATACGCTCGGCTTTGGTTTTTGTTTCCCACGGACTTTGTTTGGCAAAAGCATATGGATCATGGAATATGCCGCGGCCAATCATAATCCCGTCAAGACCATACTGCTTAGCAAGTTCAATCCCCTGAGTGCGGTTTTCTACGTCGCCATTACCCGCCACAAGTGTTTGCGGTGCCAACTGGTTTCGCAGCTGAACAACTTCACCAATGATGTCCCAGTGAGCCGGCACTTTGCTCATTTCTTTGCGTGTCCGGCCATGCACTGTCAGTAAGGTCAGGTCTTTGCCAAGCAAAAATTCAAACCAGCTCATGTCTATTTCGTTAAAACCAATCCGGGTTTTAACGCTTAGTGGCAAACAGCCAGCCAGACCTTCTTTAGCAGCATCGATAATGTCGCTGGCTAGTTGTCTATTTTCCCGTTTGATCAGTGCGCTGCAGGCACCGTTTTGGACTTCGCTTTTAGCGGGGCAACCCATATTGAGATCTACGCCTACAAAATTACAACCTTCAGGTAGCCCCAGTTCGCGGGCAGTAGTGCCGTCGGCAACCTGTTCGGCTATAGCTTTAAAATTTTCGGGTTTAAGCCCCCATAACTGCGCCACCAGCCCCTTTTCAGATTCAACGAAACGAAGCTTTTTAAGTAGTTTCGGTCGGCCCGGGCTCATCAGTCCATCTACATTCACAAATTCAGTAAAGAACAGATCTGGGGCCGCAGTATTCGCAATAATCTGACGAAACACCGTATCGGTTACGTCATCCATTGGTGCCAGTACAAAGAAGGGTTTGGGTAGTTCCTGATAGTTCATTTTTATTCAAATGGTAATTCTTGTTTTTCGTAAAGCAGATCATGTGCCACAAATGAATATTTATAGCACAAAACCCGGTACATTTCAAATGAACCGTACTCACTGTATGGAGGGTGTGTTGTAAATCTTAAGGATTAGTGTTATAATATATAAGTTTCACCGATTGGTGAGGCACGTTAACAGGTGTGTGAGTTTTGAATCTCATGAGATTGGATGTGAGGTGGCTACTAGCCGCTTCACATCCAATCTCAGGGAGGAGAAATACTAGGTAGAAGAGAGAACGCAGGCCTTACCACTTCCAACCGTAGAACTGGAGAGTACACTCATGAACCGTCCGACCATCGCGGCCGTCCTCTGCTTCGTCGTTCTGACGCTGTCCGGAGCTGGCGTCGTTGCTTGCTCAGGCACATCCGGCTCGTCACGCCAGGCCACTGGCACAGTGCCTGAGCCACTGTCCACCGACACGTACAGCTTGTCCGGTAGCGGCGTGAAGATCACGTATTACCACGCGGACAGGCACGACGGCAAGGGCACGTTCAGCAACCAGCGACCGGACGTGGCGATCATCGCCCACAACCAACTCAATGTGAGCGGGATCTGCGATGCGACGTACGCCCTTGGCAGCTACAAGGACATGTCGCTCGAAGACGCGCGCGACCTCGGAGAGAACTGCCAGATGATCGAGGACATGACCCTTCACAACTACGCGGACAGCCCGACCTGCATGAACGACATGCAGACCATCTTCGGCGCAGTTCCGAAAGACGCCTCGTTCCGAACGGCCGTCACCTACGGTGACATTCGTCGTATCTGCGGCGACACCAGCGCCGGATCCAACAACGACACGCTTTCCTACGTGGATGTGATGGCACAGAAGTAGTCAGCGAACCGGCCGGCGCGGGATCACTCTCGTGAGTGGCGCCTCGGAACTTCCGATGTGCGCCCCCGGCCACTCCGCTCGCCCATCCCTCTATCCCCTATAGCTCCCCAACCTCACACACCTGACTACTTCTTATACTAAACACAAAACTCCTGGCAAACAGACCTCTATTTCAATACAGAGAGTACTAGCTCGCTCAGAATATTGAGCTTATTCCCAGCGGAAAACTCTGAACGCAATGGCGTAGATAATCACAAACCATACTGCCATTACTGCCAATTGCGGTCCAAGATCAAATAACGTTTTGCCCTCGGTTAAAATCATCCGTGCACCATCAATTACCGGTGTCAGTGGCATATAGGTCGTAATACTTTGCAGCCACTGCGGCATCAAAAAGCGCGGGAAGAATACACCGGTCAAAAACATCATCGGAAAGACAATAATATTACCGAGTGGTGCCGCCTGACGCTCGTTTTTCGCCCAGCCGCCAATTGCCAGACCAATCCCCAGCACCAGTACAATGCCCAGCCCTGCAAACAATCCAAACTGCACCACATTTCCTACCGGTTTCAGGCCAAAGACGGCACGCGCAACAGTAAACATTACTCCAATCGAAAGCAAGCCGGTTACCGCCTGACCCATCATGGTCGAAAGGAAATACTGCCAAACCCTTAGTGGTGTGGTGTGCAAGCGGCGTAAAATACCCATCTTTTTAAGTTCCGGGAAGACATTCATTGGCCCAAAGATGCCAGCCCCCAGTATTGAAAAGCCCAGCAGTCCAGTAAAGGTGTAGTCAAAGGCGCTTAAACTATGGACATTAGTTTGCTTGCTGCTTACTGTAAATGGCGTCCTATCGGTCACTAGCTTTGCGTTAATGCCTTGGACGGCAGCTTGTAAAACCGAAACCAGCGTTTGTGCTGCTTGTTCACTGTTCTGGGTGTAGTGTACGACTGCATTACCAGAGGGCAAACCATCTTTTGCTACACCGAAGCTGGGTGGTAATTCCACCGTAGCATCGACTTCGCCGCGGCCCATGCGCTGGTTGGCATCGGAAAATGTTTTTACCTCTTTGTTTACTTTAACGACCTTGCTCTTACCAAGCGTGGTCACAAACTGCTTCGCGAATGATGTCTGCGACTCGTTAATAACTGCAATATTCAGCGAAATAGAGCTATTGTGGCTAAGCGATCCAAAGACAAACAGGAAAATCAATGGAAATAGAAAGGTAAAAAACAGTGCTAAACGATCTCGAAACACACGCCGCAGATTAATGCGGAAAAAAATCCAGACGGTAAAAAGTTTTTGCTTAAATGTCATGAGCGAAGCGCCTTTCCCGTAAGGTCAATAAATACATCTTCTAGATTAGCTTGTTCTACTTTTTGCTCCTTGGTAAAGCCACGGTCCAGTAGGTCTTTAATAAGATTTTTCGGTGTATCTAACTTGATAATTTTACCGCGGTCCATAATGGCAATGCGGTCACAGAGCACTTCAGCTTCGTCCATATAATGAGTGGTTAAGATCACGCTAATACCACGACCACGAACTTCTTCAATTAGTTCCCACAAGTTACGCCGGGCTTGTGGGTCCAAGCCCGTAGTGGGCTCGTCCAAAAAGAAGACCTTAGGGTTGTGCACTAGTGCCGTCACGATGCTAAAACGCTGTTTTTGCCCACCGGATAACTGCTCAATATAGCTACTGGCTTTATCGCCCAGATTTACTTCGTCCAAAAACTTCTTAGGGTTCACTTTTTCGCCATAAGCAGCAGCAAACATCTCGATAATTTCAGTCAGTTTAGTTTTATCCTGAAACCCGGGAGCCTGCGGCTGCACACCGATCATACCCCGAATGTCGTAAGGCCGCGTCGCCACATCTACGCCGTCAATTGAGGCTGCGCCTCCATCTATGGAGCGCAGGGTTTCAATCATCTCCAGGGTGGTAGTTTTACCAGCACCATTAGGACCTAAAATGCCAAATATTTCGCCTTTTTTAACCTCAAAACTAATCCCGTCAACTGCTTTGACGCCGTTATAGGATTTTTGCAGGTTTTCGACCCGTAAGATGGTGTCGCCTATTTTTGCCATAACTCTTTCACCCTACCATATTCTTTTGAGCAAAACAAAACGCCCCGATAATTCGGAGCGTTTTGTTTACATTTAATGAACCGTTAAGCTGCGCGCTTGACAGTCAAGAAACCGTTACGTGGGTTTTCATTGACAACAAAACCATCTGGCAGGTCACAGCCTTCTGGACGCTCATCCTTTGAGAAGTAGTAAATGGTCTGCTTCTTGCCGCCACGCAGGGTGACTTCCTTGCTGTTCAAGTAATAGGTGACACCCTTTGAGTTCGTGTGCTTGTATGCCATACCGCATATCTCCCCTTATAACTAATGTTAGTACCCCTAACATACTCTCGTCTGATTTTGTTTGTCAACAGGTCCTTTCCAGATAAGCGGTCCCAAGCATAAGCAGAACTTGCCGAAGAGAGGCTTGTTGTATTACACTTGTGGTTGTTACTAATAGCATCTAAAGGTGGTTAACAAAATGGATTTTCGCCAAATAACCCAGCCAACAACTGGGCGGCCGGCTCCCGCCCCTATGACGTCTAATACCTTAGAACAGCGCGAAGGTAAGCGTCCCAGCGAGAGCAAACCGGAACGCAGCTGGTTGCAAATTTTTAACGGTATTTTGCTGGTTAGTATCGCGCTGCTTATTGGGTTGGTAGCGCTAGCTATCACGCATGTTACCTCTAGTAACGAAGGCAAATTTGTAGACACTAGCAAATATCAAGCTGTTTTCTTAAATAACGGTCAGGTCTATTTTGGTAATATTACCAACCTGAGTACACAGTACGTCCGTATGGCTAATATTTACTACTTGACGCAAGGTACTACGTCCGGGAGCAACACAGCCAGCAATAATTACTCCTTGGTTAAATTAGGTTGTCAGCAAATTCACGACCCATATGATTCTATGATTATTAGCCGCGACCAAATTACTTTCTGGGAGAACCTACAGGATAATGGTAAAGTTGTGAGCAGCATCAAGCAGTTCATCAAGCAAAACCCGAATGGTCCTGACTGTTCACAGGTAAGCAACCAGACCCAAGCCAGCAATACTAGTGGCACACAAGGCGCTAGCAACACCAACAACAGTAGTACAGCAAACAACACTAAACAGTAGCGTTAAATCGCTACTTACTAAAAGGCACCGTGCTGGACACGGTGCCTTTTAACTTTGGGATACCCTTTTGGATCTTGCACTCCTTCCGGAATACTATAAATACTTTTTAGCCCACCAATGATATGGCGCTGCTACCAAAAAACCAGCCAAAGCAATGCTGGTTAGCAACAAGCTCCAGCCGGCCGTATCAAACGACCACTTAGTAGAGGTAAAATCAAACTTATATAAGCTATCTGGAATAGGGGTCAGCTGAATTCCATGATCCGTGGCGTACTGCTGAATACATGCAATGACTTCACTACCCACCTGCGTTTGCTGTTCGCAGTAGCTCTGTGCCTGAGCATAGAGCGCGCTATTACCCTGGCCAAGTGCACTTTCCTGTGCTTGTTGTAAGCGCTCATAGGTGTACTTGAGCTGAATGGGCGGGTGAACCGCATTTGGGCCACTGGCTAGGCTGGTGTTCATGTGGCTATAGATATAAAGCCTTAGTTGCCGAAGTGCAGCTTCTACGTCGCCATTGTTCTTATCAGCCGCATAAACGGCATCACGCAGGCGTATCATGTGTTCGTTATTATGGCGAAGGCTAATGAGGCTTGTGGTACCAAATACAACAACAGCTACTACAAAATACCAAGGTTTGATTTGGCGATAGACCCGCCAAGCATGATGTAAACGACGTTTATCCATCTTACGATAAATTATACCGCACCAATAATAAAGTACAGGTGCTCATACGCTAGTGGTACACTGTTTTTATGCATATCTTCTTCTCTGGAATCGGCGGTGCCGGTATTGGCCCTCTGGCCTTAGTCGCTAAACAAGCTGGTTATGAAGTATCCGGCTCAGACAAGCAGGAGTCTCAGTACATTGCCTATCTGAAAAAACAGGGTATTACCAACATCACCATTGGCCAGTCAGCCGAGCAGTTGGCTGCCGTACACGATGCCTCACCAATTGATTGGTACGTTTACTCATCTGCCGTTGCTATTGAACAGCCCAATGCACCTGAATTCGTCTATTGCCGCGAGCAGGGCATCCATATGAGCAAACGTGATGAGCTCCTCAACCAGATTATTACCGACAAAAGGCTAAAGCTCATCGCCGTTGCCGGTACTCATGGCAAAACCACTACCACAGCCATGACCATATGGCTTCTGAAGCAGCTAGGTATGCCTCTAGCCTACATACTGCCCGCCAAAAGCAGTTTTGCAGAAATGGGAGCTTATGAAGCCGGTGCCGAATATTTTATATATGAATGCGACGAGTTTGACCGTAACTTCCTAAGCTTTGAGCCCTACATTAGCCTGATAACGGGCGTTGATTGGGATCACCCGGATATTTACCCTACACGCGAAGACTACTATGCAGCTTTCCGTGAGTTCTTAGAGCAGAGCCAACAAACAGTGCTCTGGCAAAGCGATGCTGACCGGCTAAGCGTCACTACAGACGACACTCAGACACCCCTTGATAGCGCCGATCCGAATATTCAGTCTGGAGTCTCGCTAGCGGGTCTTGTAAACCGGCAAAACGCCTGGCTGGTCGCTCAGACCATGCAAAAACTAACAGGCAAACCACTGTCGAAACTACTAGCGCATCTTAACCGTTTTCCGGGCGTGGCCAGGCGCTTTGAGCAGATTGTGCCAGGTCTCTATAGTGATTATGCACATACTCCGCCAAAAGTCCGTGGCGCTTTGCAATTAGCACATGAGGTGGCCGGTGAAAAGGTCGTCGCGATTTACGAAGGACTCCATAACACACGCCAGCACTTTATTAAAGATGAGCTGACTCATCTGTTTGACGGTGTCAAAAAACTTTACATTGTCCCCAGTTATCTGGCACGTGAAGATGAGTCGCTCAAGCTTCTTACTCCGGATGACCTAAAGTTGCTTTTAAGTGCCGAGACGCAAACGGTTACCGAAACTGCCGCGCTTGATACTGCTTTACGTGAACAGATAATCCGTCACCTAGAAAATGGTGACACAGTGGTTTGCCTGTCAGCTGGCGGCGGTCACAGTCTTGATGAGTGGTTACGCAAAGAATTTGCCTGAAAAACAGCATAGATTGACCAACCTAAGACACCGGCTGTATCCGTTAGTGCAAAATTAAAGCTAAGCTAACGACAATCGCCAGCAGCGCCACCAACCACGGCCAGATCGGCCCCACGGTCTGCCCCGTTGCGACTTTAGGCTTCGAACTAGCTTTTGTTTCGGCAAGCGGCCTGTTTTGAGAAGGCGGACCCTGGGTAGTAGCGCTGGGCAATCCAACTGGTGGCAAGGATGAGCTGCTGCCCGGTACGCCACTGCTGTGCGACGCGGATCCGTTACCAGCTACAGCTGGCGCAGCGGCAGAACCACCGTGAGGCTGACCCGCCTGCTTGTTCTCCTGTGCCCGTTCTTTGTGATATTCTTCACCGTAGGCAAAAGTGGGGTTCTCTACTGGTTTGCCTGTCCTTTTATCGACTTCAGTACGCAGCCAGGCGCTGGACTCCACACGATGTTCGGCAGGGACCTGTAGCTGTTCCACCTGTGGCTGCTTGGGTATAGCTACAGGTTGCTTTTCGGCACGCATTTGTTCAGGCTGTTGTTTTTGGACATACGTTTCGGCATCGCCTAGTCTACGCTCTGTAGCATATAACCGGTCTTCCAGTTCATTACGTCGCCTGTCTTGCTCTTCTGCGTGAATCCTGTTCGCCTGCTGGTCTTTTTTGGTCTGTTTTGCCTGCGCTTCGTAGCGCTTTTCGTTCTTCTTTTCTATCTTTTTATGCTTAAAATGCTCATACCCAGCACCAACTAAAAGTCCGGTTACGACACCCTTGTTTTGTCCGGCCTTGGTTGCCCGATAAATAGTGTCGTTCAGCTCTGCTTTGGTCACCCCATCCTCATTTGAACTATTCCGAGGAGTAGTCGTTTCGGCCGTTGCACTGTAACCACTTTCATATATATACTCTCTTTGTATGGCGGAAGGTGTTTCGTCACCTATGATGTGTCTGCTTGGCTCTGCATAGCCTGTGTTTGGCGCTTCCTGAGACTGCGTTGGCAGTTCGCCGCTACTGGCTACTGCAACAGATATGCCTTCGTTCTCGCCGAACGGCGGCAGCTGGGGTTGCTCAACCGCTTGAACCGTTCGGGGTGATGGCTCAGTAGCAACAGGAGTCGCTTCAGATAATTCAACGGTTTCTTCTCGGTTGCCTGTCACTGGCGTAACATGCTCCCGAACTGGGTCATGCAGACTCACCACTACATCACCAATAAACTCGTTAGCACCCAGACTATCGTATCGCTCTTGCAAGGTTTCATAGCTTGCTTCTTCGGCATCGTCTTGCTGTTGCTCTTCATTGGCATTAGCTTCAGCTGACTGCAGCAGTTGTTCTGTTTGTGCTTCTGTGTCTGGTGCAGCTACCTCTGCAGGCACTTCGTTTTCTGGGTGTCCTGAGACTTCGGGCTCGGGCTCTTGCCGGTACGGTTTGTCATTTTGCAACTTTTCTTTAACCACTAACTTTATAAACGCCTTATCAAGCCTCAATGTGTTTTTAGGCCTTTCAGACGCAGTCTCGGCAGGCGATACAGGAGGCGTACTTGCCTCCCCTATGACAGCTCGGGATAGACGCACACGGCGCCTGTCTTTAGCTCCTGGGCTTTTGTCGTGGTTATCGGCCGCGCCGGTTTCTGGGGACGGACCCCAAGGTTTTTCCATAACAGATGATATTTTACAATTTTTAGGCTATTTCTTCAATTCCTTAAACATCCTAGCAGTCCTTAAGCTGCCTTCAGCGATCATCACCGCTACCGCTAATAACCCCCCGTTTCATACGACTGCGCAGCTTCTCTATATTTTTATCAGCGATTGCATCAAGTGATATGTCAAGATCGTGTGCAACTACGGCAACATACCATAAAACGTCGCCCAGCTCTTTGACAACGCTTTCTTTATCGAGTTGCTCAAAGTCAGCGTCTTGGTCGCGAATCCACTTTTTAAACAGCGACTGCACTTCACCCGCTTCGTCGGCCAGACCCAACACCTGCTGCATCAGCTCCTGAAACCGATCTTCTTTGGCTAAATTAGTAACAATGGCTTTCTTCTGATATTCATCAAATGTCATGGTTTAGCCCATTCTCCCATTTTCATCTATTTTTACCGCTCCTGCGCGTACTACTTCGATGGCGTCATCAATAATACGGATAACTGTTGATGGGATATGATCCGCTATGGTTCCAGCGTCAACGTAAAAATCAACTGAACCGCCAAAATAGGTTTGCGCTTCTGCAAGATTAGTAGCCGGTGACTCACCTGGTTGGTTGGCGCTGGACGTTAACAGTGCGCCAGTATCCCGGGTAAGCTCTTGTAAATTTTTGTCCGCTGTTATTCGAACCGCCAAAGAGTTCTTGCCCTGATGCAGATACATAAGCTCTTCGCCGCACGGAATAATGACACTGAGTGGGTTCGGCCAGTACTGCTCAACCGCTTTAAGGTACCGCGCCCGCAAGCCTAAATCTATTAGCTGCTGCAAGCGGCCAGCAACCACAGTGCCCGGCTTGTTTTCGCGAGCCTTTAGGGCATACAGACGGCTAACTGCAACTGGATCAGCTGCACGACAGACTAGCCCATAGACAGTATCCGTCGGTGTCACGCCCACCGCCCCTTCCTTAAGTAGTTTGACAAGCTCAGGATCGGTTACACTGGTAAAAATCTTCATCATTTCCCCCGTTACTTGCTCTTGGAGTAGGCGTAATAGGCAACGGCTGCAAGTCCAGCAAACACCAAGACCGATAAAATGATAGCTGGGACCGGTTTTTTAGCGGGCATGGCAGTAGATTTCTGCAAGACTGGGGTTGCCTGTGGCGGTGCTGTAGCAGCCGGAGTGGAAACAGTTTGGCCAGCGCTCAGTGTTTCCGTTTTGGAAGCTTGCTCTGCGATCGGTGCCGATGGCGCGGATGTTACCGTTTGTACATTTACTGGTTCAGCCGTAGTCTGGTCAGGCTTTGGTTCCATGCCTGGTATTGTACTAGTTACAGATAATATTGCCTACCGTTTTGTCGCACCAGTCCTTCGCTTACTAACTCGCTTAGGACCTCCGGAAGACGCTCGTCCTGTATAACCTGCTGCAGGACAGGCAAGGTTTGAGGGACACTCCCCAACAGCTTAATAATCTGTCCACGAACCTGCCGGCGCGAACCAACAAATCGGGATTGTTTTACATAATGCTTACTGGCCTTATTTGCATTACCTATCGTAGTCTTAAGGTGACTGCCGTAATCCATGAGCGCCCAGTAAAACTCCCGCGGATGCTCATGGTTTAGCGTTTGTGCCGCCAAGTCTATAATCTCTTTGTCGGCTACACCCATGCGGTCCGCAAAAAAATGGTGGATATAAACGGTGCGAACATTAGTTTCTATAAAGACAACCGGCGAGTTATAAGCGTATGCAACAATAGCACCGGCCGTGTTAACACCTACCCCGGGCAGCTTGACCAACTCTGGCACGGTTTCTGGAAAATGCTTAAGGTTGTCAACTATCTGGGCAGCCTGCCATAGATATTTTGCCCGACGGTTATAGCCTAGCCCCTGCCAAGCCCGCAAGACATCCCCCAGCTCCGCTTGTGCCAGATTGTGTACCGTAGGAAACTCTGCCAGGAATTCCTGATATTTGGGGATTACTCGCCCAACCTGCGTTTGCTGCAGCATCAGCTCGCTAACCATAATCTTATAGGGATCAAATCGGCCATCCGGTTCGCAGATACGCCAAGGCAGCTCAAAGCGTCCAAACTCGGCATAATAATTCCAAAGCGTCTCTAAAAACTGTTTCTGCTGGTGGTGAGTTAAGTCCATCACTGCTATGATAAAGGAAAGTGGTTACATATCCATAATGAGACCTCTGCTCACCCGCATTGCAAAGCGCCTGGCTGTATTGTTAGTGGGTGCATTTTTTGTTTATGTGGCCGTGTGGCGGGTCTTTCCCTTCTTCAATAATCGAGTGCCAGTAGCCTTAGCCCTCTTTATTACGTACGTCGTTATGGCCTACGCAATTATTCCTGTACTCTTTCGTGTTTACCGCTTGTTTTATCATCCGGCGCATTTACCGCTGTACTGCACCACGCCCGATGGTTTTGCCAGTGATCCTATTAACATTGGACTGATTGGTACGCGTGAGCAACTGGTTGAATCTATGTGTGCTGCTGGTTGGACTCAAGCCGACGAACATGCACCGCTGCATACACTGCGTCAAATCTTTGCGACGATCACCGGCTTTAAATACCCTAACGCCCCTATGAGCCGATTATATTTATTTGGCAGAAAGCAAGATCTTGGGTTTCAGTTACAAATTGTAGGCAGCCGTGCCGGGCGGCATCATGTGCGGTTTTGGGCAGCCGATCCAAAGCTAGCCCGAGAGCTACAACACCACGTACGGTTTTGGAACCGCTTTTACAAACCCAGCAAACATAAGCCGAGCGTGCAGTTTTGGGTTGGTGCGGCGAGCAAGGATGTCGGCCTGGCGCCTATTCGCCACAATGCGCAGGTAACCCACATGATAGACCCTGACACTAACCGAGAACGCCGCAAGATCGTGCATGACTTGAAGCACGCTGGGAGACTGGGTGGCAGTCATACCACAACGGTCAACCGGCCATTCCGACTACGTAACCGCGCCTGGCGCGGCTATTTGCAAAGTGACGGCCGCATCACCATCTGCGAATTAAAATAATGCGGTCCGTTCGGGAGAGTAGTAAAGCTTTATAGTCCGCCGTAGCCGCCACCGTAACCCTGATAGTTGATATCCGGCTTGTAGTAATCGGTGATTTTGGAAGCTGTGCCACCACCGGTCGGCATAATGTAAAGTTCGCTGCTATTTTTGGAAACCAGCAAGTAGTTATCAGTAAACCAGCCATAATTTTTATAGTCGCTAAGTGCGGCAATCTGCTTCTGATTTTTGCCATCGGCATCACCTACAAACAGCGTGCTCTTGCCGTCGCGCTGGTCAGCCCAAAAGGTGCTGCCGCCCGAAGGGGAAAGCAAATAAGTAGTGCCATATGCTACGGACTGGAATTTATCAGCGGTTATAGAGGGATCCGTCGTTATTTTGCCATCCTCATAGTCATAGTAGTCGGTAGTGCCATCATGAGAAAACCCAACATATAAACCTGCAGGCTCATACAAAACCGTGGTAGCTCCAATTGAAGTATAACCATTACTGAATGTTGGATAGGCACTGGGTGCAAAACTTTTAACCGTGCGTGCGCTGGAACCATCAGCATTTATAGCATCCAGCTCGGCCTTTTTACCGGCCAGGACATACTCTGGTGCCATGCCATAACCATCCCAATTCTTAGTATAAACCACCTGGCTTCCTACCAGATAGACATCCTGGAAGCTCTGCCTTGCATACCAATTAGCATCAGTACCGCTGCCCTGCGTCTGATCAAGCAGTAGCGAACTGCCAGTAGTTGGGTCAAACGATTTAATGGCCTGCGCATTGGGTTGCCAGTTCTGCACCGAAGTACGACCTACCCGGTAGATAAACCGGTCACCGCTCCAGCCCACAAGCGTAAAATTGGTACCGGCCCCCTGGTCGATAGTACTGAGTTTATCGCCACTAGTAGTATCGATCAGGTATAAACTTGCTGTGTCGCCAGAGCGCTTAGACAGCAGCGCCAGATATTTCCAGTCGCGCGAAGCTAACAGGGAAGTTGTGTAGCGATCCTCATTTCCCGTACCCGCTAGTACGGTTTGGCGATCAGAGCCATCTAGATTGGTTTTAATAACATCAATCTTGCCGCTTAAATTAGAGAGGAAATACAGTTTGCCGGCAGGCGTTAGGCTAAAGGTGTTTTTCGCTAGATCGCCCGCAGCGACAATAGTGACCTGAAGGCTGTTAAAGCTACCCGATCCGATTGTTGCATTCTCTGTAGTGGCGCTTGAATCAAGCACAACCGTAGCCAAGCCGCTTGCGTCAGTTTTGGTTTTGGCATCTTTTATAGTAATGACGGCATTCGCTATTGGTTTTGCAGTAATTTTGTTGACTACTTTAAGTCTTACCTGATGGCCGAGGGCGACTATTTTTACCATAAAGTGACCGCCGGAAAGGGCTACCAGCTCGTCTTGTGAAACGCTTTTGTAATACGGCTTACTGACTTCCAGCGTTTTACTACCAGCGTGTACTTTTAGAACCGCCCTGCCTTTGGCATCAGTTTCTGCTAGCACTCCTGCGAGCTTTAGCCGTGCTCCGCTAACCGGTGAACCAGTTTTACTGTCAACCACACTCACGGTAATGGAAGCTTTCATTGCAAGACCAAGAATGTTGTAGCGCGTAAATGGTACTGCGCCAAGTACAATCAGCACCATCAAGAGTGCCGCAATACTACCGTTGCGCGTCCGCGGTACTGACCACCACTTTAACCATTTTTGCTTAAAGCGCTCCCTTAAGCTCTGCTTCATAATTACCGCGTTTTCAGCGGCAACATCTTGGGCTTTCAGCGCTTCATCACCATCGGTCTTTAGGATGTCATCAACTGCTTTGTCGGTTTCGGGGTCGTCAGACTCAACTTCAGCCACCTGCCCTTCATTATCAATAGCAATCTGCCTTGAGATTCTATCAGATTCCGGGAGAGTGTCTGGTTTGGACTGGGAAAGTCTATGATTTGGCAAGTCTTTTGGATCATCCATATCAGCCATTTTGCTTATCCTTACTTTTAAAGATACTATAGCAAAATTTCAGGTCAATATATACTAAGCATGCATGATACGAATGAGTGAGCGTGTCGCTCAAGAAGCGGCGGACTATCTAAGCCAGCATGATCCGACCTTACGGTCCGTTATTGAGACGCATAGGCTATGCACTATACGACCGCATAAAAACTATTATCAAGAATTAGTTGATAGTATTATCAGCCAACAGCTCAGTGTTCATGCCGCGCGTAGCATCGAAAAACGTTTTCGCGATTTGTTTGGCGGTCGCTTCCCTACTCCCGAAGAAATCTTAACTACCGATGTTGAGACCCTGCGAGGCCTTGGCTTTTCGCACGCTAAAGCCAGCTATGTACTAGATCTGGCTCAACACGTTTTAGACGGTCGGGTGCAATTTAACCACCTGGACAGCCTAACTAACGATGAAGTCATCGCCGAATTGACCGCCGTTAAAGGCATTGGCGTTTGGACGGCGCACATGTTTTTGATGTTTTGTATGGGTCGCACTGATATTTTGCCGGTCGGTGACTTGGGTATCCGTAACGGCATTCGAAAACTGTATAGCCTTGACATAGTGCCAGCGCCGCAGCAAATTACCGATATTGCCGCTAGCAATCACTGGCATCCCTATGAAAGCATCGCCAGCTGGTATATCTGGCAAGCGCTTGACGCTACGCCCGAAGTTTAGTTGATTGCTAGCGACTGTAAAATGTTTACGATAATTGGTTTAAAAGCAGCATCTTTCCAGCCTGAAGCCTTCAGTACCACTGGCTTTGGTGTTTCGTTGGCACAAGAATCGCTAGCGCACGTAGCAAACGAAACGCTGACCAGCGGGTTGCCTTTTATAACGTCACTAAGCGGTATAGTCTGCCCTTGTTGGTAACCTGCATCACCCGTTAGATACAAGGCGTCTAGGTTATCTGCACTGCTATAGCCCAGGTAACTTAAAAAAGTTTGGGCGCGCTGGACCGGAGTGGGCTGAGCATAGGTAAGCTTATCTGATCCTAGGCTAGCCATAGCCCCATCAGCCGGAAAGCCAGCAATAGCCGACTGCTGGTTTTGCACTGTTACAATAACATGGCCATTAGTTTGGCTGGTAGGTGTTTCCATGCTGACATCTGGAGAGATTATAGTCAGCTTTGCGGTAGTATCCGACACTGCCCAGTTGTTAGGGTAATCTATGCCAATACCATAGGTAGTTGAATCGTAATGCGCTGTAGGAACCGTCTTTATGAGTTGGGAGATTTGCTTGCGTGGTGTGGTCGTTGCGGTCGATTTTTTGGCAGGAACAGTCTTGTGCTGAGATCCCACATAATACGCTGCGCCGACAGCAGCCAGCACAAGCACCACCCCAAATACTATTTTCCATCGCCCTTTTGACGGGGTAGGTTGACCACCAGCTCCGGGGTCATTCGGTACCACGTTATGCGCCGCTATGGATTGCTCTTGTTCATGACGCAAATCTTGAGCAACTACGCCGTCGGGATCACCCGGTTCGCGCAGATGTTCGTTAAGTTCATCATCGGCTTCGTCGTCGTAGCCGCTATCTTGGGCACCAAATTGGGTGTTCATGCTATGTATTATAAACCTTAGGTCTTTTTACTAATTACTACTGTCGTGCATACCGTAAATGACATAACCGCGGCGCTTAACTGTAACCAGTTCAACCTAAAAAGGTGCGCTTCCGTTTTTTGTAGCCCTAAGACAGACTGTTGCGCTGCTGGATGTTTGGAAGCACCTAACACACTTTTCATTTCTAATGGTGCGGCAGCACTTACTGCCGAAGCATCTCCAGATTGCACACCGATGCCCTTCCCTTTGGACGCCGCCGATCCAGCGTGGCTCGTTACCGCTACTGGTTGCGCTGTAATATCCGGATCACAGGCATCATCGATACCGTCCTGATCAACATCCTCGTGGCTTAGCGACACCAGCAGGCAATCAGTGGCGTCATTCGGCACGCCGTCGCCATTGTAATCATCAGCGCTGGCAGCAATATACACTATCTTCTGGATATCAATTGCTTCACCCGCCATACTCGTAGCGTGCACATGCAGTGTGTGATAGCCCGGCTCTGTGCTATTGGGAATGTGTACTGTTGTAGTCACCACGCCATTACTACCAACCCCACCTTCATCTAGTAATATCGGCGTAGAATGTAGCACCACCTGATATTTACTGCCCGGTTGCAGTGATAAATCCGGATCATTCACTGTAACCTGGTCTGCATCGCCTCGAAGCACTACGTCATCTGCTATACCTGTATTATAAGAGACGGTTTGTATCGTTCGGCCCACTCTTGATGCGCTGGTTAATAGCGGTATGGACGGATCAAGTACTGGTATACCGAAAGGAACGGGAATAGGCATAGGTGCGCTTAGGCCACGAGTCTGGTCGGCAATTGTTTGAGCCAGCAACTGATAACCCAGCGGCGTTGGATGATAGCTCTCGGAGCCGACAAAGTTAACCTCATGGCCAAGTATCTTTGTACCGGCATCGCCACCTACCGTAAAGCCATTCATGGCCTTACTGCCAGATTCGCACAGTCGGTGACCATCAAAAGCGTGCTGCGTATTCACATAGAATACTCCGGCCGTTTGGGCTGCTCGCTGCACCACACTATCCAAGTAGTCTATAAGTTGGGAGGCAAAGATTATTTCATCGGCATTTAAATGCACGTTGAGACCGCAGTCACCGCCAGTTTTCGCTACTTGCGGGTAACCTACTACATACATTCGAGCACCGCCAGATTCATTGCGAAGCGTAGTGTATGTTTTTACCAGTTTAGAGTATGTGGCATTTATTCGGTTGACCAGCTCTACCCGATCTTCGTAGGTATTGTAGCAGGTGCCGCCACCACTGTTTGCTACACATGATTTCACAATGTCGGCAAACCCAATGTCATCACCACCTACCGACAGCACTAGTGTCTCCGGCAGATAGTTTGAGGCAAATTCTTGCTGGTAGATGTAACCGGGTAGGAAGTTGGCTAGGATGTTTGGCTTATTCCGATTCCCTTCTTCAATCCTGTCCTTAACTTGACCTTGAAATTTCTGATTGGTACCAACGAGCTTATCAGTCTTAGCTCCTGAGCAGGCAATAGAATTGTACGAATTAAAATAACCCCGACCTAACAAAAATGGATATGCAACAGGCGAGATATGACAGGTATCATTACCGTCATCACTTTCCTGTGTATAATCAAAAGCTCCCTCTCCCGAAATATAAGAATCACCCATCCCCAAAAGTCCAAGCTTATGCACGATAGCCCCAGGTGCCGTTGCCGTAAACTCGGCTATTTTGTATTCGGTCAGAGATTTAGCCTCGTAACGCGCTGTAAAATTTAGTGTATCATCGTCTGCGAACTGCAGGTCTGTAGGATATTGCAGGTCGGATTGCTCGCTTAGCAGGCCCTTCCCCATTGGACGGCTATCAAGTGTCCATCCCTGCAAGATATTTTTGCCTGCACAATAATTGGCATCTTTTTGTAGCACATCTAGTTGGTCACTACAGGTCGACAAGTCGTATACATTCAAGTTACCGGTGCCCCAGTTATCAGTATTGGCAGCCGCATATCGTCCGTCATTACTAATTGCCAGAGCAGGATTTGCTAGACCCAAAAACCACGCCGGCTCAATAGGCGCAGCGAACAACTGGGTACTCAGGTCATTCATATTCACTCGCACCAGCCCGCCTTGCGGCATATCGGCAAGCATCCACTCGCCATTAGAGGAAAATGCCATATCATTTGTATTTATTTGTAAGGGCTGATGCGTACTTGGGTTGCGCAAAATCACATCGGGCTGTTTAGTAACTTGGTAGCTTACCGTCATCCCATCTGTAAAAACCGCCTGTAGATCCGACTTACTCCCGCTATAATAAATACCCAGTTCATTACCAATAGTAGGCGCCGGAACAGATAGAAACGCCCGCGTTGCAATAGGCGAAGTAATGAATGTTGATAGATTACTCGGTCCGGTTAAGTGCGCGAATTTATTTGACCCCAGTTGAATTTGACCGTCAGCAGTCAGCACGCCAAAAGGCGATAAATACGTACACACTATCCGTGGAGTAAGCTGTCCATCCGGGATATACGCCGTTTTAGTGCAAATATTGGCATAATCATCAGGAATGCTATTTGCGGGCAATTCCACAACCTTACTAAGTTGCGGTGCATCAAGCGATACCCATGCTGAACCTACGCCAGCAGAAATATGGTGCAATCTAGAGCACGCACCAAAAATAGAAAACGCCAGACTTAGAAAAATCAGCAAAGCTCGTTTAGAGCGCGGCCACACAGCAAATCTCCAGCTAGTTGTGAGCTAACCTTAGCCTAGGTTTGCGTTATTGTCAATCTTTGACTACTGGAAAGTATTCAGCCTTAGCGCTTCCACCACAACTTATCTCTATAAATAACACCGTTTTGTCGTCGCTTGATATCTCCTCAGGCCATTTATAGCGGGAAGCAGCCCTATCGTAATACGACGCATCATAGAAGCAACGAATTTTGTATAAGCTAAAAGAGTTTACGGCTAAATCATTCGGGTCATAATTTCCTTGATTCTTTACAGTTATATAGTCCCTATGAATTAGGTCTTTTATTTGATCTACTTTAATTGTTGCGTCTTGTTTTGAAAGATTATCATAAATAGCCTGTGTAGTGACGTTGCAGCCAAGATACTTTATAGCAAAAATTGACCCATTGCCTGTGTAGCTACACTCATGATAATGACTAAAGTGTGAAGGGCCTGTTTTCTCTATTTCATTCTTAAAGTTGCCAAGTACGCGATCTGCACCTAAATATCGCCTGCGTTCGGAGTTAACCTGCACATTCCAAACAATCCAGCTTCCGAACAGCCACATAAGCAGAGCCAGCAGCAACACTGTAAAAACAGCCGTAACTTTATGCCGGCCAAACCACCACAATGTTCTTTTTAGGCGACCGGCCGGTGTCTGCGTGTTTGCCATGGTACTGATTATGGTAACAAATTTTGCAGCTTTTATGCAGCTAAGATGTAGATAGACTCAAGCAAAGTCACATTACAGATGCGGGCACCCGCATATCCTGTTAATGGTGTTGTATACGTGGATTTTACTTTTCTACAATACGCAAGTTAAGTTCATCAAGCTGTGCAACTTCGGCCACAGATGGTGACTGCATCATAGCGTCAACGCCAGAACCGTTCTTGGGGAAAGCCACCACTTCGCGGATATTGTCTTCATTTACCAGCACCATGAACATGCGGTCGACACCAAAGGCGCAACCGGCGTGCGGCGGTGCGCCGTACTTAAAAGCGTTTATCATGGCACCAAAACGCTGGTTTACATACTGCTCGTCAAAGCCCAGCACACCAAAGACCTTATACATAATTTCCGGGTTGTGGTTGCGCACACCGCCAGAACAAATTTCGTAGCCGTTCATCACCATGTCGTATTGGTCGGCCAAAATATTGAGTTTATCTTCGCTTTCAAGGGCTTTCAGGCCACCCTTTGGCATGCTGAATGGGTTATGTCCAAAGTCAAGCTTGCCGGTTTTTTCGTCTAGCTCGTAGAACGGAAAATCAACGATCCAAGCCAAAGCGATAACGTCCGGGTCTTTCAGATTGAAATGGTCGGCAAACGCAATACGCAATTTGCCCAAAACTTTGTTAACCTTAGTACGCCTATCCGCACCAAAAAATACGATGTCGCCGTCTTCGGCGCTCATTTTAGCACGAATTGCTTCCAGTTCTTCAGCTTTCAAGAACTTGGCGATTGGCGATTTTACTTCCCCGCCCTCGTAAGTCAGATATGCTAATCCACCAGCGCCTTCCTTTTTGGCAATCTCTGTAAAACTGTCGATTTGTGATCTACTGAGTTCACTAGCACCCCTTACGCAGATAGCCTTCACACACTCGGCACTTGCAAACACACCAAATTCGGAACCTTTCAGTTCGTTAGTTAGGTCGACCAGTTCCATGCCGTAGCGGAGGTCCGGTTTATCAGAACCATACTTTTCCATGGCTTCAACATAAGGAATGCGTGGAATGTCTTCACTCAGTAAGCGCTTGCCGGCAAATTCTGTTGAAAGTTGCTTAATTAGCGGTTCCATAGTGGAGCGCACCTCTTCGCCATCTTCCACAAATGACATTTCTAAGTCCAGCTGGTAAAACTCACCGTACAAACGGTCAGCCCGTGGGTCTTCGTCGCGGAAACAAGCTGCCAGCTGGTAATACCGCGGCAAACCGCCCACCATTAACAGTTGCTTGAACTGTTGCGGCGCCTGAGGCAAGGCGTAAAACTTTCCGGGCTGAATACGAGACGGAATTAAGAAGTCACGCGCACCTTCGGGGCTGCTGTTGGCAAGGATCGGTGTAGCTACTTCGATAAAATCGTGCTGCTCCAAAAAAGTGCGCATTACCGTGTAATATTTAGCGCGCTTCTTTAGCATGTACTGCATTTTGGGGCGACGCAGATCTAAAAAGCGATATTTGAGACGCAAATCTTCATTAGCAATGGCATCACCCATGACCTGAATTGGTAAGGCCTCGGAGCGATTTAAAATAGCTAGCTCGTCCAGCTTAATTTCGATATTTCCGGTCACCAGGTTTGGGTTGCGCAATCCCTCTTCGCGTTCCACCACCGTACCGGTAGCAGAAATTACAAATTCATCACGGAGCTGTTCAGCTAGGGCAAACGCCTCACTTTGTTCTGGCCGGATTGCCAGCTGAGCAACGCCGGTATGGTCGCGTACATCAATAAAAATCAAGCCCCCGTGATCGCGGCGGGAATTTACCCAGCCTTTAAGCGTAACGCGTTCGCCCACTTTCGCAGTTGTGTCGGCTACAAATGTTCTCATTTTTCAAATTTTCCTGCTTAGTTTAGAAGTGAGGGCTTTTATATGCGGGTCGGATGCACAACTACAGCGCCGGCTGTTAATTGCCGACCCGTGAATTTGTATTGAAATTCAATTGCCTTGCCATATTCTAGGTTATTTTACCACCTCTGACGGCCCAGTGGTAGCCTCCGGTTCAGGCTTTGGCTCGGTATGACTTTTATGATCTTTATGTGCAGCCGTTTTAGCTACCAGCCGCAGGTCATCATAGCGGTCAAACTCATCCACAATAGATCTGCCAATCATCTGTTCCAGTATGTCCTCAATGGTAATAATACCCACCAGCTCTTCAAAACCGTTAACCACAAAAAACAGGTGCTGTTTAGTTTTTAAGAAGGCCTGCAGTGTTTGATAAAGAGAAAATTCTTCATGTACATAGGTAAGCTTACGGCTCATAACGTCCGCCACTTTGCCCGTCTTTCGGGCGCCTACTAAATCGTGAAGATACAGCAAACCCACAATGTTGTCTGGGGACTCATCGTAAACGGGAAAGCGGCTATGACCACTACGGGCCAGCTCGTCCATAAGAATGGGGCCGATTGCCTCATTTGCCGCGACCATTTTTACAACCCGTTTTGGCACCAATACTTCAAGTACCAGCTTGTCTCCAAAACTAAGCGCATGTTGCAACAAGGCAATTTCACTAGGTGAAATGCGGCTATCAGCTTGACCTTTTTGACGTTCTAATAGCCCCGCCAGATCAGCTTTTTCATAGAGGCCAGTATGAATAGAGATATGCCGATGCTTTCGTATAAAACGCACCACCCCCGCCAGCAGCGGCTGCAAACGTTCCAAAGCACTCGATACCACTGGAGCCATTACTTTGGCAAATGCTAGCCTGCTTTTGGTAAGTTCATAGGAAGGCACAACCATAAATCCGCCAATTCCTACCACCATTAGTACTACGATCACCCCTAAAAATGTGCCGACTGCCTGCACCATACAGATAAGCGCTAGCACGGTAAACACAATTGCTCCGCCGCTAAGCAACACGCGCAAACTAGCACCATAAGCTGCCGCCCGGTACAGCAGCTGTGCCACTTCGTCGCCGCCACGCGCTATACGCTTGAGTTCATGAGTTGGTACATGCCGATACGCCCGCTCCAACACTAAAAATGCCAGAACTATTAAAGCCGCTACCAGACCTAGGATGAAATTAACCATACCCCTATCTTACGACGCGAGACGCAGCACCGTAAAGTCAAACTGAAGCTACCGATATTGCTACGCTAGTGGTACTATTATCTAGAGAATAAGGAGTAGGCCAAAGCTATATGGACAAGCGTTTTTTGGGAATTATCGGTGTTATTATAGTGATATTTGGTGGTATTTTGGTGTTTCATGGCAATAAATCGGACAACTCCGGTTCGTCGAATGCCAAACCGACCAATCACGTAGAAGGCAAGTTGGACAGCAAAGTAACCCTGGTAGAATACGGTGACTACGAATGTCCTGTTTGTGAAGGCTATTTCGCGACCGTCCAGCAAGTACAACAAAAGTATAATGACACTGTAAAGTTCCAGTTCCGCAACTTACCGCTCAGTCAAGTTCACCCTAACGCTCTCGGTGGCGCACGAGCGGCAGAAGCTGCCGACCTGCAAGGCAAGTTCTGGCAAATGCACGACCTACTCTACACTCAAACTAACTGGCAGGATTGGTCAACCAGTAATAATCCAGAGCCCCTGTTCTGGAACTACGCCAAGCAACTCGGTCTAAATGTACCCAAGTTTAAGACTGATTTTGCCAGTAGCAAGGTAAATGGTCGCATCCAAGCCGACATTGCTGAGTTCATGAAAACCAAGCAGCAAGAAGGTACTCCAACCTTTTTCTTAAACGGCAAATACATATCCAACCAGCAGCTGGTGGATAGTACCGGTACTCCCAACCTGGCAAACTTTAGCCAAATACTGGATACCACACTTAAGAACGCTCAATAAACATTTACCAAAACGCTATAAGTCAGAAGACTTCGGTACTCCCGGAGTCTTTCTGTTTGGCGCTTGTGCGCCATCCACCGCTCAAACACTAATGTGCCATAAGGTGGCACACTGATAATAAGTGCCGTTAGTGCATACCAACGCGACCAGCCTAATGACGGGTACAATCCCAGCGCTGCAACCATATAGCCAAAGAAAATCATGCCATGTGTTTGTCCGGCAATCAGCACTGCCGCATTATTTCCGGGCATAAGATAGTGTTCGATTAGGATACCGGCAATCAAAATAGTCCAACCCGCAGCCTCAGCAAAGGCGGCAATACGGAACAGCAGCCAGGCTTCGTTTTCGGTAAATGGCCTTGCAGTTTCAAAGCGTTTCATAAGTTTTGTAAACATATAAAAATGGTAGCGCATCTGCACTACCATTTACAGACTGTAGGCGCTCTCTTTACGCTGCGCCCGCAGTCATGGCTTCCTGCATATCCTTAGGTGATACCTTTTTCTGTTTGATTAGAATTGTTGCCAGTACCGAGGCACTAATCAAGAAACAAGTCGCTACATAGAATGCAATGTGAAAACCGTGCACCTGAGCCGCAAGTGGGGTCAGCTTATTTGGTGCGGTCTTTAAGTGTTTAACGTATCTAGTTGCGGCTGATGTAGCTACGCCTGTTAATACCGCTAGGCCCAAAGCACCGCCGATCTGCTGAGCAGTATTTAGCAGGCCCGAAGCAAGTCCAGACTCCCTACCCTCAACGCCGCTAGTTGCTGCAATGGTAATTGCAACGAAGGTAGCTCCCATACCCAGTCCCATAAAGATAAAGCCCGGCAGTAAATCATGCAGATAAGTACCCTGTACCCGCACATGAGACAACCAGAACAAAGCACTGGCAGTAACAAGAGGAGCCACCATTAGGATTGGCTTAAAACCGACTCGCTTCACTAGCCGCGGCACATTTGTAGCAGCAATAGCAATCATGACTGGGATAACTAAGAAGCTAAGGCCAGTCCTCACTGGCGAATAGCCTAGCACTGTCTGCGTGTAAAGCGAGGTAAAGAAGAAGGTGCTGTACATGCCGGCAATAATTGGCATTTGAACCAAATCGGCTGCCGTAACGTTACGAATGCGGAAGATACGGAAGGGTACCAGGGGGTGTTTGGCGCGTTGCTCGTTCATTACAAAGTAGACGAACAGTGCGGCGCTCATTGTAAAGTAGGCGAGCGTACTGTGTGCAGTCCAGCCGTGACTTGGCGCTTCAACTAGGCCGTACACCAATAGCATTAGCGCACTCGTAATAGAGATCGCACCGGGAAGGTCAAGTTCGTTGTGTGTTTCTTCGGAATCATGAGCTGGTACCAGCCGCCAAGCTGCTAGACTTACGAGGATTGCAACAGGAACATTAATAAAGAATATCCATCGCCAACCCAGATATTGGGTGATGATGCCGCCGAGCAGCATACCTGCCGCGGCGCCGCCAGAGGCCACCGCACCCCATACAGCCAACGCCGTATTACGCTCATGCCCTTCACGGTACGTAACAAGCACAATAGACAGTGCTGCAGGCGACATCAATGCTGCTGCAAGGCCTTGCGCCGCACGCAGAGCCATCAGCATCGCACCAGACTGGGACATACCATCAAGCAGTGAGGCCAGCCCGAACACGGCTGTTCCAATCATAAATAGTTTCCGCCGACCATATAAGTCGGCCGCACGACCACCCAGCAGCAAAAAGCCGCCAAACGCCAGCGTATAAGCCGTAACCACCCATTGCAAGTTTGATTCCGTCATGTGGAAAGCACGTTGAATAGCTGGTAATGCAACATTAACGACGGACACATCTAGCACCACCATAAACTGGGCAAGTGCCAGTACGACCAAGATCAGCCAGTGACTCCTTGATTTTTCAGACATTGGTAACGCAACTCCCTTTTGAATTTTTTAGACTAATACCGTATTATTTGAACTAGAATGATTGTAAAGCTAGAATGTTGACAATGTCAACTATATTTTAAGACCAGTATGTTACGAACATCGCTCACCGACGAATTTTACCTTGACTTCTTACACCTTCTTTTTGACTTGAAGGCACAAGTTATTGCAGCTGGCCTGGTGTGCGATCTGGCCGGGATGCAGGCGCTCACCCTGTTAAGGCTCAGCGATCTGGTACCACAATCAATGAAAGACCTCTGCCACATCCTGCACTGCGACGCTAGTAATGTAACGGGGATTATTGATGGGCTTGAACAAAAGGGGCTTGTCGAACGGCGAAATGACCCCCGGGATCGACGCATAAAAACCATTCACATACTGCCTGCTGGCAAACAACTGCAGCAGCAGATTCTAAGCCAACTTGTCCGTGAATCCAAAACGCTTCTCGCCCCCTTAACCAATGAGCAAGCTCAGCAACTTACCGCAATTGTGCACGCCTTAAGCAATAACCAAATAATAATCTAAAAACCCTTCAGTTTACGGAAGGGTTTTTAGATCGACGAAGCCTTAGTAGGCGATATATTGCTGCCAGCTGGGACGCCTGACGCGCACTGGCACCAGCACCGGCCGGTCATGGGCAAGTTTTACTGATATAGGCACTGTTTTATCTCCCAGCAGAAATACCATTTCTTCGCAAAGATAGTATTAGTCTGCTGTTTTATTTTTAATTTTTGTCTCTTGCAAACGTGTTCGCTTCCCACGCCTAAAGAATAAAGGTACTGTAACAAACCGCTTATGGCTCGTCAACTATTTCTAAAAACATTTAATAATTACGCACCATGTCCAGGAAAAGCTACGCTTAAATCTACCGATGCGAAGGTGTTACATACAGCCATTGTTTGCGAGCATAACGCCATACGCTAGGTAATACACCTCGTGCTGAATGTCCCAAGCGAAGTGCTTTGCGTACCGAAGCCGAGCTAACGTGATCGGTACCGATATCAACGAAGGTCAGGTTGCCGAATGCTCTAGGGTTTGCGGTGAGGCTAGAAAGCACTTCGGCCATTTGAGCATGGGAAGTAACCGCAATAATAAGATGCGCCTTGTGATAGAGAGGCGGCAGCTCACCTTGATGCCATAGAATGTCGCTAGCGGTAGTAAGCAAGCTATATTCTGCCTCGCCACTGCGTGCAAACAGCCGTGTCAAACTGCGTGAAGTTAGGCGGGCGTCCGGTAGTTCAAACAGTGAAAACTGTGGATATGGCCGCAGCGCATTATTCAGCATAACGCTACGATGCACGTAATGCTCGGATTCACCTTCCCGTGCTGGCCGGCGCTCCGGCACAAAGTATACATGCTCCAACCCGGCTAACTTCTGACTTTTGAGTGCAAACGCAATATGGCCGGCATGCACTGGGTCAAAGCTGCCACTATAGACACCTATCCTAGGTAATCTTTGAGCTAAAACTATAACCGGCTCGATACCAGATTCGAATGCATAGCTAGTTTCAGATTGGTCTTGCTTGTTCATGAGGCCAGCTCCAGCGGTATACCTTCGCAGCATTTAGTTACACTTTTGCAGGCCGGGCACATAAAATGACCGTGGACTGGTTCGATCGGATAATACATACAAACATCACAAAAAAGTAAGGATGAACGTTCCTTGACCATTTCAAGATAAGGGTCGTATTCATTACTACTCACATACTTATTATAGACCGCTCCAGCTAGACCGGTTCAAGAACTTTTTCTTTTTTGGTGGTAGCTATCTCTACACTACCCCAGGGTTTCTTTGCTAAGGCAGTGCCGCCTACCGCCTGTTGCGTGCGCGGTGTAATAGGCCGTGCCTTAGTAGGGTCGCGTCCGGCGTCAAACTCACGTTGGCAGCGGTGACAAACATCGCACGGTCCAACTTCCGTCGGCTTTGGGCTTGGGCATACCGCAACCCGACAAACTCCCATCTTCCAACGCCAACCAGGCTTAAAGGGGTTTTCGTACTCGCCCACTCCGTCTGGTCCCTGTTCTGGTCCGCCAAACGCGCTTTCTACTTCTCCAGGACAGCCACCTCCTGAGCGGATATTGTATTGATGTAGCAACTGATATTGCATTTGCTCAATGCGGCGAATCTGCTGGAGGCTGGCATTATTTTTGCGTGCTATCGCCAGCATGCGATGGTTTGCTATAATTTCGCGCCTCACCTCTGGCGGAACCTCTCGTATAGCGTCCTCGTTGTTTGTCACGACAGACAGCCGATCACCGATAAGCTTCTGCTTGGCTTGTGCCAGCAAGGCCGCAAACTGGGTTGTCATGGCATATTGTGTATCAGTTAAGCAGTTTGCATTGATCACATCCAATGATTCATCAGACCAAGCGTCCGCGTTTTGCATCAGGAAGAATCGTACCGTATCGGTCGCCCAGCCGGTTAACAAGCTGCGTGCTAATTCCAGATCAAATAGTGCCCACTCCTCGCCCGCGTTTTGCGCTTCATGCGCATAGAACGCTTGATCTTCATAAAAGCGATCTAGTTGGCGCACTACTTCGTGCCATGCAATTTCATCAGCAATATAGGGCAGTACTGCCTCTACCAACGTCACCGGTCCATGCGGCAGCAGCTCTTCTGGTAAGTCCAGTTGGCTAAACAGTTCCATGACAGAGGTTGCCGATTGCTCGTCTGTAAGTTGGAGTGATTTGCCGAATATATTATTTGAATCTTTCAGCATAGTAACCCAGGCTTCAAACGGTATACCCTTGACCAAAATCGACTGCAGCTTACGTCCGGTCACCGCTCCCCATTCATTGGTTATCGCAGTGGACACATATACCGAATCATCAGCGTACAGATGTTCTGCCTTGGCAACCGCCACACTAGCATCATGCCTGGTCATCCGTGGAGAAATGAATGGTTTCGCAGTTCCAGGCCGCAGCGTCTCTTGCACATCATGAGCCGCCGCAATTTCGATTGCAACCCGCTCATAAGCAGGTTTAGAAAAATGATACTCGTAGCCGCTTTCCGCCACTTCGATAGCACTGCGACCTAACCACCGGATCATTCTTTCGCGTTTCCCCGTTTCATTCACCCACTCAACTACATTGTGATAGGTCGTTGTAATAGAAGACGGGATACCGATTTCGCAAGCGCCTGTTTCGCGGTTTTGGGCGACGTCCTCAAAGACAGCATCCGGTACATTTCCCGCAGCGTCCATGTACTCCAAAAAATGGTAGACCTCGGTCAACAGACGGTCCGTGGCAAGTACTGGATCTTCGTAGGTCAGTGATTTTTCAGGCATACAATAAGCCTTCGACCCACTTTAGAGTGCTAATCTGCGGAACATGGTTTTGTAGCCAATTCATATGTTTACAGATCTTGGCTGGCTGATTTTGGAAAAATTCGTACTGCTCCCCGAACAAATGCAAACACGCCAAATAGCAGCACCGTATAGATGCAATCACTAGCCAGCGTATTACGAAAAAAGGGGAGTGCCATGATATAACACTTTATTAACCCGGACCAAGTATGGGCGTACATGCCGCCACTTACCCAAACTGCAAAGTTGGTAACTGCAAAAAAGAAAAGTGACGAGGCAAGCGTCAGTACCCCAACGTGCGGGATACGAATTTCCCGCAGCAAAAAGCTACTGGCCAGCGCAATCAGCGCATAACAGGCCCAAGTAATCGGCATCATGGCGTAAAAACCAATGAACGTGTCCGAGAGCATCATTGCTGACACCGGCATCCAAATTGCCAACTTACGCGGCAGTATTGCACCACCGAATAGAGCGATGGCAGTTACTGGGGCAAAATTTGCCGGATGCGGCACAAACCGCATTGTAACCGCAAAAGCGATCAACAGTACAGCGAAACCTGTGGCATGCTGTTTTTCGTTCATCATTGCAGCCTCCACTTAAGTGTGTCTGTACCGCGCATAGTATATGAGCCAGCCCCCACACTTGCCGCTTTGCCGTTTACATAAAAGGTCCAGTACTTGGGTCCGATGCCCTTAACACCATCTATCGATGTCACCATATCACCGAATGAGTAGTGTTTGGTCTGTACAGTGGCATGTTTTTTGAGTAATTCAAGAGCGTTCTTGCCGTTTTGGCCCTTGTAACTAAGTTGGATGACCTGGTGCCTTGTGTTGGCAACCAGGTCCACTTTGTGGCTCGGCGAATTAGCGACGTATCCCCAACTGCCGAAACCCAACGTAGCAATAATTACTGCTGATATAACGCTTGTTTTTAGTATGGCTGCTCGGCTCATATACCCTCTTTCGATCCGGCAGCAAAGAGGCCAATAAAGTGGCATGCTTCTGCGCGGAAGACTTTTAAAGAACCGGGTCTGGCTTTAACAGTTGCGGCACAGCCGAGGAATTACACCTCGTTCCAGTTAAATTGTTAATGGTGTTAGTAGTGTAGCAAGCCGTGCGAACGCTAGATATAGTATTTTTGTATACAAAGCCTGGTACAACTACGGCGGCTTAGCCGGCTTTAACCGTTTCTACTTGGCGAGCCTTAAGCATGCTCAAACGTTCCATAAAACTTTGGGCAGCACCATCTAGGCTCAGCACTCGAAGCGCGCCCAGCAGTACATAAATACTCTGAAGCTGGTCATCTGTTGGCATCACTGCCACCTCCGCTTCGGCAAAAAATTGCTCTACCTTTTGTACCAGCCACTTTTCCTCGCCATCTTTTACACCGTTGGTCTTAAGTGGCGCTTCGCCCGCAACACCACTAGACGTAACCACCTCGAGTGATCGGGCACTATGGTCACGTTTGCGCAAATGTCCTCGTTTTATCAGGTTTCCCACGTGCAGTGCTACTGTTGCAACAGATGTATACTGCAAACCATTCATAATCTCGCGGTAACTGGGACTATAGCCGTGCTCGGCGATAAAAGCTTCTATATACCCTAGAAGCTCCTTTTGTTTTTTAGTAGGGCGGACGGTTGATCCGGCAGGCACAACCGTAGCTGTTGTTTGTTTTTCGTTCATATATCTATTTAACGCCTATTGATAACGGGAAGCAATATACTAAAAACCACCCTTTTCTGGGTGGATCATCACATTTTTATACCATGGGGCTACGGAGAGATAAGTGTGGGCGAGAGCAAAATTGCACTCCAGCTTCTTCTTACCTCTCCGGCCCTTTGTTCTTTGCCACTTGCGTGACGTCCTACCCGCCTGCGCGGCGATGTTGTACGCCGCTGCGCAACGTCGCCGTCACAGACGAGCTTAGGGCTACGGGCGCTGGGCGTGGGGCAGCGGCCTCAGCTGGACGTGAGCACTCTCGGCAGGACCGTTGACGGCGATGGCGAACTGCTCGGGGTCGACGAACAACATGGGCACGCCGTCACACGAGCACTTGGGGCCGGTGTTGTCGAACGGGCTGTTCGCCAGAACGTAGTCGCGGTTGTTCGACTGGAAGGTCACGTCGGCGACGCCTGCGGAGCCGTAGCGGGTGACCCACAGTCTGCCACCGATGACGCCGTTGGCGCGGTTGAACCCGGATGTGCCGATCAGCGTGATGCTGTCGTCCGTGCGGTTGGTTTGGTCGTACAAGTCACCCTCCAGCTGGAAGATCCACCAGTCGGCGACGCCCAGCAGTTGGAGGGCCAGGATGTACTCGGTCGGGTACTCGGGGTCCTGAGCCAGGAGCGCGGCGGTCGGGACCAGGTCCGGCAGCGGGAAGTACGCACCGTCGAAATAGGTTGGTGCGGTCCGCATGAACAGCTGCTCGCTGATGTTCGGAAATAGATCGTCGAGCCCCGACAGGGAGCAGGAGTCGCTCTCCGGGAACTTGCGCAGCACGCCGACCAGGATGTTCAGGCCGGGGACATGGACATGCATGTTGGTGGTGGAGTCGTTGCTCTGGGCCACCTCGTAGTAGGTGCGACCGGCGTCGAAGCTCATGAGCTTCGGCTTGCCGCTGGCGGCGTCGAAGACGATGACCTCCTCACCACTGGCTGTCCGGTAGGAGCAGCTGTCGGGCAGATGCAGGTTCGACTCGTTCATGGCTGATGGTTCCTCCGTTTGGAGTAGGGGATGGTGCATGACCTTGCGTGATACGTACGAATAATGCATACGCATAGCGCAAGGCGGCACCATGTCAAGAGCGAGCAACACGCAGGTATTTAAGAACAAAGAGTTAATGTGCTCTTGTGATCAACTGTCACTAAAGCCATTATTATTATAACATATAAACATATTTATACAACTTAGCGTCGCATGCTGGGCCATTTCAACTTCATTCGAGCACACTTCATAGCATCAAGATTGCTTGCCGGCAGCTTTTTGACCATTTGTTTCCGGAAAAACCCAATATTTGTACCATAGCCACGACCAAACCGTGAAAAAGCCGGCCGAAATAAAGAAACCAATGTATGGGGTAATGCCGATAGCATATAAACCACCAATTAGCAGATAGTCCAGCACAAAGCCAACGCTTTCAATAAACACGTAGCGACTGGCGTGCTGCATTTCACTTAGGTGCACCTGGTCGCTAAAGGCCCATAACCGCTGCACCAGATAGTTGAGCGTCCAGCCAATAGCATCCGATACAACTTTTGAAGGGAACCAGGACCACTGAAAGCCGCTGTAACACAGCGCAAATACTGCGTAGCCCACCACAAAATATAGGCCGCCGCCAGCCATATATTTTGCAAATTGCTTAATTTGCTTGTCCCATTTCGCCAAACTGCGTGGCAACTGTGATGTGAACCAATCAAACATAGTATCTACACTTTCTCCTGTTTTGGCATAACGGAACCGAGCATAATTCCAGCCAGTCCCCACCACAGATACGCCAAGGTGGCGTCCGACCAAGCATGGCTTAATAGATTGACGAGTGAGACACCGATGAGCGCTCCGAATAGTCCTAACGCCAAAGGCGACTGACTAGTTCTTTCATAGAGCTCCTGCGCTACCAGCAGCAGAATCCCCGCGAAGAGCGCCAAACCCAGCCAGCCAGTTTCCTGCGCCACTTGAACGTAGTAGTTTTCTGCTATACGCACCGGGTGGGCAGTATTATATTCACTAGCTGGACCAGCCGTGCCCGGGCCATCACCGAATGGCTGATGCAGTACATCGCTAATCCCATTCTTTAGTGCGCTGGCATGGGCAGCATTGGAGCTAATCTTACTGGTCGAGTGAGCCTGCGTGTGCAGCAGCTCGTTTTGCACACGCACATTGCTGCGCAGCAGTATATAACCACCTAAAACTACGACCACGAGAGCTAACCCAGCAATGCCAAAGTACAGCCGTAACTGTTTGGTTTTGATCTGTAGCAATCCAACAATAATCAGGCTCGCCAAAGCACCAATCCAGGCGCTCCGCGAACCACTAGCGTACAGCGCGAATAGCGCCACCACGCCTATAACACCAATCCATAATTGATAGCGGCGGCGCCTTAGAAATACTGTGCTGATTACCGACAAAATAACAATTATATAGGCACCGAGCGGATTAGCTCCGCGCAGCGTTGATTGCACACGTATATAGTGATCGTTATGGTTAATGGTTTCGATGGGTGCAATCGTAGCGATGCCATAGCCAAAATGCGCTAGAAAATTATGCGGCAAAACCGTGTACTGTAAACTGGCGAATATCACCACTAGTGCCGCGGGGACAAGCAATAAGCCTAGTGAAGCACTCTTTAGAAACGGTGAACGCTGCGCAACGAGCAGAACCGCCAAAAACCACGCCAAAAAACGAAGGTTTATAAGCAGCCCATATGCTAGAGCTTTTCTTACAACTTCTCCCTTGCTGAGCGAAACGAAGCCAAGCAAAATGTTAAGTCCACCGTAAACCAGCATCAGCCGCACTAATGTGCTGTCGAAGAACCAATGGCGAAGCTTCCTGTCTTGTACCAGCCACAAACTAACAATGCTTAGCACTAAAACAAGCAGTCCATCCTCCCACAGACGAAACATCGTATAATGCCCAAAAACGCTGGCGGTCCATACCGTTAAAAACGCCTGGAACGGTACGAGCGCTAAAACAATTGCTACTAGATAGTCAGCGAGCTTAGCATCAAGAGTGAAGCGGTTTTTCATAAGTGATACAATCATTATAAATGAAGAGCAATGCATCACTGGTATATAACGTCTTTTTAGGCGTTGGCGACTTTTTGGCGCTAGTGGCAGCGTTTATTGGCGCCTTTATTATCCGCGCCCAAAGCTCGGTGCCCGTTGCCCACCCTATTAGCAGTCACACTTATGTCTACATATTTATAGGATTGCTGCCTTTTTGGCTGCTGATTTTTGGCCTGCTGGGTCTGTATGACAGCAACATTTACGAAAGACGATTCAGTGAATTCGGCCGCCTGCTCGTGGGGTCATTCATCGGTATGTTGTTCGTTGTCTTTTGGAGCTTTATTAGTGTCAAGCCGCTGTTTCCAGCCAAAGCGGTGCCTGTGTATGGTTTTATACTAGCTTTTGTCTTTTTGGTCCTGTTTCGTAACCTTGCGCGGTTCATCCGTACCCAGCTGTTCGGTTTTAACGTGGGCCTCACTCGCATTGTGCTAGTCGGGACGAGCGGCATTACCCGCGAGCTGGTGCGATCCTTAAGCGACACTAAACACTCCGGCTACCAGGTAGCGGCTGTGGTTGGGAGCAAACGGCAAGCCGAAGGCTACGGCGTTGCCACCTATCCATCATTTAAAACATACTTGGACAGCAAGCCGAACGGCGTACATGGTATTATCCAAACTGAACTGTACGCCGACGAGGCTCGCAACGCGGAAATCCTAACATACGCTCAAGAACATCATATTGGCTACCGATTTGTGCCCGGCAACAGCGAACTATTCGTCGGCAACATTGACGTTGAATTATTCCGCAGCTCAATACCTGTTATTGCCGTACACCATACTGCCCTGTTTGGCTGGGGACGCGTCGTAAAACGTTTAACCGACGTATTCCTTGGCAGCCTAGCGCTCATCATTAGCGCCCCGCTTTGGCTGTTGATAGCAGTCGCTATTAAAATTAACGACCCAAGCGGTCCCGTATTTTACCGTACCAAGCGTTTGACGCGCTTTGGCACTGATCTGCAAATGCTCAAATTCCGCAGTATGTATCAAAAATACTGCGTCCCAACCGAAGAGAGCTTTGCGCGTCTAGGGAGACCAGACCTGCTTAAAAAGTACCGCGAAAATGGCGACCAATTGCCCAACGATCCGCGTGTAACTCCTGTTGGCCGGATTATTAGAGCCCTGAGCCTAGATGAGCTGCCACAGCTGTGGCATGTATTCCACGGCGAACTAAGTTTAGTTGGTCCACGCGCATTGGATGCAGTTGAGATAGAACAGTATGATAAAAAGAATTTAATTTTGAGTGTTAAGTCGGGCCTGACAGGGTTAGCCGTCGTGGCCGGACGACAAGGTATTAGCTTTGAAGAACGCCGCAAGCTTGATCTCTATTATGTACAAAACTGGACCTTCTGGCTTGATCTAACCATATTGGTTAAAACGGGGCGCGTACTGGTGGAACGACTCATCCGAAAAGGTGAACGCTACAAGTGATTCACGCAAAACAGCCGCTAAAAGTGGCGATTGTGCATGACTGGTTAGTGGGCGGCGGCGCTGAACTGGTCGTAGAACAGCTTCACAAGCTATACCCCGAGGCACCAATTTATACGTCCTATTCCACAAAAGAATGGCGTGGGCGGCTCGACAATAAGGTAAAAACCGGTTGGCTACAGCCACTTGGCTTTATACGAAAATTTATTCCGCTGCTGCGTATTTGGTGGTTCACGCATCTTGATTTAAGCAGTTATGATTTGGTCATTAGTAGCTCCGGCGCCGAAGCCAAGGGTGTACGAGTACCTGAAGATACTATCCACATAAACTACTGCCACGCACCAACCCATTACTACTGGAGCCGCTACGAAGAGTATATGGCTCGTCCTGGCTTTGGTGCGTTTGACTGGTTGGCTCGAATTGGCTTAAAACTGTTTGTGGCACCTTTGCGCAAATGGGATTACAAGGCTGCCCAGCGACCAGATTACATAATTGCCAATTCGCGGCATATTAAAGCCGAGATTAAAAAATATTATGACCGCGACAGTGTGGTTATACATCCACCTGTCTATATGGAACGTTTTCAGAAAGCTGAAAACCGGCGTTTGAAACGCGAGGGCTTTTTGATCGCCGGTAGGCAGACTCCCTACAAGCGATTCGATGTTGCCATCGAAGCCTGTAACCAAATAGAAAGTTTATTAACTGTTATTGGTGACGGCCCGGACCACACACGGCTCCGCAAGCTAGCAGGCCATGACATAACATTTCTTGGCAAAGTGGCTGACCAAATCACCGAAAAAGAAATGGCCAGCGCCGAAGCCTTCATTTTTCCAGGACTAGACGACTTTGGCATCACACCTGTAGAAGCTCTAGCATCAGGCACGCCTGTTATTGCTTACAAAGCAGGCGGGGCCTTGGACTATGTCATTCCAGGTAAAACCGGTGAATTCTTTACCGAGCAAACACCTGAATCACTAGCAAAAGTATTGAAAAACTTTAAACCCGACCGCTACAGTGCACCAGCTATAGCTATGTTTGCCGAGCGGTTCTCTAAAGAACACTTCCAGCACCGTATGACCCGTTTCGTTCAACAGGTGCTGACCAATAAAGCTCGCGGATAGGCCTTTTAGATTAAGTGGTTCTGCATCGCTTGTTCGTACTCACGCGCACGCTTAGTCCAAGCGTAGTGTTCAAGCGTATAGCTGCGCACTGCCTCTGGTGTTACACTTCGTTTCTGTAATTCACGTTGCAATGTCCGCACCAAAGCCGCGCCGTTCCCTGCTTCTACCAACACTCCGTTTTCGCCGTTTTTTATGGCATCGGGAATACCTTCCAAATCAGCAGCGACGACCAGCGTACCGCATGAGGCCGCCTCTAAAGCAACTAGACCGAATCCTTCCATATCGTGCATAATAGGAATATTAGGCATTAGAAATATGTCAGCAACATTATAGAGCGCCGTTTTAACGGTATTAGAGGTGCGACCCAACATTTTTACAGAGTCCTGCAGGCTGTGTTTAGCAATCGCCGTTCCTATTGCTTCCCTGTCCCGGCCATCACCAGAAACCAGATACAGCAGCGACGGATTTGCCTTAACGAGCGCAGGTAAGGCTTGTTCGATAAACCACAGTACGCCTTTGCGCCGCTCCAAGCGCCCTACCGTTAGAATTAATTGGCGTTTTTGGAGCTCTTTAACGCTCATATCGGCCGCAGCTGCGATTTCTTTATACTGTTTGGCACGCTTACCAGGCGCGTAATAGTTATCGCTTACGCCATTAGGAATTAGCACCGTAGGAGTTTTTGGAAACATCCGGAATAGCGTTCGCTTAGTGTCATTACTGATCGCAACTAATAGGTTCTGGCGCTTAATACAGGGCGGTACTAAAGTTTTGTAGAGTGGGTTGTTAAAAGTGACTTCCTTGCCGTGAATAGTAATGAGTGTTGGCCGGCGCAAACAAAACCGAAGTAGCAAACCAAGCGGGGCCATCATGCCATCCTGCAAATAGATAACGTCTGGCCTTTTACTAAGCCCAGCAAGCAGGGCTCGTACAAACAACCACGGATAAATGATCGGCAGCATTTTGTTGGAACCACCCCACTTCACCAGTGTTATCTGATTATCCGGGTTAGTCGCCCAAGCCGTATACAGCTCATAGGCGGCCGTTTCCATACCGCCAGTACTAGGTGGATATTTTCGCGTTACAAACAATATACGCATAACAGATTCATTGTAGCAAATTGCCCCTGTCCTGCCGCTACTACTTCAGTGTACAATGCTGGCATGTACAGCTTGCTGCAGTCAAAAAGCCTTAAAAGAATAGCAGTCCGCACCGTACCGCCACTTTTTTATAGCTTACTAATACTGTTTTTAGCACTTTACCTGCGTAGCGTTGATTTTTCAAAACTCGTTCATTTGCACTTTAGCTGGTGGTATTTAGCGCTTGCAAGCCTGCTAGGGCTTATTAAAAACTATGTCGGCACCTACACCTGGTTTGCCATCTTAAAAAGCCTAGGCGCTCAGGAATTACATCTTCAGAAGCTGCTAATATATGTCTATGCCAAAGCTTGGATGGGCCGTTATATCCCCGGCACCGCCCCTTGGATACTGGGCAAAATTTACTTTGCCTCTAAGCACGGTATTTCCAAACAGAAACTAGCCGTCAGTTCATTACTGGAAGGCGGCCTGCAAATTGTTACCATGCTGGTGTTCTCCCTGGTGCTACTACTCTTTGATAAACGACTAGACGTACTTGGCGGTGGTTTTAAGGCATTAATGGCGTCTGTTGGCTTGGTTGGTATTATTACGCTCAGTCCAGCAGTTTTTAATCGCTTGGTGAGCTTTGCGTACCGTGTACTTAAACACAAGCAGCTCGAAACTGAGCATCTGGTTAGTAGCAGAACCGTCATGCGCGGCACTTTGCTGTATCTGGCAGATGCAGTTATCAACGGCTTGTCGCTGTTTTTTATCGCTAAAGCCGTTGACCCTGGCCTGGCCTATCACAACATGGTTTTTGCCATGGGCGCCGGCAGCTTAGCGGGTGCCGCCAGTATGTTAGCCGTCTTTGCGCCCAGCGGCCTTGGGGTGCGAGAAGGCATTCAACTAGTGTTGTTCAGTCTCATTATGCCAAAAGAGTTGGCTCTAGCCGTTACCATTATTACCCGACTATGGAGCGTTGGTATTGATGTTATATTCTTTGGACTAAGCCGCCTAATTGCCGGTAAGAATACTCTCGACTAAATTATTTTAGCTGATACGCAAAAACTTTAAACGGCAAGTCATAGCTATGCCACGACTTGTAAGGTATATATAAATATTATATAGTGTCTTCTCATGACTGAGTTTGACGGTAGCTTTCCGCATGAAGCGTCCTTTGACGACCCTGTGTCACATGATACGAGTGGTCCTACCCTTCTTGACGAGCAAGACGAATTCTTTCGTAGTGCCTTACTTGAGGCCGAGGAAAAGGCGGACCAGACTCGCTATCTCCGTGGTCCACTGCATGGAGCGTTCGAATTTATTGCACAGAAAGTACAGAACGAACTGACAGCTATCGATCCTAGATTAACACCAGAACACCTGCTGCCTGCTGCATTCCAAAGTCCAGATGTCCATAGGTCGCTAGAAGAAGAGCTCTGGGCAGTAAAACCCCTGCTAAAGAACGTCAGACTTTTCCGGAATAACGAATCCAACAAACTAGCTCAGGAATCACTAGCTACCCGTCTCAGTGAACAAGGAATACCACAAGGTTTACTGGATACACCACCTTACTGCAGACAAGATGAGAGCAGCGATAATTACACTTCTGCGGGTTCAATGTGCGCTAATGCATGTTTCAGGATGATATTTGGCGGTCTTACTGGCTGGGTGCTAAGCGAAGAAACAGTCGCTCAACACTTCATCGAAAGTAAAGGAAAAGCCATCGTTAGCGATAGCGAGTATAATAAACTGCTTACAACTGATCTGGTTAGGAATACGTCAGGTAAAGTAACAAGTGTCATAGATATAGTCGGCGCAGACTTTGCCACTATTGATCGGCTGGCTTCTGTTATAAGGAGAGGAAGACCTACAGCTAAAATATATGCCGTTGTTAATATCACCTCGACAGAATCTGCCCTAGCAATAGAGTACGGTGTTTGGCACACCGGTATTATTCTAGGGACAACCGACACTGACGTAATTTGTCACGATCCCTCAGTAAAAGATGGCGGTCCCTATAAGTCGATACCACGAAACACATTTGCTCAAAGGTGGGCCGGAGCAATGAATAGGGTGCAGCTATTCATAGCGGACTAGAAGTAGCTCGAAAAAACTTTAAGCTGCAGCGCCCAAGTAGCAATCTATAGACCGAGCCCTTCTGCTTGTATAGTTATATCAAGAGGATTATAACTAGAATTCCATCCTATTGGCCGTTATCGTCTAGAGCCTAATCTAAGCAAAGGAGCAGCAAACTATGTGTGGAGTAGTTGGATACGTAGGCAACGAACCGAAAGCAATTGATGTGGTCTTGGGCGGCCTTAGCACGCTTGAATACCGAGGTTACGACTCTGCAGGCATCGCCTTTATGCAGCAAGGCAAAATCGCCGCTGCCAAACAAACCGGCCGTGTACAGGCGCTGCGCGACAGCCTTGATCTAAACAATACATCTGCTACCGCGATAGGCCACACCCGCTGGGCCACTCACGGTGCCCCCACCACAAACAACGCCCATCCGCACCATAACGCCACCGGGACTATTGCAGTCGTACACAATGGCATTATAGAAAACTACGCAGAGTTGCGTGACCACCTGCAGGAACAGGGTTACATCTTTGCTTCTGAAACCGATACGGAAGTCATTCCCCATTTGCTAGATTTTTATCGGCAATCCAGTAAAACGTTTGAGGAAGCTTTTACTAAGACATTGAGGCAGCTGCGGGGAGCGTACGCACTAGCCGTTATAACGGATGAAGATCCCGATGCACTGTATGCTGCTCGGCTTTCTAGCCCTTTGGTGCTGGGGGTCAATGATGGCCTATGCGTAATCGCCAGCGATCCGACGGCAATGATGGAGCACACAAGCCAGGTAGTGTATTTGCAGGACTATGAATTTGTGCGTGCCGCCAACGATGGCACCTACCGTATTCATAACTTTAAAAAAGCTCTGCCCGTAACACGCAAAGCCGAGCCACTCGAATACAACCCCGCAGACACAAGCAAGGGCGACTATGCGCACTTTATGCTCAAGGAAATTCACGAAGCGCCTCAGACAATACGCTTTGCTACGTTGGGCCGAGTCCAGGTCGAAAGTAATACTGTTAAATTAGGTGGCCTGGAAAGCGTAGCGGAACAATTACGCTACATTGACCGGATTGTTATTGTGGCCTGCGGAACCTCTTACTATGCAGGCTTGGTTGGTGAATATCTTATCGAGGAAATTGCCGGTTTGCCCGTAGAAGTACAACTTGCTAGCGAGTTTAAATACCGTGATGAACCATTTTCCCGCAGCACTGCACTGCTCGCCATTAGTCAGTCGGGCGAAACCGCGGACACCATTGCCGCACTTAAGAAGGTGGAGAATTTTGGCTGTTTGCGTCTTGGCGTGGTCAACGCTCCCGGTAGCACCATCGCCCGTATGACCGACGCAGGCGTATATTGCCATGCCGGACCAGAACAAGCAGTAGCCAGCACCAAGGCTTTTATTGCACAGGTTACTGTACTGGCACTGATTGCTCTGCACCTTAGCAATGGTTCCAGCGATTTATATCGCCCACTGCTGGCTGAACTTAATATGTTGCCGCAAAAGGCCGAGGCAGTGCTAACGCAGGCTTCGACCATAAAAAAACTTGCCAAAAAATATGCCAAATATCGTGACTTCCTATATATTGGCCGCAAATATGGTTTCCCTTGTGCTCTTGAAGGTGCACTAAAACTTAAGGAAGTTAGCTACATCCACGCCGAAGGCTATGCATCGGGGGAGATGAAACATGGTCCGCTTGCTATGATTGATGCCGAATTTCCAACCTTTGCCATAGCAACCGATTCGCCGCTGCTCGAAAAAACCTACAGCAATATCGAAGAAATCCGCGCCCGAAAAGGTAAGGTAATCGCCATTGCCACCGAAGGTAATAAGACGATTGCTAAACTAGCGGATGACGTAATATACATCCCTCCAACACTCGAGCAAACCACGCCGCTCCTAGCTGCGATTATCATGCAGCTCTTCAGTTATTATGTTGCACTCGAAAAAGGTTACGACGTAGACCGGCCGCGTAATCTTGCCAAGTCAGTCACTGTTGAATAACCCAACATAAACAGCCCCGGTAGTCGATTTACAAATACTCGTCTTCACTACGTTCGGTCAAGATACCTTGGATATCTTTTATCTTGTCGGCATGTTCTTTGGGCATAACTAGTAGCACGTCGTCAGTATCAACAATGATCACATCGCGTAGTCCTGCCACCGCTATAAGCTTGTCCTTGCTATCAGTTTTAATCAGTGACCCTTTGGTGTCTATAGCAACAACGTTACCGTCTTCATAATTTGCAACACCGTCTTCAAAAAATTCATATACCGAGCCCCATGTGCCAACATCAGTCCATTTGTACGGCAGCAATATAACCATCGCTTCACCGCTATTCATAACGTGTGTCACCACTTCTTCAGTTGGGCCTTTTTCCATCGTGTTATAAATTTCTTCGATGGCTTCGATTTCTCCAGGCTTATCCATAGCTTCGCGAATTTTCATAAGCGCTTTGTACCAATCAGGACGATGCTGCTTATACGCCTCCAGCATCTGATCCGGGTACCAGCACATATGATTACAGTGCGCCACTACATGAAAGTTCTCAACCAGTTCACGTGTTTCTTTTAAGTTTGAACGGCGAAATAGAAATTCCTCGATTTTATAGGCATCACGAAAGCCCGCGACTTGTCCGTCGAGCTTTAGGTAGTCAACACCCATATTCGGTCCTGTCGCTTTTATACCGCCCGTAACTAGTCGTTTGTGCTTTATGACCAATTTTTCCGCTTCACGGATCATACCCAAAAATGCCGTCTCCGGTTCGCGGATGCAATCGGCCTGCACAATAAAAAATGGCTCGTCCGGATGATCAATGCTAAGGCGTACAAACGCCAGACCTTCTCCAGGGCCGCGGTCCTTAGCAGCGTCCGGCTCAACAATATAATTTTTGAGCGGAATCTGCGGTGACTGTTCCGATACGTATTTAATAAATTTACGCTTGGTTGAAATATAGATATCTTCGGGAGTAAATTCTTTGAGCAAGGTTTGGATAGTCTGCTCATAGCTTGAAATCTTTCCAATGATAGGCTGGAACTGCTTCGGCTTATCTTGACGACTGGAGGGCCACATTTTAGTTCCCTGTCCGCCTGCAGTAACGAGTATCTTCATAAACACCAGTTTACCACGCGTAACAATTTGACACTTTAGACCGCTTCAGAGTACTGTGGATGAAGCTAGTGCATGTTAGCATTGGTCAATAAAAGCATGAAACGTAAGCAAAGGAGAAATCCCCGTGGATGCTATTACCAATATATTTAAGGCATATGACGTTCGAGGCAAAGTAGGCACCGAACTCACTCCTGCCGTTGCCGAAGCTATTGGCAAGGCACTAGCCGACTGGCTGCCCGAAACTGGCAGCGTTGCAGTTGGCCGAGATATGCGACCCGACTCAGCAGAACTTGCTGATGCCATGATTGCAGGATTAATTGCTCAGGGCCGCGATGTTATCGACATTGGTCAAGTAACCAGCGATATGATCTACTTCGCCGTCGGGAGCCTTAAGCTGTCTGGTGGCGCCATGGTCACTGCAAGCCATAATCCGGGCGAGTACAACGGTATTAAAGTGTGCCGCGAAGAAGCAAAGCCGATCGGCCAGGATACGGGCTTGTTCGAGATTCGCGATGCTATTATTAGCAACACATTTAAACTCACAGCTTCTCAGCCAGGTACCGTTACGCAGCAAGATGTTACCGAGGACTGGATAACTCACGTTCTTTCATTTATAGAAGTTGAAAAACTGAAAGACTTGCGTATTGCCGTTGATGCCGGCAACGGTATGGCTGGCAAGATTTTCCCAGAGCTTGAGCCGTATGTTCCTTGGGAAGTCGAGGAGATGTACTTTGAGCTTGATGGCACCTTTCCAAATCACGAAGCCAATCCTTTGAAGTTCGAGACTCTGGCCGACCTTATTGCATGTATTAAAAGAGACGGCCTGGACGGCGGTATTGCCTTTGACGGCGATGGCGACCGCGCCTTTTTGGTTGACGAAACGGGCACCGTACTACCCGGCAACGTCATGAATGCTATGCTCGCCGAATATTTCCTAGGGAAGTTCCCGGGCTCAGCAATCCTTTACGATCTTCGCTCCAGCCATGCCATACCCGAACTCATTCAGGCCAAAGGCGGCAAACCTGTCCGCACGCGTGTTGGCCATTCGTTCATTAAAGAAGTTATGCGTGAACAAAATGCCCCATTTGGCGGCGAGGTTTCCGGACATTTTTACTTCCGTGATAATTACTACGCCGACTCAGGGCTTATTGCAGCAGTGATCGGTCTCTATGTTGCAGGACTATCCGGCAAGAAGCTTTCCCAGCTACGTATGCAATACACTGTCTACCCTACTATCCCAGAAACTAATTTTACCGTTACCGACACAGCGGTTATTTTGGCGCGCCTTAAGGATGCGTTCAAAAACGAACAGCAAGATGAACTGGACGGTCTAACTGTCGACTTTGGAGACAGCAGGTGGTTTAACGTACGCGCCAGCAATACCGAGCCGGTTATACGCTTGAACGCCGAAGCCAAAACCAAAGATAAGCTTGATATGTTAGTTGCAAAAGTCACCAAACTAATCACAGAATGAAACACATACTAGTTACTGGTGGAGCTGGTTACATTGGCTCGCACACTACCCTTGAATTACTCGAGAAGGGTTACCACGTTACGGTTGTTGATAATTTAAGTAACAGCTCCCAAGAATCACTCAGACGGGTAGAAAAGATCACCGGAAAGTCCGTTGATTTTCATCAGTTAGACCTCTGCGACAAGACATCTCTGGAAAAGATCTTTGCTAAACAGTCTTTTGACGCAGTCATTCATTTTGCCGGACTCAAAGCCGTAGGCGAATCAGTCGCCGAACCGCTGAAGTATTACCAAAACAATCTAGATTCCACGTTAACCTTGTGTGAAGTTATGCAAGCACATAACGTAAAGCAACTCATCTTCAGCTCATCCGCTACCGTATACGGAACCGTTGAGACGTTGCCGCTGCAAGAAACCAGCCGAGTCGGTGTTGGTATTACGAACCCGTATGGCCGCACAAAGTTTATGATAGAGGAAATTTTACGCGACTTAAGTACGGCCGACCCGTCATGGCAAATTACAATACTGCGCTACTTCAACCCAATTGGCGCGCACGAAAGCGGGCTAATTGGCGAAGACCCTGACGGTATACCCAATAATCTTTTACCCTATATTTCACAAGTTGCAGTTGGCAAATTGGATAAAGTCCGCGTCTTTGGCAACGATTATGACACGCCCGATGGTACTGGAATACGTGACTACATACATGTGGTGGATTTAGCCCAGGGACACGTTGCGGCGCTAGAACATGCAAAGCCAGGTGTCGCAACCTACAATCTGGGCACTGGGAAAGGCGTATCAGTCTTTGAGCTTCTGCACGCTTTTGAACGGGCAGCCAATAAGACCATACCTTATGAGGTAGTCGCTAGGCGACCAGGCGACATAGCAAGCTGCTATGCTGACGCTTCACTCGCCAAAAAAGAGCTTGGGTGGCAGGCACAAAAAACACTTGAACAAGCCTGCGAAGACGCTTGGCGCTGGCAATCGAATAATCCATCTGGCTACACAACTATTACAGAATTTAAGGAGGAGAATAACACATGAAACTATTAGTCACCGGCGGTGCCGGCTTTATCGGCTCAAACTTTGTCTACTATACAGTTAAAAACCGACCAGAATACGACATCACCGTCATAGATGCGCTAACGTATGCTGGTAATACCGCCAACCTCGCCCCTGTCATGGAAAAGATAAGCTTTGTTGAAGGTAATATCTGCGACGAGGAACTGATGGATAAGCTCGTAAAAGACATCGATGTGGTAGTACATTTTGCTGCTGAAAGCCACAACGATAACTCATTGCGGGATCCAGAACCCTTTATGTTCACCAACTACATTGGTACCTACCGCATCTTGGAGGCTGTCCGCAAACACGGCAAGCGTTTGCACCACATTAGCACGGACGAGGTTTTTGGTGACTTAGCGCTTGATGATCCAAACAAATTCACCGAAACCACGCCGTATAATCCATCAAGCCCTTACTCTGCATCCAAAGCTAGTTCCGACCTGCTAGTCCGTGCCTGGGTACGTTCATTCGGTATTCATGCCACCATTTCTAACTGTTCGAATAATTATGGTCCCTACATGCACATTGAGAAGTTCATTCCTCGCCAAATTACCAATATCTTAAGCGACATTAAGCCCAAGGTTTACGGCGACGGTCTGAATGTGCGCGACTGGATCCATGTTAATGACCACAACGATGCCGTACTAACTATCATCGAAAAAGGTAAAGCAGGCGAGACATACATGATCGGCGCTAACGGTGAAAAGAATAATAACGAAGTTGTTGAGACTATTCTGGAACACCTAGGAAAACCCAAAGATTGGTTCGAACGTGTTAACGACCGTCCGGGTCATGATCGGCGTTACGCAATTGATTGGACAAAACTTCGCACCGAGCTTGGCTGGGAGCCAAAACTAGGTTGGGATGGCGGTATTCAAGCCATGATTGACTGGTACACCGCTAATCGCGACTGGTGGCAAGCCGACAAGCAAGCCGTAGAGGCAAATTACGCTAAGCAAGGCCAGTAAAAAGCAATGGAAATGAACTTTTGCCGCCGCTGCGGCAAACTGCTAGAACACAGCGCCAACCACGTCTATAGATGCAGTAACGGCCATACTATATATGCTAATCATTCCCCTGCAGCCGGCATCTTTTTCGTATCAGACGACAACAGCAAAGTATTACTCACCACTAGAGGTATTGCACCCAACAAGGGTGCGTTTGGAATTCCTGGCGGGTTCTTGGACACTAAAGAAACATTCGAAGAAGGGGCAATCCGCGAAGTCCGGGAAGAGATTGGCTTAGAAGCGACCGACTACGGACCGCTTGTCTATCTTACCAGCGAACATGACACATACATCTATCAAAACGAGGAGATACCAGTAGTTACTATACTCTTCTGGGCTAGACTGCAAGACAACACCAAAGCACAGCCCAAAGGTGAGGTAGATTCGCTGTCCTGGCACCCTTTAGACTCCATAGATCTTGCAAAAATAGGCTCACAGGATATTCGCACCGGTATACTTGCCCTGCAAAAAGTAATGCTACACAATCAACTTAACAAGGAGTATGAAAATGTCTGAGATGTCATTTGGCAGTGAACTCAAGGTCACTGAAACTGCCATACCCGGCCTATATGAAATTGACCTGGCAGTACACGGTGACAATCGAGGCTGGTTCAAGGAAAACTACCAAAAAGAAAAAATGGAAGCATTAGGCCTACCAAGCTTTGAAGTGGTTCAGAACAATTTCAGCTTCAACGTTCAAAGGGGTGTTACGCGTGGTATGCACATGGAGCCCTGGGTTAAGTTTATCTCGGTTGCAAATAGTCAAGTCTTCGCCGCCTGGGTTGACCTACGAAAAGGGCCGAACTTCGGCAAAACGTACAGTACGATCATACACCCCGGCAAAGCAATTTTTGTGCCACTAGGAGTTGCAAATGGATATCAAACATTGGAAGAGAACATCACCTACACTTACCTAGTGAATGCCCATTGGTCCCCCGAAGCAAAATATACTTTTGTAAATCTCTTCGATCCAGCAGTTGGTATTAATTGGCCAATCAGTAAAGACCAAGCGATCATTTCGGATAAGGATGCTATCCACCCAATGCTCGCAGATATAACACCTCTGGAGTTCTAACATGGATGACAGCAAATTCATAATCATCGGTGCAAATGGTCAACTCGGATTAGCCCTGCAAGCAAAGTACCCACATGCCCGGGCAGTTGATTCTACGGAGCTTAATATTGCTGATGATGAAGCGGTGCGCAGTTTTGACTGGTCCGGAACTACCGCTATCCTTAATGCCGCCGCCTACACCAATGTTGACGGCGCCGAAACACCCGAAGGCCGAGTCGCAGCCTGGTCAGTAAACGCAAGCGGTGTCCGCAACTTGGCCGAAGCAGCCCTTGCCCACGATCTTATGCTAGTTCACATTTCAACCGAATACGTATTTGATGGCGCCCAAGACAACCACAGTGAAGATGAATCATTTAGTCCACTAGGGGTATACGGTCAAACCAAAACAGTTGGTGATATTGCCGCCAGTCTTGTGCCCAAGCATTATATATTACGCACCACATGGGTTATTGGGGAAGGTAGGAACTTTGTACGCACCATGCTGTCGCTTGGCCAAAAGGGTATTGCCCCCACCGTTGTTGCCGACCAAGTAGGTCGCCTAACCTTCACGACAGAGCTGGTACGTATTATTGACCACATACTTTCTACCAATGCGCCTTTTGGTACTTACAACGCAACAAATGACGGTGAACCGGCAAGCTGGGCATATATAACCCATCAGATATTTCAGCTCGGCGGTTACAAACTTACTGTTACGGATACAACCACGGCCGAATATTTTGCAGACAAAGAAGGTATAGCGCCTAGGCCGCTTAAGAGCACCCTGGATCTAACCAAGCTGCACCGTACCGGCTTCAAGAGTCACAATTGGCAAGATGATCTTAAAGACTATATAGAAAAGGAGTTGGCAGCATGAAAGGTATTATTCTAGCAGGCGGCTCTGGCACTCGCCTTTACCCTATTACCAAAGGAATCAGTAAGCAGCTTATGCCTATCTATGATAAGCCGATGGTTTACTATCCTTTAAGTACGCTGATGATGGCCGGCATTCGAGAAATCATGATTATTACCACGCCCGAAGACTCAGACGCCTTTCAGCGTCTGCTTGGCGACGGCTCGCAACTTGGTTGCCGCTTCGAGTACGCCGTCCAACCAAACCCAGAAGGATTGGCCCAAGCCTTCATTATTGCCGAAGACTTCATCGGCGGAGATAAGGTTGCACTAGTACTTGGTGACAACATTTTCTATGGTCACGGCTTTGGCAACAGTCTTAAAAAGTGCGTTAATCCCGATGGTGGTATTGTTTTTGCTTATCAGGTGTCTGATCCGGAACGTTATGGCGTCGTCGAGTTTAATAGTCAACGTCAAGCGATCTCTATTGAGGAAAAACCAGCACAACCCAAAAGTAACTTTGCCGTAGTAGGTCTATATTTCTATGACAATGACGTTGTCGAGATCGCTAAAAATATTCAACCAAGTGATCGCGGAGAGCTAGAGATTACCGCCGTAAACGAAGAGTATCTACGTCGCAGCAAACTTAAGGTCCAGAGTATGGGCCGTGGTAGTGCCTGGTTGGATACCGGCACCTTTGAGAGTATGAACCAAGCCTCGCAATTTGTAGAAGTCATCGAGCAGCGTACTGGCTTTAAAATCGGTTGTATTGAAGAAGTCGCCTTTCAAGAAGGCTTTATTTCCGCAGAACAGCTCAGCGAACTAGCGGAGCCACTTCATAAAAGCGGCTACGGCAAATATTTGTTAGAATTAATCTAGCAGCATGAGTGTAAATCCAAAGACAAGAGTTGCCTTGGTAGTCCCCGCTTACAACGAGGGCAGGGTTATTGCGAGCGTAATTGAAGAGTTAAAAGCAACGTTCCAAAAAGGCAACTATGATTTTCTCATCGTCGTAGTGGACGATGGCTCAAAAGACAATACTGCCAATGAGGCTCAGAAGGCAGGAGCACATGTTATTCGACACATCCTAAACACTGGCTCGGGCGGTGCTACAGCAACCGGGCTTAGCTACGCCTACCAATCTGGCTTTGATATCGCCACCACTTCCGATGGAGACGGTCAGCACGACCCTAAAGACGTCCTTCGCGGTGTGCAAGAGCTAGAGAAGGGGTCCACCGATCTACTTATAGGTAGCCGTCTTATGGATACCGCGGGTATGTCTCGTGTAAAAGTACTTGGAAATGCCGGACTCTCTTTCATTACGAATATACTTTTCGGTATCCGTGTAACCGATTCACAGTCTGGATTACGTATATTTTCCAAACAGGCACTCACTCAGCTACGCTGGAAAACCAGTGGCTATGAATTCTGCTCAGAGATGCTATGGCGAGCCAAACAGCTAAACCTTAAAATAGAGGAATTCCCAATAAAGGCCATCTATACTGATTATTCGAGAGCGAAGGGGCAGAATAACTGGAATGCTATAAATATCATAAAATCACTTTTGAGCCGAAGAATCGCAGAGATGTTTGAATGAGATATTTGATATTAGTACTCCTTAACCTACCCGTTATCTTACTTGCGTTAATGAATATAATCACCCAGTACAAGATGAAACGCATGAGCAAGGCGCGTTTTCGCCACCAGATTATTCTGTGGCTGATAATCTTAGTTGTTTTGGTTGGTTCATTCCCAGTTTATAACTACTTGAGCAATACTCAACTTTTTGACTCAAGCGAACTAAGTCTCTTTGACATCGCTCAAAGCACTGCGATCGTCTACATGGTATATAGCATTAATGACCATCGAAGAAAAATCGAGCAAAATGAAAGAATATTACGGGAGTTACATCAAGAACTTTCCATAAAGCTAGCGGAAAAAGATGGCTAAAGTTGACATTCTCCTGACCTTTTGGGGTGACGTTGACCTTTTAAAGGAGGCCACTGAGTCCGTCTTGGCTCAAACAGAAAATGATTGGAGATTGCTCGTTTTAGATGATTGTTACCCATCTAAAGAGCCAGCGAAATATTTTTCGAATCTCAAAGATGAGCGAGTTATATACCATCGTCATAGCAAAAATATCGGCATAACCGAAAACTTCAACTTTGCGCTCAAGGCCGCCACAGCAAAGTACTGCGTTTTGATGGGCTGCGATGACATAATGCTTCCTAATTATCTTGAGAATGCGCTCAAAAATATTGGTGACACAGACTTTTACCAGCCGCTTGTTGACGTGATTGACGGACAGGGTATACCCTACTTGCCACTCGGTGATCGAATCAAAAGAATGCTCCAACCCCGAAAATCCGGCACATATTTCGGGCAAAAGCTTGCCACCTCGCTCTGCACCGGTAATTGGCTCTACTTTCCTTCCGTTATGTGGCGAACGTCCACCATACAACGATACGGCTTTGATGCGACCTACAAAATAGCCCAAGACGTTTTACTTGAACTGAGCATTATCAAGGATGGTGGCAGCCTGTATTTCGACCGCGTTACAACTTTTCAATATCGTCGTTTCGCCCAATCTCTTTCAAGCATCGAGAAGGGCAAGAATGGTGTTCGCTTCAACGAAGAAGATAAAGTATACAGTTATTTCGCCCAAGAATTTGCTAAGATACAGTGGAAAAAGGCTGCCCGCGCCGCAAAGATGCGCCTCACTTCCCGTCTCCACCAGGTAATATCTTAACCGAAGTGACGCCTTACCTGTATTTTATACAGTGCCATAAAAATAGACTTTGGCAAATGGTCATACAAGAACCAATTACGAGTCCTCTGTGCGGCTGGCTTCTTAGATTTTTTCCACGGTGTCATAGCGATATATTTGCCCCATAGATATTTCTGAGGGTGCTCATTGCCTTCCTCCCATGGTTTTCCCTTAATACCGAAAAGTGAGTGGATTATCTTTGGAGAATAGTAGTCTTCCATAAGTCGTTCGTATGTATAGAAGTATTCAGGCTGTAGCTCATTAGTCTTTAGGAGCTCCTTTATATCGTAGGCATAGTAAGCACTTGAGAAGTTGTACGTTGGGCTCAGTAGCTTTATCTGATTCTTAAATATGACATTGCATAGATCTTGGTCGGCAATAACATAATCGCTCTTCTTAGAAAGATGCTCCTTCACCTTATCAGTTATACCTTCCTTCATCCACTTCTTGTGATTTATTAGCATAATGCCGCAATTAAAGTAACCGTCCGCGTCCTTAAGACCGATAGTTTTCTTGTGATCGTTTAGAAGGCAGTCGTAGCTAAGTGCCATGACATTGTCTTCCAGATCCATATCTATAAGCTCATCAAGCTGGCCATTGATAATGGTGTGTCCGTTAATGAAAAGTATTCTGTCAGTCTTCAACGATACGTCACCAAAAGCAAGTAACTTAAACCATGTTATATAGACACCGTGCCATTTCTTCACGCTAAGACCCTGATAAATGTCATGATACTTATGAGCGTCCATGAAAGTGATAGTACTGTTTTCATATTTATCGACGATAGACTTTAAATTTTTGATATTTTCCTTGCTAATGTCGTATGCGCAATAAAATATGTTAAGTTCGTCTAGATGTTGATTATTCTCAAGTAGTGAAACTATTGATATGCCGCTAACCATCGCGTATTTGTCATTGCTCTGATACAGTACGTTTAGGATCTTTTTACCACGAGTCATTATTTCTCAACCCCCAGGCTTTCAACATAGGCTCTTAACAGAGGCTCAAAATCCAAGCTCTTAAAGCCGGTGTTCTCTATCTTGGATAAGTCCATATCACTATTTTGGGGCCGTGGAGCAAAGTGATCTTTGTTCGCTTTATACTCTTCCGTAGATATGGGCTTCACACGACTTCTGTCATATCCCGCATATTCAAATGTATCAGCTGCAATCTCAGCCCATGATTTCACTTTCCCGGAGTTAGATAGGTTATATGTACCACTTTCTATACCCCTTTCAAGGATATAGTCTATAGCCCGTACAATTTCAGAAACAAACGTCAATCGACCAAATTGGTCATCAACGACTTTCGGATCGATTCTCATGTCGGCCAGTTTTTTCATAGTCCTAATGAAGTTGTGGCCATCGCCCACAACCCAGGAGGTCCTAAGGATATGATGTTTTGGCAGCATGCGTACGACGATATCCGCAGCAGCTTTAGTCTGGCCATATACAGACAGCGGAGTAAATGGCTCGTCTTCAGGATGATTCTGTTTAGTTCCGTCAAATACGTACTCTGAAGAGATATGTATGAGATGAAGATTATTCCGTAATGCGACTTCAACTAGATTTCTCGGGCCAATAGCATTAGCCTTCCATGTAATCCTACGACCCTGCTCCGTTTCTGATTCATCAGCGTTAACATATGCAGCAGCATTAATAATTACATCGTAGTTATTCCAGTTAATGCTACGAACCTGCGGAAGGTCGGAGATATCAAGCTCTTCTCGGCCTAAAGCAGTAGCCTCGGGATATTTCTCGACTAGGGCTTTACCCAATTGACCCGCACAACCAGTAATCAGAATCCTTGTATTCATTGCCCCTTCCTGTTTCCTGTATTGTACCGGAATGATTAATTAATTGCATTCACTCTGTCGAAAATCCTTGCGCATATGTGACGAGCAACGCTAGGACCTGCACGATATTAACCAATGCGAATAATGTCACTCCACCCAGTAGCCCTTCCCTCTTGACTAGAATTGCAGAAGTTATAACTAGTAGGATATTCGTAGACAGCAGCGTATAAAATTGGCCTTTAAAATGACGCATTATGATTAGCACATTGATCAGAATGGACACCATTGCGTTCACTATGCCACCGGCTATTATGACCATGAGGGCAGTTTTATACTGTGCGAAGTCAACTCCAAAGACTAGCTTTAGAGCCGGTACGCCAACTAAAAACGCACCGACCCATACAGCAACCCCTAGCATACTCGTAACGAGGGTAAGCTTGGTAACTATAGATCTGAACTGCGCATGATGTTTTTGCTCATAAAGGTTGGACAATTCAACTACTTTAGGCTGTAAGATGAATGCCATTAGGAGCGCTATCAATGTTATAGGCATAGCGATAATGCCAAAATAGCCTATCTGCGCCGGGTGATATTTGTCTACGAAATATCGAGGAATGTTTAACGAGAACAACGACAAAAATATGACTGTTGCGATCGGCGCGCATCGCCGCATGATCGTAAATGCCTCCGTAATGTACTGTCTGATCTGCTTGCGACCTATAGATATGACCTCCAGCTTACTTGTCTTAGGCAGATCATAGAAAAACATCACTAATGCATTGACCACGACAACGCCCAGGCTCGCCCACAGTAAACTTTTCGTTAATGCGTCAAACCCTACAAAAACAACAAAACCTGCAACAGCTTTATATAACAGCGATCTCCCAGAGATATATAAATGACCATGCACCTGTAATATTCCGTAAATGGCATCAGATATCGACTCGAGAACTTTGAATAGGACGAGTGCGATTATCACGGTAGTCTTCGTAGTATCGTATCGATTCACAAAACAAAACAACACCGCACCAATCAAAATAAATGCCGCAAGAATAAGACGCACCATAACATAACTACGCTGAGAAAATTCACGTTTAACATCAGATACTTGGAATGTACGACCTCCCCACATTCCAAGTCCCCAGAAGATAATCGCAACAGAGAAAGCATAGGAAAATATGCCTGAACCACCAATTCCATTTAGACGCGTAATCGCTATAAGCAATAGTGGTGATATTGCATTCTGAGAGAACACACCCAAGGTGTTCCACAGATAATCTTTTTTCAAGTCGTTTTGCATTAGCTGGTATACGTTAACGTCTAGTATACACCACGCTTAGTGCCAATAGCATCGTCTCGTCTCCTTTCAGGTCGGCTTCAGAGTTTGCATCTTAACGCCAAAACTCTTATACTTATTCCACAGAAAGACGTAAAATACAAAGACATGGAACGTAAATACATCAAGAAGAAGTCTGCACGAAAGCGATACATAGTCGCAACGGTTGTCGTCATATTTGTAGCAATCGCGTACTTCTCTAGCGCCAAGGTATTCCATTTTTGGCCATTCCAGAAAGAAACGACACAAAATTCAGAATCATCTCCTAGCCCTAAACCAAGTAGTCCTTCTCCCAAAAATACAGCAGTAACCGAAAAAGGTGATGCTCAACCTTCTATAGATCCCGGCAAAACGACCGACCAAGTACCAGTAAATCCTGCAATGACCGCCAACATTATAACATTGGAAGAGTCCGGGCAAGCGGTTCACTTCACCGCTACAGTCAGCAATTCACCCACTGTTGGTATTTGTGTTGTAACGTTCTCCAATCCTAACGACAGGCCGGTAACCCAACAAGTTAACGCAACTGTTAATAACAGTCTTGCGACATGTGGTCCGCTATCTATACCCGCTGGCGAGTTCTCTTACCTTGGTACATGGCAAGTTTCATTCCATTACTATCTTGGCAGCCAGCAGGCGACAGCGCAAGGCAACATAACAATCCAATAGCTATGAGAACCGCGTTTACCTCATCAGCTAAAGCTGCAATAGCCCTTACATTAGTAGTAGGAACGCTTTTTCCTACTATCTATCAAAACAAGGCTGCAGCAACTGTGAGCGGAGCTGGCTGGCAAGCCGGTAATATTATTGCGGATCCCGTTTTTTACGACAGTACCGATATGTCCGTACAGCAGGTGCAAGATTTCTTGAACGCACAAGTACCTACTTGTGATACGAATGGTACATTACCAGCTACAGAGTTCGGAAGATCGGACCTTACCCATGCACAATACGCACAGGCACGCGGCTGGTCGGCCCCGCCTTACGTTTGCTTAAAGGACTACCAAGAAAATCCGACGACTCATGCGAACAATCTAAGCGTCGGGGGAGGAGTATCTGGTGGTATCAGCGCAGCACAGATAATCGTAAACGCAGCCCGGTCGTATGGCATTAGCGTACGAGTTCTACTTACTACCCTAGAAAAAGAATCTAGTGGACCACTACCTGTCGACACATGGCCTCTACCAAGTCAATACACCAACGCTATGGGTTACGGATGTCCTGATACGGCACCGTGTGACCCAAATTACGCAGGATTCTATAATCAGGTTACAAACGCGGCCCGGCAGTTCTACCTATATAAGGCCAACCCAAACAGCTACCGCTACAAGCCGTTACAAAATAACACGATCCTCTACAGCCCTAACTCTGCTTGCGGTAGTTCTACTGTATATATTAAAAACTATGCAACCGCGGGGCTCTATATTTACACTCCCTACCAACCGGACCAAGCGGCTCTCAATAATATGTACGGCTCCGGTGATTCATGCAGTTCATACGGAAATAGGAACTTTTGGCGAATCTTTAATGACTGGTTCGGCACTACACAGTCATCCTCTAGCAACTGTAGGTCATCGGTATCTAATGTTACTTGTGTCTGGAGTCTACTAGAAAGCGACGGTACTCAATTCCTTACTTCCTCTTTGACAGAGATGCAAAGTGCCATTACTAACTTTGGTTGGAAATATGATGGGGTAGCTTTTTATGCATCATCGGTCCAACAAACAGGAACCGTCCCCGTCCATCGCTTACATCAAAATAACACCTTCTTCTACACAACTAATCAATCAATGTACAGCTCGATGGCGTCTAGCGGATGGGCGGATGAAGGGATTGCATTTTATGTCTACCCAACAACCGCGTCATCCAGTGCATCACATCAAGTCAATGAATATACAAACACGTCGACTGGCCATAATTACTGGACAGATAACAGCAACCAAGCAACCTTGCTCCTCAATAGCGGCTATACGCTCACTTCAAATACCTTTAATTCGTTTAGCCCGGTCGTGGGATTGTCATTGCCGGCAGCTGGTCGAGATAATATTTACGCGGTCAAAATAAATACTGGATATTTCTACACAACTAACTTAAACGAGCTTGAGACACTCCTTTCGGCTGGAGATGGATACATAGGGATAGTAACTACCGCCAATGCTGCAGGAACTGGCACGCCAGTATACCGACTACAACTTAACGGTAAATACTTCTATACTTCTGACGCTTCCGAGCGGGATAATGCGATAAACAGATACGGGTATGCATATGAAGGCGTAGGCTTCTATCTTGACGACAGTAGCGCTGCAATATATAGAGTAGACAATACTCAGGACAATACCCACTACTACACGAGTGGCCTTGGCGAGGTTATGGCAATTGCAAACACTGGAGGCTGGATCTATGAGGGTGGCCTTGTCAACCAAGCTACCACCGACCCCTCTCCTGTTTATCGATTCCTAAACGTACTGAATAACCGGCACTTCTATACGATTGACATAAATGAGGCCGCACGGATAGCGAACAGAGGCTGGAAGTATGAGACGATAGCGTTCTCGGCGAATCAAAGTTCGGGTATTCCCGTTTACCGATTACTTCTATATGATAAACATTTCTATACGACCGATATAAATGAAAGAAATATCGCCGTAAGTAAATATGGATATACATACGAAGGAGTAGCTTTTTACGTCAGCCCGACTACGACGAACGACCCGGTCTACCGACTACAAGGCGGTCCTGATGAATATTTCTATACCGCCAGTACTACTGAGCGAGACCGGGCAGTAAGTGCGTACAAATATGCATACGAAGGAACCGGCTTCTACCTCCCCCAGTAAAAAATGACTACAGGTGAACGCTTCTATTTATAAGAGCGGGGCTGTATTATTTATCTTAATGACGTTATCCATAATTAATGTAGGCTGAGAATGAAGATAGCTATACTACCCCGCATCAAAGCAGCTCTAAAAATAGCTTTGATATATAAAATCGAGATTATTTTCTCATTTATCTTTGCCGTTATTCTATCCTTGGGATCTCTCTTATCGTCAAACCCCGTCTTAGACTTGACACCCATTAATACGCCTACAACTATAGCCTACGTCTCTGGAGGACTAGCTATATGGTGCGTACTGTTCCTTGTTCTAGTTTTTATCAAGCGTTGGAGCTTCCGTAAGCTTATTAGTCCTCGCACTATATATTTTAGAAGTATCTCGGACAACAAATTATGGCTACTGACATCACTCGCGATATTCGTTTGCTACCTCCCAATACTTCTAACGGCCTCCTCAATGCTATCGCCCGACTCATGGAATACGATCAGACAAATGGTGGGCAAGGCACCACTAAATAACGCAAACCCGCTTATTTTTACCGCCTTTGCCGGTATTTTTATTAACCTAGGCCGTGTGATTTCTGACATCGAGCTCGGCACAATATTTTTCTCATTCGCACAGTCGGCATTGCTTGCTCTGATTTTCGGTAAGGTAATCGTGTGGATGCGTAAAGAGAAGGTGGGCAAAGTAGGAATTATAGCCACATTCTTCTTCTATGCCGTCTTACCCGTTAACTCAATGGCCGGGCTTATCATGTGGAAAGACATTTTATTTGGCGGGTTTGGGCTCTTGTTCCTACTAGCACTGCGCCAACTGTATACGGAGAAAGATGCATTTTTTTCCGTCAAAAAGATAAGTTATTTTATAACATTAGCTTTTCTGTTTTGTACATGGAGAAATAACGGCCTCTACGCATACGTACTCTTCATTGTTTTGGCGCTTGTAGTTAATCGGAAGCTATTTATAGCTAAGAAATACCTTTTCCTCTTACTGTCACCAATTGTAATTACCTTTATATACCTAACCGCTATCACACCTTTGATTACTCCGGCAAGCTCGCAAGCTGCAACACTTGTTATCCCATCACAGCAAATCGCACGTACAGTAAAATATGAAAGCAATTCCATTTCCAGTCAAGATAAGAAAACGATAGATGCAATATTCCCCTATAGCAAGCTGGGTGCTGAATACAACCCCCGCTTGTCCGATCCAGTTATGGGTTCATTTAACGACAACGTCTTCCAAAAAAATGAAGGTAAATACCTAAGTATTTGGTTTAAGCTGCTTAGAGGCCATAAGAAAACGTTCGTAGCAGCGTTTCTATACAATAACTACGGTTACGCATACCCATTCTATGCCTCTTCTTCGCCGACGGACATTCTACTTAACAATGCAAACCACCCAAATGTCATAAAAGGCTATACGGACACCGCCTACGTTAACGGCGGCAAGTTTGCGACAATCGCTTACCGCGACCTTATCATGCAGCAAGTACCATTTCTCCAAAATGTCGGATTCTACACATGCATAATCTTGCTCGCGGCCTACATTGCAATCATTAGAAAGCGCCAAGAACTTATGGGCGTATTCATCATTCTATCAGGCCTCTTTATTTCAACCATACTAGGCCCGGTGAATAGCGAATTTCGTTACCTCTACTTGTTTGTCGTGGCAACTCCATTTATCATAACCTCTGTATTCTCTAGTGTAAGCCAGGAAAAGGGTAAGAAAAGGCGTGTCTAATAAATCAAGTGTTAGGGATCAGTTGCGACGATCGGCTGTATTAAAAAAGACTTACAGAGGCGCTAAACGCTCTGCATCTATAACGAAACGACAATTTCTAAGAGTTTCGCGTATTAAAAATCTTCCGAAATGGCGACAGTATCAAAACTACGTATTAAATCATCAACTCGATAAAAGCGAATTTGTGGCGCTAGCCGAGAAGAAATACTCTGGTAACGTATCAAAGAAGTTAATTGCCTACTATTTGCCTCAATATTACCAAATCCCTCAGAATGACGCCTGGTTTGGTCGCGGATTTACCGAATGGAGCAACACTTCTAAGGCCGTGCCTCAGTTCACTGGACACTGGCAGCCACATTTACCTATTGATGTCGGTTTCTATAACCTAGAAACGACCCATACCATGCACCGCCAAGTTGAGCTTGCAAAGACATATGGCATTCATGGCTTCTGCTTTTATTACTATTGGTTCTCGGGTGGTAATAAGATTATGGAAAAGCCCATCAATAACTGGCTGGGAGACAAGTCTCTTGACTTCCCTTTTATGTTCTTCTGGGCAAACGAGGATTGGACAAACACCTGGGGAGAACAAGCTGACGTCGGCACAAAGACCTACAGCGCAAAGATGAAACCAGAAGATGCCCAAAAGTTTGCAGCAGACATTATGCCATTCTTCAAAGACAAGCGATACATTACCGTAGAAGGCCGACCGCACTGGATCATATACCAACCGAAGAAAGATCCCTATCTTCCTGAATTTATAAAGGCAGTCGGTAAGCTAGTCGAAAAAGAGGGTCTGAAGAAACCATACGTTTCTATAGTATTTCCAGACGATTTCGATGGAACCTTTGATCCGCGGGACTTTGGCGCCGACGCTGCAGTCGAATTCGGGTCTCACTTAAAAGCTATGCCTGGAAATATCTCTCCTGCCTCAACAAACAGCAAGTTAATGAATCCGCTAGCGAAAGTTACTGAGTACGACATGGGCAGATTTATTAACGAAGAAGCATTCTTATATGAGACAAGTTTTCCCGTTTTTAAAGGCGCTATGACATATTTCGACAACACCGCGCGCAAAATATATTCAGGAGCTCAGATCTTTTCGATTCCACCGAAGTTATATAGGAAATGGCTCGCCAAGCTCATTCAAACATCACAAACAGACCAGATCTTTATAGCCGCGTGGAACGAGTGGGCCGAAGGTATGCATCTGGAGCCTGATCAAAAGTACGGCTATGCATATCTACAGGCCACCGCAGACGCACTCAAAGAAGCTGAGTGACCCTTGGAAAAATACAGGCTACACACTACTATTTAACAAACTTATAAGAAATATGGTACGACTTCTCGGGAAGCTCGTTGACAGCTCCATCGGCAACAACATACATTTTCTTATTAGACACTGCGTGAAGTAACTTTCCGAATATCCGCTCAAGTGCGTGAGCAGCGGTACCGTCAAGCTGACCTCTCTCTGACTCAAAGTCAGAAGGCTTCATACTGGATTGCAGTAATGGCAGTAGAAAATCTATCCGACACCAGAACATAGTACCGCCAAAGTATGGATACTTTCTTGGATTCTCTAGCATTTGCTTAACCGTACTTTTATTAGAAACGGATTCAAGAATTGTTCCAATACGATCCCTGTTTGCACCCATGTACCTACTGAGAGAAACAACATGATCGGCAGGCCCGATGACGCCCGTGTCAGATTCTTCAAGTGTAGCTATGATTTTTGATATGTCTGACGGAATAAGCTCGCTCATTAGACTATCGAGCCATACGCTACCGTCATCTCGGTGCGTGCTCTTCTTACTGTGTAGCTTTAGTAGGTATTCATACTGCTTTTCTTCACTAATCCGCTTAGCAAGCAGCATGAACGGCAAGACATCTCTCCCACGATTAGGTACAACCGTAATGTTCGTGACTTTATGGAACTTATTAACTTTATCTAGTACCACGTCTTTATGCTGCTCCTGTACGGACACAAATAAGTCGAAAGGTACATTGATATTTTTAAGCTTCACTTTAATGGCTGGCCATAAATCTGGATAGTACAAATGTAAGACCACAGCAAGCTTGGTATTTGGCGATGTTGCTATGTCAAACGACTTCGTCAGTTTTTGATACTTAATGTTCCTGGTATATAGAAAAACACGCCACACCCAGCGACTACGTATTGCCACCTTCTTTACGATCTTTTTGGAAGTCCTCCGTACACCATCCCGCCTTACAGACTCCTTTAGCCTTCTTGAGTATTTCGTATTTAACGCTCGCTTCACAATATTTGGATGCCTGAGACGTACAAGCTTTTTAGGATCTACGACGCTGTCACCATATACTTTCTTGTACTTTGTGAGTATTTCCACGAAATACTTCGTATCTTCTCTTGGGTCGTTTTTTGAGCCACGCGTACCCTTACGAATACGATAATTTATAGGATTATCTTTACCCAGTTTGAACTTAGCGCCATCAAGAGAAAGACCAATATAAAAATCCCAATCTTCGGCAACTTTCTCGACCTCAAAATGATGCTTTCCAATAGCACGCGTTCTCGTTAATGATGCAGGTGAAACGTGAAGCTCTTGTAGCTGGAGTAGTTTTGGCGAAAACTCTGGAAAGTCAGTGTCAGGCCGACCTAGCCACTCACCAACAAAGTGCCAGTTTGGGTACACAACGTCGGCGCCATACTCTTCGGCAATTTTATGACTCTTGCTAATGTAACTACGGTTAAAATAATCGTCGGCATCTAAATAGGAAATGAACTCACCCTTAGCGAGTTTCAGAGCTTTATTTCGCGTATAAACAATCCCTTTGTTTTCCTGATTTACGTACTTAATAGTCCGATCGGGATTCTTGGCAATTATCTCTTTTATGACTTCGTCGCTGTTATCGGTAGAGCCATCATTGATGATAATCAGCTCAAGATTGGGGTATGTTTGATTTAGAGCACTCCGAATCGCTCGCCCAACATATTCTCCATAGTTGTAATCTGTAATAACGACAGAAATAAGAGGCTTCTGTTTCACTTTTTCTCCTTTTCCCGTTCGATAGTATTAGTCCAGTTGAGCATACCTATAATTACCTTCCTAAGATTGTAGCCTACATTTTGGTAGATAATCTAGTTTACAATCCAGATATTAGTCACGCTTACTCTTTATACTTAGATGATTGGTCACCCGCCTAATACCCCAAACAGGGTGCCTAATGGTGTGTATACTGAAGCGTGTCAAGAGTAATGCCTTCCATAGCCTAGATGATTTTATGTCCCGCAGTTCATTCAATAACAGCTCATTATCTCTGGCTTTAGCGTCTAGCAACTCTTGCATATGAAACTCACGTTTAGCGCCTTTGCTAAGTTGTCGCGTAAGGTCTTTGATGTACTCCCATGTTTCGGCCGGTGCACCATCGACGACCCTTAAAGCCACATTATCTGCAACCTCCTGAGGCTTAATAGCGGCTATAGCTTCATAGGAGCCAGCTATATGATTGTTTATGATTTTTCGGTTTTCCGGGCTATCACCATACATCAGCATTATTTCATGAAGAAGCCTCAAGAAGTTATACCCGTACTTTTCCCATATTTGTTCGGGTTGCGTACTTTGACTCCACCATACCCCTCCGGGGTGACGACGATAGACTGACATAACCTCATCTATAAATCCTATTTTTCCGAATTGTGCATGGTAGAGATGTAAGTACCAGTCAAGCGGCATAATATCCAACGGCATTTCGTCATAGTTTTGACGGCGATACATAACCGAATTAGTTTGAATGAAATTACCCTTAAGAAGTTGTTCGACGGTAAACGACAATGAAGCTTTAGGGTCGGGATAAATATGATTCTTCTCTTCTTGGCTTTCAAAAAGAACTTCTACTGGATGAAAACAGAGCGCCATATCCTGGTGCTTATCAAGTAGGTCAACCTGCTTTTGTAGCTTTAGCGGATCGGTCCAATAGTCGTCACCCTCACATAGAGCGATATACTGACCCTTTGCTTGCCGTAAGCTATCAATATTATTTCCTATAACTCCAAGGTTCTTCTTTCTGAGAATCTGCCGAAAAAGGTTAGGATAATCCTTGGCAAATCTGGCTATTATTTCGGGCGTACTGTCCGTCGAGCAATCATCTGCTACTATAACTTCGATCTCAAAATTGGTTTTTTGGCTAGCGAAACCACTTAATGCCTGTTCGATATATTTCTCTTGGTTGTAAGTAACGCAGATAACGCTGACTTTTATAAATTCTTTCACAGTTAGTATAAGTATATAATAAGAACGGTAATGTTACTTAGGATAGTTAGGGGAATATGCAGAACAACGAAAATTCTAAAATACGTATTGCTGTCTCTGGTGTTGGTGGGGGTGTCGGTCAAAGCGTTATTAAAGCCCTTCAGGGAACAAACTATGAAGTAGTTTGCCTTGACGGTGAACCATTAGGCGCAGGACTATATGCAGGTAGTAAGTCATACATAATCCCTTATGCGTCTAATCCTGACTACCTAGAGAGAGTCCTTGATATATGTAAGGCTGAGGATTGTAAATTATTTTTCCCTGGACTTGATGCTGAGCTTCCAATACTGAGTCGGTCAGTCGATAGATTTACAGAGATAGGCACACAAGTAATAGTCAGCCGTCCGGAAGTGGTTGACCTAAGCGATAACAAGTCACTTACTGCTTTACAACTTGCAGAAGCTGGGGTCTCAGTGCCGCAGACTATTGACATGGACGATCAGGCAGTCGACACACCTCCGTTGCCTTTTCCATTCGTACTCAAAGTTAAAATTGGTGGCGCTCGATCGCAAGGTCTTCATGTTATAAAAAACGAAGACGACTGGCAGTCAATCAAATCTCTTAAGCATGACTTCGGTAATTATGTCGCACAAGAGTATATCGACGGAGATGAATATACTTGCGGTACTGTAAATCTAGATAACGAGTGTAAGGGCGTTATCGTCATGCGTCGTATACTTCGTGACGGCGATACCTACAAGTGTTTCTCAGTGAAAGATCCGGTCATTGAGACAGAGGTCAGAAAAGTAGTTGAAGCAATTAAGCCTTTTGGGGCATGTAACGTCCAGCTTCGAGTCCGAGACGGCAAGCCTTACATATTTGAAATCAACGCACGTTGTTCGGGTACAACAGCGGCACGTGCACTTTGCGGCTTTAATGAGCCCAAAATGATCGCCGATTTCTTACTGGCAGCCGAAGAACCAAGCTACGAGATAATCGAGCAGTCTATACTTCGATATTGGAAAGAGCTAGTTGTACCAAATAGTCAAATCGAGACCATCCGTGATGAAGGTGTTTTGAGTCAGGATTCTCCACTGTCGTTATGATCGCCCTGACGGCTAACGGCTCTTTTGCGAGTGCATATCAGGCAATCGATACTAGCGAAATAGTATCATCACGGCAGCTAACGAAAGAAGAATTTACCGCCAAGCTCTCAAAGGCCAAGGTTGTCATTCATAATGCGTCATCGCTTAACTGCCCAGACCTCTATACCGCCGTTCAAAATAACTTTGAATTTACAAAACATCTCGTTGATATCCTGCAATCCACTAATCCGGACGTCCACTTAGTATTTCTCAGCAGTATGAGCATTCTTGACAGCATGAATGAGAATAAATACGCAGATGTTCTGGCGATGTCACCCTATGCCTACTCCAAGTATCTAGCTGAAACATATTGTCTAAAGAGCGACCTTCGTTATTTAAGTTGCGTGCGATTCTCTACTCTTTTTTACAAAGATCCACGTAAAGACGGGCTCTCGAAGCTTATAAGTGATGCGACTTTAAATAAAAAAATATCACTCATTAATAAGGGAGAGGCGGCCCGCGACTTTCTGCCACTGAATGTTGCCGTTAACTACATTAAAAAAATTGTCAGCCAAAAACCCGACGGCCATCGAGTCTATACACTCGCTTCTGGAGAACCCAGGCGTTTCGAGCAAATCGCAAATATCCTGAAGGCTCAGTTACCTGATCTAGAAATTGATACTGTACGCCAAGAAGACACACCTCGTATCCTTTCGGAGTTTCAAACGCATGATATCGACGAACTTGGCCGCATACCCTTTGATCTTGAAGCAGAAATTACTGACTTTATAAAAGAGCTAGGGACATGAGGCTATTCGTATTCAGTGATGTGCACGGCAACCTACCCGCACTTGAGTTAGCACTTAAAGATGCCGGCACGGTTGATGGCTATATCTGTCTTGGGGATGTCGTCGACTACGGCCCTTGGTCTAATGAGTGCGTCGATCTTATCAACAGCCTGCAAAACGTTACAGTAGTACAAGGAAATCATGAGCATGATTTCCTTTCAGGTACTTACCCAGGCGACAATCCAATTGTTAAGGCCTTTTTTAACTTTTGCTTACCCAGCTTTGAACGCTACGAAACAATTGCGAAATACCCCCCAGAGTACATCCTTGACGATATTACGTTTCGCCATACAATTGAGAACCGCAATATATATCCGGACAGCGAAGTGAAATTGAACGCCAATTATGTTGTAGGCCACTCTCACCATCAATTTATGATTAAACAAGAGCCATACTTCCTATACAACCCGGGGAGTATCGGGCAGAATCGGAAATACATTAATCTGATCAACTACGCTTTATTTGATACCGAAAGCCGTAAGTTTGAAAGCCGAAGTTTGCGATACGACGAAATGCTTGTGATAAACGAAATGAAAAATCGCGGCTATCCAGATATCTGCATAGCCTATTACAACGACAAGGAAAGAGCCTAGTTCTAAGCCGCCAAGGCTTGCAGGCTTCTTCCTGTCAGCTATTTTAAGCAGTCTAGTACAATACCACTGATTCTATTGACGATATCTAAATCCAGACTGTCATGAAAAGGCAAGCATAGGATTCTGCTTGCTATATCATCCGATACCTTCATAGGTCTCTTGGGGTGTATATATGGAAGGTTATTGAGGGATGGGTGGAAATATCGTCGCGGGAATATATCCTGCGCATTTAAAGCCTTCATGACTCTTTCAAGTTCATCATTGTTCTTTAGAATTACAGGATAGTAGGCAAAGTTATACTCAGTATCGGCTTGTATTATAGGTCGCTTCACTGCGCCACCAAGCCTTGCATCATATTGCTCAGTGACCAATCTACGCCTTTCTATAATTCCATCTATATGCTTCAAATTGACTAACCCCATTGCCGCTTGAAATTCAGATGCTTTAGCATTGATACCCAACATTATGTGATTGTCGCCGTTATGTCCAAATCGGCTGCTAAGGTCGGCTTTACTGGCCACATGGTCGCCTTTCGTTACAATGCCACCGCCTTCTATGGTGTGGAATAGCTTAGTGGCGTGAAAACTCAACGCAGAGGCATTACCATATTCTAGGATTGATTTACCCTTATATCGAACAGCGAAGGCGTGAGCTGCATCATATATAACCTTCAGATTATGCTTATCTGCAATCGCTTGGATGGCTTCAACATTACAAGGATTACCAAACACATGAACGGCGAGTATTGCCTTTGTTTTTGGAGTAATTGCAGCTTCAATTTCCTTGGGATCAATGTTTAACGTATTCTCATCTATGTCCACAAATACCGGCGTACATCGCTCCCATAAAATTACCGAGGTCGTTGCAACGTACGAGAATGGTGTCGTTATTATTTCACCTTTGTCTACATCTAATGCTTTTAGGGCGATCTGTAAGGCTAACGTACCGTTTGTTACGAACTTAAACGGAAGATCGATTCGCAAATATTCTGATACCTCTTTTTCAAATTGTTTGTGCAGCGGGCCATTATTGGTCAGCTGATCACTTTCCCATATTTTCGTCAGGTATTCTTCATACTCTGCACGAGGAGGTAAAAAGGTCTTTGTCACATATATAGGGTCACTCATGCTACTTCACGGTCCATGCGCCGTCAGACATCATTACTCCACCTTTGAAATCCTCTTGAGTAGTGACATAAAACTTAGCAGCATCAGTCTTGTACCCAATGAGCTGACCCTTACTTTCATTGAATATGGCGATATCAATTCCTAATTCAGACTTACTAAATCCGTTCAAAGGCAAGTTGTAACTTACCGTATATTTCTTGTCCTTCTTATAGCCTATAGCAATACTGCGTGAGTTGCTCTCAAGCACTGGAACCCCTCGAAACATTATTGATATTCCAAGGTATACTGGCAGCTCCTCATTGAGTTCGTATGAAACGTCGAATGCGAGTTTGTCCTTATTGGATAAATCTAGGGGTGACTTCAGTTTAAGGTTGAGTGATTTTACGAATGAACTTAAGTTTTCTTTGTCAACGCCGTCTAATCGACCTGAATCAAAGTTCTCTAATGTATATTGATTGGCAACTTCATGAGGTGAGCCAATCAGCTTAACCTTGCCGTCATGGATAAGCGCAGCCCTGCTGCAGTACTTTTCTACTGCATCCATACTGTGAGTCACTAAGATAATGGTCTTCTGCTCATCTTTCTTGAGCATCTCAAAGTAATCGTTACATTTTTGCTGGAACGCAGCGTCACCAACTGCGAGTACTTCATCCAAGACCAATATGTCTGTGTTGGCACGAATAGCGATTGAAAACGCTAAGCGAACTTGCATACCAGATGAGTAATTTTTGAGCTTCTGATCCATGAAGCGCTCAATTTCGGCGAATTCAACAATATCGTCATACATCGCTTCCATTTCTTTACGGTTGAACCCAAGCAGCGCACCGTTCAGAAAAACATTTTCACGCCCGGTAAGTTCCGGATTAAAGCCCACTCCGAGCTCAATAAACGGTGTTAATTTACCATTAACTCCGATACCACCTTTCGTAGGCGTATATATGCCTGCTAATAACTTAAGTAGCGTGCTTTTTCCTGAACCGTTCCGACCGACGATACCAAAAAACTCACCTTTCTTAATTTCGAATGATATATCATTTAACACCTTCTGGCGCTCATAGCTTCGTTTGCCGCCCCGTAAAAGACCTATGAGAGCACCCTTTACGGATGTCTGTTTTTCATGAGGTAGTTTAAAGGTCTTGCTGATATGGTCTACCTTGATCGCGATATCATCCATAACTATATATTCTCCGCAAAGCTATTTGCCTGACTTTTGAAGTAGACTAGACCGCCAATCAGCAGAACTCCGACGATACCGTAAGGAATAAACATATACCAACCCCCGTCAAAGATACGATGGATATTGGAACTCGTATGCGTAACTGCACTATACCTAATATCCTGAATAGCCTGTGCCATAGGATTCATGAATATAAGTTTTTGCAGTGTTATGTTAGTAATCTTGGATAAGGGATATAGGATGGGAGTTAGATAAAAACCGGCCTGAAGTATAACTTCCCATATATAGCCAACGTCACGAAACTTCACGAACATTGCTGAGAGGAATAGGGAAATCCCAAGAGCAAACAGGTAGACTTCACCGAGCAATAACGGCACAAATACTAACGTCTTATGGAAATCTACGTGGTTGATAGTCATAAACACAACCACGACGATCAAGTTCAGCCCAAGATTTATAAGCGCCGATATACTACTACTGAACACTACGATCCAACGCGGTATGCGAATCTTACGAATAAGGTCACCTCGTCCAACAATTGAGCCTAGGCTCTGAACGGTCATTTCAGTGAAGAAGTTCCAAACAACAATACCAAGCAACAGATAGACTGGATAGTGAGGGATGTCATTCCCTAGCTTTAAGAAGCGAACAAAAACCACATACAAAATAACAAAGAGAAGTAGTGGGCGAAGGAGTGACCAGGCATAGCCCAAAAATGATCCCTGATAGCGTAGCTTAAAGTCTGTACGTACGAGTTCCGATAAGAGTGCTCGATTCTGCTTCGAGAAGATACGATTAAATAATCTCATTGCTGATACGGTATTATAGAGGAAGCCTATGACGAAGTCGATAAATAAGCCTGTTGTAGTTATTCCAAACTGGAATGGTGGCGATGAATTGCTCTCCGCCGTTAAATCATTAGTAAGCCAATCCCTGCAGCCATACATCATTGTTGTTGACAATGCGTCTATAGACGATTCAGTGGCTAAGCTTGAAAAACAATATCCCGAGATTGAAATAATCAAGCATTCGAAAAACCGTGGCTATGCCGGAGGTGTTAATCCTGGGCTTCGACGCGCTATAGAGCTTGGCGCAGTCTACGCCGCACCGTTTAACGATGACGCCATCGCCGATAAACACTGGCTAAAACACTTAGTAGACTTTTTGGATACGCATCCGAAAGTTGGCTCGGCTTGCTGTAAGGTAGTAACCGCTGACCACGAAAGACTCGATAGTACAGGCGACTATTACACCAACTGGGGGCTGCCATACCCAAGGGGTCGTCGTGAATATGATCTTAAAAAATACGATGCCCAAACTGATATATTTGCAGTAAGCGGAGCAGCCAGCCTCTATCGAATCAAAGCCCTGCAGCAAGTCGGGCTTTTTGACGAAGATTTCTTTGCTTACTATGAAGACATGGACCTCGGTTTCCGCTTACAGCTCGGTGGCTGGAAGGCGGCATTTGTACCTAGTTCAATCGTATATCACCAGATTGGTATGACCAGCGCTCGTATTAAGGGGTTTACTACACGGCAAACCATGAAGAACCTACCGCTTCTTTGGATTAAAAACGTGCCACGCCCCTATTTATGGACGATCGGCTGGCGTTTGTTGCTAGCGCAAATCATGTTTTTGGGGCGGGCAGCAACACGTCGTCAGTTCTGGATGGCGCTGAAGGGTACACTGGCGGCTTGTTATTTGGTAATCAAGAAGCTGCCGGAACGACGTAATATCCAAAAGAATAAAAAGGTAGCTGATAGCTATATATGGAATATGATGGTTCACGACCTACCACCAAACGCACACGCTCTGCGCACTATGCGGAATCGTTGGTGGCAATTAAGGCGTAAGGACTCATGAGTAAGATTGTCATAGACAACAGAGAATCGGGCACTAGTACCGGCAGGTACGTCGACAAACTTGTCGAGCACTTGCACGCCCTACAACCAAAGCATACTGTGGTTGTGCTCGCAAAAGCACATCGGCTGGATTACTTAACGAAGCTTGCGCCCAATTTCATTATCACCGAAACTCCTTTTAAGGAATTTAGCCTCGGCGAACAGATTGGTTTGCGCAAACAACTTAATAACCTACACGCCGACCTTGTACATTTCCCTATGGTGCAGCAGCCAGTTTTTTATAACGGCAAAGTGGTTACTACCATGCAGGACCTAACCACTATCAGATTTAAAAATCCCACTAAAAACCCGGTAGTATTTTGGGTTAAGCAACAGGTGTATAAGTGGGTAAATAAACGAGTAGCGCACAAATCAGCCGCACTGATTACGCCCTCCGAGTTCGTTAAAAACGATGTGGCTAATTATACCCATATTAACCCTAGTAAGATCACCGTAACCCTAGAGTCAGCCGATTTTATCAATGACGCTCCAGTGCCTGTTTCCGGGCTAGAAGACAAGCGGTTTATTATGTATGTCGGTCGGCCGACTCCGCATAAAAACCTGGAGCGGCTAATTGAAGCCTTCAAGCTACTTCAAAAAGATCGTCCGAAGCTGTACTTGGTACTTGCAGGGAAGAAAGACGCCAATTACAAGCGGCACGAGGCAAAAGTAAAAGCCGACAACACCCAAAACATAATCTTTACAGATTTCGTTACTGACGCTCAGTTGCGCTGGCTCTATGAGCACTGCGCCGCCTACGTTTTCCCAAGTCTTAGCGAAGGCTTCGGCCTACCCGGCCTTGAAGCTATGGCACACGGCGCACCAGTTGTTAGTAGCAGCGCAACCTGCTTGCCTGAAGTGTATGGTGATGCCGTCCATTACTTTAATCCGCTTGATAGTGCTGACATAGCTGCCAAAATCGGTGAAGTTATTGATGACCCAACGCTTCAAGCAGCGCTAATTAAAAAAGGGAAGGCCCAGGCCGCCAAATATTCCTGGCAACGGATGGCCAAGCAAACATTGGCTGTCTATGAAAATATTCTGCGATAGCACAAGACTTAACTTCTGATAAAAGTAGTGCAGACGTGAGGACGAGAAGAGGATCTCAACAGGTTGGTATGCCCGGAGTATCTTGTCTCCTCGCCCCCACGCAGGTCACGCGCTGCACTGGTCGTGCGCGTGGCCTTGTCGCACCTACAACTATGTTCCCACGCGGCTGTGAGCCACTAACTCCGGCTAAGGTGCCGAGAAGGTCGTTCCCGTGCCCGCAACAACTGCCGGCCCAGCCCACGATGTGCCGTAGCTGTCCCAGTAATCGTCCAGGCTGTTGTTGGGCCCTTGTGCAAGTAGCTGCGTGAAACCAGTAGACCTGACCACGACTGCGGCCGGGTCCGAATAGGTCGTGCCGCTACCAGCAGGTGTATCAGGTCCGCTCCAGGCGACACCGTAGGTGTCCCAGTAGGATTGCAAACTGTTGTTCGGCCCTTGGACGAACACTTGGGTCTGGCCACCGTTGGCTTGTGCATCCACCGCCGCCGGTGCTGAGAACGCAGTGCCACTACCAGCAACTACAGCCGTGTTCCATGCCTGGGCGTAGAAGTCCCAGTGGGACTTGAGGCTGTTGTTTGGGCCCTGGTTGAAGACCTGAGTCAGGCCACCGCTGTCCGATGTGTAGACGGCCGCGGGGTCCGAGAAGGTCGTCCCGTTGCCGTCAACGACGCCGGGTCCGCTCCAGGCGACACCGTAGGTGTCCCAGTAGTTGTACAGGCTGTTGTTCGGGCCCTGCGCGAACAGTTGGGTCAGGCCACCGTTGGCCACGGAGTAGACCGCCGCTGGTGCGGAGTAGGTCGTACCGTTGCCGTTCACTACAGCCGTGTACCACGGTTGAGCGTAGAAGTTCCAGTGGGACGTCAGACTGTTGTTTGGCCCCTGGTTGAAGACCTGCACGAGACCGCTGGACTGGGTGTACACCGCCGCCGGTGCTGAGTACGTCGTACCCGGACCGTCGACCACACCCGGACCACTCCAGGCGGTGCCTGGCGTTGTCCAGTAGTTGTACAGGCTGTTGTTCGGGCCCTGCGCGAATACCTGTGTGAAGCCGGTGTTCTGGTCGACCACCGCCGTTGGCGTCGAGTAGGTCGTTCCCGGCCCAGCAAGGGTGACGGGTCCGTTCCAGGGCGTGCCTGGTGTCGTCCAGTACGTCAGCAGGCTGTTGTTCGGCCCTTGGACGAACACCTGGGTGAAGGTGGTGTCCTGCTTCTGGACCACTCCCGTGCTGCTGGTGGAGATATCCGGAGGGGGCGGGGACGTACTACCGCCGCCCGATACGGGATGTGCATTCAGGTACGGCATCGGGTCGACGAAACCGTTCATGTTCGTCGGTGGCCATGTAGTCGGGCAGGGCATGTTCCCCCAGTTGTTCAAGGGTATAGCCGTGCCCGGGTGTACGCCAAGGTGCAGGTGCGGCCCGTTTGCAGCGCTTGGGTTGAGCGTTCCAATCTGGTTGCCAGCATGAACGACAGCCCCCACGCTGGGCCTTCCGGCGTCGTTGAGATGGCCGTAGACCGCCACGAACACCGAACCATCCGGCGCCGTGTGCTGGATCATCACGACGTAGGTACCCTCGCCGAAGCTCTGCGACTTGCGAACCGTACCGTCGCCAAGCGCGTAGACCGCGTCGCCACTTGGACCCCAGAAGTCGGCACCAATGTGAAACTGACCGGTGAGGTAGTTATTTGCATGCCCACACCCATCGGCCAGGAAGCCGTCGGCCGGATTGGCCATTGACGAGAGTGGTGACGTCCAGCCGTTGCTCATGGCTGCGGCCTGAGCCGGTCCGCTCACCGTAACCTGGATCGTTGTGATTCCGCCGGTCAGCAGTCCGAGGACCGCAAGAGGCAGCGCGAATCGCCTGAACTTCTGCCTGAACCACTGAGAGGTCACCCTCATAGCTCTCCCCTTTCAGGGATTGTAGGTACGTTAATGTGCGAAGTGCCCGCTCACGGATCTCGTGGGCTTTGGGTCTTACGAAACCCTCCTTTGGTATTTGCACTTGCAGGGTAGTTATAGCATGGAGTCTCAATAGCACAAAGCGTAAGTACGAATAGATTAATTAAAGAATAAGCAGATATCAAATACCTATTCTGCATCCAACAACTATGCCGCAGACCTCAAACCCTTTATGATATGTTCAATCTGTGCCGCAACCACAACAGCATCATGCCGGATAAGCGTCCGCTGCAGCGCGTCACCTCTTTCCCGTTTGTTGACTTCTGTCGCTATAAGAGGAGCGCTGATTGGCACGGCATTTATTTCGTTAAAACGCTCTTTAGCAGTATCAACCGGATACTCGCTATCCTGAGCGTAACGAAGCAAAAGATTAGATTCGATTGGCTGGTTATTATACAAAACCGTGGTAATCCGGCCTTCGCCCATATAGCGTTCTAGTTGTTTCACGTAGTCGACCACATGCCAACCATCAGTTTGACGCGGTTTATTAATAAGATTCGCCACCCATACCAGTGGCGCAGAGGACGCAGCTAAGGCGTCAAACATACCTTGAACCGCCAGTAACGGAATCAGCGATGTATACAAACTTCCCGGTGCAATAACTAGTAGATCGGCCTTAGCAATTGCCTTGGCTGCCGCCGGGTTAAGCCGCGGTGCAGGGTCAAGACGTACAGTAGCATCGGCGCTTAGTGATACATCGCCGTCAATCACATGCTCGCCACGATGCGTAGCAGCACCGTCATGCACAACTAACGTATGCTTATCGAGCGTCACTGGCACCACCGCGCCCTTAATATGTAAGATGTCACCCGCTACCTGTATAGCTTTTGGCAAGTTGCCATACCGCACCTCCAGACCCGACAAAATAATATTACCTAGCGACTGTCCAGTGAACCGTCCTTCGGTAAATCTATAGCTAAAGAGGTCGCGCACTTCCGGCGTGTCGCTCAACGCTACCAAACATTGACGCACATCTCCAGGCGGTAATACGCCCAGCTCATCACGCAATACGCCAGTGGAGCCACCATCGTCGCTCATACTAACAATGGCAGTTATATCTGCCGTCAGCTTTTTTAGACCCTGCAGCAGAGTAAAACTTCCTGTGCCACCCCCGAGCAATACAATCTTCGGGGCGTTTGCCATATACCCCTTAGGCCGCCGGTTTTAGTACAATATGGCGATCGCGGCCTTCGCCCACCGATTCGCTCAGTAGCCCCGCATCAGCAGCCACCTTGTGTACCACACGGCGATCGGCAGCATTCATGGAATGTACCTCGTACGGGTTGCCGCTAGCCCGAACTTGCTTAACCCATTCTTCGGCAGTTTCCGCTAGCCGGTCAGCGCGCTGTTTTTTATAGTCAGCCACATCAACATTAACGCGCGTTATTTCGTAGCCATTGTTTTTAAGCGCATTGCTCACTATAAACTGCAACGCTCGCACTGTTTCACCGCGCTGACCAATTAAAAAACCATTGAGCTGCGTACTGGGGACATTGAGCTCGATGACTTCGCCGTCTTCACTGGAGGCGTGGACATCGGTATTAAGGCCAAAAAACGACAGTAAATCTTCCAGGTACTTCTTCGCAAACTGTATTGAGTCTTCCAGCGTGTCCATTTCTATCTCCCTGTGTTACCAAATAAGCTTTTCTTAGGTTCCCGACTAGCCGCCACTCGGAACTGAGTCATCGGGATAGTGCTACATTTATCGCTTTTTCCGTTTTGCGCCTGGCTTTTTCTTGGCAACTGGTCGCTTAACGGCAGCTTCAGAGACCACCTCGGCCTCAACTATCTTGGAAACATCTTTGCCGGGTTTATCGCCAGCTAGTTTCTCCATATCTCCTTCATCTTCTCGTAGCGCAATGGCCTGCTGAATATAGGCAACCACCCCGCCGGTTAGCCAGTATAAGCTCAGTGCTGCTGGCAAGTTTACCGTAAACAAGAACACCATGAAGGGAATTATGTACTGCGTGCTCCGGCCAACCGCAGCATTAACTTCTGACTGATCAGCTTGCTTGCCGTTACTGGCAGACCTTAGGATGTCGCGCAGTTTGCGTGCATTCTTGTCTGTTGGCATCAACTGTTTGCTAGTAAAGAACTGGATAAGCGCACTGCCAATTACCAGTACTAGCGCAGGAATAAAGGTTCCTTTTGGTCCCAGCGCACTCCTGGAAAGATCAATAAAGCCCAGGAAAGTGTTGTCAAAGTCTTTAATGTGATGGCCAAGATGATGGATCCAGCTTAGGTGCCTAAGAGCAGGGTAGGCGAAATTGACAATATTCTTAGGGTCATCAATTACCCGGCGCAAACCACTATAGAGTCCGATGAGGATAAACAATTGCACAATTAGAATTGGTACGGTGCCAAGCGGATTAACACCGCGCTCTTTGTACAGCTCCATCATCATAAGCGATTCTTTTTGGCGATTGCCTTTAGCTTCTTTCTTTATGCGCTTCAGCTCCGGTTGGAGCGCACGCATGACTTTGGTTTGGCGGAGCTGCCGTTTCACCAGCGGCCACATCAGCAGGCGGATAACGACCGTAAAGAGAATTAAGCTAAGCCCGAAATTATGCCCAGGTACTAGCGCATAAATAAGTACCAGCAGGTTAAAGATTGGTTGCACTATAAGATGAGTAAACATGGGTGATCTATTCCTTAGGTTCCACTATAGCATGTTCTGTAGAAGTTAGACGGGCCTTAGCGAGCAACTTAGAGATTTCTTTAGTAAATTGCATGGATGGTATGTCAGCGATTTGGCTATCATATACCGTAATTACAATGTCAGCAGGCTGTGTAAACTTACTAGACAAAATACGAACGTTCTCATACACTCGACGCCTGATACGATTGCGGACCACTGCCGACTTACTGACTTTGCGGCTTACTACCACGGCCAGCCGATATGCATCCCGCTTGGGGTTTGGGGTGTAACGAAGTGCAAACGCATTAAACCGTACGGATTTCCCGTTTCGTTGTAAACGCTGGATTGCACCACGTCCATGAAACCGATTACCACGACGTATCATGCGTAAAAAGCCTTTTGTGCTTAGATTACAGAGACAGCGGCCATTTCTAGACCGTTACTGGTTATTAATTTAGTGCGTTAAACGAGCACGGCCCTTATTGCGGCGGCGCTGCAAGACTGCACGACCGGCGCGAGTAGCCATACGCTTCATAAAGCCGTGTTCTTTAGAACGCTGGCGTTTCTTTGGTTGATAAGTTCGCTTTGGCATAGTTGTGGTTCTCTCTTAAAATACGTTAGCTTAAGTCCAAGTATAGCACGGTGACCGATGTTTTCGGTCTGCCGCCCTTCCCTGTTTTACTGACATACAGCATAGCAAGTTTTCCCCTTTTTTCCAAGCCTTTTCCACAGATTAACAGATACGGTGTCAGTCTGTGGAAAACTTTACCTCTAGTCACTGATTCTGCTTGACAAAATGGTTGTAGAAATTATTGTGGAAAACTCCTCCAGAGGTGCGGTATAGTTATACACAGTTTATTGGTTTTGAAGGGTAACAAGGGATCGCAAGTGGAGCAAGATAAGCTTTGGCAAACCGTACTCGGTGACATTGAAATCACCCTGTCGCGTGGCAACTACTTAACGTGGTTTAAGAATACGCAGTTACTGCAGCGTGACAGCAATAAGCTGGTCGTTGGCGTACCCAATGTATTCATAAAGCAGCAACTGGAGCGTAAATACAGTGAGCTAGTAAGTGAAACACTTCACAAGAACGGCGTGGACGTACCGACCATTGAGTATAAAATCCAGAGTATTACCCGCAGAGCGGAGACCGAAGATGTTATATCGTTGCCTGTCGGCTCTGGCAGCTCCCCTCTTAACAGACCCGCTCAGCCTACTTTGAAAGCAGCTAATACACTGGCTCATGCTTACCGTCAAGGTATCAACGAACGCTACACTTTTGATAACTTCGTGGTCGGCTCCGGCAACGAGCTAGCCTATGCCGCTTGCCAAGCTATTGCCGCTAATCCCGGCACCAAATACAATCCTCTCTTTCTGTACGGAGGTGTCGGCATCGGCAAAACCCACCTAATCCAAGCCGTTGGCAATGCGGTGCTCGCCGAAAATCATGAGGCACGCGTAGTATACGTATCCTCCGAGCAGTTCGTGCAGGAATTTGTAGACGCCTTGGGCTACAAAAAAAATACCGACTTCGCCGACTTTTATCGCGGCGCGGATGTGCTTATCGTTGACGATGTGCAGTTCTTGGCTGGCAAGGAAAAGATTCAGGAAGAGTTTTTCCACACTTTTAACGCCCTGCATCAAGCCAACAAACAAATTATTATTAGCAGCGATAAGCCGCCGCGCGAAATCCCCACCCTGGAAGAGCGATTGCGCAGCCGCTTTGTTTGGGGTATGAGCATTGATATGCAGACACCCGATCTGGAAACTCGCTGTGCGATTTTACAGATCAAATCAGAACTCCAGCATATTCAGCTTCCTTCTGATGTGGTCGATTACCTCGCCACTACAGTTTCTACCAACATCCGTGAACTGGAAGGCGCATTAAATCAGCTGCTGGCTTTTTGTGAAATGCGGGCCTTGGAACCAAACTTAGCTATTGCCACTGGTCTGCTTGGCGCCAGCCAGACCCGACCCAAACATCTAAGCGCCCGGCAAATCATTGAACGCTGCGCCCGACACTACCAAGTCAGCGTCGAAGACATTGTGGGGCCCAAGCGAGACAAAGACATTGTAGTCCCCCGCCAAGTTGCCATGTACATGTTGCGCAGCGAACTTCACCTAAGTTTTCCCAAGATCGCCCGTGAACTTGGCCGGAAAGATCACACTACCGCTATTCATTCTGTAGAAAAGATCGAAAAAGAATCCCGGCTTGATGCCGATATTCGCCAAGCACTATCAGAAATTAAAGATCGGCTCTATGCTTAACATCCTTTTAACCCAATCGCACAATGTGACACTGTCGAAAACCTGTGCACAAATTGTGACTAGGTTCCCTAAACTAGTGGGAATGTCCAAGTATCTATCAACAGCTCCCAGTCTTACCCCCGGCACTAGGTGGAAATGTATCTCACTTTTCCCTGCTGCCCTGCACAAGTTTTGTATGCAGTTTTACTCACCCAAAATAAGCCAATTAACAGATGCTACAGTGAGGTTATCCCCACTATCCACAGCACTAATAATAAGAACCAAATGGGTACCAAAAGAAAATCAACTAATAGGACAAGGGGGATAAGTGGAAATGAAACTCAAAGTCACGCAGGAAAATCTGAACAAAGCGCTTAGTCTAGTAGCCAGGGTAGCCAGCACCCGAGGCACTTTGCCTATTCTTAGCAATGTACTGCTTAGAATTGATGACAACCGTTTAAGCGTGTCGGCTACCAATCTGGATATTGCTATCTCCTGCCAGCTGGGCGCCCAGGTCCAAAGCGAAGGCTCGCTAACGGTCCCTGCCCGGCTATTTCAGGATCTAGTCAATGGACTCCCCAGCGGCGTGATTGAGCTGGAGCAGGACGATCAAAGGCTTAAAATTACTACTGACAGCTACAAATCGGTCATTAACGGTGTCGCGGCTGATGAGTTCCCTGTTATGCCGGCTATAGAAAGCGGAACTACCTGGAAAATATCTGGTCCAATACTTAAGAAGGCTTTGCAGCAGGTGCTGATGGCTGCTTCGAACGACGAAAGCCGGCCCGTGCTTACGGGGGTATTGTTCCAAACGGTGGACGGAGTTTTGTGTATTGCAGCGACAGACAGCTATCGTTTGGCGGAAAAACGCTTAGCCGGGGTTAAGCAGGAAGTGAAATTGCTGATTCCCGCTAGCGCTCTGCACGATGTACTTCGTATCATTAATGACTTTGAGGGTGATATTACGGTGGAGCATGATGACCAGCAGGTGCAGTTTAGAGCTGGTGACGTAGAACTGGTCGCTCGTTTGATCGAGGGTAACTACCCTGATTACCATAAATTAATTCCTGCCAGTTTTGCAACTACCGCCACTATGCTTCGCAGCGAGCTAGTAAACATTACTAAGGTCTCAAGCTTATTCGCCCGCGAGAGCGCTGGCAGTATTGTGGTGAGCGTGGACGAGCCAAGCGAAAGTATTTGGATACATGCGGTGGCATCACAGCTAGGTGAAAATAACGCCACGGTCAAAGTGGACGCTAAGGGTTCTGGCTCGATTGCACTCAATTCCAAGTATCTGCTGGATGCGCTGCAGGCTATGGATGCTAAAATGGTGCAACTGGGATTTAATGGCAAACTCGAAGCAGTGATGCTGACTGGTAGCGAGGCGGATGACTATCTGCACATCATTATGCCGCTTAAGAGTTAGTCGGAGTAGCTAGGTTTAAAATGTCGATGCCAGGCGTGTAATTCCCCTTTATACTACAGTCATGATTACTAATCTGCGGTTGCAGCAGTTTCGCTCGTATATGGACGCGTCGTTTGAATTCGGCTCTGGCGTTAATATTATTGTTGGACCAAATGGGAGCGGTAAGACCAATTTACTGGAAGCAATTTTGGTGTTGGCGCTCGGTAGTTCATATCGGGTGAGTGATGCTGATTTACTGCAGTTTGACGCCGATTGGTTCCGATTGGATGCCCGGCTGGAGCCGGAAGACACCATGCGGACAGTTAAATTTGTAACCATACCTCGTCAAACCAAAACCTACGAACTAAGCGGCAAAACTTACCAGCGGCTAACGCTCCAGCATACCCTGCCGGTAGTATTATTCGAGCCAAATCACCTGCAGCTACTGCACGGTGCTCCACAGCTCCGGCGTGATTATTTGGATGATATTTTAGAGCAGACTACGCCCGGGTTCTCGGTATTTAGGCGTAATTATCGCCGGACATTGGCACAGCGCAACGCTTTACTTAAAAAAGCTCATCAACCTTCGGTCCAAGAGTTGTTTCCTTGGAATTTGCGGCTGAGCGAACTGGGCGCAACAATTACGCGGGCTCGGGCTAAGCTCTGTGAACAATTGGCTGAAAAACTGACCACTATCTATAGCGAAATATCCCAGGCGGGCACTGAGGTGACTATTGCTTACCAACCAAAGTTTGCGCTAGAAATCTACGAAACGCAGCTACTAAGTAAGCTCGAGAATCATTTACACGAAGATTTTGTGCGCGGCTTTACGGCGTATGGCCCACACCGCGAGGACTTTACGGTGACATTTAATGACCGAGCGGCGGATGAGTATGCTTCGCGTGGCGAAACACGCACTGCCCTTCTGGCGCTTAAAATTATCGAACTGCAACTTATTGAAGCGGTACGGGATCAGACGCCGCTTTTGCTTCTGGATGATGTTTTTAGCGAACTGGATGGTGCTCGGCGCCGGGCGCTCACCGGTTTTTTGCAGCAGTATCAGACATTTTTAACGACAACCGATGCCGATGTGGTGGTTAAGCATTTTACTGATAGCACCATTATTCCGCTACAGCCAAACGTCTACTGATATTCGCTGCCGCCGCCGGAGCTTGGGTTGGTTTGAAGATTTTCATAGACAATAGTTAATGTTTTGGGGTCAATTTTCTGGGTGGTAATCCAGTTGAGCGCGGTTTGTTTATCCTGGTCGGTATTTGATTCTATATATATAGTAACTTTTTGGGTTCCATCCTGCTGTGTCTCGGTGCCATAATCAATAATGTAGTTACCGCCCGGACCGCTATAAGGTAGTAGGCCTATCAACTTATTTTTACTTAATTGCTGTTGCGCATTGGCTGCTTGAACGCCGCCGGCTGCTTCCCGCTGTGCTTGCACATCTGGGTGGTCGGCGAGATACTGTAAGGCTTGCTTGGAATCCGGTGAAGTTAACATATAGAGTGTCTGCGTGGTGTCGTAGGTAGCGAAATTTATAGTCTTGGTTGTTGGGCTGAATGGCGGCCTGGTAGCTTTTAAGGTATGAATGGTCTTTGTCAGGTAAACGGTGCCTGCTTTTGCCTTTTTACCATCAATTGTTAGAGTTGTGTCAGATGGTAGTAGCGTAACTTGTACTTTAGCCTTACCGGCGTGGCTCAGAAGTACCATAAAAAATAAAATAAATAATATGCCTACAAATAAAATTGCGACTATGACTATGTTTTTCTGAGTGCGAGGTTGATCCATTGTATGCTCCCGGTTTACTTATGTAGCTATAGAGTGGCATCAAGGAATAGCGGGTGATACCAGATTCCGCCTTTTATATCATCGGCGACGCTGGCCATTGGGGTACGCCACGATGGGCCGTGAAGACTGTATGATACTGATGCCGAAACAGAATTGTAGTCGATTTTCGGATTTTTCGGATCTTTAAAAAAGTTCTCACCAACATATAAGTAGGTATGTCCATCTCCCTTCTCAAAGTAAATGTCGCCGGGTCGCAAGTCACCTAGTTTCTCGCGGTCAACTCTTTTGTAGAGGGTTGGGTGGGAATCTACGTAATCATGCTGCGTAGGAACGGGGCCGTTACCCTGGTTATAGTGTGGATCTGCGCCGCTATCACGGAAAACGCGGGTTACAAAGCCTCCGCAGTCAATGCCGGCGCGGTCGTCTGATGCGCTGCAATCTGCTACTGTTTGTGATTTGTATACGCCCCCAAAGCCACCACCTACATACTCATGATGCGTTAGGGCATTTTGTATGGCAGTTGCGTAGGCTGGCATCATGAGACAGTAAGGGCCTTCATGATAAGTTGGCCATGCGTAAGCGCGTACTTTATCGAAGAAACCACCTCCCCCTGAACCGGATGAGCTTGCATTTGTAACGCAGGTGTTTAGTGAGGCGTTTACGATAGTAGTGCCACCGGTACTACTGCCATTGCCGTGGAATTGTAGCTTTGAAGTGTCATGCTGTTGCTTGTTAGGGTCGGAAGATTCGGATGGGCTGGTACGCATAATTATTGAAGCCATGCTGTCGTAATCCCTTGCCGCCTGAGCCATAAGGCTAAGACGGGCTTGATTGTAATTTGACTCATAATACCCTGAACTGGGATCTGAAGCCTCTGCCCATGGGTGGTGACCTTGTGAAAGTGGTATAAAATCCATTAAGGAGTTTACGAAATCAGTAGTTGTTGAGCTGGGATCAGTCAGGGTAACGCCTAATCGACCCTGCATATCTCCGGTCATAACGCGGGCGGTAGCTTCTACACCGGCATCAAACGATTTAAAACTCTCTAGACCGCTAGCTGATTGCGCCCCATCTATTAGATCGGCAAAATCTTTCCCAGTGGGTCCGGTATTAAATGGGTTCCATAGGTCATTATTGGTGATACTAGCTCCCTCACCCCATGCGAAACCAAGCAACGCAATAACATGTTGCTGAGTTACAGCGTCGCTCGCTGGCACGCCGCGTTTTTTGGCAATATCTTTAAGGAGTTCAATCATAAACTGCTCTAGTATGGGTCGGTAGGGACTGTTATAGCCACTATTCCAGGTGCCAGTACCCTGTCCAGGAGGTACAATAACAGTTGACGATATTGGCAGTGATGCGTTAACGGCTGTGGTGCCGTTGTCTGTACAAGCGGTATCCGTCGGGTCGGTAAACGAGGTATTGGTAAGCATACTATATACATCGTCTGTATTAAGGCAGTTGGGGCTTGCGGGGTCTACGCAGCTGGTAGAGTCGGTAGGGTCAGCATTCGCAAAACCGGCACTGGCTAGAATAGTCAGCAGCTGCGCTGCTATTACAAGATAGTATGGCCACCGTTTGGGGTGTAGAGCGGTTAGTTTTATGCCGGTAAAATAGTGTTGTCGTTTCATTGTTTTTCTGCTGTGGTAGCATTTTGAATATCTATTAACTGCTCCTGAACCTTTTCGTACTTCATGGCCAGACGCCAGCGGAATATCAAATCGTTTCCTAACGGGCTATCAGGGCTGTCATCTCTAGCGAGATCAGTGTCTTTGCTGTTCGGTCCTAGGTATTCAGGAGAGCATTTTGCGGAGTCATCATCAATGACATTGCCAGCCTCATCCCGGATAATTGCCGGTCCATGGGAGTCGTCTCCATTGAGCAGAAAACCAACAGTCGCCGTTGGATCGGGCAGCAGGTCGTCATTGTTGCTGTCGCCCGGCGCGTATTTGTAACCAAAGCAACTGGCATATTTATCGGCTATCGGTCCGGCTTTGCCGCTCTCGGCGAGTATCGCCAGATTTTCATCGGGGTTATATGACGGACTAGAGTCAGTCAGGTTATTTTCGTAGGCAGACCAGCCGAATTGCACGTTGCCATAAAAGGCAGTACCAGCGTCACAGTTAGCGGCGGCAGCTGCAAAAGCGCGGTAGCCGAACACGCTTGATAACCAGCCGAAAGGATTTGTTGCTTGGGTAATGATGGCAGCTAAATTAGATATAGGCTTGCTGAGTGAACTGCCTAAGTTGTCGTGTACGCTTATGGCTACATGCGCCAGCAATGATCGTGGATTTGTGGTGGCTAGGTAGCGTTGGTAGGCACTTTGGTTGGTAAGCGTACCTTTTTCGTAATTGAGGCCAACGGCTTGGTTTTGGCAAGCCTCAGCCTTAAGTAAGGGCCGGCCAAACAGCATAGTACGCATTTGTTCTTGGGCTAATGCGTTCCCGCCGGCGTCGATTTGGTTTATGTAAGTGTTGCCGGTTTCATACCCGGTATGGTTTAGTCCAACACCATGTGCCGCTGCCATCATAGCACCCAGCGACTCTGTGCCAATTACAACCGCGCCGTTTACGATGACACTCTTAAGGAGCTTGTAGGACTTTGACACAACGTTTTTGGCAGCAAGTTTGTATCCGGCTTTTTTGCCAAAGTTTTCGCTGAACTTCACCGCTAATGTTTTGGTGATCTTGCCCATGAATGTTTTAAAGACTGACTGAGTAACGGCTGCAGCGCCCGCCTCGGCGGCACCACCTTCTTCGCCTGTTGGCAGTGTTGCAAGCAACAGGCCCAGGTTGGCAATCGCTACGCCGCCCGCGGTCCAGGCGCTGCTAATCTGGTCGCAGTAGGGTGCGACCGCAGTCATAAAAGTCCAAAACGCACTATTGTTAATGGCCTTTTGGGGAGGCTGGAAGCCATACGTGGTGCTTTGGGCGGATAGTTCAGTCGAGGTGTCATAGCTTGTACCGCTACTGCGCAGTAGCGGTATTGAAAATGCTTCATCGCTGCCGACTTTGTTGCTCATAGCGGCAATGGCATTATCAAATTCAGTGATCTGGCTATTGTCTACCGGTCCACGCTTTAGCTGGTCTGCAACGGCAAAGAACTTAGTAGCGGCTCGTTCGTTGGCGTCATTGTTGGCGTCCATAATCTTGGCATTGTCCTGGGGAACCGCCCCTTCGTTAAACACGCACGCTAAGTACATCGCGTTAAATAACGGTCCGGCTACGAACCTGGAAATGGCGCTAACAGTACCGTGTGATGCCGCCTTGCTCAGAGCTTCGGGTACCTCGTCTGGAATGCCAGTGCTATCGGTCCCTTCCAGCGCTAGCGTTTTATCTCCCGTAGGATCGTCTGCTGCAGCCTCTTCGGCCGCTGTCTGCTTGTCTGTTGCCTCCTGGGCTGCGTCGGCGCTTGGTCCTTTGTCGGGCACGAGCGGCGGTTTGGGTGATGTTGTACTATTAAGCTCCTTGTCCAGTGCCTGAGCTTGCTTCTTCGCGTCGCTCGCGTTTTTGTAGTTTGCAATGAAAAGACCAGCCCGATTAATGCCGATACGCTGCAAGATGTTATTCATTGCAAAGCTACGTGTAACCGTTCCGACGTTGGTCAGCCCCTCACCTTGTTCAAAAGCGTTCTGTAGCGCCTTTTTAACAGTCTCATCATTCCAGAGAGCATTATTAGACTTGGCTTTTAAAAAGCTGCTATAGCCTGGTATAAATCTACCAAAACCGGTGGGAGGCTCGGTTATAAAAGATTGTTCGCCAATGCCCAGGCTTTCCGCCGCTTTTCCACTTAACGTTACAACCGGTCGTCCTCTAGTGTCGTTACTAAAGTTGATACCGAACGATTTCAGATTTTTTTCCACCTGGGAAGGATTAAATCTATCATTTAATTCCAGGTATTTGCTAACGCCCGGTATGTTTTTTACTTTAGTGATTGTTCCGTCTTTGAGTCCTGTTGCCTTGTCGTGAGTATTGTTAATCACTTTCATGATCGCTTGGCCTGCTTTGGTGTCTTTAAAGGCCCTGGCCGTCACTTTTGCCAGGCTTTCATCGGTAATCTTGTCGCCGGCTCTACTAAAGGCCAATGAAAGACTAGCAAACTGATAACCTATGATATTTTCACTAAGATTCGGCAGTTTAAGCGAGCTGGCTAATATAAAGAGCGCTACGATTGCGGCTATTACGCCTACAACGGTGCCTGAGGCACCAATAATTATCATTTTTTTGGAATTGCGTATCTTGGCCGCAAGTCCTTTGCCCTTGTTCTTGGCCGCCGAGACTTTGCTTTTGGCGTTTCCCGTAAAGCCCTTGCCTACGGTATCGTCCTTTTTGTCGCTATCTGCAGTATCGGTTTCTTTTTTTTCTGAGCTTTCGTCTGCTCCACCTTCGCCGCCAGTTGCAGCGACCTCTTTTTGAGGCATCCGATCTATGAATGCTGCAAATGCATCCGCTTCGTCGTCTTCGGTCCAGGATGGTTGCTCAGGATTTTGTTCTGCCTGATTGAGGCCTCCGGAGCCGGATTGCGCCTGAGGAGCATGCGTTTCGTCGGCATTATCGTCATAAGGACTATGATTGTCTGCCATAGTGCTTTATAGCTTGTTAGCGCTACCTGGATACAGTTGGTTTTGCAAATCGATAGTTCCCTGTGGTTGGCTAAAGTCGCCCGTTTGCATAGCTTGCACTTGGGTAGGGTTGGTAGTAATCAGCCCGGTTTCGGTTGGACTGGCGACTACCTGGATGTGTACGTGGTTTTGCCCGGCAAAGAACAGCCCCTGCCCTACCGGGAATTGGCTAAGACGTTTGCGTTCCTCGCTGGTCAGTTTAAAGACATTGGTCAGGATATCTACGGCCGATGGTGACTGCTTGAGCAGTATTTGCATGCTCGCGTTAGCCACAATTGCCCGGCCCATACGCGAACCCATAAAGTCTTCCACGTCTTGTGTAATGGTGGTAATGCCAAGGTTATACTTACGGGCCCGTTTGGCAAGGCTAAACAAGAAATTGGCACTATCTTCGTACTTCATTAGCTGCCAGGCCTCATCTACTACCAAAATGCGCCGTTTTTGATCACTTTTAGTCTTGTTCCAGATGTAATTCAGCACAATATACATGGCCACTGGACGTAATTCGTCCTCTAAGTCGCGGATGTTAAATACCACCATCGGGTTGTTGATGTCGATATTGCTGGGCTGACTGAAGATGCCTGCAAACGTACCGCTGGTATATTTACGCAGTCGCTGGGCCAGTTGTGGCCCGCTGCCGCCCATGTGCAATAGCGTGTCGTACAGATCGGCGATGGTCGGAGGTGGCGCAGTGTGTGTAAGCGGGTCGTTTGTAATGCCAGCTTTGGCGTATGTTTCAATGAGCGCTGCATCCAGATCGGCCTCTTCGCTTGGGCTCAGTGCCGGCACAAGTGTACTATTGCCGCCCAGCAGCTGTGCTTGTGCCCCACCCATCATTAGCCGTAGCAGGCCGTGCAAAGTCACCAGGTTAGAACGCAGTGCATTATCTGCTTCTTCAGTATCAACTACCCGCGGCAAATCAAAGGGGTTAATCCGGGTTGAGCTGTTAAGGCTCAGGCGCACATAGGCGCCACCTACCGCGTCACACATGCGCTCGTATTCGTTTTCCGGGTCGATAATGAACACTTCGGTACCAAACATCATGCTGCGTAGCGCCTCTAGCTTCACGGTAAATGACTTACCGGCACCAGACTTAGCAAAGACCACCGAATTGCCATTTTCCAGCGAAAAGCGGTCAAAAATAACCAATCCCGAGTTATGCATGTTAATGCCATACAAAATGCCGTTATCTTGTGTCAGATCGGCGCTGGTGAACGGGAAGCTGGTACTGATTGCGCCCGTACTCATATTACGGCGAATCTGTAGCTGATCCACCATTTGCGGTATGACACTATTAAGCCCCTGCTCTTGCTGGCTGGTAGCTGGCTTACTGTACACCAACTGTTGGCCCAGCATGCTTTCCACTTTGTGACTGACAAATTCCAGTTCCTCAACACTGCCAGCGTAAATCGTAAAGTACAGACCAAAACGGAAGAAGCGCTCTTCGCCCACCTGCAATTTGTCGCGCATTTCTTCGGCGTCCAAAATGGCAGCCTGCTTGGCAGGGTCGCGGATACGCCCCTTCTCGGAGTCGATCTGGATACCGGCTTCCAGCTGGGTGACTTTCTTGCGTAGATTTTCGAGCACTACCTGACTTTCCACTGGATAAACGTAAATGGCGACATCAATAACTTCGTCCAGATTTACTAGACCACTCAGCCAGCCGGTATAAATCTGTCGGGGGTAGCCATAAATGTAGTAAGTACGCGCATACCGGGTGCCCAACTGGAAATAGGTGCCCTGGAATTCTATAGAGCTTGGCGCAATAAAGTCGCGCAGCGCCGTAATACCCTTTTGAAAGGCTGCGGCAACTTCAGCCTGTTCCCGGGCCTGCTGCGCCTGAGCAATTGCTACTGGGTCGAGTTGCTTCTTGTCTTTACGCGCCATTACCCAAGCTCCCGTTGCAGGTGTGCCTGTTGGGCCATGCCCTGTCCCTTAGTAATAACGTCGGCTGTCAGATTATCAAAATTTTTCAGCTGCTGGCGGGTTGCCGTATCAGGATTGTAGGTGTCGTAATACAGCTCAATCAGCTCCTGTGTATCAAGTGGCAGGCCTTGAATGTTGCACTGTTGCAAGCCGCCTAAAACGGCTTGAACGCGGTTACGGAGTTCTGTTTTGGCTTTTTCCAGCTCAGTTTCGTTAATGGTAACGTGATCTTCTTTGTTGTTAAACAGCTGCGTAATGCCAGTAAAGAAGTTCTTACTTTGCGTAAGCGCCTTTTGTACGTCAACGACTGGAAAAAATGGTATAACCAGGTAGAACTTTTTGTCCATGATGTTGGTTTGCTGGGCCAGCTGATCGATATAGTCAATGTAGTCTTCCATTAAAAGCGCCAGCAGCATGTTTTCGTGTTCTGTACGGATCTTATCAAGCTTTTCGATGTATGGCTGCAAGTCGACCTTTTGTGAACGTATAAAAATCTGTACGGGGAAATACAGCGAATTTAAAAACCCTTGGTATGAGTACTCGACCGCTTCTTGTTCCTGAGGGCTCATCAGGTCAAAGTTGATACTTTTAACCATAACCACACTCCGGTAAGAGCCATCGTTCATAATAACGATGCCATCACGGATTTCGGCGATCTGCAAAGAGTTTTGTGTGCTGTTAGTGTTTGACTTGGCAGCTATTTTCACCGCCGGAGCGGGTCCGGGCACTACCGGCTGGTTTGGCAAGGGCTGCTGCACAGGAGCTGGCGGTATGTTTTGGGTAGGCATAACAGCCGGCTGCGGTGCTGGTTGTGGAATTTGCGGCGACACTGCAGACATAGGATATGGTTGCCCCATCCCACTATTTTGTATTTGTGCCTGTTGGTTTGGATCCATGGAGTCCCTTTAGCTGCCCACCGCTTTCCGAAAACTGGATTTAGGGTTAATGGAGCGAAATAATCACTTCGCCATCGTCCTCTTGCTCTACTTCTTTGTGAGCTTGCCGAGCAATGGTTGCCACATCCAGATCGTCGTTGTTTGCAAGGTTCATTATAGCAGCCTGGGTCTGTGGTGTCACCAAGGGTTTTGCAGGAACTGCTGCTGGCGCTACAGGTGATGCGGCCGCCTCGGCCATGAGTTGCTCCGGCGTTTTAAGCGTCTTCAAATGTCCATATGCAGCGGTTTGACTGGAATTTTCCTGCTTAAACTTTTGTATCATGGCTTCTTCTTCGGCGGTTGGCGTAGCAGCTTGCGGGACGGCTAGTCCGGCGGGTGTTGCAGAGGGAGCGCCTGGAGTAATAATTGGAGTGTCTACAAATGTTGCCTGCCCCGGTGCGACGGCGGTCTGTGGTTGCTGCAAGAACCAATAATCGGCTGGTGGCTGCGCGGGATTAGGATTAAAGGCTGCCGTTGCTTGGACTGGTGCTGGAACAGGAGCGGGCGGCGCGACTGTTTGCTGCTGCATTTGCGCTAGCATTTGCTGGTGGTGGGCCGCGCTCGAGGCGGTTATCATGCTGTCAAAATGCTGCGCTATAGGATTAGCGGTTTCGTCAAGAATATCGTCTGAGGCTCGAACATCAATGTTTGTTACTTCCTGCGGGAAATTTCCCGGCTGTACTAACCGGTCTGATGACGTAAGCGGCGCTGTCGCCGGATCGAACATATTTACATTAACGTTTTTAATAGCCCATCCGCGGCTGTCGATGGTGTTGGCCAGGGCGCTCAGCCGGCTCTGCACCTCGTCTTGGTTGAGGCCATTTGTCAGCTGACGTTCAATCTTTTTGGGCACGGTAACTGTCACTAGTTCTTTGGCGCCACTTTGGTCCCAGATACGTTTGCGCGGTTTTAGAAAGAACCGTATTTTGGCTAAAGCCCAAACTTCAGTGGGCTGATCTTGCCGCCATGGAAAAGCAAAAAAGCCGGTAACTATCGTAATTGGAACAAAAATAATCAGCATAAAGGCCGCGCCCTTAGCGGCCGACAAAAATCCCAAATAGCCGCTAACCGCTCCAATGCCAGCATAAATAAATTGCCGGAGCGTGAGCGGTCCAACTAGCTTATCCTCTGCCTCAATATCCTGCAGTACTTTATACGTTGCCATTTACTTAACTAGTATAGCAAAATGTTGTACATAAAAACCGCTCAGTGTTTCTAGTTGCTGAGCGGTTTTATGTAGGGTAAGTTAGTGAGCGCGACCGTTGTTTGGGCGGTGCGGACGGCCACCCCTTGGTGACGGCCTTTGCGAGCTGTGCCTAGAGTCGGATCTCTTAGGGGCAAACCTCTGAACCGTACCTTCATCGTTCTCATCCTCTTCCTCTGGTTCGAGTGATGCACGAATAGCCTCGTTGAGACTTCCCGGATGATATCGTAGGCGCCGTCGATTTTCTGCCTGTTGAGCCTCTCTTGCCTGTCGATCACGCATATCTCGTATGCTTGCTGCTTTGCGAATCTCCAGAAGAACTTTTGGTGAGGTGTCACCTCTGAAGAACTCTCGAGCGTACTCCAGAATCGCTTGTTCATGAGCGGCGTCTCTAATTTTTGCTATAACGTCATCAGGGAGCTCGGCTACATTGTTAGTGGACTTCCACTCGGCTGCCGCTGCACTTGCGATTCGCCACCTATTTGCTCTGACGTTGCGCAAGGTTTCTATGCCAAAAGGGTCAATAGGGTATAGGTTTCTATTACGGTATACGTCCTTATTAAGTGGTAACCGTTCTCTGATTTCTTGTTCTTCCTCCCGCTCTTTGGCGGCCATTTCCTCTGGAGTCAGATGGTGGTTATGCGCATGACTGTGTCCTCCTCCATGTCCTCCTGCAATAAGGCCCAGCCGGTAAATTTGAGGTACGCCAGGAACGTGGAAAGCAGCGCGTCCTAGAGCTCTTGCCATACGGGTTATCGGTGATACCGGGAGTGGTGTGTATACGTATTTATCCCGTCTAGCCTTGGGATCAATAACCCCTCTACCTTCAGCGTTAATAACCTCTTGGCCGTTCTCGTCCAGTTTGTATTTGGGTATTATTCGCGGCGAATCTGTAACGCCGTGCCTGCTGTAGTTCGGTTTCTGTAAGGCGTCCTCTTCTCGAAGGTCTCCGTTAAGCTCACTTACTATGTGGCGGTATTCAGGCCGCTCGTGTAGGCGACCGGCTTGTCTGGCGTATCGAAAACCTGCGTCAAGGTTAACGCCTTCCGACATGAACCTATCGTCCGGGCGATAGTCCCAGTTTTCTCTAGGGTCCGATACCGCTACTGGGCGCTCAGGCGTAGAGGGTGGATATACTGCTTCCATAGATTTAGATTATAGCACATAATCGCTTATATATCAATCCTGCTTAAGGTGTTACAGGCTAAATAGCTCCAGTGGCTTTTATTGTTCATTATTTGGCTGTCCCATTACTCTGCCTTGGGCGTCTAATTCTTGACGATCGAAGCTTCTACGAGTTTGCTGGAACCCTTCGACGGCAGCCGTACCGGCTGCGTCTGTGACCTTGCCACTTGTAAGCGCATTTATCTGCTGGAAGACGGTCCTCTCATCATTCGGTGATAGTTTTTGATTCAAAACGGTGTCAGCGATAATTTGGGCATTTTCTGGCGACTGATGATTTAGGTTCTCATGAAGGTTTGCTAAGGCTGCATATTCTTGGCCCAAGGCACGCTGAGCCACTTCAACTGCCTCTTGGTTGCCGGTTCCTTTGGCTAGCTCAACCCCTTGGTGGGCTTTCTGTAAGCGCTTAATCATATGGGGTGTTATGTTCTTGACTGCTTCACCACGAGCCCGAGCGTATTCACCAGCCCCTTTGGTGTATAACTCGTTCTGTAGCACAGTAGCGTTTGCGTCTGCCATTAGTTGCTTCTTGGTCGGTTCGTCAGCACCAGGTAAGCTGTTATTAAGGGATTCCATAGTTTTAGACGAGGTGCCAAAACCAGGTCCCGAAAGATCAAGCCGTCCGGCTTGCCCGGCCATGCCGCGCATTTGCGCCAGCATAGCATTGGCGGTTTGTCTGTCGCCGTGTGTCACGTCGTTAATGGCCTCGTACATTGCTGCCGGACCGCCTTCTTTCCAACCAGTACCGGTAGCGGCATTAGCTACCACTGCTGCGCGGTTAAAGATTTCATCAGAAGTGGCACGCTTGGCAGCGCGAATAGCGGCCACGCCCTGCTCAAGGGATCGCCCTTGGTAACCTTTACCTGCTAGATACTTGCGCCAATCGGCTTCGTTGGCACCGCCGCCCATACTCTTCATCGTTGCCTGCAGGTAATCGTCGTTGCCCTTTATGGCTGCGAAATCCGAGTTCTTGTCCATGTATTCGGCGAGTTCGTGTAGACCATGCGTGGCTCCGGCAGCCTGCATACGAGAGCGCATTTTTTTAGGGTTAAAGCCGGCCTTAGGTAGTAGTGCGGCGTTACGGGTAGTGTTGTTGAAAGCGTTAGCCGCCCAGTTGTCCGCCTTAATGCGATTACCATTTCCTAGATCATGCAGGTTTTGCTGTGTTTTGTTGGCGCGGTAACCACGCAATCGGTCGAAGGCGCCGCGGCTCCGGTCGTTTACCATACCGCCCAAGGTGGCAATGGCACCACCGGCAAGACGGAACGTGAACGGTATTAGGAAATACGGAGCGAAGTAAGCAGTAAAGGAAATGATCTGGTTGATTGAGCCAGCATTTTTAGAGTTTACGGCTGCAAACACGCGGCCGATAGCAATAAAGGCAGCGATCAGGGGGAACATAAGTAGGCCACGAGAGAACGAATCCCACCACAATTTCCATACTTTTTGAGTGTTAGGAAGTGTGTAGCACAAGATAGCGATCGGGGCAAAAATGACTAGCATAGTAATGACCATTTGCCGCAGCGTCAGCACCAAAAATGCAACTGCAACAGCCAGCGCAGCGGTAGCCACAAAGCTAAGCAGGCCAGCGAAACCAAGAGCGGTGATGGCTCCTACGCCAAACAACGAACCAATAAACTGGCCGCCTCCGCCTAGCGCCACTTTATTGATGCTGGCAAACGGGGCGTAAATTAACCCGCGTATGCCAAGGCCTATGCCTCCAATAAGGTTAATAAAGAACATCATAAGCGGCCAAGAAAGCGTAATGCCAATGATTGCTATAAGCAGCCTAGGCAGTACTTTGCGTAAAGTATAGGCGTCCAGAATTTCAAAGCCAAACGCCTGGGAAATAATGGCGATTAGGGCAAAAACTACGGTCAGTGCTAATGATATATCTCTGGTGACGCTCCAGGGTTTGTAGTAATAGCACCATTGATCGGGACATTTACTAGCATCCGGAACATCGTAAGAACCTTGTCCTGCCTTGATATCCATGTAGTTGTTTATTTCATTATCTAGACCAGAAACTACTGCTTCAAGGGCAGTAGCAAGCGGGCACAAGAACCAGCTGAGTGGATTGAATAAGCTTACCGAGCAGTTAATTTGGGGTGAGCTGCCAGTATCTTTAACGTTTCCAGTAAGGCTAGGGGCGTTATCAGTTGTATTGATATTTACGTTGACACGTAAGTTTGCGACCTGACAGTTCTGGTCGCTGGGATATAGATCCCAGGTTGCTGGTACGATTGTGGCTGTCGTAAGGCTGCTTCCCTGGTAGCTGGATGGCGGTTTGCTGGGATCGATTCCGTTAAAATCAAAAGCTGCTAGGTCTGTGGCTTGACACTGGCTCCAGTTGCTGCCAGCAAGTTGAAACTTTTGGGTCCCGGCGACACGCGCGTAGGTTCCAAAATATGGTTTTTCGTTGTTACTAGCCTGCGTGAACACCAAGTTGACTACATCGTCTTTAGCGTAATAAGTGGCGAAGGTGTTAAGACCGGTAGGTATGGCTGGTATGCCAGTAGAAGCGGAAATGCCACCGATGTCTACGTTATTGAGCGTGAGCATAACATGTGCTCCGCTAACTTGTGACTGCTTGAAAGCGTAATCTATATCCTCAAGGTCTTTTCTGTCACCCTTATCGTCCATATTAATATCACGCGCACCACCACTACCCGTGTTTTCGGTATCCATGGTAATTGTCGGAAGCGGATGGTTAGCTATTACACGATTTGAGTCGCCAGGTTTTGATAAGCTGTAGGTCATAGTGTTGGGGTGATCACTCGTACCGCCCCAATTGGTAGCAGTATAGACGTCGCCATTAAACGTAATGGTGGCTGCATCAACAATAGTCGCATACTTGCCTTTGACGCAGGCGTCTAGCGCTGACTGACTTGCGGCATTAGTCTCCAGGCAATTTGAACCAGCGGTGACACTACCGCCACCGCCGGTTGCCGGGAAATAGGGGCTGCCAGCTTTTACGATGCCGTTAGGGTCGAGCAATTTCATAGTTTGCTCGCCGGTTCTGGAGTAGCCATTAGGAATGAAAAAATCAATGGACTTAGTAGTTACGTTAACCGTAGCTTTAATGGCTACCACTGTTTTATCAGAATTAACAAAAGAACCTGGAGATACAAACTCGCCGGTATTCCAGAATCCATAAAAAGTAGTGCTGTCGCTGGAGCCGGGTTGTCTAAAGAGCATCATAGAATCCTGACAGAGGGGCTGATTCTCGGTTCCCGGGTTGACGCCATTAAAATCAATGTAGAGAACGGTTTTTTGAGGGTCCTGAACATCGTTAAATGTTGGGTTGTAGCTGCTGTCTTTGCCGCGGACAGCGCTTAAGAGTGTTTGGATTGGTGTATTACTGTAGCCGTTAGAGTAGCCTAAATCATTTGCAATTTGGGTGAGCTCCCTGCTTGCTGCTGTTCCCGCTTGATCGCCTAAGTAATCTGGTGCGTGTACGGTTGCGGTACATAAATAGTTGCTTCTATTTTTCGTATCTTTATTGGTAACGTCGTACTGGTCTGCAACCAAAGGAGCACTATCAGTTATTGCCGGTAAATCAGCCGCAGCTTTGCTTGGATGTGCAACTAGATAAGCGGTTGCCAAAGAGCTACCAACCATAAACAGGGCTACTACAAACAATGCCCATGTTGCTAATCTCTGTTTTATCTTCACACGCTGCTCTCTTTATAACTGACTACTGTCACTGGTATTGTCTCAGCTTTGTTGTACTTTTAAAAGCATTTATTTACTCCACTTTGAGCTGACTGTTAAAGGTTGACACTTGCCAACCGGCTTTGGATTTTAAGAGCGTGACACTTACTACGTAGTCACCGTCCTTGCCGCTAATAGCGTAGTTTGCAACTGCTGTGGTTTTGGACTGAGTAATGCTTTGGAACTGGGGAGTCTGACCCTTAAAAAAGCTACTCAGTTTTTGCACTATGGCGTTCCAGCTATCTTGTGACTGGGATTTTTGGGCGTCGCTACTAAAGGCCGCATAGCTGGCTTGGCTGTTATTTGCCAAAATGTCCTGCACGAACGTAGTTGCTAATTGTTTTTGATGCCGTTTTTGTAGTTGGGTGCTTAGCGTTGATATGCCTGTAATAACAATTAACAGCGCTACCAACCCCCCACCGAGTAGTAATAACCATTTCCGCATACCCCGAATTATATAGCTATGCGGCAAGATCGTGCAAAAGAAAGCTTGTGCTTGCCGGTAACCTAGTAGCTTGATATGGGGTGAAAATAGGGCTATAGTGATGCAAAATGATACGGTCAAAAATAGAAATCATCGTCAAGCGTTCTATGTTTATGATAGTAAGCCTGATAGCGCTGCTGTTTGTGGTACCGGTTTTAGCGTATGCTGATCCTGCGCCGGCGGACGCTTGTACTACGGGTGGCGTTGATCAAAAGAGCTGCTCGTTTAACTCGGCAAACTGCAGTACGGATACTGCGCATGTACAAAACTGTACCGATCCGGCTGTCGGGAATACTAGTTGTACAGACACCGACCCTACAAAAACCTCCTGCGGTTTGCTTACCCAGTATGTGCAACCGTTTATTAATTTCCTTTCGGCCCTGGTAGGGGTGGCAGTAACAATTTCTATTGTGATAGGCGGCATACAATATGGTAGTTCTGCGGGCGACTCTGCCAAAGTTAGCGCAGCCAAAAATCGAATACGCAACTCTATCATCGCCCTGCTTGCATTTATATTCCTTTATACCCTGCTCAACTTTGCAATACCGGGAGGACTAATTTAATGAGGTATTATAGAATCATCATATGATGCCATTACTCACTATTTTTTCTCTTGGGGAAGCCGTACCAGGATGCGCTAAGGATTCGATTCTTGGTTTAGTCCCTTGGTACGTATACCTTACGCCAACACGAAATAGCTACACCGGCCGTTGTGATTTCAAAGAATTTAGTAACACCGACCCGGGAAGTCTTTTCGGGCTTCATAGTCCACTGTTTCTGATAGGTTTGGCGGTACTCAATGACCTAATAAGGGTCGCGGCATTGGTTTCCGTCGGCTATGTAATATATGGGGGTATCCAGTATGCTGTGAGCCAGGGATCACCGGATGCTACTCATAAAGCTCAGCAGACGATCATCAATGCTCTTATTGGGCTTGTTCTGTCTATTCTTGCTGCCGCAATTGTAGGATTTATTGGTAACTCATTGGGCGGCTCTTAAGGGGTTTCGATATGCGGCATGCACTTACTCTATTCCAGGCACTGTTAGATTACTCTAACCTGCCTCATCCAAATCCGGATAATACAATCAGTAACGTACTAAAGATTGTTTTTGGCATCACTGGTGCCATTTCAGTGTTAATGATCGTAATCGGCGGTTTTCGCTATATGATAGCGTCTCGTGGCGCCGAGTCTAAAGCGACTGTTCAGGCTAGGCAGACGATTATCTATGCAGTAGTCGGCTTGGTTGTTACTATGGCCGCTTATTCTATAGTTATCTTTGTAGTTAAGGGGGTCAGCTAGATGAAGCGCTTGCTGCTCGTACTAACGACCCTCATTTGTTTATTAGCACCGGCTACTGTTTTTGCCGCGTACAATCCCCTTACCGATGCTTGTGGTACACCAGGTGGGACTGATAAAGACGGTAAAACTGCCGGTTCTACGTCGGTCTGTACGGCAGGTACTGATAATCCGTTCATCGGACCAAATGGTGTATTAAAAAAGGTTTCACTCATACTGTCCTTTGTTGGAGGGGTTACCGCGGTAATTATTGTGATGGTGGGTGGATTTAACTATGTAACTTCCGATGGCGACCCTAAAAAGATGGCAAGCGCTCGCGGCAGGATTACCGGTGCAATAGTGGGGCTGGTAATTATGGCTGCTGCCGAAACAATAGTAGTGTTTGTGGTAAGTAGATTATGATAAGGAATAACATGAATAGCATACAGCGAATCAAAGTATTTGCAGCTACATTTGCGGTGGTGATATTGGGTTTAAGCGGAACGATGCCGGTTTTAGCTAGTGCGGCTCCAGGTACTACGGGTAGCAGTAGTGACAGTGCCACTACTGCAGATACCGCGCAGCAAGATGTGTGTCAGGCGCTTGATGCGGGCACTGACTGTAAGCAGAACCCGCACGGTAACGTTAGTGTTAATAGTCTTATTACTACTATCGTAAATATTTTTAGTTTTGTGGTGGGGACAACTGCGGTAATTATGATTATCGTCGGTGGTTTCCGCTATGTGACTTCGGGTGGAGATAGCGGTAAGCTTGGTAGTGCCAAAGGTACCATAACCTATGCACTGGTCGGTATTGCCATAGTGGCGTTAGCTCAGGGCATGGTCAGATTTGTACTAAAGAATGTCTAGTTAGAGAATATAACCTGAGGTTGCACATGCACTATGAGTGGTGATATAACTAAAGCTAGTATTCAACAAGAAAGGAATGTTAAAACAAATGTTTAGGTCTCTAAGAAATACGATCGTTTCGCTGCTGAGCGCTGTTACACTCGTTGCGGTCCCGCTTGCGGTCCCAGCTCTTGTCGCGGCAGACGCACCCACTATTCAAAGCTGTCTTGGGCAAGGCACTAGTCTTACCGCTCCTTCTGACGCAGGAACTTGTGATAACAGTGGTGTCACAGCTGGTGCTACTAACGTACAGTCTATTATTAAAACGGTTATTAACATCTTCTCGTTTGTGGTTGGCGTGGTAGCCGTGATTATGATTATCGTCGGTGGTTTCCGCTACATTACTTCGGGCGGAGATAGCGGTAATGTATCAAATGCCAAAAACACCATCATCTATGCCATTATTGGTTTAGTGGTAGTAGCACTCGCTCAGCTTATCGTTCAGTTTGTCCTGAACCGAGTTACGAGCACCACTTAGGAAGGATACTCCTTTAACCTTTCTTGAGAAAAACCCGCACAAGTTGTGCGGGTTTTTGGTTGTTGCTGAACCATAAAAGTCTCCCTGCCCTCTACAACTTAAAATACCCGAACATAGTGTCGGGTATTTTATAGTAGCAGGAGACCCTAGATAACTTGAATCTTTTTAACAGTGTCTTGCTTGACTTTAGTAAAGCTAATGGTCAATACGCCGTCTTTTAGCACTGCTTCAATGTCCTCTTCTTTGACCGGAACCGGCAAAGCAATACTTCGACTGAATTCGCCCCAGTAGCACTCTTGCACAAAGTAGTTTTCTACATCGTCATCGGTGCCGGCTGAAAGCGTGCCGTGAATACTGAGTGTATTGTCGGCAATACTAACATCAAGATCACCCTTGTTTACGCCTGCGGTGCGTGCCTTAACGACCAGCTTCTCTCTTGTTTCGTAAACATCAACTGCTAGTTGTCCAGGTAGCACTGCATCATCTTCATCCCACTCGTCGGCTGGCGTAGCACCAGCCTGTATGGCTTGCGTGTCATCAACTGCAGCTACTGTGTCATCGTCACCAAGAAACGCAGAAGTCAACTCATCTTCTTCCAGTAATAAATCATCATCGCGATTACGTCGCGCCATAGTAGTTTTTTCCCTCCCCCCCTGTTTCTAAAACCGGGCTTACATTGTCGTTTGCCTTTTTATGTTAAAGTCAGTATAGCTTAGTTTACTAACAGCGTGCAAGGTGGGTTGTACATATTTACAACGGAATAAATACAACATGACCATTAGCATTATAGAACAAATTGTCCGTATTTTTGCTCCTCATTTATGTGTGGGATGTGGAGCTGAAGAAGATAAGCTGCTTTGCAGGGCGTGTAGAACTGCATTATTGCCGGTTCCTTCCCGCTGCTACCGCTGTAAAGCGGCTACAGAGCGCTACAAGGTCTGCTTGGACTGTGCTAGGCACACCCCGCTCGAACAAGTCGTTGTAGGGGCTCAGTACCAGGGACTCGCCCAAGAACTGGTGCATCATATGAAATATGAGCGAGCGCAAGCAGGTATTCATGAAATCGCAGATTTGCTTGCTCCGCTACTCTCTAATCTTCCGGAAGGCGTAGTAGTAACATCGGTGCCTACTGCGACCAGCCGCGTTCGTGCTCGCGGCTACGATCATGCCCGCCTACTGGCGCGTGCTTTGTCTCGTCTTGGTACCCTTCCCTGCCAAACATTGCTAATGCGTATGGGGCAAGCGCATCAGGTGGGTGCTTCGCGTGCGGAGCGGCTTAAACAGCTTCAGGGTACGCTTCGTCCCATACATGCAGAACGGATTAGGGGGCGGCACATTGTACTCATTGATGATGTGTTAACCACTGGTGCAACGCTAGAAACGGCCGCCCGGGCCCTAAAGCGTGCTGGTGCGCAGTCTGTCGGTGCATTAGTATTTGCCGAGGCCTAGGAAACTGGGGCCGGGGGTGCTATAATCACCTCTGTTATTCCGCTAGAGGGTTATGCAAGGAAGGGTGTCCGAGCGGTTTAAGGAAACGGTCTTGAAAACCGTCGTGCCAGCAATGGTACCGTGGGTTCGAATCCCACCCCTTCCGCCAATCGATTCTATCTGTTAGAATAACGTCTGACATGTGTTCCAACGGTTAACCACTGACCGGAAAAGAGCAGCCGGACAAAATGTATTCCATTTTGCCCGCGCGTTGAGAAATCTGCTTGCAGGTGTCTCATGTCCCTCTGGAGAGGTACCCAAGTGGCTGAAGGGGACGGTTTGCTAAATCGTTAGTGGGGCGCGAGCTCCAGCGAGGGTTCGAATCCCTCTCTCTCCGCCAAACAAAAAAGACCCAAGGTGTGTCCTATGGGTCTTTTTTGTTTGTCCTCTGCTTGCAGGACTTTTGTAGTACAATACGCTTATGGACAGTATGCAGCCGGGACAAGTAATTATGCCAAACCTACCTGAAGAGCCCAAGCCCGCTGGTGATGGTGCGCCTGGCCCGGAACGGCCAACCGAACAGCCTGGTGCCGAGCCAACACCCGCCCCGGCTTCTATTGCAACTCCTGCAGTGCCTATCGTACCTACAGAACCACTACTTACCGTCCAGGAGCCGCAGCCTCAAGCTCAACCTGCAACTATGACGCCCGCTTCGGCAGATGCTAGTTGGAACTTTCACGAAGAGGCTCCGACGTCCAGAGGATATGCTCCTGTAGCCAATGAAGGGCCAGATGTCTTAACGTGGACAGCTTCCGAATTTATTGATCACGAAAAAGGGGCTGGCTGGTATGGCCTGCTGACGCTCGCTGGTTTGGCTATTGCGACGGTCGTCTATTTTTTGATGAAGGATATCGTTTCTACTGCGGTAATACTATTTGCCACACTCGCTTTTGGTGTATTTGCGGCTCGCAAACCGCGTGTGCAGAACTATGCGCTTACGGAACGGGGCTTACAGATCGGACCTAAGATGTATAGTTTTCAAGATTACAAAAATTTCTCAATTGCACCGGAAGGAGCTGTCATTGGCATTATATTTATGCCCCTAAAGCGCTTTATGCCGCCACTTACGGTCTACGTCATGCCAGATATGCAGACCCAGGTAATGGATTTCTTAGGCAGTATTTTACCGTTTGAACAGCGTCGGTTCGACGCTATGGACGGCTTATTGCGCCGTATTCACTTCTAGTAAACCTATTCTCTAAGTAATTTAAGCAAGGTAGCGGTCTCCCAAGTATTTTGACAATTAGCCAAAGCAAATTTACTATATAGAGTATCTAATGCATGGGGGGTCTTTAGTATGCAGGAACAAAATGGGGCAGCGGCTTCTCGTGGCAACTTACGGCTCATTCCGGGAGTTTTTATAGTTATTGTTTTGCTATGGATATTACTGTGGTTGCTCTTTTTTAGGAGTACGTCACCCCGGCCGTCCGGTTCACATACAACTTCCACCAAGCCAAAAACGTCATCGGGCAGCCAAACCACAAACAATGGTACTGACGGACAACCTGCGGGTGGCAACTCCGGATCTACGCAACTTGCTAACGCAGGCGCCGGTAACGTTGTAGCCCCTGCCCTAACGGCTACCTTAGTGGGTGGTGTACTCTATCAGGTGCGACTTCGCAAAAAGCTTAGCGACTGAGCACATACGCGTTAGCCAAGCTGTTATACTGTCTCTAGAAAATGAGTAATCGTCATCGATCTGTTTTATCGGTTGTAGTTCCCGTATATAACGAGGCGGTCGGATTAAAGCGCTTTCACGCAGGCCTCATGGCCGTCCTTAAAGACGTGCCACTTGACTATGAAGTACTCTATGTTGACGATGGAAGTCGTGATGCCAGCGTGCGTTATGTCGCTGCCCTCCAGAAGGAAGACCCTAACGTACGTCTTATAAAGTTTACGCGTAATTTTGGCAAAGAAATGGCCACAACGGCGGGAATCCACGCCGCTCAGGGTGATGCAATTCTGCTGATCGATGCCGATGGCCAGCACCCAGTAGAGGCTATACCGCGTTTTATTACCAAATGGCAACAGGGAGCCCAAGTAGTTATCGGCAGGCGCGGTAATAGACAAGCGTCGCTTATAAAACGCTTAGGTTCCAAATTGTTTTATGCCCTGCTTCGCCGCTTTGCAGGTGTGACGTTAGACCCCAATGCCAGCGATTTCCGGCTTATCGATAAAAATGTCCAGACTGAGTTTAATCGTATACATGAACATAACCGTATTACGCGTGGACTGATCGATTGGCTGGGCTATGAACGTGAATATGTGGCGTACGAAGAAAAAGTGCGCGCTGATGGCGCTGCTGGCTACTCGACACGCAAGCTGTTCAAATTGGCTATCGATAGCATGGTGTCGCTCAGTATTTCCCCGCTCTATATTACGGCCTATATTGGTGCTGTGGTGTTGCCGGCTGCGACGCTATTAGGCATAGCCATGGTTCTAAACTTTTTATTACATGACCCCTTGCACGCTCATGCTACGGGAGGTGCATACCTAGCAGTTTTGCTGCTATTTCTAATAGGTATATTACTGGTGTCACAAGGAATCATTGGACTGTATCTGTCCCATATTCATACCGAGACGCAAGATCGACCGCTCTATGTTATTGATGATAACGAAGCCATGACTACTAGACTATGAGGTCTATTCTTAAGGATTCCTGGCGTCCGGCTCGTCGCTATGCGGTCGTGGGTATAAGCGTCTATATTCTTGAGCTGTTAATAATTGTGCTCGCACAGAAGCTCGGTGCTTCACCGGTTTGGGCGGTGGCGATCAGCTTTTGTTTGGGCACATTAGTATCCTTCTTTTTACAAAAATTGGTAACTTTCGGTGATAAACGTATGCATCGGCGTGTGTTGCTTCCGCAGGCAGTGGCAGTTACAGTGTTGCTCTTGTGGAATTTGGGTTTTTCGCTGCTGCTCACCAAAGTCCTGCAGACTTCTCTGCCTGCGATCGCCAGTCGAACACTAGCGCTTGGCGTCACCACCGTATGGAATTTCTATCTGTATAAAACCCGCATTTTTAAAAAATCTACTGAAGTGTTTATGGGCTAATAGCGGAATCACTGTACGAATGAGTAAAAAACACGCTAAAAACACCAAACACTTCACCGTGTACCGGCCAAACATATTGAACGCCGACCGACCTGCGTACATAGCCAAGCCAGTCACTGTGCAGGCCGTTGGAAACCGCACTAGTGTAGTTGGAGACTTATTGGTGATTATTATTTTAGGCTTAGCTACCGCAGCAGTGGTTATGGCTGGAACACTTTCTCGGTCTGACGCAAAAAACCCGCATACCCTAACTACTGCGTACAACCCTGCTATACTTACCCATTCCTTACCGCATACGGCGACATCCAGCAAGCATCGTATTCGCAAAAAAAATCCAACTGTCCCAGGGGCTGCTCATCCGCATCCAGAGTCTGCTTGTAATGGAAAGACCATTATGAACGTGGTTGCTCACGAAGACGATGATTTGTTGTTTATCAATCCGGACATCAGTCATGACCTTGCACATCACGATTGCGTACGAACCATATATATTACGGCCGGTGATGACGGCCGAGGCGCCGCTTACCTGCTACGGCGTGAAGCAGGTTCTCGGGCAGCCTATAGCGTAATGCTCCATACCACTAAACTGTGGAACTACCAGCAGCTCGTACTGGCTTCTGGCGCTACTGTAGTTAGCGCAAGCCCTTATGATAACCCAGACATATCGCTCGTCTTTTTGCGCTTGCCAGACGGCAACCTCGACGGTGAGGGTTTTGATGTAACCGGGCACCAAAGCCTTGCCCGGCTAAAGGCTGGCGCTATTAGTGAAATTACTGGTGTAGACGGTGGACAGACATATACGTCTGATCAACTGATTGCTACTCTAACTGCGCTCATGCGGCAGTATCAACCGGTTCGTATTAATACCCAAGCTCAAGATAGCGGCATAGTTGTCGCAGATCATAGTGACCACGTAGCTACTGGCCAATACACAGCATTAGCGGCAGAGGCATATGCCGAACAGATACATCATCCGGTGGTAGTGCGCAATTTTATGGGCTACCCCATTCGCGCTCTGCCAGCGAATTTGCCCGCTGGCGATGTAGCGCAAAAGTCGACTGCCTTTTTTGCGTATGCGGTGAATGACCCAGGTGTCTGCACGTCCATACGGATGTGCGCCGAAACGCGTTCCAGCTATGGTTTGTACCTCCAGCGACAATATTTAGGCATTGGTCAGTAGTGGAGCTGCTTGCTAACGGTGAGGCTATAGAGTAGCACTATACTACCATCATCGCTGGAGCTGGTTCGCAGTGGTTCTCCCAACTGGGCAATAATTACTGATTGGCTGCAGACGTTTGGCGTGTTGGTAATGGCGTTGCCGTCTAAAATGATCGCCATGGTGGTATAGCCGCTTTTCTCCCGTTGCCGATAAGTTGTCTGACTGTAGAAAGTGCTGTTTTTTATCAGACGTGATCCACTACAGGAAAGCGGGAGTGGCGCTGCTGCATCTGAGCCATAAAGATAACTCATGGGTATGGCAGTATCCATGCTGGCATAAGGCAACACGTTGGGGTTGCCCTGTATATACCGTGCAATACTTGCTAAATGATCGTCTTTGAAAAACCGATGTGCACTACTGGCGGCCAATGCCCTGGTTAAAAATAAACCGTTAGTAGCAATAAGGACGGTGGCAATTACTAAGCCCATTTTTCGGAAAGCTTTCCAATTTGCTTGTAAGCCACCTAGTAGTAGCACTAAAGCTGGCGCAGTCATAATAATATACCGCTCCGTAGCCGTACTCTCTGCCTGTCCGCTGACGGTATATACCACTATATTTATGATCAGTATGTAGCCAATCAAGAGCATTAATCGTTTGGGCAATAACTTGCGCCAAATGGCGTAGATCGATAGAAGTACAAGCATTCCTAAAAAGATTAAATTGCAGGCTTCGCGTAGCTTACCAGCATCTCCTCCTCCGGAGTACAAATGCGCCAATGCCTTAAGTGAGCCTACTGCACAATGTGCCAGGCTGTGCAAAGAAACCACGGTTCCTCCCCCGTTTTGTATAAAGTGTATAGAAAATAGCCACGCCGAGGCTGCGAACAGGATTTTTGCTCCCAAATATGCAGCGACCAGACCAGCGACCAGTAGACTTATGGTTTGAAAACTGCGATTGCGCACAGCCATCGTTACACCGTACAAAGCCAGTGGCAAGGCCGTCATGTAAAGCTGTAATGTGTCCGCAAAAAATAATGCGCTGGCAAACAAACTAAGAGCAGCCAGACGCTGCCAGCTTGGCTGCTCCAAATAGCAAATACCCAGGTATAGTAGCAGTACTCCACCAACTACCTCAAGATTGCGTGAATTAGTAAATTGTACCCAAAATACCGAGCCTGCGATCGCTGCTAGCCACAGTAGTCCGATCCATAATAGAGGGCCGGCTTTTACGTTAAACTTGTGCAGGATTCTTTCCAGGATCAAGCCGAGCAACACGACGGTCGCAATGTTGACAATTACGGTAAGGATCAGCAGTTTTATGCGCGGTGATCCTGGCACCAGATGCAGGGGTACATATAAGAATACTATCTTAGGCAGATAATTAGTAACGCCAACGCCCGCTCCAGCAATGCCGCCATGCAGTAGCTGCTGCGCCAAAACCTGATGTCCCACCAAATCAAAAATAGTTTTCTGTGTGAAGAACCGCAGTATGGTCCACAGAGTCATAAAACCGGCACTGCCCATGTATGCCAGCAAACGCACATGTTGTATGCTCCACCTCTTTGCTACCTGCCAGACCATATAGGAAGTATACCGTTTGCAAGCAGAAATCGTCCATGCCAGTTCGGGCACTAGTTTGCGTGCCACAGATTACCGAATAGATAGAGTACAATAAGTTTATATGACTCACATTTACTCCAAACTGAAGCCTATGGTGGTGTTAGGCGTGGCTGCTCATGCCGATGATCTCGATTATTATGCTGGCGGTAGTATGGCAGTATTTACTAGCCAAGGTGCTAAAGTTTACTATCTTATCCTGACCGATGGTAGCAAAGGCAGCGATGACCGTGCCATGACTCCTGATCGCTTACGTGATATCCGCCGCGACGAACAGCGTAGTGCTGCCAAAACTCTGGGCGTTACCGAGGTATTTTTTTGTGATTACCCCGACGGTATGCTCGAAAACACTACTAATGTTAAACGCGATATTGTACGCACTATTCGGCAGGTGAAGCCTGACGTTGTCGTTACGCTGGACCCATCGATACTGTATGTACCAGATAAGGGCCTTATTAATCATCCTGACCATCGTGCTGCCGGTCAGGCAACGCTCGACGCTGTCTACCCCCTGGCCCGAGACCACATGTCTTTCCCCGAACTCCTAGCAGACGGCTACGAACCGCATGCCGCCAAAACAGTATTGCTTGCAAACCTCGATTCGGAAAACACAGCGTTTGCTATAGACGTATCCGCAACTATCGAACAAAAAATTGAGGCTCTAGGTGCTCACGGCAGCCAATTTACCGTGCAGCAGATGAAGCAGACTCTTCGGGCTGATGCCGCCAAGGTAGCAGCCAAATATGGTTGTGCATACGCTGAACCGTTCACGCGGATTGATATTGCCTAACGCTTTTCGGGGCGCATAGTTTCGTTTCGCTCAAACCGGTTATAGTATTGCTTTCGCCACGTGTTACGTTGCTCGTGTCCATTAATCGCATCACGCAACCGCACTGCCGCATCTGCTGCCGCTTTTAATTCTTGCAGAAACTGCGACGGTTTAAAGCTAGCGCCTGTGTATGCTTGATCATACCCAATAACTTCCACGTCTACCCCTGTTCTGAGCAATATTTCGCGGAGCGCGTCGAAGTACTGTGCATATCGAAAAATCGCACCTGTTACAAATAGAATGTTTTTGGTGGTGTTAAACGATTCTTGCTCCAGTCGGCGCAGAAAATCATATGTATCGGCAGTGTTCGCGCGTTTTACGCCTAAAAATGGTGGCGCACTTAACATAAAAATTGGCACACCGTTTAGTGTCTGCAAACGGGCAATGTGCCATTCCGAGGTAGCTACATCATAAGCGCCCTCGTCGCTTAATGTATTCGCCATCAAGGTGGTAATAGCTCCCTTCCCCAGATCAAATTCAGTTTTTGCACCAGCAGCGTAGTCTTTAGTGATAGTTGCTTCGGGTTCTACTACCTCACGCTCCGAACCCATGTAAGCTAGCATGTCATACGATATGTCTTGTTCCAGCCCATACCGCAACCGGTAATACGGTGACATATTAGCGCCGCCCAAAATGGCCAAAATACTGTAGTGTTTTAGTGAAGCCCCAGAACTGCTAGCCATTTCTGCGTAATTGGCGCCTTCAAAGACAATTTTGCCTAGTTCGGAATCAGGTGCGTCTAGCGCATACTCTTCAGTAACTTCGTAGCGCTCTCTTCCTTTACGAAAATCCCACTGCTCTGCCGCGAGCGCAGCTAAAAAATCGATACGCTTGTTGGGGTTTGTAATGGTCAGATAGCGTGCGTCATATTCCTGAACGATCCGCTCTACGCCTGAATTGTTCACAAACCTGTGTAAGTATTCAGTTGCATGATCCCGTGCCTGCTGCTGCCATTCGGGCGAGTCTTTCTTGCGCTTAAGCATACCTGGTAACAATAACAGCTTGCTTTATTGTTGCCAACAACTAGGCTTTTTCAAACAAAAAGCAGTGTGCAATGTCACGTAAACGCCAAACGAACGGGGAGTCCGAGTTCCTCGTTGCGTTTACGGGCGATACCTGGGGCCTTTTTTGAAACGTCAACGCCTAGCACATCGCTAAACCCGGGCTGCGCCAAATAAAAAGTGTGGTCACCAGTGCCGCAGGCAATATCCGTGTGATAAATGAGAAGTGATACCGTCACGCCTAAACTTTCTTTGAGGTATGAAAAAGGACGCGTGTAGCGTCCATAATTTCTAATTGGTACGCCGTAGTAAGCGAAGTGCGAACCCTATTATTACTGAGCGTTATCCCTGTGGGAGCCTAATGGTTGTCTAGGTCAATCAAGAAGTCTGTAAAACCACGCACCCACGCATTAACTAACTTCTCGCCCTTTTCCCTACTTGCAAAGCGGGGACGACCTACATAACCGGGCATCTTGTCTATGGATACTTGGCGGGCGTTAGACCAGAAATGGCTGACAATTTGCTTTTGTGCGGCACCTACCGTTTCATCTTGCACCCAGAACTCTGGCTGCTCATCATCATTTGGTATCTTGTCCATCTGCACTAGCTCCGGGAACAGGTAAAGCATGGTGGACGTTTCTATTTCACAAGCGTGACCATAGTCTTCACTTTCCAGCATCTCATCAATCTCTTTACGGAAGAATGAGAACGGTAAGACAGTATAGCCTTCTACCTTTGAGCCGTTCCAGTAAGCCTCATTAAGGACGCTTCCCATAACAGAACCGTTTGAACCGTGACCACTGGCAATAACGACTTTTGTGAAGCCCTGTTCCTCAAGTTCCTTTATAAGGTCAGTGAACACTGCGTCAAACGTAGATGGCCGCAAACGTAGCTCACCATTTGCAAACTTGCCACCGTTGCCAAAAGGTAGCGTTGGGAATACTAGGGCAACCGGCTTGCCAGTTTCTTTCATAGCCAATTCGGCGCCCATCTTTGTCACGGCAGAGATAAAGAGGGTGTCAGAGCCAAATGGCAAATGTGGACCATGCTGCTCGGTATGACCAAACGGCAAGATTGCTATTTTACAGCCTTTGTCTAGCTGGTCTTGGACTTCCGGCCATGTAAGGTCGTTTACGGTGGAGGCATTTTTACTCATAGTTTAGATTATACATATAAGGGGTCAATAAGTCCTAAAGCGAACAAGAGTCCAAACCTAGCCTAAGGTGTTAATGAAAAAGGCAAGGCCCTGCAAATCAAAAACAGAGGTGCCATTGACCTCTATTATGAGTTTGGAAAATATCAATTGGTACACCCGACAGGATTCGAACCTACGACCTTTGGCTCCGCAAGCCAACGCTCTATCCAGCTGAGCTACGGGTGCACAAGGTGCATGAGACAAACCTTACGGTTTTTTCTCATCGCGCCAACAAAATGGAGTACATTTTGTTGGGCTGCCCTTTTCCCTTCCCGAAAATCAAGCCAGGAAAATTGCAACAGGGGTAATTTTAGCATAGGTTGCGGCAAAAAGCTAGCCTCGCGACATCGCTGGCCTGATCTGTTAAAATAGCATCTGACACGGCTCCCAACGGTTAGTCACTGACTGGGAAGAGCAGCCGGACAAAATGTATCCCATTTTGCCCGCGCGATGAGAAACACATGCAATGGGTGTCTCATGTGTTTGGAGAGGTGACCGAGTGGTTGAAGGTGCCGCTCTCGAAAAGCGGTGTGCGGGTAACCGTACCGAGGGTTCGAATCCCTCCCTCTCCGCCATATAAAAAGTCTTACTTTATATGAGTAAGACTTTTTATATATCTTAAAGCTCAGCAAACTTCCCTGCTGGCGTGAGTCCGCGCACCTTTTGCCAGTCATGCTATTATAAAAATAGGATGAATTTTGAGTTTATATTCGTTGGCTTGGCACTAGTACTTATTTTTACTTTTGAGATTTTTATGTTTGTGGATGCGGTGCGTAACACAAGGCTTACAGACACGCAAAAACTCCTTTGGTGTGCTGGCATGCTGTTGGTGCATCCGTTTGTCGCAATTGCCTACTATGTGCTCGAATACCAAAATAGGCCGCTCTAAAAACTATGCAAGATTCAATTTTCACTAAAATCATCAAGGGTGAGATTCCTTGTTACAAGGTGTACGAAGACGTCAAGACCTTCGCATTTTTAGATGTATACCCCTATTTCCCTGGTCATACGCTGGTAGTACCAAAAATACAGATAGATAAGTTTGATGATTTGCCTGACGAAGACTACCAGGCACTATTCGAAACGGTGCGTACAGTAACTAAACAGTTAAAGAATAAGCTTGGCACCGAGCGCGCCATTGTGCAGATCTTTGGCTTTGATGTACCACACGTCCATGTGCATATTATGCCGACCAACGATAGCAAGCAGTTTTATCAAGCAGCAGCAAATCACCTAAACGGCAAGCCTTACCCCTACCAGCCAACACCAGAGGAATTTGCTGAGATTGCTAAAAAAGTTCGAATGGAGGATGAACTATGAGTGCGGCACTAATTGCCTTTTTATTTTCAATTGGTACCAGTACCTGGGTATTTGTAAAATTGCACGGGAAAACCGGCTATGGCAATAGCCAGTCGGCGTTTATCGGGGCTGGCGTGGTGTTTGTCATAGCGTTTATCGTGATATTCACGTTAACGCACAGCTTCATGCACTAAACTAACCATTTCCGGCTATTTATGCTGGCGTAAGCAGTTTGTAACTGGTACAATACGGCCATGGATCTAGGTGGGAGTTTGACCGAGGAAAGGCAGCTTGGTCGTGTAGTAGCAGCGGCGCGTAAGGCCGCAGGTTTAACCCAGCAGGGGTTATGCTATAAGTCAGGCCTTAGCTATTCTACGCTGGCTAAAATTGAGCGCGGCGCTATTCGTGCTCCATCAGTGTTTACCATCAAGCATTTAGCAATGACCCTTGGGGTGAGCCTGGATGATCTATTGCGTGACGTTTCTGGTGAAGTGCGCCAACCTGGTGTGCCAGCTGCTCCGGCTAGCAAAAAGGTTTCCAAGAATGGCGTTAAGTTTGTCTATTTTGATATGAATGGCTGCCTGGTGCGGGGCGCCACTAACCGAGCGGTTACTATGCTTTCCGAAGAAAGCGGCGTGCCGTTTGAAACCATCGAGACATTGTATTGGCAGCACAATAACGCCGTTTGCCGTGGTGATATTAGCATTGATCAGCTCAATACGGTGCTGGCGGAGCGCCTCGGCATGATGGTGGATTGGAACAAGTACTACCTACATGCCGTAGAAGCAACTCCTGGTATGCTGGAGCTAGTTACCTGGACGGCCGAAAATTATGAGATTGGTATTTTAACTAATGCCATGCCTGGTCAGGTTGCACCAATGCGTAACGCCGGTGTACTACCTGCTGTTCATTACGCCGCAATTGTTGACTCGTCAGAGGTGCATGCCCTAAAGCCTGAAAATCGAATGTATGAAATTGCAGCCGAGCGTGCCGGTGTAGCGCCTCACGAAATTTTATTAGTTGATGATGACCGGGTTAATTTGGGCGGTGCCGCAGCACTGGGCTGGCACACAATGGGGTTTGACGCCTATCACCCCGAAGAATCGATTGTAGCCGTTAGTACGGCTCTGCAGCCGGCTGATTAGCTTGCCTGAAAGCGGACCTGCTCGGCTTTCAGGCGTTTAAGCCCGGCTTCTGCTTCTGCCAATTGCTCACGGGTTTGACCAACAATCGTCTTAGGGGCATTGGCTAAGTAGCTTTTATTGGAGAGCCGGCCCTTGAGTTGAGTTAGAACTCGTTCCTGAGATTCAATTTGCTCGCTTAGTTTATCAACATAAGCTTTTATCACATCAGTATCAACATCTAGCCAGCAATGGTATGGAGTGTTTGTGAGCTGCAGGCCAGTGCCGCTGCTTACTTCACTAACGCTGCTCAGTCCTGCCATACGAGCAAGCAGTGCAGCGTTTTCTGCCAAGAACGGTACATTGGTGTAGTACAGATTTGGCTTGGTAAGACCGAGTTGTTTAACCAGCATACGTGCCTCGGTCACAATAGCTTTTAGCGCTTCAAATTCATCGGCGGCTTTCTTACTTCCCTTCTCGGGCTTTGGCCAGTTGCTAGTCACTAATAGACTGTCAGTATTGCTGTAGAGCGTTTGCCAAATGGTCTCAGTTACAAACGGTGCAAAGGGGTGTGCTAATTTTAGAGTGTTTTCAAGTATGTACCCCAGTAATTCCCTGCTCTCTTGGCTTTTGCTGGCTTCGATGTACCAATCGGCTACGTCATCCCAGACGAAATGGTAGAGTACGTTATAAGCTTCACTGAAACGATAGTTGTCGAGATGCTGACCTATTAACGTTGTTGATTGTTGTAGCTTACGCAACGCCCAATGGTCGGCATTTGTTGTTGGCTTGGGGGTGCTGTCCGGCTGATAGTTGCCCCCTAGTACTCCTTCGATATAACGAGCGATATTCCATAGCTTGTTACAGAAATTACGATTAGCCTCTAGCTTGCTCCAACCCCAGTTCTGATCGTTGCCAGGGGTAACCCCCATGATAAGCGCCATGCGTAGCGCATCAGTGCCATATTTAGGAATTACATCCAGCGGGTCGATGATGCTTTCGGGGCGGCTTTTGCTCATCTTCTTGCCGTCTTCGGCGCGGATGAGGCCGTGCAAGTACACAGTCTTAAAGGGAACTTGACCGGTGGCGTAGGTGGTGGACAAGATCATGCGGGCTACCCAGAAAAACAAGATGTCCCAACCGGTCTCTAGGACGCTAGTAGGGTGGTAAGCTTGGAAATCGGGACTCATGCGCAGCAAGTCGTCTAGGCTCAAGGAATAATCTTCGGCCAGAGCTGGGTCGATGAGAGTGCTCCAAGTCCATAGTGCCGAGCTAAACCAAGTGTCCAGCGTATCGGGATCCTGTTCCCATTCGTTCCAGCCTTCACTTTCGTCGTCTTTCGGTGGCTGCAACCCTACGTAGGTCTCAACAGTGCCGTCCGTATGAGTACGGTACCAAGCGGGAATCCGGTGGCCCCACCAGATCTGACGGCTAATGCACCAGTCACGCAGGTTATCAATCCAGTGGAAGTAAGTCTTTTCGAAGCGCGCGGGCATCAGCTCGATGTCGCCTTCGCGAATCACACTTTGCAGCACTTGCTTGAGGCTGCGCTGCTTCCCTTTCCACTCCACCACCTCTTTATTAACGTTGATAAACCACTGCAAACGGATTTGAGGCTCGATAATTCCCTTTCCGCGTTCGTTGCGGGCAATATTGTGGACATACTTGTCGTCAATGCTGACTACTAGCCCCTTCTCTTCCAGCTTCTTGGCGATCAACGGTCTGGCCTCGGCAATATCCATACCGGCAACCTCACAGGCAACTGGCAATAATTTACCCTGAACATCTATGATCTGCTGTTTGTCTAGGTTGTGTCGTTCGGCAATCTCGAAGTCTACATGACTGTGCCATGGGGTAATTGTCATGACGCCAGTACCAAATTTGGGGTCAACGGACTCGTCCTTGATAACGGTGGCAGTTACCGGACCGTTGATCCACTCAGCGGTAAAGGTATCACCATGTTTATATTTCTTGTAGCGCTTGTCGTCCGGGTGCATCACCACGTATTTATCGCCGAATTTAGTCTCTGGTCTAGCGGTGCTGATCTGGAACGGGCCATATTTAAAGGTGTAAAACCGAGTAGTTTCTTCTTCGTAGACTACCTCGTCGTCAGAGACGTTAGTCTCCAGATTGGGGTCCCAGTTTACAATACGGTGGCCGCGGTAAATGAGGCCATCGTTGTACATTTTGGTGAACACTTCGCTCACAGTACGGGTCAGGGCTGGGTCAAGCGTGTATTTAAGCCGTGACCAGTCGCAACTGGCACCCATAGCGCGCATTTGGTTCAGCATCGTTCCCCTGCTCTGCGCCACAAATTCCCGGGTGCGGTCCAGAAAGACGTCACGGCCGATTTCGTGCTTATTCGTTCCCTCTTCGGTCAGTTTCTTTTCGATAATGGCATTTACAGCCAGCGCTGCGTGGTCGGTACCGGGCAGCCATAGTACATCCTTCCCTTGCAGCCGATTATAGCGGGCCATAATGTCCTGAAGTGTTAGGAATAGCGCATGACCAAGGCTAAGCGTGCCGGTCTCGTTCGGAGGTGGCATAGCAATGCTAAAGCGTTCTTTATGGCTTGTGGGATCGGCGGTAAATGCTCCGCTCTTTTCCCAGAGTACGTAAATATCTTTTTCGTAGTCGTCGGGTTCATAGGTTTTTGGTAGTTGCATGAAGAGTTCCTTTTAAAATAGTAGCGGTAATTTTGGATGGTTGAAGAGAAATTATAGCCCCCTAGGGACGCTATTTCTGACCACTTTGCTTACGGCGCAACCAACTGAATTAACCATCAAAAGGATTTTAGACATATTTTTAGTATACCACCTCTGTTATTTTCACGCAAAGCCTCATAAGTTTTCACATGAAATACTAATTGTGCGGTATGCTTCGAACAGTTACCCGTGGAACCTAGAATAGGCTACATGCTGAGATTTGGAGCAATATCTAAGGTGTAGGGGTCGGCAGTGAACTGGCCATGCATAGCTTTGAAACAGCCAAGCGTGGCGATCATGGCGCCGTTATCAGTACAGAGTTTAAAGTCGGTGTAAGCGACAGGGATGGGTAAGCGTTCCGAGAGCTGCTGACGCAATTCGCTGCTGGCAGCTACACCGCCAGCGATCACCACCGACTTAGGCTCAAACTCTTCAAACGCCAACATGGTTTTATCAACCACCGTTTCTATGGCCAGATGTTCAAAACTGGCGGCAATATCAGCCTTTTGCGCCTCGGAAAGGCGCGCTGGCAGCTCATGGCTGGGCAGGGTAAAGTCAGCTCCAACAGCAGCCTGCGCAGTGCGAAGGACTGCAGTCTTAAGGCCGCTAAAACTAAAGTCGTATTTACCTGCCAGTTTAGCCTTTGGAAAGGCGTAAGCGTGCGCGTCACCCTCCAGCGCCTTTTTACTGACGCTCGGACCGCCAGGGTAGGGGAGCCCAATAATTTTGGCAACCTTATCAAAAGCTTCGCCAATGGCATCGTCTTGAGTCTGGCCGAGCAGGGTGTAATCAAAGTGATTGCGGAACAAAGCAAGTTGGCTGTGCCCGCCGCTTACAATTAGTGCCAGTATCGGAAAAACGGGTTGTTTAGTGGGCAGAACATAGCCTGGAAGAGCGGTCTTAGTAATAAAGTTGGCGTATACATGCCCTTCAACATGGTTAATGGCATAGAGGGGCTTGTTTTTTGTAATGGCCAGTGTGCGGGCGCTTAGAACGCCCACTAGCAAAGACCCCCCCAGCCCGGCGCCGTAGGTAACGGCAATAGCATCAATAGCGTCCCAAGTCATTTTGGCTTCTGTAAGAGCTTGGTTAACTACTGGCATAATAGCCTCGATATGACTACGTGCGGCAATCTCTGGCACCACACCGCCGTAAGCGGCATGCAAGTCCATGCTGGTAGCTACGATGTTGCTGTGCAAAATACGGCCATCTTCCACAATGGCGGCCGCTGTTTCGTCGCAGCTACTCTCAATGCCTAAAACTATCATTTACCTCTCAGTGTAGCATGATAAGGTAGCGCCAATCTGCGGCCGAGTAGAAAATATTGACATTTCCATGTAAAATTGTAAAATATAATAGAGCTTTTAACGGCTACGTCTATATATTACTAATAGAGTGCTCTGTATCTGTTATAACCAAAGAGTGTTGCTAGAATGATTTGATTGTTGACAGAGGTTAAGAGCTGTGTTACATTAGCACATGAAAGTCTAAAAATAAAAAATTATTATTCTTACTCGCAAGGAGAAAGAACGCTATGGCTGGAGAAGGATTTCCACCACAACCAGAAGAAAACCGCAACCTCCCAGCGCCAATCAATGGTCAGGAAGGCGGTGCAGTTGCTGTATTAGATGAGCGTGCTCCTGATACTGCTGACGGTTCGCAGCCAGGTACTGAAGCGAAGATTTATACAGAACAGGATTCGGTAAAGAATCACCCTAATTATTACAACGCAGCCGACTTTCGGGATGCCCCTCGTGAAATAGGGAGCGCCGGACATATTGTGCCGAGCGCTAATAGAGTTCCAACAAGCGAATCGCCTCTTGGCCCAACCTTTAGACCTCCTGCTCGCCAGGCACTTGGATCGACGCCGGCCGTTCAAGAGTCGTCTACCCGGATTGTTGGCAATGCTTCTCAGCCTGAGATTGAAGACGCGAAAGAAGTTGTTAATAACGCAGAACAAAGCGTCAATCAGCCTCTTCTTACTCCTGAAGAGCTTACTGCGGCCGAGGATACATTCAGAGATAAGGGTGAAGAGGGCTACGTTCAATATGTAGAGGAACGGCTTGCAGCCAAAAAGCAAGAAGCAGAAACCCCAAACGATCCTACTGCGGAAACAGCTCCAGACTCTTCAACTGAAGTGGCGCGCGTGGGCAGCGCCATAATGAGTGGCAGCGTCTTAGAGACGGTAAAAAACGGCGAACCAACTTCTGATGAATTGGCCGAGGCGCTAACTAAGCTGGTCCCGCTGGGCCAGGATCCAATGCACCCAGAAGGCGCTGCCCCAATTGGCGCGGCAATAGACGCTCTTATAAAGGCTGGTGACAGGGAAGGTGCCGCGAAACTAGCAGAAGACCTCAAAAATGCGCTAAATGGTAAAGGACCGGAAACGCCGGTTTATGATCTTGTTAATGTACGGGAACTGCAGCCTAACGGTGAGACTGAAAATCAGCTAGGAAATGAGTTGCCACTTAGTCCGGACGACATTAATAGAATTGTCGATAGGTTGTTAGAGGGAAGCAAAAGACTTGAGCTAACTAGCTCTGCTTCCGACGCAAATAAAAAACAGCCGGAACCCGAAAAGGCTCCGGAAAAGACACCAGAACAGGCAGAGCTCGAAACAGAGTTTGAGGGAGCTCTGGAAGACTATATGAATGCCCGGGACAAGTACCTGGAGCTAAGTGCCCAAAAAAGAGGCGGGCATTTGGGTACTTTGGCAGCGCCAAAAACCAGACTTGGGCGTGTCCTCCGAAACGCACAAAAGGTAGTCAATGCAGTTACTCACCCTATTGATGCGGTGAAGACCATGCAGTTTGACAAAAAGCTGAACGAGGCAAGACTTGAATACACTGCGGCTTCACGTATATATAGCCGGTATAAAATCGAAGCTACACCTACTGGTGAGCAAAGAGTTGCACGGGCCAGCCATGAAGAATCTGTTCTTAACCAGCTGGCACGACGGGATGTAGACGACGCCAAAGTCGTAGAGCTGCAAGCGGCTAATGCGCAGTCCAGTGAGGTCAATTCATGGTTAGCCCAAAACTGGATCAATACCAGGGGCGGCAAGTATAGCAGCAGGGCCACTAAGATCTTTAAGGTTGCCCTGCCTGCTGCTGCGTTTGGTGCTGTTACCGGCTTTGCCGTTGCTGCAGTTAGCCCGGTAGCCGCTATTTTTGCGGCCTCATATGCTGGCGGAGAGATTGCCAAGCAGTACGCAAAGAGAGTCAACAAATACGCTATTACTCACGAAGCCGAGCGGGCTCGGCTTGATGCCGCTGTTGAGGCGCGTGGTGCAGCCTTCCGTGAGCAGGTAGCGCGAGAAGGTATCACTAACCCCTACAAGCTCGATATATCTCAAAGCATCGAACGTGGCAATGATGCAGATTCTACCGCCAATAGGCAACGTCTTAACCGGATGGTCACCGTCGGTAGGGCCGTAGGTGGCTTGATGGGCCGTTTTGGTGCTAGCGAAATGCAATCATTGGGGGTTAGACCCAAGCCTGCTAATGCCCCTGGCGGCAACAACTCCGACCAACCGTTGCCGCTACAGAGAGCTAAGGGCGGACACACCGGAGATGGACCTCTGGGCGGTGGTCGTACTACCGCACCGAACCCCGTGCCGACGGCTAAGGCTGCAAATATCCCAACCAACACTGTTCCTTGGGAAACAGCACATAAACTTGCCGAGCAAGGCCTAATACCCAAGGGGCATGAAATGAATGCAGTGCAACAAGAAATAGGTATGTTTAACAAGACGCACTCTCCTGTCGAGTTAGGTCCTAACGGCAATGGTTTTGAGGCAGTTAGGAACGTAGTCACTAAGGCTGCACAGACTCCCGGTTCGCAAACCACCTTTGATAAGGGTATGATTGAGGATGTACTGTCAGGTAACATCCGTCCTTAAACGATAGCCAGGAATAATATAAAAAGGAAATAAAATATGTTGAGCGATTCAGAACTGCGTACATCTGTACTGACGACACTTGGTCTCTTGGAATCATCACAAGAGGCGCAGGATAAGGCTCTCTATTATGTTGAGTCTATCGCGCAGAAACGCTTAGGCTTGCTCTTGCCGGAGCTGCTTAACGACGACCAACTTGAAGAAGTAGGACGCCGCCGGGAAGCAGGTGAAAACGTTGAAGACATTATGGACTGGGTTCAGAGTTTGCTTCCGCAGTATGACGAGATAATGCAAGCCATCATCCAGGATATTGCTGAAGAAACCGCGGGATAATTTTACAAGCCAGCGTATTAGAGACCCCGGCACAGTATGTGGCCGGGGTCTTTTTGAAACACAAAACGTGTACATGCAAGCCATCGTTATTTGTTATACTGCTTATGACAATAACTCTAAGTCAGGAGTGGGTATGGATACATATAAAGAATGGTTAAAGGGGTTGGGTATAGACTTGCCGGACAGGCGGCTTGACCGGCTTGCTAGCAAAGTGGCTCAAGAACTTGATCTGCGCGTCGGGGGCTATATAACCGACCAGTTAAGCGATGAACAACTAGCAGAGTTTGATGAGGTTATGGAAGAAGCAAACAGGAAACAGATGGCATGGCTTGAGGAGCATTATCCTGACTATGCCAGTGTGACTGTGGAACAGCAGAAACTGCTGCTTGAAGAACTGAAAAAAGCAAAGAATCCCGCTATGCTTATTAAGCGGTGGCACCAAGCACTTTCTTTGTAGCTTTTCTGTATGTGTCTTCTGGAATAGATCTGCCGACCTGACACGGTAGGCTATAATAGAGGTATGAATACGCGCACGCTTATAAAGAAATTGTTGCCAAGCGGGCTGGCTAGCGCTGTAGCGCCATATGGACATCTGATTGAAGCAGTGGCATACAACTGCGTATACGGTTTTCCGGCACGGGGCATGAAGGTGGTGGGGATTACCGGGACTAATGGTAAAACGACCACTAGTTTTATGGTGCACCGGATGCTAAGCGAGGCAGGTTATAAAACGGGGCTGATGACTACGGTGGCCTGGGCAATTGGCGATGAAGTGCGGCCGCAGACACAGCATATGACCAATGTGCCGGTGCCACTGCTAATGAAGCGGCTAAAGCAAATGAAGGCCGAGGGTGTGGAGTGGCTAGTGCTGGAAACAACCAGCCACGCACTGGTGCAATACCGGACGTGGGGCGTGCCATACAGCGTTGCGGTGCTGACGAACATTACGCGGGAGCACTTGGATTATCACAAGACGTTTGAACGCTATGTGGTGGCCAAGCAGCGGTTGTTTAAGCTGGCTCAACGGAACACAAAGGGTTTACAAATGGGCATTGCGAACGCCGATGACCAGAACGGAGCTAGTTTTGCAGCCGAAACCCAGCACTCTATTTTGTATGGTATTACGGCTGGGGATGTGCGCGCCACTAATATTCATATGACGGCTAAAGGAATACGCTATGATGCCGTCTGCACTGATGGAACATATCATATAACTAGCCAACTGCCGGGTAGCTTTAATGTGTATAACAGTTTGGCGGCGGTGTGTGTGGGCAAAGCAATTGGACTTGGTAAAAAACAGATAGAGCAGGGTATTGCAGCACTTTCAGGCGTGGCTGGACGGATGGAGCCGGTTGATACAGGGCAAAAGTTTGCGGTAATTGTGGACTATGCCCATACA
>Ga0157374_10000057_pt1 | contig 117036 bp, 106 predicted proteins | sample M25metaG_FD_115308 | JGI IMG/M metagenome (GOLD analysis project Ga0157374, IMG submission 115308) | Miscanthus rhizosphere microbial communities from Kellogg Biological Station, Michigan, USA - M2-5 metaG | ecosystem: Host-associated > Plants > Roots > Rhizosphere > Soil | place: USA...
ACACGGCAGTGAAACGCTGCAGCCCCGATGGTAGTACTTCTATAGGCTGTGCGAGAGTAGGACGTTGCCAGAGTTACGACCCAGTTCATTGGAAACAATGGACTGGGTCTTTCTGCGTCCAGGGGGGATCGTCGATTGCGGTTTGAGGAAGAAGGGGGCTTCCCGATGGCGCTCTGCGTGCCTTTACTTTACGGGGTGCTTCAGGTAGAGCGTCCGGTTTTGGTAATCGATGAAGGCGAGGTTGCTGCCGAGGAAGTTCATCCCGAGCAAACCGTCGCAGTGGTCGGAAAGGACTTTTTCCCACGCGTTTGAAATGTCGATCTGCAAATGCTCCAACTCGAAGCCTCCAATGTTGATTTTATTGAGCTGCCCTTGTTGGGCATAAGGATCCGAAACCCCGATTCCATAGGCTTTGAAACGTCTCCATCCACCAATGATCGATATTTTTTCGGCAATATCCCGATTAAGAACCGAAAACGGCGCACCGGTATCGACAATGAAGTGGAGTATCTGCTTTTTGATCACGAGGGGGATTTCAATCTGATTGGACTTTGAAAAAGTAAAGCAAACGGCCTGCCAGCCGTTTGTTTCCAAGGTTTGGGGAATATTGCAAGCCGTGGAATCATTTTCCCTCAAGAGGAGTTCTGCTCTCTGACAGTCAATAATTGCGTCATGTGCTTTCAGAAAATCTCCTCCCAAAAGACCGGCGCTCATGAAACCTCGCGATTTTCCGCGCAAGCTGATTTGCCAAGGGACAGCCGCGGCCGCGGCGCTTAGATTATTGCTGGTGACTTTTCCGATGGAGAGAGAATGAATGGTGATGGACGGCACCCACGTATTGTTCCCTTTCACGGCCATAATTTTATTTCCTTTTCGAATATAATCAATTTGCAACGTTTTCAGAAAAAAGGGAGCAATCACGGTTTTTGAAGCTCCCGTGTCGAGCATGAGATCGGTATAATGGCCGTTGATATTTACGGCAGCCATCAGACGTTGCATGGGGACAGGGGAGCTAAACCGGTAATCCTTCGCCGTTTGCTTGGTGAGCGCGCAAACTTCGTATCCTCCAATTTCGCCAGAGGGCGGTGGAAAAAAGGAAGCATGGCTGCTGTTTCCGAATAGCAAAACGAATCCCGCAAAAAGAACCCAAGAAACTCTCATGACGCTGCGAAGAATAGCAGGCGTCCTATGCATCACAAGGTTGCAATCGAGCCTAAAGCCGCTATGTCCCATAGCATGCGAATTTGCGATGTGTCCCGGATCGGCAAAATGGTGGCTTTGGTGGGGTGGATCATCGGAATGATGTCACGAATGGCCACGGCCCAGCAATCGCAGACGGCGCCGGACTACAATGCGACCATCCTCTACCAGATCGCGGAGATGCCCTCCGGTGGTGATTACATGGCCGGCGGAACGGCCATGACCAAGCTCCAGAACGCGGTCAGCGCGGATGGCACAAAGCTCACCGTGAATGCCCAGGTTGCGATGCCCAGCTTTTGTTCTAGTGCCACTTATCTGGTCTTTTTGAAAGCGGTTGGGACCTTGCAGGATCAAGGCGTGCTTCGCTTGAATGAGGAGGTGATCCAGAGCCTGGCCAGAATCGCGGACCAGCCGGACGGACGCGGAGTATGGGGCCGCTGGAATGCGAATGGCCCGGGGACGGCCCGGTTGTTTCGGGAACTGGGCCTGGGAAGCAATTTTACGGATTATGCAAAGGCGCGTCCCGGCGATTTCATGAAAATCTTTTGGTCCGACGAGGTGGGAAAACTGGAGCGTGGCCATTCGGTGATTTTTCTCGATGAAGAAAAGCAGGGTGGCGTGGACAGCGTGCGCTTCTGGTCGAGCAATCTGCACGTAGGCTACAGCCAGAAGGTGGTGCCGAAGAGCAAGATTGCCCGGGTGATTTTTTCCCGCCTGGAGCATCCAGAGCGGCTGGCAAAAGTGACGTCGCTGCCGCGGACGGATGGCTATCTCGCGGGATTGCTGGACCAGCGGTCGGATTGGAACGAGGTTCGCGGGAAATGTGGCTTTTAAGGGGTGTCGCTGCTGGCGGCTTCCGGGAAGCGGCGGTGAGCCTCGTCGATGATCAGATGAGCCACGTCTTGATGGCTGAGGGTAGTGCTGTCGATGGTGTGATGCGACGCCGCGGCATATAAATCCCGTCGTCTGGCAAAGAGTTCGGTGACCGTTTTGCGCGGATCCTCGGTGTGTAACAGGGGCCGCCGCTTGTTGCGGGAGACGCGGTTGAAAATTACGTCTTCGCTGGCGGTCAGCCACACGGTGAAGCCCAGTTCGTGCAGCAACGCCACATTCTCCGGTCGCAATACGATGCCGCCTCCGGTGGCGATTACCAGTCCGGTTTGCCCGCGCAGGCTGGTGAGGGCGTCCGTTTCGAGCTGCCGGAAGTGCTCCTCCCCGTGTTTTTGAAAAATCTCCGTGATCTCACAACCGGCCTGTTTCACTACGAGTTGGTCGGTATCTACAAAGCGGCCTGCGAGCAGACGCGCCAGCAGTCGCCCCACACTCGATTTCCCGCTGCCCATGAAACCGATGAGGACGATGTTACGAAAGGCTGCGGGTTGGTTCACCGCGTCATTTTATCCAATCTTCGTCACATTCAAGGCTTTTGCGCCGCGATCGCTCTGCTCGAGCTCATATTCGACCTGGTCGCCTTCGTAGAGCACGCGGTAGCCCTGCACCTTGATTTCGGAATAGTGGACGAAAATATCCGCCGTGACTTGTGGATCTACAATGAATCCAAAGCCTTTCTTTCCATTAAACCATTTTACAGTTCCTCTTGCCATATTCACTTCGCCGTTACGTTTTTCTGGTGGATTAGTTTGTCAGTATTAGTCCTGACAAATGACGTGATACTGGATTTATCAGCCGGTGTCAATTCCGTTATTTCGAGGAAACGATGGGGTGAATTCGGATGATTTCCCCCTTTACATGGAAGCGGGGCTCGGCATTGCTGGAGGCGGAACATTTTCGCCATGCAAACAGAGAATCCACAGGTTGCCGTAGTAATGGGAAGCCACTCCGACTGGGAGACGATGCGTCACGCCGCCGAGGTGTTGCAGCAGTTGGGAGTAAGGGTGGAGACGGATATCGTTTCCGCCCATCGCACGCCGGAAAAGATGGCAGAATTTGCCCGCAATGCGGCCAGTCGCGGCCTGCGGGTGATCATTGCCGGGGCCGGTGGGGCCGCGCATCTGCCCGGGATGATTGCCGCGCAGACGTGGCTGCCCGTGCTCGGCGTGCCGGTCGAAAGCAAGGCGCTCAAGGGCATGGATTCCCTGCTCTCCATCGTTCAGATGCCGGGGGGCATTCCCGTTGGCACGCTGGCGATTGGCGTCGCCGGTGCGAAGAACGCGGGGCTGCTGGCCGCCGCGATCCTCGCGACCACCGATGAAAAGATCCGCGCCGCGCTGGAGACTTTCCGTAGCGAACAGACGGCGACAGTTGTCGCGCAGACCCTTCCTCCGTTGTCATGAGTTCGCCACGCGTATTTTTACCCGGCAGCATAATCGGCGTGATGGGTGGGGGACAGTTGGGCCGTATGTTTGCCATCGAGGCCAGGCAGATGGGCTATAGAGTTCATACCTTTAGTCCAGACAACGATACGCCTGCCGGGCATATCGCCGATGTGGAGGTGTGCGCCTCGTATGAGGACGAAAAGGCGGTCCGCGATTTTGCGAGCCGGATCGACGTGCTTACTTTCGAGTTCGAAAACATTCCGGTGCAAACGATCGAGTGGTGCGCGGAGCATTGCGAGGTGCGTCCTGCGGGTTCGGTCCTGCACATTGCCCAGCACCGGCTGCGGGAGAAACAGTTCCTTTTCGGCGCCGGGCTGCCCCTGCCGCGCTTTCGCGAAATCAGCAGTCTGGTCTCCCTGCAAAGCGCGGTGAAGGAACTGGGCTTCCCCTGCGTCTTGAAGACGGCCGCCTTCGGCTATGATGGCAAGGGCCAGCGCAAGATCAAGGAAGGTGACGACCTGGCAAAGCTCTGGCGCGAATTCGACAGCACGCTCGCCGTGCTGGAGGAGTGGGTGCCTTTCACCGACGAGCTTTCCGTGCTCGTCGCCCGTGGGATCAATGGCGAGATGCGGACGTTCCCGGTGCCGCACAACACGCATGCCAATCATATCCTTGACGTCTCGCGCGTGCCCTATGGCAAGCCAGTGCTCGAGAATGCGGCGGCCAGACTGGCCTGCACGGTGGCGGAAAAGATCGGAGTAGTCGGCCTGCTGGCGGTGGAAATGTTCCTGCTCGCCGACGATTCGCTGCTGGTGAATGAAATCGCGCCGCGTCCGCACAATTCCGGACACTATTCTTTTGGGGGCTGCGTGACCAGCCAGTTCGAGCAACAGCTGCGGGCGGTCTGCGGTCTGCCGCTGGGGTCCACGGAATTGCTGCGCCCGTGCGCGATGGCAAATTTGCTCGGCGACGTGTGGGCGAATGGCGAGCCGGACTGGACGGCGGCGCTCTCCATTCCCGGGGTGGAATTGCATCTTTACGGAAAGACCGATCCCCGCCCGGGGCGGAAGATGGGACACCTGCTGGCCTTCGGCACCACCACGGAAGAGGCGGCGAAAAAGGTGATCGAAGCCCGCGCGGCTTTGAAAGGGGAGTGGAGCGAAACCCGGCTGGGCAGCATTGCGGATGCGGTGGCGTGGTTGCGCCGGGGCGAGCCGGTCGCCATTCCCACGGAGACGGTTTACGGCCTGGCGGCGGATGCCTTGCGCCCCGAAGCAGTGGCCAAAGTATTTGAAGCGAAGGAACGCCCCTTTTTCGATCCGCTGATCGTGCACGTGGCCGATGAGGCGATGCTGGAAAAAGTGGCGGTCGTGCCGGCGGAGGGGCCGGTGCGGGAATTGATGCGCGCCTTCTGGCCCGGCCCGTTGACGCTGATTCTCCCGCGCCAGAATGCGGTGCCGGATCTCGTCACTTCGGGGCTGGAGACGGTTGCGGTGCGCATGCCTTCGCATCCGGTGTTAAAAGAGGTTTTACAGGCGTTTGGAGGTCCGCTCGCCGCGCCGAGCGCGAACCGTTTTGGACGGATCAGCCCGACCCGCGCTGCGCATGTGCTGAGCGAACTTGGGGGTCGAATCCCGCTGGTGGTGGATGGCGGTCCGACCGTTCACGGGGTGGAGTCCACGATCGTGGAAGTGGCCGGCAACGTGCTCAAAATCCTGCGCAATGGTCCGGTGACGCCGGAGGAACTGGCGCGTTTTGGCGAGGTGCAGCACGGGCCTGAGGCCGGGTTGCTTCCCTCCGCGCCCGGGCAGTTGAAGAGCCACTATGCCCCGCGCACGCCGTTGGTGCTGGTCGATCAGGCCGCGGACTTTGTGCCCAAGGCCAACACGCGCGCCGGATTGCTGGCCTGGAGACCGCTCAAAAAGACCGCGGGAAGTTTTACGATCGTTGAAGTGCTCAGCGAGCGCGGAGATTTGCGTGAGGCGGCGGCCGGCATTTTTGCGGCAATGCGGAAGCTGGACGAGGCGGAACTCGATGTGATTGTCGCGGAGCGCGTGCCGGCGGAAGGAATTGGGCATGCGATCTTGGACCGGCTCACGAAGGCGGCAGCGGGGAGTTAAAGCATCTCTCGAAAACAATTTCTGCCTGAAGAGTCGGACCTGCGCTCTGCGTCGGGAAAGCTATGATTTCTCTCAACGGTAACGATCTGTCGGCCGCACGGGAGAAGATCAAAAAGAAATTGCCCGGCGAGCGCCGGGCAATCTGTCACGATCAGCTGCTGGATCCTTGCAGGAGCGGGCTACTGGCGATGGCTCAGGGCGTGGCGATTTTAGCCGGTTCGACCGCCTGACCTTCGGTGCTGAAGTATTTCTCCAGCGGATCGGGTGAGAGCGTCTTCAGGCCGGCGACCACAGCGGTAGCGTTGAATTTGGCGCCAGCGGGGCTGCTGTGGGTGCCTTTGTCGGCAAAGAGTGGTTCCACGGCTGGTTGGCCCAATTTTTCGAGACGCTCGGCGACAATTTCATTGAGATCGATATAAAGCGCGCCGCTCTTTTCGGCTGCTCCCTTGGTCCAAGGGACAAAGGTGGCACGTTCTCCACGTTGGATCTTTCCGTCCTTCCAGTTTTTGTGCGGCACCATGGAGCAGAAGATGGCGGTCACCCCTTTGGCCTTGGCGTCGTTGCCATACTTGCGCATGTACCAGCCAAAGGTGTGGACGGTTTCGGTGGTGCCATCGGGCTTGGTGACCTGCGCGGTGTCTTCGCCATCGCCGTGCAGGGAAGGGCGGCCCTTGGCGGCCGGATCGAGGTAATTGCCCACATCGTTGTGGCCGAACTGGATGAGCATGAAGTCGCCCGATTTCATCTGGGCTAGCACCTTGTCCCAGCGGCCTTCATTCTGGAAGGTACGGCTGCTGCGGCCCCCGATGGCGGCGTTCACGACATTGATTTTGCTCTTGTCGAAGAAGGCGTCGATTTCCTGTCCCCAGCCGCGGAGGGGCATATTGCTCTTGAGCGTGGAGTCACCGACGATGAAGAGCGTCGGTAGCGAAGCGTTGGCGGCGACCTCGGGCTTTACCTTCGAGTCGTCCACCACGGGGCGGGCGTCTTCCTGGGCGCGGAGGAATGGAGCGGAGAAAATGGCGGCGACCGCCAGGGTTCGGAGCAGGGTGTACATGGGGTATGGTTTTTTGGGGTTAAAGCGTAGGGATTTAATTCCGGCCACGACGAAAGGGCAACTTGAAATCACTTCAGTGCCCCGGGGGATAAACCCGCAAAAAGGTAAGATGATCCACCGATTGTGCAGATTTCTGAACGGAGCCTAAAGGAAGGAAGGCCCCCGATGAGGCGTCGGGCGAAGAGAGCGGATGACTGACGTGCTCAGGCTTTGCCCAAGCGCAGAAAGAAGCGAGGGCCGACGCCGTTACCGGGGGAAGGATTTGGCGAGGGCGGAGAAGAAAATGGAGAAGAAGCGACTGCCGAGGGTGTAGCTCGCGGCAGAAAGATGGAGAACGAGGAGGATCGTATTGCATCGTTCGGGGAACCCGAGGCGATGGAGCAGCAGGAAGAGCAGAGCGGAGACGGTGGTGAAAGTGAAGAAGACGGCGATTTGTCGCGAAGTAGGCGGCGCTTTGAAGGCACCAGCGGTCGCTGGCGACGCAGCGGAAGAAGCGGTCTGGCGGGCTTTGATGCGCAGCCCGGAGTTGGATTTGCTTTTCATGATGAGGTCCTTGGGTGTCAACCCGACGCCTCATCGGGGGCCTCACTGCCCGGGCAGTGGCCGCATGCAGCGGACCTTCCGGCGTTTCAGGCACGCCTCGCGCCTTCAGCACGCCTTGAAGATACTGGCAGGTTCACCACCTGTCAAAGCGCGATCGAAAGGCAGAAGGTTTCCGCCAAAGCCACCCGGCCAGTCAGCATCACCATTTTTGGCTCATTATTGGAGGCTGCCCTGGCCTCACGACATCGAATTTTCCAAAAGCAGGGGCTCAGTTTTCCATCCGGTAATACCCGTCGGGATTGTAGAGGTAGTAGCAATCGAGCGGCGTGAGGCGGGGCAGGAGCATGTAGCGATGCCCGTTGGGATCGGTTTTCTCCGCCAGAGTCGGCAGCAGGGCCGGGCTGGCGGGGGACTGGGTATCCGGGTTCTTGTCGTAGGATTCGTCGCGAATGGTGTTCACGATCTGGTCCACCCATTTGATCTTTTGCGCATGGTCGGCGAACTCCATCCAGTCGCCGGTGCTCTTGTGCTCGTACATCTGCTTGATGAACTCATCGAGGCTGATGCCCATCTTCGCTGCCACGGGCTGTTCCAATCGACGCCACCATTCGTCGAGCTCCTTCACCGTCTCCCGCTGCTCGGTGAGGTTGCCGACGCTTCCCGTAATGATCTGGTGGTGCAGGATGATCGCATTCGGATAGGCAAAGGACTTCACCGCCTGGGTGGTGATACCCGCGGCCATGCTGGCGGCAAAAGATTTCACCACCACATAGACCGGGGCGGGGCTGCCCTGCATCGCCTTTAAGATTTTGTAGCCGGCCATCACGGACCCGCCGGGGGAAGACGTGATGACGATGAAGATGGGATAGTCGGCGCTCTGGTTGTTGAAGTAATCGATCCGCTCGGAAATGTAATTCGCCGTGTCGTCGGTGATGATGCCATCAAGCGAGATCTTGCGATCGCTGATGGTGAGCACGCCGTCCTTGAACGGTTCCTTGGTGTATTCGATGTCGTGATCGACGCGGTTTTTCCAGGTGTCGCGCTTGTCGCGCAGGTCGATCTCGGCATTAAGCTTGGCGAGGCCGCTTTCGAGCTTCGCGCGATCGAGCAGCAGTTCCTTTTGCTCGACGTCGATCTCCTGGCCGCGCTGCTGGAGGGCGGCGATCTTGGCGGCCATCTGGGCGGCGGTGAGATCGTTGCTGGCCTGTTGTTTGGCGAGTTGTTCGCGGAGGTCGGCGAGTTCGGGGTCGAGCTTGGCGCGGCGCTCCATGTCCTTCTGGTCCAGCTGGGAGCGCAGGAGTTCAGTTTTTTTGTCGAGCTGGGCAATCTGGTCCTGCAGCTCGGTCAGGCCGGCCTGGGTTTGCTGCGACTTGAGCCCGGTTTCGGCGTCCAGCTTCATCCGCTGGGCATTGAGATCGGCGAGATCCTGCTTGAGCTTCTGGTCGGCGACCGCGTTCTCCAGCGTGAGTTTTTCGAGATCCTTGCGCAGGTCGGGGAAATCCGTGCCGGGCGGAGTGGAGGAAACGTTGGGGGTGAGGGGAGTCGCGCCGGGTTTGGGGGTGACGAGAAGCTTGGGCGCAGGGGCCGGGGTGAGACTGGGCGAGGGGGCGGCAGCCGGGGTGAGCGCGTAACTGCTGGCGCATACCGAGGCAAACAGGGCGGGCAACACCGCGAAACGGGATTTCATGAATCGCGACTCTGCCCTAATTTGGGCGGCGGTCAAGGTGATGGATGGATTGCGAAAGGGGATTTTCGCAATCCGCGGTTAGAACGATTGCATGCGCAGATCGCGAAAGGCCGGGCCGAAGTAGTGCGGCAGATCGGTGGCGGAAAGGCTTTCCTCGCTGCGGTCGTTTTCAAAGATGGCGATCTCCGCCGCGCGTCCGCACACCCAGGCCCCAATCCGCGCCGCATCGTAGGGCGATTTTTTCTGCCCGAGGAGCGCGGCGCAGACGCCGGTGAGAATGTCGCCCATGCCCCCGCTGGCCATGCCGGGATTGCCGGTCGAGTTCCAGGCCGGGGCTCGGCCCTGCTCGCCAATGAGGGTGCGTGCCCCTTTCAGCAGCAGCGTGACTGGATGCCGGGCGGTGAAGGCGTGAAGCGTTTCGAGACGAGTGGGGGGACGGTCGGGCATCAGGCGCGCCATCTCGCCGGGATGCGGCGTAAGCAGGCGGGGGCCGGCGCACCGGTTGAGCGTTTCGAGGTCCGTGGCGAGGGCGTTGAGCGCATCGGCATCCACCACCATGGGAATCTTCAGCGTGGCAATGAGCTCGAGGATTTCCTCGCGCCGGGCGAGCCCGAGCCCCGGGCCGATGGCCAGCACGTCGAGGCGTTTTTCACGCACGTCGGTCAGTTTCTCAATCGGCGCCACCATCACCTCCGGTGGCGCCTGCATGGCGACGGTCTGGTAAATATCCGGCGTGGCAAAGAGCGTAATGAGTCCCGCCCCGGCCCGCAGGGCCGCCGTCGCACACATGATGGCCGCGCCGGTAAAACCGGGGGAACCGGCCAGAATCCCCACGCGCCCGAAGTCGCCCTTCTGGGAGTCGAAATTGCGCCGGGGCAGCAATGCCTCCAGGCTGGTGGGGGTGATCAGTTCTCCGTTGCTGGCGGGAGCCTGGAGCTCTTCGAGCGGCAGCAGGCACAGTCGTCCCACATGGCCGGTAGCCTGGTCGGCCAGCACACCGCTTTTGATCAACGCGACCGAGAGCGTGACATCGGCGCGCACAGCATCCGCATCCACCTCGCCGGTGTCTCCATCCACCCCAGTGGGCACGTCGGCGGAGAAGACGTAGGTGTTGAGCGCATTGCGATATTGGTTGATCTCCTGGGCGGCGGCCCGCACGGGATCGCGCAGCGGGCCTTTGGCCCCGATGCCAAGCAGCCCGTCGAGAATCACCTTGCGCCGGATGCGGGGCGCACTGATCGCGGAGACTTCGCCGAGTTTCTTGCGGGTAAGCTCCGAGAGTTGCTCATTGGGGAAAGCGGGGCGCAACCGCACGCCCCAGCCGGAGAGCGCCAGTTGCCGCGCGGCCACCAGCACATCGCCGCCATTGTTGCCCTTGCCGTAATAGACGCGGACGACGCCGGGCTGGGGGAAGAACTGGCGTACCGCCTGCGCCATCTGGATGCCGGCCCGTTCCATGAGGTCTTCCGCCGAGGCGCCCCGGGCAAAGGCCCGTTCCTCGATCAACTTCATTTCCGAGGCGGATACGATCATGTGAGCAGCATCGTTTAACGTCTGCTTTCGCGCAAGACCGCGGTGGCGATGGCGCGGGCGAGACGATCCAGGTAGTCGCTGCTTTGCGCGCGGCGGGCTTCGAGATGGTTGGTCAGGAAGCCGCACTCGACGAGCACGGCGGGGATCCGGTTCTTGCGCAGCACATAGTAGCCGCGCACCCGGATGCCGCGGTTCGGCGTGCCGGCGGCGCGAACGACGGAGGAGTGAATGGCCGTGGCCAGGGCGCGCGAACTTCGTGAGTAAAAGTAGGTCTCAATCCCCATCGCGGCCTCGCGGGTGGCGGAGTTGAAGTGGATGCACACGAAGACCGCGTGGCGCTGGGCATTGGCAATCGCGACCCGTCCCGGCAGCGAGACAAAGTAATCGCCGGAGCGCGTCATCACCGTGCGCAGCCCGTTGGCTCGCAGGATTTTCTGGAGCCGGAGTGCGACGCCGAGCGTAGCCGCCTTTTCGGAGGCGCGCTGCCCCGGAATCCCGCCCCGGTCATGTCCACCATGCCCCGCATCGATGACCACGGTGGAAAACGAGGCTTCCGCGCCGGGCGCTGCCGCCAGTAGCAGGGCGAGAGCCAGGGCGCAAAGGAACGGCCAGCGGTGCCAGAGATACCGCATGGAGGGTTTGGAAACGCGGCCCGCCATTGTCGTTTAGTCGATGGGCATGCCCGGGGGGCGATCCGAGAGTTTCGGCGGTGGGGTCGCATTGGGGTTCTTCGCCTCCGCCAGCACGGGCTGGCCGCCCTGCACCTCCACGTCGCCAGTCGCGGCTTTCACGAGGCGTGGCGCATAGTGGAGCGTGGTGTAGTTCTTTTGATCAAAGAGCTCCCCATTCAATCCAATGACGGAGCTAAGGTAAGTCTTGGGGCCGATGAGTTGCAGCACGTGCAGTTGGTTCTGACTGTCGAAGGCTTTCTGCGGTTCGTCCGAATTGATCAGACGTCCCAGTGGAATGGTGCCGTAAATGATGCCGGAGTCATGGTCCTCCACCCGCACGTAGAGCATGTCGTCTTCGGGCTGGCGGAAGGCCAGCATGGTCATGGTGCGCGTGGTGCCCGCACCGTCCATGCCTGCCGGAACGCCGACCGTCTGCTGCCAGAGCGTGCGGCCATCAGTGACGAGCACCGTCTGCGACTGCGACGAGAAGTAGCGGCCCATCCCGGCAAAGTAGATGCTGACCTGCATGCGATACTGGGCGTATTCATTGGCCGGATAGAGCTGGAGCACATTGATCGCGCGTGCCACGGTGGCCCCGGCGGGAATCACCAGCGGCGGAAGGTGGTAATTCGGATCCCGCGGGGGGACAAGGGTATCGTCGCCAGTCTTGATCTGCAGGCTGAACCAGCGATCCTGGTCGCTATCCTGCAGGGTGATGTCGCGGCCCGCGAGGTTGGTGATCGTGATTTTTGCGATCATCGGTTCGTGGGCGAGAAAGACTTGGCGGGGAAACTGCAGGCGCACCTGGAGCTGCGCATGGACGGGGCAGGCCACCAGCAGGGCGGTCAGCGCCATGAGAAAGGCCAGAAGGGAACGGCGAGTGAACATGGCGCGAAAGTAGAGTCGGCTTGGCTGGAGCGCAAGCAGCGAGAAACGAAAGATGGGGGCGGCGTGGTGCGGCTTATTTGGTCGGCGCGGGCGGCGTGTCGCTCACGGTGCGGAAGCCGACAAACTCGAAAGATTGCTCGGGATAAATGTCCGCCGCGCGACGGGTGACCAGGCAGTCCTTGGAATGGTAGGAGCCGCCGCGGATCACCGGGAACTGGTGCTTGTCGTCCCAGCTGTCGGTCCACTCACTCACGTTACCCGCCATATCCATTACTTTGTAGGGGCTTTCGTCCCCGGTCATGGCATCCACGGGAGACCAGCAGATGTAGCCATCCACCTTGCCTTTGGAGTCCGGGCCCGGGCGGTCGATGTAATCGGCATCGCTGTTGCAGTTTTTCGGGTTCCAGTCGTTGCCCCAGGGATATTGCAGGCCCAGGGTGCCGCGGGCGGCCTTTTCCCATTCCTGTTCGGTAGGCAGGCGGTGGCCCTTCCACTTGGCGTAGGCATAGGCGTCCCACCAGTCCACATCGAAGACCGGGCAGTTCAGGTCGATCGAAACAAACCGCACGTTGCGATCCTTGGGCAGCAGTGCGCTGGCCCGGCCATAGTAGATGTCCCAATCCTTCGGAATATGGGATTTGCCCGGGGGCTGGTTGGGATGGTCGAACTTGGTTGCCTCGTCCGGGTGCGCCTTCAGGTAGTCGAGGAACTGGGCATACTGCGAGATGGTCACCTCATACTGGTCGATCCAGAAGGTCTTCAGATTCACTTTCTGGCCGTCCTGATAAATGAAATCGCCCTCGGGAATCTCGATCATCTTCACAAACTCGCGGGCGACCGGACGGAAGAACTTCCAGTAAACCACCCCGGCCACCAGCCAGAGCAGCACAAAAAGGCCAATGATCGAGAGAATAAGGCTGCGCTTCTGTTTCTGGCGGGCCATTTCCACGGCGCGGATGGCGGTGATTTCCTGCTCACGAATCTTGGCGGCATCCGCCGGGATTACCCGCGGCTCGAGTGCCTTTACTGCCTGCAACAGCGCGGGCCATGATTGGAAGCCATCCGGGCCGCCAGTCAGCATGCGCTGGAGCATGGCCTGGAAACCGGCGTCCTTCGCTTTGCCACCCGGCAGCAGGGGGAGGATGGTCTTTGCCAGATCGCTCATTTCCGCCTGCATCTCGGACACCTGCTCATTGGCCACGGCCAGGTTGACCACCCGGGCTCGCTGATCCTTGCCGAGGAAAATATTCGCCGCACCGAGTGGCTTGTGGAAAATATGGTTGGTTGTGAAATGGGCCATTGCCTCCCCGGCGACTTTCACCGTCTTGAGGGCCACGGGCTCGTCAATGGTCGCGCCTTTTTGGATGAGGGCGGAGAGGTTTTCCCCATCCACATGCTCGTGGGTGTAGAAGGTGTAGCCATTTGCCTCGCCAGCTTCATAGACGGAAAGGATGTGCGGGTGCTGCACGGCGGCGCGCGCCCGGGCGTCGGCCACGAATTGCATCTTTGCGCCCACGTCCTGGTTGAGCGACGGGGCCAGCACCTTGAGGGCGACCTTCCGCTTCATGGCCGTCTGCATCGCCTCGTAGAGCGAACTGCGGTCGCCATGGGCGAGTTCACGCAAAATCTGGTAGGCACCCACCATCGTGCCGGGCTGGAGATCGGTGCCGCCCACTTTGGGCGTCGCCACTTTGGCCACGGCGACTGGCTGGGCCGTTGGGGCAGTGGCTTGCAGGGTCGGGGCGGGGACTGGCACGGCGACTTTTACGGTCTCCAATAGGACGGCTGGCTCAACGGGCTTTTGCAGGACGATATGGCCCTCCGTCTGCGTCCCGTAGTCGCTCAGGTCGTAGCCGGTGAGAAAAATCGTTTTTACCTGCGGGAGCCGTTCCTTGATGGCATCGCGGAGTGTGAAGCCATCCATGGGGTCCATCACCACATCGGTGATCATGAGATCGAAGGCACCCATGGCTTCCGCGTGTTCCAGCGCTTTCTGGCCCGTGGTGGCGACGCGCACCTCGTGCCCTCCCTGGTCGCGCAAGATCGGGAGAAGGGCTTGAATGATGGAGGAGTCATCGTCAACCAGCAGAATTTTCATGGAAGTGCCGTTGTAAAGGGTGCCGCGAAAATAGGCAAGAGCGGGGGAATCGACCGGAGCCGGGAGCCGGAGTTTTTTTAAGTTGCATCCGGGGCCGGGGGGGCGGACGTTTTTCAGTAAGAAAGGAGAATTTAGCGATGCCCACTCAATTATCGCAGTTGTCCGAACCGTCCACGTCCTCCGCGGAACGTTGCCCGCTGTGCAATAGTACGCTGGATGCCGTCCACCCCAATGAATGCCCGCACTGTGACTGGGTAAGAGGCTACCGCCACCGCAAGCTGGAAGGCACCAAGCGCGACAAAATCGCCGCCCTGCTTTCCATCATTCCCGGGACGGGGCACTACTTCAAAGGCCACACGCTGGCGGCCTGGCTCTACCTGCTCGGAACCGTTCCGGCGGCCGGTTTTGCCTTCATGGTAGGACTGCCGACCATCGGTCTGGGGTTCCTGTTGCTGCCCGCCTATATCGCGGCGGTCTCGTGGCAGGCCTACTGGCTGGAGGACTGGAAAGACCCGCTGGCGCAAACTTGAGGTTGAGCCCGGCTGTGGGAAAGCGTAGATAAGCACTCCGCTTTGTTTACAAACCCGCAACCCACTCCATACCATCATGCTTAGCGCCGGAATTGTAGGACTGCCGAACGTCGGCAAGTCCACCCTTTTTAACGCCGTCACCCGCACCCGCAAGGCGCAGGCGGCGAACTATCCTTTCTGCACGATTGATCCGAACAACGGCGTCGTCACGGTTCCCGATCCCCGGCTGGCCGTTCTCTCGAAGCTCTCCAGCTCCAAGAAGCTGGTTCCGGCCGCGATTGAGTTCGTGGACATCGCGGGCATCGTGAAGGGCGCGAGCGAGGGCGAGGGCCTCGGCAACCAGTTTCTCAGCCACATCCGTGAAGTGGACGCCATCGTGCAGGTGGTGCGTTGCTTCGATAGCTCGGATATTCACCACGTGAGCGGCACGGTGGATCCGGTGCGCGACATCGAGGTCATCAACACGGAGCTCATCCTGGCCGACATGGCTTCCCTGCAAAAACGCGCCGACCGCAACCAGAAGGCCGCCCGCAGCGGTGACAAGGTGGCCAAGGCGGAAATCGCCGTCATCGAAAAGCTCCTGCCCGCGCTCAATGAGGGCAAGCCGGCCAACACCGTCGCGCTTTCCGACGAAGAAACGAAGGTCGCCAAGGGCTTCTTCCTGCTTACCTCCAAGCCGACCATCTTTGCCTGCAACGTAGCTGAAAACGATCTCGCCAGCGTGACCGCGCTTGTCGAAGCTGCCGACGACAACGAAGGCATTCCGCCCTCGGACAACGTCGAACTCACTCCTTCGGCCCGCTACGTCCAAGCCGTGCGCGATTATGTGCGCTCCCATCTCGGCACCGAGGCGGTCGTCATTAGCGCCCAGATCGAAAGTGAATTGGTGGACCTTTCCGAAGACGAAGCTGCGGAATTTCTGAAAGATCTTGGCGTCAGCGGCAGCGGCGTCAGCTCACTCATTCGCGCCGTCTATCACCTGCTCGGCCTGCGCACCTACCTCACCACAGGTGAGCAAGAAACCCGCGCCTGGACCATCCGCAATGGCGACAAGGCTCCGGCCGCCGCAGGCGTCATCCACAGCGATTTTGAGCGCGGCTTCATCGCAGCCGAAGTGGTCCATTTCGACGACCTCGTCCGCCTCGGTACCCACGGCAAGGCCCGCGAAGCCGGCAAGCTCCGCATCGAAGGCAAGGAATACGTCGTTCAGGACGGCGATGTGGTCGAGTTCCGCTTCAACGTGTAGTTTTTACCGCAGAGGCACGGAGGCGCAGAGAAAGGCCATTGGGAGAATTGGCTTCTCTTCCGGTTTTCTTAAATTCCTCCGTGCGCCGGTGTCTCTGCGGTTTACACCGCCGGAACATTCGCTAAGGTTGCGGCCACTCATGTTCAAGGTTGCTGTTTGCTTTCTTGTTTCCGCCCTCATGGTGGTGACGGTTCGTGCCGATGAACCGGTGTCGCAGGTGCGGAAAAGCCTCGTGCGCATCACGAATACCTTTGTCGATCCCGATTACCGTGTCCCGTGGAACGGCGGCGCGATGAATGGCGCGCTCGGCACCGGCTTCGTCATCAGCGGTTCCCGCATCATGACGAACGCCCACGTCATCAGCAACACCCGCTTCCTTACTGCCGAGCGGGAAAACGATCCCAAGAAATACGTGGCTCACGTGGAATTCGTCGCCCACGACTGCGATCTCGCGGTGCTCAAGGTGGATGACGCGAATTTCTTCAAGGGCATGGTGCCGCTCGATTTCGGCCCGCTGCCGGAAATCGAGAGCGCGGTCTCCGTTTTCGGCTACCCCATTGGCGGCGACCGTCTCTCCGTCACCCGCGGCATCGTTTCCCGCGTGGATTTCCAGCTCTACACGCACTCCGGCGTGGATTCCCATCTTGCAGTCCAGATCGACGCCGCGATCAACCCCGGCAACAGCGGCGGTCCCGTGCTTCAAAATGGCAACGTCGTGGGCGTCGCCTTCCAGGGCTACAGCGGCGATGTCGCACAGAATACCGGTTACATGATTCCCACCCCGGTCATCCGCCGCTTTTTGAAGGACATTGAGGATGGCCACTACGATCGCTACATGGATCTCTCGATGGGTACCTTCAACCTGCAAAATCCCTCACAGCGCGCGGCGCTCGGCCTGCCCGACGACGACACCGGCGTGATGGTGAGCGACGTCCAGGCGGGTGGCGTTTCGCAAGGTCAGTTGGAGATCGGCGACGTATTGCTGAGCATCGACGGGCATGCCATCGAAAGCGATGGCACCGTGGATCTCGATGGCGCGCAGGTGCTCATGTCCGAGATCGTCGAGCGCAAGTTCAAGAACGATCTGGTGAAGCTCGGCATCCAGCGCGCGGGGCAGAAGAAGGACGTCACCATCAAACTCACCGAGGCCTGGCCCTACAATCTGCAGGCGAGCGAATACGATCATACCCCGCGGTATGTGCTTTTCGGCGGCCTGCTCTTCCAGCCGCTCTCCCGCGATTTCATGGATGCCTACCAGCCCGATGATCTGCGGCTCCGGTATTTCTACGACTTCTACATCAACGACCAGCTTTACCTCGACCATCCCGAGATTGTGGTGCTCAGCGCCATCCTGCCCGATCCCATCAATTCCTATCTTGGCGATTACCAGAATGGTATTCTCGACGAGGTGAACGGCACGAAAATTCGCACCCTCAAGGACGCCGCCGCCGCCTTCGCCAAGCCCGCCGATGAATACGTGATCAAGCTCCTCGGCCAGGGCCGGCCCCTCGTGCTGGAGGCGGCGGCGATCAAGGCCGCACGCGACCGCATCCTCACCCGCTACCACGTGCCCGGCGAACAAAACCTCGGAGACGACCAATGATGACACGGCCCCTGTTTACCACCCTTGCCAGCCTCGCCCTGCTGTCCGCTGGCGCCACCGCCAAGCCGCCGAAGAAGGCCGCGACCACGCCTCAACCCGCGCCTACGCCTTCCGTCGTCACCGCGGTGAAGGACGCGGACTCGCCGCTTTCCATCGTTCGCGTCGAGGTTACAGCCCAGGCGTGGGATTTCATTCATCCCTGGTCGAAGAAGGCGCCCGAGAGCCGCAGCGGCATGGGGGCTGTGCTGGCCACGGGCGAGGTCCTCGTCACCGGCGATCTCATTGCCAATGCGAACTATGTGGAGTTCGAGCGCGCCGAGACCGGCGAACGCATGGCGGCCAATGTGGAGGTGGTGGATTACGAGTCCGATCTCGCGCTGTTGAAGCCGGTCGATCCCGCCTTCCTCAAAAAACTCCAGCCGCTGGAGATCGGCGATGCAAAGGTGGGGGATCGTGTGGATGTACTCCAGCTTGAATCCACCGGTGCGCAGGTCGAGACCGCGGCCCTGGTCACCACGGTGGCCGTTGTTCCCTACACGACAGCAGGCACCCCATTGCTTGCCTACCGCCTGTCCTCCTCGCTGCAATATCGCGATGGCAGCTTCACGCTCCCACTCCTGCATGACGACAAGCTGGCCGGCCTGCTCATGCGTTACGATCCGCGCTCGCAGACGATTGACGCCATCCCCGCGCCGGTCATCCGTCACTTCCTCGCCGCTGCGAAGAAGCAGCCCTATGTCGGCTTCCCACGGGCCGGGCTCAGCTTTGCCCCGTTACGCGATCCACAGCTTCGCCACTACGCGGGCGACAACGACAGCCCGGCCTCCGGCGGCGTTTACATCACCGCCGTCGAGCCCGGCGGCCCCGCCGAGCAGGCGGGCATCAAGCAAGGGGACGTCCTTCTTTCCCTCGGCGGCAACGCCGTCGATGCCGATGGCAACTACCGCGACCCGCAATACGGCAAACAGGCCATCCAATATCTCATCTCCATGACCACCTCCGGCAGCAGCCTGCCCGTGAAGCTCCTCCGCGCTGGCCAGCCGGTCAGCGTTACGATGACCGTCCAGCACCGTTCCTCGGAGGATTATCTCGTCGAGCCCTACCTCATCGATAAAGCACCCAAGTTCTACGTCCTCGGCGGCCTCGTCTTGCAGGAGCTTTCCCGCCAGTATTTGAAGGAATGGGGCGCGGGCTGGGAAAAGAAGGCGCCGGAGAAGTTCGTCTATCTCGACCGCTACCAGGACGATGTCTCTGCAAATGGCCGCAAGAAAATCGTCTTCCTCAGCCAGGTGCTCCCGACGCCGCTCACCATCGGCGACGACCAGCTCAGCGGCACCACGATCACGAAGATCAACGACCGCCCCATCACCTGCCTCGCCGACCTTCCCGCCGCCCTCGAGCACCCCATCAACGGCTTCCACAAAATCGAGTTCGCCGAAGCCCCGCACCTCCTCTACCTCGACGCCGCCCAGACCCAGGCCATCGAGCCCGCCCTCATGCGCAACTACGGCCTGCCTGCGATCAAGAGTTTGTAGCGGATCGTCATCGTCATGGTTTTACAAGGAACGAGCCGTATTTCTAAATCCAGCAAAATGAGGCGCTGAAATATGCCTACTCCTTCAGGTCCTGGAATCGTCCGCGGGGTCTTTCTTGCCATATGGGGTGCCGCCTTTTTGGGCATCGGTGCTTATGACATCAAGCACGGCAGTTTTCGTTACGGACATTACAGTTCCGTCGTCATTACGCCTGATTCGCATCCAGTTTTTTTTTTGGAGCTGGCTTTCTTTTACGTGTGGGTGCGGAATCGTGGGGCTGTGGCGGGCCTTCGCAGATTTTCGCTTTGTTTTACGCCGTCATGCCCGCCCCGAAAACCAGCCCCGAAATCCGAAGGATCGCCACTTGTAAACTTCCCCTCGGTCCCAGTCTCCCGACTGGGACCGCACTTGTCTGCGAGACTCTGTCTCGGAGGGTGGCGAAACGTCCCGATGCAGCATCGAACTTAACCCTGAAAATGTTCTTGGACGTGGCAGCGCAATAGTGGTCTTGGAGTCGTTCTGAGATTGAATCCAGTGCGGCTTCCCCGTTAAGCTTCCGCCTCTTATGGAAAGACGGCCCACGCAGGAACAGAGCAGCATCTTCGCTTCCTTGGCCCGACCATTGGTCTCCGTCTTTGACGTTTTAACCTTGGGGCGGGTGAAAGGCCCCCTGGGTTGGGCCTCGTTCGTCGTGGTCCTCTATGCGCTCATGCTCCTCTTGGTGATGTGGGGAGCCGGGGTTTTTCCCGGTGCCTTTTTGGGAGATAACTTTCACTTCGTTACTGGTGTCGATGATCGCTTTTTCTACTGGGGCTGGTTCCTGTGGTGGCTCCTCTGCCAGGGGGTCATGCTCCTGGTTCCCGTGCAAGTGGTGAGCCGTCGCCCGCTCACCCGCCGTTCATGGTGGGGGCCGATTTTGCTCACCGGGGTGCTTACACTCCTCCTTCTGGCCTGCGCCTTCTTCGTCCTGACGGTGGTGTTTTCCGATATGCTCAAGCTGAATGGCGATTACTGGCCGTGGCTGGGCCTGGGCGCATTCCTCGCGATATGGACGGGATGGGCGTTTCTCTTTTTCCGGCGCAATCAGCGCGCTCAAACCAACACGCGAAAATCGGGGCTCATTCAATGGCTACTCTCGGGAAGCATTCTGGAGTTGCTGGTCGCGGTTCCCACCCATGTCTGGGTCCGCGAACGCGACGACTGCTGCGCGGGTATCTTCACGCTCTTCGGTCTCGTCATGGGAATCCCGATCATGCTGCTTTGTTTTGGGCCGGGCGTGTTCTATCTCTTTGTCGAGCGGGCGAAGCGCTTGCGGCCGCAAGCAAGCTAACGTTTCTTTCGAAAGCAATCTCCGGGTCGTCCGGAGCACGAGCATGCCATTCTGTTCATCCGGTCCAAACTTCGTGTCTTCGTGGTGAAAATTCACCCTTTGCTTCGAGTCTCCCGACTTTGTTGCTCGCCGGGACTCGCCTCGTCATGCATTCTCTCCCGCGATGTTTGAATCGCTGCGCCAGATGCGGCTGCCGATGGTGGGCCTCGCGGTCTGCGCCATGACTGGAGTGGTAATGGCGGACTGGCACCCGCTGCCCGTGCTCTGGAGCACATGCGCAACGCTCTTGCTCGGGCTGCTCTCGCTGCGCTGGAGCTGGGGGATCTGGTGGTTTACGGTGGCGTTCTTTTTCACGCTCCATGGGCAGCGCATGGCGGAGGCACCGGGGGCGGCATTGGCGACGTTGCTCGATGACAAGCCGCGCGGAGCCGTGGTGACGGGGATGGTGCAGGACGAGCCGCAGGCGGGTAATGATCCGGATCAATGGCGCTTCCCAATGCAGGTGCGGGAGTTGCAACTCGATGGACAGCACTACGCGTTCGCCGCCCCGGTGCTGGTCTATTGGAAAGGCGATCGCCCGCGCTACGGCGACGTGGTGCAAATCCACGGGTATGCGTTCAAAATTCCTGCCGCGCGCAATCCGGGCGAGTTTGACTACGCGGGTTATCTCAAGCGACAGGGTATTTACGCAGAGGTGACGATGCGTGGGCCGGAGGGCGGCAAGACGCTCGCGCACGGGCAGGGGAGTGCCTTCTATGCGATGGCGCTCGGGGCGCGGGAGTGGATGCAAAGCTCGCTGCGACTCGGCCTCGGCGATGCGCGGGACATTTCCGGCCTCATCCAGAGCATGACACTCGGCTTGCAGGACGATACGCCGCCGGACATGGCGCTGCTCTTTCGCGAGACGGGCACCATGCATCTCTTTGCCGTCAGCGGCATGAATGTCGCCATGCTCGCGATCATGCTCTGGCTGGTGCTCAAGCCCTTTGGCCTGCGACGCAGCCGTGCGGTGTGGGTGATGGTGCCGCTGGTCTTTTTCTACGCCGTGCTCACCGGCTTGAGCGCCTCGGGCGTGCGCTCGGCCTTGATGGTTTCCGCGGTGATGATCGCCTATTCCACCGAGCGAAAATCGCAGCCAGTCAATCAACTCGCGGCCGCCGCGCTGCTGATCCTGCTTTGGGACAGCAACCAGCTTTTCCTCGTCGGTTTTCAACTCTCGTTCGGCGTCGTCTTTGCCCTGATGATCCTCGTCACCCCGTTGCAAAATCGCTGGAAACGCCTCGTCGCGCCCGATCCTTTCATCCCGCGCAAGTTGCTCGGCATGGGCCGCCGTTTTTACCATTGGATGGCGGAACTGGTCGTGTCCTTCCTCGCGGTCACCTGCGCCTCTTGGTTGGGCTCGTCGCCTTTCGGCTGGTGGTATTTTCACATGGTCTCGCCGGTCGGGGTGGCGGCCAATCTGGTCGCGGTGCCATTGGCCTTCTTTGTGATGTCGCTCGGCGCGATGGCGATTGCGGCGGCCCTGTTCAGCCAGGGACTGGCCATCGTCTTTAACAACGCAAACTGGCTGCTGGCGAAAGGCATCCTCTGCTCGGTGAGCGTCTGCGCCGCGCTGCCCGGGGGACATTTCTACGTCGCGATTCCCCAAGGCCCCGCGCCCGCCCTCGATCTCACTGTCTTCGATTTTGAAACCGGCGCGTCCTCGCTCTTCTCCCGGCCCGGAGCGAGCTGGCTGGTCGATGCCGGGCGGGATCGTGATTTCCAATGGACCTTGCGCGGCAACCTGCAAACGCGCGGGATCAACCGCCTCGACGCCCTCTGGCTCACGCGTTCCGGCACCGGGAGCATCGGCGGCGCATCCACTGCCATCGCTGAATTTGCGCCGCGTCAGATTTATGATTCTCCGTTGCGGGAGCGTGGCGCGGCCTGGAAAGCGCTGCAGGAGGCGCTGGCGACGGCCCCGCGCCCGGCCTTCCATCCCGCGCGCGGCGATGAGATCCGCGTGGATAACGAGACGACAATCCGCGTCCTTTTTCCGCCACGTGATCTCTCGCAGAATTATGCCGATGATCGCTCGCTGGTCCTGCAAATCGTCCGGCCGCATCTCCGTATCCTCATGATGTCCGGCAGCGGCTTTCTCACCGAGACCTGGCTCTTGCAGCAGCACGACGACCTGCGGTCCGACATCCTGATCAAAAGCCTCAATGCGCATGACCTTTCCGGCATGGAGGACTTCGTGGCCCGCGTGCAGCCCCGGCTGGTGATCTCCGGCTGGGATGGCTATCGCAACGACCACGGCATTCCAATCGACTGGACGCAAATGCTCTCCGCAAGAAACATCACCCTTTTTCGCCAGGACGAAACCGGGGCGGTGACCATTCGCGAGACCCGGCAGGGATGGTCCGCCCAAGCCTTCCTTACTGGGCAGGTTTTCACCGCTGCCGGGTCGCCATGAAGCATCCTGGCACTTGATTCAAAGCGGCTGCGCAGCGATAAGGGAGCATGGCAGATCATCACGAGCATTCCCATCAAGATGAGGAACACGACCACGATCACCACGCGCACGGTGGTCATCACGGTCATCATCATGTGCCCAAGGATTTCGGCCCGGCCTTTGCCATCGGCGTGGCGCTGAATGGCGGCTTCGTGATTCTGGAAGTCATCGCCGGGTTCTTCGCCCATTCGCTTTCGCTGATCGCGGATGCCGGCCACAACCTTGGCGACGTGCTCGGCCTGCTTATGGCCTGGCTGGCCAGCGCCATGGTGAAAAAGGCCGCCAACCGCCGCCGCACCTACGGTTACCGCCGCTCCTCCATCCTCGCCGCACTGGCAAACGCCATCCTCTTGCTCGTCACCGTGGGCGGCATCGCGGTGGAAGCGGTCCAGCGCCTGCTCAAGCCCGAGGCGGTCGCAGGCTCTACGCTCATCTGGGTTTCAGCCGCCGGCATCCTCATCAATGGGGCCACTGCGCTCATGTTCATGCGTGGCAGTGACGACCTCAACATTCGCGGCGCCTTTCTTCACATGGCGGCTGATGCTGTGGTTTCGCTCGGCGTGCTCGTGGCCGGGGTGCTGATTCTCTGGACCGGATGGCTCTGGCTCGACCCGGTGATGAGCCTCGTCATCGCTATCACCATCGTTTACGGCACCTGGAGCCTGCTGGTGGACGCCCTCGATCTTGCCATGGATGCCGTTCCGCGCGGGGTCAATCCCGAGGAAGTCCGCAATTTCCTCTCCGAACAGGACGGCGTGGAAGACGTCCATCATCTCCACATCTGGGGCCTCAGCACCACGGAAGTTGCGCTCACCGGTCACCTCGTCATGCGTGATGAAAAGATCAACAACACCCTCCTCCACGACCTCAATCACGAGTTGGAGGAACGTTTCGGCATCACCCACGCCACGATTCAATACGAGACGAGTAGCTCTTCCTGCTGCCCCATGCACGAGTGCCAGCGGGAGGCGCAGGAACCAGCCGCCCACGGCCATGAGCATTAAGTGTTGCCTGGCCAGGTTGCCGCGCGAAACCCAGTCCCGGAGGGACATCGGAGAGTAGCCGGTGGTAAAAACCACCGGAACCGTATCACTCCAAATCTCCGCGCCCCGGAGGGCCGCCGAAAAAGACATTCACCTTCAATGCGGCTTTCCACCGCCCTGATGGCGGCTCTCAACTACTGCTTCAGCCCCATCTTCTTCAGCTTCGGCGAGATCACGTAGCTGCAATAGGGGTTCCGGTTCTTGTTCAACTTGTAGTAATCCTGGTGATAATTCTCCGCGGGCCAGAATTTGCTGGCCGGGGTGATCTCGGTGGCGATCGGCGCGAAGAACTCCTTCTGCGCGGCGGCTTTTGATTCCTCGGCGATCTTCTTTTGCTCGTCGGTAAAGTAAAAGATGGCCGAGCGATATTGCGGGCCGTGATCGTTGCCCTGGCCGTCGATCTGGGTCGGATCGTGCATGTGCCAGAAAGCGGTAAGCAAATCCTTTAGCGAGGTCTTTTTCGGATCGAAGACGATTTCATCGCACTCCGCGTGGCCGGTCAGGTGGCTCGACACCTCTTCGTAGGTGGGGTTTTCCTCCTTGCCGCCGCTGTAGCCCGAGGTCACGGAGACCACGCCGGGCAGTTGCTGGAAGACGGCTTCCGTGCACCAGAAGCAACCGGCCGCGAGAATGATCTTCTCATCCCCGGCGGGAACATTGGGTTGCGGTGCAGGTTTTTCAGCATTGGGTGCATTCATAGGATCGTCCTGAGAACAGGCGGTAAAGGTGGTGACGACAATCGTCGCGAGGAAAGCAAGCAGCGTTTTCATGAGCAGGCAAGGGATGGAATTACTTCTGTGAACGTAAGAGCACAGGGCACAGGATTTATTCCCGGTCATTATTTTCTTTTTGGGCAGGGGAGGGCTGAACTCCATGCGAAACCCGCAAGGCTGGCGAAAAGGGAAATTCTTTCGTTTCTTTCGCGTATTTCGCATGGCTGATTCTGAAGGCGTTGACAGCTTCCCGGTGACGATTACGCTCGGAGCCCGATGAAAAAAGTAATTGCTACCACAGATGCCCCCAAGGCGGTCGGTCCCTACTCGCAGGCCGTGGCCGTGGGCAACCTCCTCTTCTGCGCCGGTCAGATCCCGCTCGATCCCGCCACCGGCGAACTCGTCCCCGGCGACACTGCCGCGCAGGCCGATCGCGTGCTCAAGAACATCAAGGGCGTGCTCGCCGCCAACGACATGACCTTTGCCGACGTGGTCAAGACCACCGTCTTCCTCGTGGACCTCGCCGACTTCGCCAAGATGAACGAAGTCTATGGCCGGTATTTCGCCGAGCCCTTCCCGGCCCGTTCCACCATCCAGGTCGCCGCGCTGCCCAAGGGCTCGAGCGTCGAGATCGAAGTCACTGCCGCCCGCAGCTAACCGCGCCCGCCTGCCATGTCCGAGGAATATCTCCAGCTCTTCCGCGAAACCCACGCGCTGCTCGACGGCCATTTCCTGCTCCGCAGTGGCCTGCACAGCCGCCAGTTCTTCCAGTGCGCGATCCTGCTCCAGCATACGAAGATTGCCGAACGCGTCTGCGCCGGGCTGGCGGATAAACTGCGCGGCCTCGAGTGTGACAGCGTCATCTCGCCTGCGCTCGGCGGCATCATTGTCGGCCAGGAAGTGGGTCGCGCCCTCGGCAAGCGCCACATCTTCGCCGAGAAGGAGGAGGGAAAACTCGTCATGCGCCGTGGTTTTCAGATCGCTCCCGGCGAACGCTTCCTCGTGATCGAGGACGTCGTAACCCGCGGCGGTCGCGTGCAGGAGACCATCGACATTGTGCGCGGTCTCGGCGGCGTCGTCGCCGGCATCGGCGTGATCGTGGACCGCAGCGGCGGCCATCGCCCCGACTTCGGCTGCCCCTTCGTCAGCCTCGTCGAGCTCAACGTCGAAACCTTCGAGCCCGACAATCTCCCACCCGACCTCGCCGGAACCAAGGCAATCAAGCCCGGCAGCAAGTAAGTTATAGAAAACAACCAAGCAAAAGGGCCGGAACTTTCCGGCCCTTTTTTAGTTTTGCCAAAAGTTGTCATTCTGAGGAACGAAGAATCTCCATCTATTTCTGGAGCCGTGCCGCCATGGATCGTTTCTCCAGTCCGGAAATAATGAGAGATTCTTCGACTCCGCTTCGCTCCGCCTCAGAATGACAGCATTTTTGGACGGTTTTAGATCTGATGCTCGCGGTTGTCCGAACGCAGGTGGATCGTCTTCGTCGCGAGATCGTGGTGCGCGGTGATGTAGCGCACCGTCTTGCTCTTCGCCCGCATCAGGATCGAGTGCGTGATCGCCGTCCGTCCCTTGATGCGCACGCCCTGAAGCATCGGGCTGTCGCTGATGCCGGTGGCGCAGAAGATGATGTTCTGCCCGTGGGCGAGATCATCGGCGTAGAAGACTTTGCCAATGTCATCGCCGTATCCGGTATTGATCAGTTCCTGCTTCTCCGCGTCGTCGCGCGGCCACATCATCGCCTGCATGTCGCCGCCGAGGCACTTCAGCGCGGCGGCGCTGAGCACGGCTTCCGGCGCACCGCCGATGCCGAGGTAAAGGTCGATGCCGCTATCCATGATCGAGGGGGCAATCGCCGCCGTGATGTCGCCGTCGGTAATCATGCGCAAGGCCGCCCCCATTTCCCGCACCTTGGCGATCAGCCCGTCGTGACGCGGGCGATCCAGCACCAGCACCACGAGGTCCTGCACCCGCTTGCGCAGGGCGCGCGCCACGGAGATGAGCGTTTCTTCGACGGGGTTGCGAATCTGCACCGTCTCCAGGCCGGTGCGTTCCATGTAGCGCACCACCTGCGGCCCGTAGGCCAGTTTCATCATGTAAAAGCTCGGAATGTCCTTCAACGCCCCGGCAACCCCGCTCTCGGGACTGGCGGCGGTGATGCAGGAAATGGAATTGTTGCGCCCCTTGGCGATGTTGGTCGTGCCGTCGATCGGATCGAGCGCAATCTCGAATTTCGGGAAACCGGGCATCCAGCGGCCGAGGTGCTCGCCCTTGAAAATGCCGGGTGCGTTGTCCTTGATGCCTTCGCCGATCACCACTTCGCCGCAGATGTCCATGAGGTCGAACATGCCGCGAATGGCGTCGCAGGCGGCGGCATCGGCGAGTTCTTTCTCGCCCCGGCCCAGCCAGGAAATGGAGTTGAGGGCGGCGGCTTCGGTGGCGCGAACGAAGTCGATTTCAACAATGCGTTCGATGTCGGCGTAGTGTTCTTGTGGTGTTTTCATTGAGACCCTTTGGGGCGGGTTGGTTAGCTAGTATTGGACCATGTTTAAACGATCACGCGTGAGACGGGACGAGATCGTGTTCGGGGGAAATATTCCAGCGGGAGGCGATTTGTGCGAGTTCTTCGTTGACCGCCCAGCGATCGGGCAGGGGATCGCCCGCGTGCTGCGGGTTGCCGCCCTTGAGCGCCATGCAGCCGGTGTTGTCGCCGATCGAGTGGATCGATTCCATCTCTTCGTGGCTGAGCGTGATTTCGGGCAGCGCGGCCAGTTCATCCACCTTTTCCTCGATCGGGCGGCCGCCGAGTTCCTGGATCAGCGTCGGCACCACGCTTTTCACCATCGGGCGCGCGAGGTTCCACAGGCTCGCCAGTTGCAGCATGGTGAGCCCGTGCTTTGCGGCCACGGCGCGCATCTGTTCGATCTTTTCATTGCCCGCCTCCACCCAGCCCGCCGGGCGGAAGGTGCGGTGATCCTGCGGTCCGAAACGGTGCCCCGGCTTCACATCGTCGTGGAAAAGCCCGCCGTAATCCACCACGCGGGTGATGATATCCACGCCGTGCTTTTCCGCCGCGGGCAGGCACAGATGCCCCGGCCACGGCTCCAGTGGATTCAAGATGATCATCGCCCAGTCAATTAACGCGCCGAACTTTTCGAAGCATTGGAGAATATCGAGCGTAAACCCGTTGGCCGGCCCCGGCGCAATGCCCAGCCGGTCGGTAAGTCCCGCTTCCTTCACCGCGCTCAGCGCCTTCCACACGGCCTCGCTGGAGTAGCCGATGGAATCCGGGTTGTGCAGCAGCAGCAAATCGAACTTCTGCCCCGCACAACGCTCCAGCGATTTCTCCACCGCCATCCGCAGGTAATCTTCGTATTGCTCCGGCCCGCGCAGGCGTGGATCGGTGAACCGCGGAAAGCCCTTTGCCCCCTCACGCTTGCCGGTGTAAAAATCGTGGCCCGCCATGCCGATCAGGCAATACTGGTCGCGCGGAATGCCGGCCAGCGCCTGGCCCAGCAGCGTATCCGCCTCACCGCAGCCATAGACGTCCGCCGTCATGAAGGTGCGAATGCCCCGGTCGAAGGCCCGGCGGACCAGCGCAAAGAAACGCTCGTCCCCCACCGGTTCGCCGAAGTGCATGAAGCGGCCTCCGCTCCAGATTCCAAAGGCAGTACGAGTGACATTCATAGCAAAGAAAAAAGGGTTTAAGGAGCCAGTCTCGCGCAAACCCCCGGCAAAATGCAATCCGAGTTCCAGGGGATTTTCCCTCTTTCCTGGGCACCACGCGAATTTTCCCGGGAACCGTCAGAAATGCGCATCCTCATCCAACGCCGTCGGTCATTGCTAAAACTTCGCAGGGTTAAAGCTAAATGTTGCTTTTGAGATGCACCGGGGCTCGCACCTTGCTACGTAGGAGTCGCCATGCGCGTCCGTTTTTACCTCCTGCCCCTGCTGGCCGTCCTTCTGCTTTTTGGCGGTTGTGCCGTCACGCCGCCCTACGTTTATCACTACATCCCCGGTCGCACCGCCATCGTCGCCAATGGCCTTGCCTACGCCCCGCCCGCCGCTCCGCAAATCGTTCGCGATGCCATCACGGCTGGCAATGAAATCGCCGGGATGCCCTACCGCTACGGCGGCGGTCACGGCACTTTCTACGATACCGGTTACGATTGCTCCGGTGCGACCTCCTACGTGCTCCACGCCATCGGCCGCCTGCGCTCGCCCACCACTTCCACCGCCTTCCGCCACTACGGCGAGAGCGGCTACGGACGGTGGATTACCCTTTACGCCCGCCGCGGCCACGTTTTCCTCGTCATCGCCGGGCTCCGCTTCGACACCGGCTGGGATGGCGATCAGGGCCCGCGCTGGACCACTCGCAGCCGCCGCAACGACTCCGCCGTGCTGCGCCACCCGTCTGGATTGTAGCCTGGTCTGGCCTTGATGGGATGGGCTGTCTCATTTCGTTCCGCCTTTACATCCTGCCCCGGTTCGTTAATTTACGCGCCGTCAGCCCGGTGTTGAGGGGCAAAATGGCAGGGGTATGAGACCAATTTTCAATTTTCTGACAATTACAGCGGCGGGAATCATGGCGGTGTATTACTGGCCCACGATTCACAACAAGTTCTTCGCGAATTCGCTGGGCGATCTGCAAACCTTCTCCGAGGCGATGCTGGTTCCCTTGGAGAGTTCCCAATCCCTCACTTCGGACGATGCGGAAGAAGCGCTGACGAAGCTCGCTGCTGAAGTGGAAAGCCAGCCATCTTCACCGGCTTATCCCCGGGCACGCCGGGCTTTGCAATTGCTCGAACAAGCCTCCCGGGAGCGCAATCTCTGCCTTGAAAAAGCCCATTCCGAGACCAGTCATAATGCGCTCGATGAAGTTCCCGGAGAATGGCATGTCGCGGGGCATCCCGAGCAACATATCGATGTCACACAAATCAACCATGAGGTCAGCGCTTCATTCTGGGTGCAAGTAACGCTCAAGCAATGGCGCGACCGTTGTGGGCAGTATCGAACGGCCCTGGCCCCGCTATTTGATCCCGACCGCAACTAGTCCCGACCTCCGCGTCTCCGCGGTGATTTAAACCGCCATGCTCGCCGGCTTGCCATTCGCCCGGGGATTTCCGGTCGGTGAAAGCATGCGCAGCGTCTGCCAGCCGTATTGCTCGAAGTAGATGCGCTTGAGCTGGTATTTCACGTAAACGCGCCGGTCGGTGGGCAGGTCGGGCGGTTGCACATGGATCTCCGGTCCGGTCGGGGTCTGGATGATCTGGCTTTGCCGCAGGGAAATCGCCGCCGATTGAAACGCGCCGTCTTCATCCTCCCAGGCGAAGAGAATGTTCGCCCGCTGCCGCAGCACCACGTAGGGATGCATGCGCAGGATGAGTTCATCGCCATTGCCAATCGCGCTATGAAAAGCCTCCGGAGTGCTGTCGCCGGTCTCCTGATAATAGGCCTCACCGGGGCTCGCGTATTGCAGGAAACGTTTCTTGCTCAGCGCCATCTGGGTTTCGTGGGCCAGGATCGCCTTGCGTTTTGCCAGTTGCTCCTGCTTGGTCAGCGTGAGCACCACCCGGGGCGCGACGACGGGAATGCCGTTGCCGTGAATCTTATAAAACAACGCCCGGGGGGCCAGCGGTCCCATGCCTTGCAGCACATGCTGGAGCATCACATGGATCGCACAATGATCGGGGTGCACATCTTCGATGCACGGAGCCACCACGAGGGTCGGCTGCCAGTTCTGAATCGTGGTCGAAAGCGGGTCGATCAACTGCCCTGAATCTTCGAGCAGGATCTTCGTCAGCCCCTGGTCGGGCAGCGAAAGAAAGTCCGCGCAATCCGGTGGCGCGCCCAGCTTGATCAGGGCGTCGATGGCCTCCATGCGACGGCGCCGGCCCCAGCGCAGGCGGTCTTCCCGGCTGAGGTTCCAGCGAAATTCCAGGTAGCGCTGCGGCCAGGGATTGTTGTCCCCATCGGTAATAAAGAGTACGTTCAGCTCCGCGCCCGCCGCCACCGCGCGCTGGATGAGCCCGCCCGCCCCCAGCGATTCGTCGTCGGGGTGGGGGGCAATAACGAGCAGCCGGTCCTCCTCCGTGAACGTGATTCCATTGCTATTATTCATCCCCGGTATCCGTTTTGAGTTCGTGCTTGCTGTAGGGCGAAAAGCCCCGGTCGATCGCCCGGTTCCACACCACCGCCATGGAGGCCGCGAGCTGGCTGGCGACCAGCGTGTGCGGCCCCGCCGGAAGTTCCATTCCAGCATGGTAGGGCTGGCCGTCGATCGTTCCCTGGAAGGAACCCGTGGGCTGCACCACGTCATACTGGGTGGGAATCACCACGTTGAAAGCAAGCGGCTGCCCCGCCTGCGGCTGGTTGAACAATTTGCCCGGGACGTAGAGCTTGTAGCCGATGTCGATGTAGTTTTGCCGCACGAATTCCAGATCCTTGCCGTGCAGGCGCGTAAGCTTCGCCGCACACGTCCGGGCCGCAATCATGCGCTCGGGTATGTCGTCCGGAATCAGTCCCATATACATGCGTTTCAAGGTCAGCAGTTCCAAAACGTAATAAATGGGGCGGGGTCTGTAAATCGTTTCTCCCTTCCCGTCCATAATCGTTTCACCGGGGTTCAGCAGTCGCAAAGCGGCGGCCCGGATCCGGAACGAGTCAGAAGTTTGGTCCTGCCATGGTGGATGAACGTAAATGATGAACGCCATGCCACCTGCGAGGCCAGCCGCCCCCAGCGGAGCCGCCAGCTTCCAGGGGAGTTCCCATAGCATGGCCGCCAGCAGGATGCCCAGCAGCGGATAAAGCGGCAGATAATCCTGCGCCGTCACCACGGGCCAGAGGTTGAAGAGAAAGGCAAACAGCGCCGCCGCCGTGAGGAAAAGGAAGATCAGGCTGCCGATCTGGGGCCGCGCCGCAAAGCGATGAAGTGCATACCCGGCGGCCCCTAGCGCCAGTCCTACATGAACGGTAAAGCGGATGAGGTGCCCGACCGGATGCGACATGGTGCCCATGCCGCTCACCATGTTGTGCTGCACGGTGCAGTAGAAGAATTCTTTCAGCGCCCCCTGGCTGGCGAAGAAAATGACCAGCGCCAGCGGAATGATGAGTCCCCCGCCGACCAGGGCCGCCCCGCGGGAACAGAGCCATGCGGCAGAAGGCAGGCGGAAGCTTTTCCAGTAAAGAATCAGCGTGCCGAGCCCGCCGGCCGCCAGCGAGAGCAGCAGCAGGGTGGACTTCATGGAAGTGCCGAAGCTGGCCCCAATCGCCAGGCCCAGCCGCAAAGCCGCCATCGGGGTAAAGGGCCGCTGGAGCGAAAACAGCACGCACAGCATCCACATCACCATCCACAGGTCATCCGTGCGAAACTCCTCGGAGGTGAAGAAAAAGCCCGGCATTGCGAGGGTGAAGAGCGCCGCCCAGAGCCCCGCGCGCTTGCCCACCAGTTTCGCCGCCACGCGGGCGGTGAGCCACAGTGTTGCCGCACAGATCGGGAACATGAGCAGCCGCATGGGAATCTCGATGTCCGCCCGCTCATGGATCATCGCAAAAAACGGTGCGCACAGCATCTGGAAGAGCGGCGTATGATTGTCGAAGATGTCGCGATACTGGAGCAGGCCGTTGGCCCAGCCCCACACCACGTGCAGGTGCTGCGGTTCATCGGAGTCCACCCGGTAGGCGCGCAGATCCAGCACCTTCAGCCCAAAAAAGAGCGCGGCGGTGGCCAGCAGGAAGATGGTTTCAAGGACTGATCTTCCACGCCAGTGCGTGGAATCGGAGTCTGCGTTGCCCTGAGGGGAGGAGGGGGGCGGTTGCAGGATTAGGTTGGGCATTCTTCGAGAAAGGGTAGAGGGAAGAGTAGCTAACAAAGCTTACGTTTCCAACGGATTGCTGGTGCGTTACACTTTTGCAACCACGGACGGGGGCGGGACGACGGGGCTCTGGGCGGCTGGCAGGTGGAGGATGAATTGGGAGCCCACGCCCGGGGTGCTGGTGAGTTCCACCCGCCCCTTGTGGGCTTCCACGATCGCTTTCACAAAGCTGAGGCCCAGCCCCAGCCCGCGCTGCGAGCGGCTCTTGTCGCCGCGATAGAGACGTTCCCAGATCCGGGTGATTTCCTCCGGGGCGATCCCCGTCCCGGTATCGCCCACCGTCAGCACGATTTCCCCGCCCTGGCTCCGGGCGCTGATGTTCACGTGGCCGTGCTCCGGCGTGTATTTCAAGGCGTTGTCCACCAGGTTGGCGACCGCCTGGTGAATCCGGCTGGGATCGGCGTAAAGAGTGAGGTCCGCGGGAATGTCGGTGGTGATCTGTTGCTGCTTTTCCTCGGCGACGATGCTATAAATCTCGGTGATTACGTCCACCAGCTCGGCGACGTTCACCGCCTGCATTTTCAGGTTCATCGCGCCATTCTCCGCCTCCGAGATGTCCATGAAGGTATTCAGCAGGGTCGTCACCCGCTCCCCCTCCTCCAGGCACTCCGCCAGGGCGGCCCGGGCGCTTTCGGGGTCATTTTCCCGCAAGGCCAGCTCCGCAATTCCGCGCAACCGGGTGAGCGGCGTGCGCAGATCGTGCGCGACATTGTCGAGCGTTCCCTTCATCGCAGTCATCAGATTTTCCAGCCGGTGCATCATGTCGTTGAACGAGGCGATCAGGCCCCCAATTTCGTCCGTGGAGGAGGAATGAATATCCAGCCGCTCGGTGATGATGCCCGTTTGCACGATGTGGCGTACGGCCGCGTTCAATTCCCGCAATGGTCGCAGCATGCGCGAGGCAAAAAAGGCCCCCAACATGATGCTGATCCCCACCGTGGGCAGCATGATGTAAGCCCACGTTTCCTTGAACCGCAGGAGAATCCCCTCCCGCGTGGCGCTGCTGTAGCCGACCTGGAGGATGTAATCCTTTACCGTCGCGCTCTCAAAATCATACGGCGAGCCACTGGGAACCGGCAGGGAAAAGTGGGTGCCCGGGTGGCTGGAACTGCGCTCCTCCAGCAGCGCGATGTCTTCCGCGACGGCATCATCGGCGAGGCTTACGAAAATTGTGTGATTCTTCGTATCCGCCACTCGCACGAAGAAGTCGCCGGAGTCCTTTTGTTCGCAAAGTTTGCGCAGCTCCTTCAGGCCGTCGTCGTTCAGCTCATCGCGCATCTGGGCGAACTTGGTTCGCACCAGTTCCGAGTCCATCTGCCGGAGGGAACGGTCCAATTCCAGTTGGACAACGAGCAACAGCCCGATGAACCCCGCGACGAAGAACACGGCGTACCACACCGTGATCCGCCAGCCCAGGGTCGTACGCAGCCGTTCACTCAGGGGAGAGGACATAGCCCACGCCACGAATCGTCCGGATCATTTGCTTGGAAAAGCCTTTGTCGATCTTCCCGCGCAGGCGGCACACCAGCACGTCCACCACATTCGTTTGTGGATCGAAATGGTAATTCCAGATCGCTTCCAGAATCAGTGTCTTGGAGACGGCGCGGTCGGCATTGCGCATCAGGTATTCCAGCAGTGCGAACTCGCGCGGCTGGAGCTCGATGTGCTGCCCATCGCGTTCCACCCGGCGCTTTACGAGGTCCATCGTCAGGTCGCCGGCGGCGAGCTTGGTCGGTTCGCCCGACTCGCTCTTGCGGCGAATCAATGCCTGCACGCGGGCGAGCAGTTCGGAAAAGGCAAAAGGCTTGGTGAGATAATCGTCGCTGCCGGCCTGGAGACCGATTACGCGGTCTTCCACGCTCCGCTTCGCGCTCAAGGTCAGTACCGGCGTGCGCACATTGGCCCGCTGCATTTCGCTGATGATGCTCAGCCCATCGCGTTTGGGCAGCATCACGTCGATGATGGCGGTGTCGTATTTTTCGGTCAGCGCAAGGTGCAGCCCGTTCTCGCCGTCGCTGGCGTGATCCACGGAATACCCCGCTTGCGTGAGGCCTTTGGTGACAAACTGGGTGATCTTCGGGTCATCTTCAACGAGCAGTAGGCGCATATAAGGGAAATGTTGGCGAGTTAGACACCCGATTGTAATGTTCTGTTCATTAAACCGGTGTAATGTTTTTATCCCATGGGAATAACACCTCGATCTGACGCGATCGCGCTCAGGGGAGCCCACGCGTCCCGCGTGGTGGTTCCGGCGTTCCCGCCGGAACGAACTTTTGATCCGCCAAATCCGCGAAAAACGCCAAAAATCGGAAACCCATTTTCGCGTTTTTTGCGGATTTAGCGGACCCAAATCTCCGTGCTCTCCGTAGTTAAATTTCCTCCGCTATCACTCCCGTTTTCGTATTTTTCGTGGTTTTAGCTGGCCTCCCTCTTCCTCCATCCGATTCTGCTGGGATCTTCGCTGAAGACCATTCCTCGACAGTTTGAAGTTGCGTTCCAGTGCGCCCAATGCTGATTTGAACGTTCCTATGAGTCAGCCAAAAGAGACCCCGTTGATGGAAAAAATCGTTTCGCTCTGCAAGCGACGCGGCTTCATTTTTCAGAGTTCCGAGATTTACGGGGGCATCAATGGCTTCTGGGATTACGGCCCGCTCGGGGCCGAGCTCAAGCGCAACCTCCGCGACACTTGGTGGCGTGCCATGACCCGTGAGCGTGAGGACGTGGTCGGTCTCGACGCCACCATCATCATGCACCCCGCGATCTGGAAGGCGAGCGGCCACGTGGATACCTTCAGCGATCCGATGAGCGACTGCCTGCTCACCCAGAAGCGATTCCGCGCCGACCACGTCGAACCACAATCCGGGGTTGTTTACACCTGGACCGGCGCGAAAGATGGCACCGGCAAGGAATCCAGCGATTCCTTCAGCGTCCTCCTCCAGGCCGGTAAACCCCCGGAAAGCGCCCGCAAAGTCGGCGTCCAATTTTACACCCAGCGCGGGCTGGAAAATCCCGAACTGCTCGGCGAAACCACCGCCCGGGTGGAAAACACCCGCGCCTTCAATCCCGAAAACGGCGCCCAGCTCACCGAGCCGAAGCCGTTTAACCTCATGTTCCACACCTACGTGGGCGCGACGGCCAAGGAAGAAGACAAAGCCTACCTCCGCCCCGAGACCGCGCAGGCCATCTTCGCCCAGTTCAAAAACGTGGTCGATTCCTCGCGCCAGAAGGTCCCCTTCGGCATCTGCCAGATCGGCAAAGCCTTCCGCAACGAAGTCACCCCGCGCAATTTCACCTTCCGCTCCCGCGAGTTCGAGCAGATGGAACTCGAGTTTTTCATCAAGCCCGACGAAGCCATCGAGGCCGTCTGTGGCAGCGTCGCCGCCTGGAGCGAGGGTGCCGATCTTTCCGTCCCGCAGGATAACTGGGGCTGGGAAATGTGGCACCGCTACTGGGTCGCCCAGCGCACCGCTTACTATAACGGCATCGGCCTCGGTGCGGACGTCCTCGCCTATCACTGGCAGACGAAGGAGGAACTTGCCCACTACGCCCGCGCCTGCGTGGATATTTTGTGCAATTTCCCGTTCGGCACCGAGGAACTCGAAGGCATCGCCGCCCGCGGTGACTTCGATCTCTCCGCCCACCAGAACGGAAGCAAGAAGCAACTCGAAGTCTTCGACGAGGAAGTGAAAACCGCCTTCGCGAAATGGACCGACGAACAGAAGGCTGCGCTCATCGCCCGCAAGCAGGCGGAAAATCGCGCCAAGGGCGATTGCGCCCAGCCCGATGCCGCCATCGAGGAATGGTGCCAGAAGCTCTTCAAAGGCTTCTTCCTGCCCCACGTCATCGAGCCCTCCGCCGGTCTCGACCGCCTTGCGCTGGCCGTGATTGCGAAGGCTTTCACCGAAGTTGAGAAGACCGACGCCAAGGGCAACAAGGAAGTGCTCACCGTCATGCGCTTCCACCCGCGCATTGCCCCGGTGAAGATCGGCGTCTTCCCGCTGCTCAAGAACAAGCCCGAACTCGTCGCCAAAGCCCGCGCCGTTTACGACCTGCTCAAGCCGCTCATGACCGCCTTCTACGACGAAGGCGGCAGCATCGGCAAGCGCTACGCCCGCCAGGACGAAGCTGGCACTCCTTTCTGCGTCACCATCGACTTCGAAACCCTCGGTGAAAAAGGCGACGAACTGAAAGACACCGTCACCCTTCGTCATCGCGACGATGGCAGCCAGGAGCGCATCAAAATCAGCGACCTCCCCGCCAAGCTCCTGCCCCTGCTTTCGTAGCTCGCAAAAACCAGTTCCACCCGCCTTCAACCACGGCGTCATCCCGAGACACCGAACCCGCGAAGCGGGATTGAAAGGCGGAGAAGAGCTTTTGGTCCGCAAAAGACGCGAATGACACGAAAAAAGGAGCTCCGCATTTCGCGAATTTGGCGTTTTTAGCGGACCCCATTCGCTCAGTTGCAAGTTCCTCGTGCCTACACTCTGTGTGAGCACGCCCTTGTCCGCGACACTCCGTGTCTTCTCGTGATGAATTTTACTCCTCGCTCCTAGGCTCCAGCCTCGTGCCTTCCATCCGTGCTATCCGCGTCATCCGCGGTTAAAAACTCTTCATGTCCTCCATAGTGAAATCTTCCCTTGAATCCGCCAACTAGTCGGTTAAACTAGTTGGTGGATATGAAGGCAAAAAAGAAACCGGCAAAAATAACGGAAACCTCCAGCATTGAGCCTTCCATGCGCCTTCAGGAAAGCCTCGCCCTGCCCATCGAAGAAATCGGTGCCTTCGAAGCCAAGACCCACCTCTCCGCCATCCTCGAAAAGGTCGCCAACGGCGCCACCTTCTACATCACCAGGCGCGGCAAACGGATCGCCGAGCTCAAGCCCATCGAAGCCAGGCGCAAACGCCCCATCCCCGGCTTGTGGCGGGGCAAAATCTGGATGGCCGACGACTTCGACGCGCCATTGGAAGACTTCAAGGAATACATGGAATGAGCTACCTCGTGGACACGCATGCCTTGATCTGGTTTGCCCAATCGCCGGACTTGCTCAGCCCCCGGGCTTACGATGCCATCGCCGCCACCGATGAACCCAAATTCATCTCCATCGCCAGCCTCTGGGAAATGGGCATCAAGTCGGCGCTTGGGAAATTGAATCTCGGAGTGCCGTTGCGAGATTTCGCGTCCGCCCAGTTCGACAATGCCTTCCAGCTTTTGCCGATCCATCTGGATCACATCACGCACATCGGCAGCCTTCCTCATTACCATGGCGATCCGTTCGACCGCATGCTCATCGCCCAGGCGGAGGTGGAGACCTTGACCATCATCACGAAGGACCCCTCGATTTCCCGCTACGGCGTGCGTTGCGTATGGTAATCCACCGCAACCCGCGCTTTATTCCCTTTCATCGCTATGAATCCTGATTCCAAGAACTTCCTCAAGACCCTCGTCGAAACGCCCAGCCCTTCCGGTTACGAACAGGCCGTGCAGAAGCTCGTGCGCGAACGCATCGCCCCGTGGAGCGACGAGGTGAAGACCGACCTCATGGGCAACGTCTTCGGCATTCGCAACCCCAAGGGCACCCCGCGCATCATGCTCGCCGGGCACTGCGATCAGATCGGTTTCTTGATCAAATACATCAACGAAGACGGTTTCCTCTACGTGGAATTCATCGGCGGCGTGGACCCGACCGTGGCGACCTCGCAGCGCGTGCAGATCATCACGAAACATGGCCTGCTCCCCGGCGTGCTCGGCCGCAAGGCGATCCACCTCATGAACGAGGACGACCGCAAGCGCGTGCCCAAGCAGGAAGACCTGTGGGTGGACATCGGCGCGAAGAATAAGAAGGAAGCGCTCAAGATGGTCCAGCTCGGCGACGCCGGCGTCTTCATCCAGCCCTTCACCGAGCTCGCCAATGACCGCGTCGTCTCCATGGCCTTCGACAACAAGATGGGCACCTGGATCGTCACCGAAGTCCTCCGTCGCCTGCACAAGAAGAAGCTCGACGCCTGCGTCATCGGCGTCTCCACCGTGCAGGAGGAAATTGGCCTCCGCGGCGCCACCACCAGCGCCTTCTCCTCCGAAGCCACCGTCGGCATCGCCCTCGACGTCGGCCACGGCACCGACACCCCCGGCATCGATGTAAAAAAGGCCGGTGACTACAAAGTCGGCGGCGGCCCCAAGATCTGCCGTGGCGCCAATATCAACCCCCGCGTCTTCGATCTCATGGTCGAAACCGCCGAGAAGGAAGAGATCCCCTACCAGATCGCGCCCGAAGCTCGCGGCACCGGCACCGATGCCAACGTGATGCAGCTCTCGCGCGGGGGCATGGCCGTCGGCCTCCTCTCCGTCCCGCTCCGCTACATGCACACCCCCAACGAGCTCCTGTCCTTGGAAGACCTCGACAACACCGCCAAACTCCTCGCCGCTTTCTGCGCCCGCGTGAAATCTACCCACGATTTTACTCCGTAATCACGGTAACCGGTCTCCATGCGCTCTCGCATTCCATCCAAAATGTTGTCACCCTGAGACACCGAATCCGCAGGGCGGGATTGCAAGGCGGAGCAGAACTTTTTGGTCCGCGAAAGACGCGAAAGACGCGAAAAACCCGAAAAGGGATCTTCGCTTTTCGCGAATTTGGCGTTTTCGCGGACTCCATTTCCGCGCCGTCTTTCTCGGCAGTTCTTTGGTAGCGCAGTCGAAAATCGCAACGCAGTGGAGATGAGCACTCATTTTTTTCCAAATCGAAAGTGTTAAGCCTCAACCTATTTCTGCGCTGGGGAAGCAGTGAAAGCGGTTCGAGCAACGAACGTCATTCGCCTGGATACTTCTCGCCTCGCTGTAGCCACGGCCCTCTGGGCCGTCGAGTGCGACCTCCCACTGCTCTCACGCAAACGGTTTTGCTCCTCGTGCCCACCCTCCGTGTCCCCTCGTGCCTGGGCTTCAGCATCGCACCTTCGTTGAAATCTTCCCCCACAGAGCACGCAGAAAATATCCCATGGCGTGCCGCCTCGCGATCAGTTACTCTTCGGTGATGAGTGCCGATGAGATCCGGCAACTGCCGCTTCGGGAAAGGCTCCAGATCATGGAAGCGATTTGGGAGGATCTACGCCAGCGTGCCGACCGCTTTGAAATCCCGCAGGAGCAGAAGGATTTGCTGGATGCCCGCCGCGCGCGAGTCGAGCGAGTCCCGACTTTTGGAGTGGGATCGCGTCAAAGATTCTCTCGGTCGTCCCTGATCAAAATCGCAATTACGGAGGATGCGTTCTCCGATTTCGCGTCGCGCCACAACCCTGTCCTCAAAACCCTTTACCACCGCCTCCTCGCCGCCGGTAAAGCCAAAAAACTCGCCCTCATCGTGCTCATGCGCAAACTCATTCTCCTCGCCAACCGCCTCCTCCAAGACCCCAACTTTTCCCTTGCTTCTTAAGACAGTTGCTGACCCCTTTTATTCTCTGTTACAGGTGGCTCTTTTTATTTGTGAAAATCATCAATGCAGTTTGCAACAACCGTTGCACCATGAACAATGCGTGAAATCTCTATGACGAGATTTGCTAGCTCCGTTGCGAAAACATCAGGTGGGAAAAACTCTTTTATTTGCATGTATGTGACGTTTGTTTGCTGGCAGTTGATGACAGCATCATAACCGCTCACTTTTAGATGAGCTGTGCAATATGCAGCTAGAGACGTTTTCCATTTAGCAATATCATTTTGAAGGCCATCGCGCTTGGGAGTTCTAAGAACATCATTCCGCAATGTTTCACCATCCTTTGCATACTTTAATAGCGCATCTTTGATGACGTAAGGGGAAAGGGGTTTTGCATCAATTCTTGCCCGTAAGTGTTCAACTTCATTTTTGATTAGTTCTATCTCTTTTTTGTGCGTCTCGACTGCTCGCAATAGAGCTCTCTTCTCGTTTTCAAGCTCTTGCCGTTGATCGTGCCACACACCTTTAAGAGCAAGGAGGAAAGCGAGAGCAGCCACGGTGCAACCCACCACCAATGGTAACTGCCGTGGATTCGCCAAAAATTGCCAGAGCGTTGTCAGGACGATCAAACCACTGCCGGTGTAAGCCGGTCTTGTTTGGCCGTAAAACGCTTTCAGAAATGCACCCCATTCATTCATATACGTTTATAATTTGAAACTTCATTTGATTCTTTGAATTACAGAGGCAAGGCTGTCGCGAATCATCAACATATCGGCAATTGAACGCACCATACCATCAGATTCAATCTTTCTCATTTCGTCTGGCATTGATTCGCGAGCACGATTTATAAAGTAATGTGAAAGCGGCCTGTGATAGATTACATCGAATAGCTCCACTCCGAGATGTTTTCTGCTAAAGCTTTTAACATCATCATACCACTGATTTGTTTCTTCGATGTTATCCACCCTCGGCCATTTCAGCATGTCTATGAGCAGTTGGGCGCTTCGCTCATATAACTTTTCTAATTGTTCTCTGACTTCGAGTGGTGAAAGTGGCCTTGCATCAATGATGCTTTGCAGCCGTGCAATTTCTTGTGCCAGATCATCACCACATTTCTTTTCATCGAGCCACACCAACCAAGCAGCCCATAGAAAGCCGATTAAACCCACCAAAAGAGCAGCCCATACCGGCAAGTAGGTACCGTGGGTGAAAGTGCTGTAGAAGCCCGTATAAATCGCCAGAAATGAGCCTGTAATGATGCCAACCCATTTATGAAACAACAGACCAAGGAATTGAAATATTGCACCCATACGCACGTTTTACAGAGACACCGCTGCATCGTCAATTTTGCACCCAAGCAAGACAGCCAGGATTTGCAAAAAGAACAGGCTGCCCATTTGCACAGGTAGCCCGTCCTCCGTTCAGCAAGCAGCCTTCACGGTGTTTTTCTTTTGGAAGCGTTCAAGCTCTGCAATTTCAATAGTGATGTGCCGGGTAGCCCGACACACCGAAATCTCACGATTTGCTATTTTCCGGTGCAGCGTTCTCTCACTTACACTCAACATTGCAGCAGCCTCTTTGAGCTTCTCTGCAATTTTTTTGCTGTTCTCCAATGTGCATGTTTTGCCCTTGGAAGCAGTTGGCAACTATCAGTTGTCAGTGCCGATCTTGAAGCTAACGCATGATGTAAAACAGGTGTTGTATCTGAAATAAAAGAAGAAGTGGGTGGCAGGCAACAAATCTTGATAGTCCTGCTCATTTTGAGGGCGTGCCTTTCTGGTGTTTCCGGCGACGCAACTGCTGGCTGACGTTCACCGCACTTTCATCGCCAGTTCTTTTGCAAGCCAATCCATTTTCATCGTGGTTTTCGCCCAAATCTTTTCCGCCTGCCCCACTTTGCGGGCGTCGCGGCCGGGCATCAAGTCCAGACTCGCGCGGGTCAGCCCACACACCGCCAACCCCTCGGCCAGCATCTGGCGCGCTTCGCTTTCCTTCGTGGTAAAATACCCTATTTCTCTCCCAAAAGCCGCGCCACCAGCCGCAGGGTACTCCCCTGCGAAACCACCAACGGATGGGCCACGGAGAAGACCAGATAATTACTCCCTACGGGCAGCTTTGAACTGCTGGCGGGAATGATCATCAAATCAAGCGGCGTCCAGATGGAGGCGTAACGCGACTTTTCCAGCATCGAGGCGTCGGCATTGAGCGAGCGAAGGAACGGACTGCCGATGCGCATCTGCGCGCCGCCGGCCCTGGTTTGTAGCCAGGCGATGGCGGTGCCGTGATTGGGCGCGGAAATGGTGATGAAATGTGTCACCCGGTCAATCCCACCCAGCCGCTGCACATAGTAGCGGCTGATGATGCCGCCCATGCTGAAGCCGACGAGACTGAACGGCTCCGTCTTGCCGATCTGCGCATCGATATAATCGCGGAGCTGGAGCGCAAGCTGATCGAGTCCCATCTTGCCGTTGCTGGGCGTGAGCCCGGGAGTGAAAGTCTGGTAGCCCTCGGCCTGCAAATAGGCCGCCAGGCGCTGCATCTTCCTCGCCGTATCGTAGATGCCGTGCACCAGCACCACCTTCCGACGCATGCTTTCGCTCATTTCCGCTGGCCCTGACTGCCTTCGTTATAAATCTCCCGAATCGGGCGATTCCAGTCTTCGTCTTTGAAGAACGCCCGGAAGAGCAGGATGTCGCCGCGCCGCACGCCGGCGACGATTTCTTCCTTCCGTTGTTTGATCGGGCCCTCGGTCGGGTTGATGATGCTGAAGGCTTTCGGGTAAATATTGAGCGTGGATTGCGGGGTCGCCGCGAAGCCGCCGAAGGTGTGCTCGCGCAGTTCCCGGTAGGGCGCGCAGACGCTCCAGCCCGCCGGGGTGGGGAACTCGGGAATGAGCAGCACGTCGGGATGCAACTTCGCCAGGCGTTTCCACTCGGCGGCAGAAATCAGCCGGTCGGATACCTTGCCGTCGCGCTGGAAGAAGTAGTGCACCGAGGAGTCCACGTAGAAGAGGGTGCAGCCCCAGCGCTTTTGCGCATAGTCGATCTTCTGGCTCATCTCGGCGATGAAATCGAAGCCCATCTGATCGTGGGTCCATTTTGTCGGATCGTTCCAGTCCGGCACGATGCGTGAGGGCCGGATGCAGATGCCAGTGCGCAGACCCGCCTTGCGGAAAAAGGCGAAATACTCATCCGCTGCCGCATCCATTTCCGGCGCGAGCTTGGGCAGGACGCGGGGGTCGCCCACGTAGTTGATATTCGCATACTGCTCGCCCTCGATATTCCAGACGATCATCCCCTGGGCGTTCATGCTCTTGAGGATGGAGAGGTGATATTTCGCCTCGGACATCAGGCGCTTGCCGAAGTTCTTCCGGCCCTTGTCGCTCACCACGTCGAGCAACGGATCGTTGAACCAGCCGCGTGGGTTCTTCGTCGTCTGGTGCACATTCGTCGCCAGCGAGAGCATGCCGACCGGGCGGCGGTCCGGCCAGTTGAGCTGGAACGGGATGGCGGTCGCGAGCTTCTGCATGAGGTCGCCTGCGATGGCCGGGAGCGGGGTGCCCGGTTTGGCGAAACGGAGCGAGAAATTATATTCCTTCGTGGTCCCTGGCGCGATTTTCGGGTCATCGGTGGAATTCCATACACACGTCGTCATGCGGATGCGGTAGGTGTTCTCGCCGATGGGTGAGGTGAAGCCAAAGCGCAGCGGTTCGCCCACATTCTCATTGCACGCCACCATTACCCCTTTGCCGTAATCGGCGGGCAGGGCGGTGATGTCGTCAAAATTGTCGCCCACCACCTCGAACTTGCGATCCCAGGGAATTCCTTTCGGCTGCGCGGGGAAGGTCACCTCCAGCGGTGCCGCTTCAAAAATGGAAATGGTATCGTGCGAGGTATTGGCAACCGTGAGATGAATCTTCAGCGTATCGCCGACGGGCTGATAAACGCACTGCATCGTGCCCCATGGAGCTTGCAGTCGGCAGGTGGCGGTTTTCGGATCGAAAGTCTGCTGGTTGCTGCCGGGCAACGTGACCTCCTTGCCAATCGCGTCGGTAAGCAACACCTGCCCGGGCTGAAATACGCCCGTGTGTAGCAATTCCACCCCGTTATAACGGAGCGAGGAGAGTCCCTTGTCGTCGAAATGAACCGTCAATTCCGCTCTCGCCACGGCCAGCAGCAAGAGCAACACCGCCCAGACGGTTGTAAATGGTCTAGCCACCCTCCTGTGGTGCCCGGACGCGGGTTTCAAAGCGAGTAAATTCCTTCAAGAAGGCCAGCGGCACCTCACCCACCGGGCCATTACGCTGTTTGGCGATAATCAATTCCGCCTCGTCGCCCGCCTCCTGGCGCTGCTCGTCGTCTTCGGCGTAATAGGCGGTGCGAACGAGCAAGCCGACCAGATCGGCGTCCTGCTCGATGGAGCCGGATTCACGAAGGTCGCTCAAGCGGGGCTTGCCGCCGGTGCGCTGTTCCGGGTTACGGTTGAGCTGGGCCAGGACGATGATCGGCAGCTTCAATTCCTTCGCCAGCGCCTTCACGCCCTGGGAAATTTCCGCGATTTCCTGCTGGCGGTTGTCCTTTGCCTTTTTGGAATCGGATTTCAGGAGCTGGAGGTAGTCGATGACGATTAACTCGATGCCGTGCATCGCTTTCATGCGCCGGGCACGGGCGCGCAATTCCAGGATGCTCAAGCCCGCGGTGTCGTCGATGAACAACTTGCTCGTGGCAAAGGCCGAAGCTGCCCGGGTAATTGGCTCGAATTCGTGCGCGGCCAGAAAGCCATCGCGGATTTTTTTCAAGCTAATCCTGGCCCGTGAACAAATCAGACGTTGCACGAGCTGCTGGGTGCTCATTTCCAAACTGAAAACCCCGACGGGCCGGTTTAGATCCACCGCCACATGCTCGGCAATATTGAGCGCAAAGGCGGTTTTACCCATACTCGGGCGGGCGGCAATGACGATCATTTCCGCCTCGTGCAGGCCGTCCGTCATCGTATCCAGATCGCCAAAACCCGTCGAAAGACCGCTAATCGCACCCCGGCGGGCAAAGAGTTTTTCGATGGATTCGATGGCCTCCATTACCTGGTCGCGGATCGTCGATTCCTTCTTCTGCCGCCGCTTGTCGGCGATGTTAAAAATGCTCTTTTCGACCTCGTCCAGCAGGCCGTTCACTTCCTCCTGATCTTCGTAGGCACGGGACGCGCACTCTGTGCAACTCTTGATAATCTCTCGCAGGACGTGCTTTTCGCGGACGATTTCGAGGTAGTAGCTCACGTTCGCCGCCGTGGGGACGAAGGAATACAAATCCGCGACAAACCCGGGGCCTCCCACCTGATCCAGAACTTTTTTATCCTTAAGCGTTTGCGTGAGGGTGATCATGTCGATCGGCACCCCTTTGTCATGGAGGGCGATCAGCGTCTCATAGACGGTGGCATGGGCCGGGATGTGAAACGACTCCGCGGAGACGTTTTCAATACATGCGCCGACGACGTCGGCCGTGGGGGAAACGAGAATGCACCCTAGAACTCCCTGTTCGGCCTCGGCGGAGTGGGGGAGTGTCCTGTGAATATCTGGTAAATAACTCCCGGTTTTCGCCCCGTTATCCTGCTTTCTTCCCGCCGGATTTGCCCCGGCAGGCCGCCCATTTTCTACCACCGTGGATGGTTGCCCGTTTGACATGAATGAATGCTGCTCGGTGCACGATGCGTGCACAAACAAACGGCCGATGCTTTAACATCGGCCGTTGACTTTGAAAATTGAAAAAACTGCCGCGGCCGAAAATCGCGCGTTACTTGGTGTGGCGGGCCTTCGGCTTGGCCTTGAAGCCTTCCTGCCTGGCTTCCGCGCCTTCTTCCCCGGCACCTTCTTCCGTTTCGGCATTGGCCGACTTGACGGTCAGGTTGAGGGTGGCGGTCACGTCGTGATGCAACTTGATCGTCACTTCGTGGCTGCCCGTGCTCTTGATCGGATGCTCGAGCACGATGCGATGACGGTCGAGATCCACATTGAGCTCGCTCTTGATCTTGTCGGCCAGATCCTTGGCGGTGATGGAACCGAAAGCCTTGCCGTTCTCGCCGGTTTCCAGCGTGAGGGTGAGCTTGAGCTTGTTGATCTTGCGGCCCGTCTCCTCGGCTTCGTTCAACTCCTTGGCTTCACGCTCGGCGCGCTTGGCCTTGAGGGTGTTGATCTTCTTGAGGGTGGTGGGCGTCACCTCGTAGGCCTTGCCGAAGGGGATAAGGAAGTTGCGGGCGTAGCCAGCCTTCACCTTCACGACGTCAGCTTCCGCGCCGAGGCCGGGAATGTTTTCGATCAAAATTACTTCGGAAGTAGGCATAAATGTTAAAGTTTAAAAGTCTTCGTTCGTTAAAGCGGGTGGGATGGATACGCTTGAACCGAGATACTGTCAACAGAAGAATCACTCCAAGATTTCCCGGCCCGTGGTTTTCGGGGGAGATAGCCGGTTTTTCCGGCGATTAAGAGGGGAGTTGTACTCAATTCGCCATCGTTTTCGGCCCCGGCATGAAAGCTGCTAAATCATTCCTGCAACCCAAGACAGATTTTTATCGTGCCCGTCCTTTTCCATAACGCCCCGCTCCCGGAACAAGAAAGTGCCCGTCTCCGGGCGTTGCGCCGTTATGAGATTCTGGATACGCCGCCGGAAAAAGTGTTCGACGACCTGCTCAAGCTGGCCTCGCAAATCTGCCAGACGCCGATTGGGCTGATCACTTTCGTGGATGGCAACCGGCAGTGGTTCAAATCCCGCATCCGCTTTTATACCCAGGAGATTTCCCGGGATGCCTCATTTTGCGCGCATACCATCTTGCAGGATGACGTGATGGAAGTGCCCGATGCGCGGGCGGACGAGCGATTTTCCAGCAGCCCGATGGTCATTGGCGGTCCGGCGATCAGTTATTACGCTGGAGCACCGCTCTTGAGCCCCGACGGGCATGCGATCGGGACGATTTGTGTGATGGACCGCGTGCCCCGCAAGCTGCTGCCCGAGCAGCAGGAATCGCTCAAGATCCTGGGCCGCGAGGTGATTACCCATCTGGAACTCCGGGTGCAGGCGGCTGAGGCGGCCAGTTACATGGAGGAGAGTGAGCGCTCGGAAATGGCTCTGCGCGAGAGCGAGGAGCGCTTCCAGCGGTTCATGGATTACGGCCCGGTCGTCGCCTACATCAAGGACGAGGAAGGCCGGTTCCTGTATGTGAACCGTCGCTTCGAGGTCTCCATGGGGAGCAAGATGGAAAAAATTCGCGGCAAGACCGCGGAGGCATTTATCCCCAAGGAGTTCACCAGTCCACTCCGCGTGAACGATCTCCAGGTCTTGCAGGAAAACCGTCCGATTGAATTTATCGAAACCCTGCCGAACAAGGACGGGGAAGTGCGCCAATGGCTTTCCTTCAAATTTCCGATTGAGGACGAACTAGGGCGGCGCTTTCTGGGCGGCGTTTCGCTGGACGTCACGGAGAAGCGCAAGGCGGAGTTGCTCCTGCAGGAAAGCGAAGCCGCGTTCCGCGAGCTTTTCGACGAAGCGCCGGTGGCCTACCATGAGGTGGATACTCAGGGCCGCCTCACCCGCGTCAACCACACCGAGCTGTCCATCCTGGGCTACACCGCCGAGGAAATGGTGGGGCAGCCGGTTTGGAATTTCATTCAAGACCGCGTTTCCCCGGAGGCCATCCGGGCCAAGCTGACCGGAGAAGTGCCGCTGAAAACTTATGAGCGAACCTTTCTCCGAAAAGACGGGAAGCTCATTCCGATGTTGATCGAGGAACGTTTGATGAAGGATTCCGAGGGCAAGGTTTCCGGAATCCGCTCGACGTTGCAGGACATCAGCCGCCGCAAGCAGATCGAGAACGAGCTGGCGGAGGCGATGGACGTGGCGTTGGAATCGGCCCGCGTGAAGTCGCAGTTCCTGGCGAACATGAGCCATGAAATCCGCACCCCGATGAACGGGATTATCGGCATGACGGATTTACTGCTGGATACGCAGATGAATGCGAAGCAGCAGGATTTTGCCCGCACGATCCAGGCCAGTGCCGCCGGGTTGCTGCATATCATCAACGACATTCTTGATTTCTCCAAGATGGAGGCGGGCATGATGCGGTTCGACACCGTCGAATTTGACCTGCGCGAGGTGGTGGAAAGCACAGTCGAAATGCTAGCGGGACGCGCCTTGCAAAAAGGCATCGAACTTCAGTCACTGGTCGATCACACCCTGCCGGAGCGGGTGTCCGGCGATCCGGGGCGCTTGCGCCAGGTGCTGGCGAACCTCACCGGCAACGCGATCAAATTTACCGACCGCGGGGCCGTGCTCGTGGAGGCGACACGCCAGCAGGATGAAAAAGGGCAGGTCACCATTTGTTTTTCGATCCGGGATACTGGCATCGGAATTTCCGCCGAGCAGCAGTCGCGGTTGTTCCAGCCGTTCAGCCAGGCGGATGGCTCGACCACCCGCAAATACGGCGGAACTGGTCTCGGCCTCGCCATCAGCAAGCAGATTGTGGAGCAGATGGGCGGGGAAATCGGCGTGGAGAGCGGCAGCGGCGCCGGCTCCTGTTTTTGGTTCACGGCCCCGTATGGACGGGTGGAGTCCAGCCAGTCCCGCCTGGCCAATCGCCTTGCCGGACGGCGCGGCCTCGTGGTGGCGCCCGGGGAGTGGCTGCGCCGCACGGTGATCATGGATCTCGGCGGCTGCGGCATGGAGATGGAGGGATTGGTCGATCGTCAGCATGCCTTCCAGGCGTTGCGGGGCAAAAAGACCGATGTGCTGGTGCTGGATTTCTCACGGGACTGGTCGGCGTGCTCGGACCTGGTGCGGCAGGTGCGCGACGATGAGTCGCTGAAGGGCCTGCGAATTGTGGCGCTCGCGCCGCTGGATCGCGTGCCGGATACGCACGATGCGACGATCGACGCCTGGGTGGACAAGCCGCTGCGCATGCGCGCGCTGGTCGATGCCGCCGCCGGGGAAATTGCGGGAGCCAGCCAGGCCGCCGGGATGGAAGAGACCTCTTCCACCGAGCGTGGACCGCTGAGCAGCTCGGTGCGCGTCCTGCTGGTGGAGGACAACCCGGTAAACCAGAAGGTTGCCCGCCAGCTCCTGCGCAAGCGTGGCTACCAGAACGTGGTGGTCTCCAACGGGCTGGAGGCGCTGGCCTTCCTCGGGGCCAACGACTGCGACATCATTTTCATGGATTGCCAGATGCCGGTGATGGATGGCTACGCAGCCACCGCCGAGATTCGACGCCGGGAGGGAAAAGACCGCCATACCTGGATCGTGGCGATGACGGCGCATTCTCTCGATGGAGACCGTGAGAAATGTATCGCGGCCGGCATGGACGACTACATGAGCAAACCGGTGAAGATCGCAGCGCTCGACGCGGTGATGGAACGCTATCGCATGGTGGTCAAGGAGCCGGTGGTGGAAAGTGCGCTCGCCAGCCTGCGGGAGATGGGCGACGAAGACATGATCGGCGAGCTCGTCGAACTGTTCCTGCAAAATGCCCCGGAGCACCTGCGCCAGGCCCGGGAGGCTTTTGCGGAAGTCGATCTGCTCAAGATGGCACGTTCCATCCATTCGTTGAAAGGCAGCGCGAGCAACTTTGGGGCGCAGTATCTTTGCGAACTGTGCGCCCGGCTGGAAGGGGTGGCCCATGACCAGCAGGGCGGCGAACCCGCCTTTTTACTTGATGCGATTGAATACGAGTTCCACTGTGTAGCGCGTGCGCTTGAGCTATCGCGCAACCACGTTTCATGAAAATTCTGATCGCCGAAGATGATCCCGTTGCCGCGAGGATCTTGCAGCTGACCCTCGAGTATTTCGGGCATCAGGTCATTGTCACCGAGAATGGCCAGTCTGCCTGGGACCGCTTCGACAAGGAGCCGGTGCGCATCATTGTGAGCGATTGGATGATGCCCGACGTGGATGGTCTGGAATTTTGCCGCCGGGTCCGCTCGCGTCCGAAGACGGACTACACGTATTTCATCCTGCTCACGGCCAATCATCCGGCGAAGGACAACCTGCGCAAGGCGATGGATGCAGGGGTGGACGACTTTCTCGCCAAGCCGCTGGATCGCGAGGCAATCTGGATGCGCCTGCGGGTGGCCGAGCGCATTCTGGAATACACCAAGCAAATCTCGCAACTCCAGCAACTCATCCCGATCTGCATGTTTTGCAAAAAAGTGCGCGATGACGGGGATTACTGGGAGCAATTGGAAACCTACATCTCGGCACAGACCGGCAGCAGCTTCACGCACGGCATTTGCCCGGAATGTTACAAGGACCAGATGCGCAAGCTGGGGCTTTGAACGCCATGCGAAACACACGGAATAAACAAAATTCCGGAATCTTCTTTTTCTGTATTTTTCGCGTGTTTTGTATGGAAGTTTTCTGCCGGGATAGCGCTGCGTAAAAGCGACTGGAGGGTATAAAAATGCGCATTAGCTGGAATGCGATATGGGTGGCGTGGCAATCTATCTCTTACCTTTCGTATTAATTGATCCCAATGACCACCGCTCCCATTTTCTCCAAGATCGCCGCGCCTCATCATTCGCTCAATGCCGCCGAGGTGGCGGAAATCGTCGCCTCCGCCTGCCCGGTGGCGGATTATCAGGGCCAGCGGGTGCTGGTTATTATTCCCGATGCCACGCGCACGGCGCCGGTCGGGCTCGTCTTCAAGGCACTGCACGCGCGGATCGGCGCGGCGGCGAAGGCGGTGGATGTGATGGTGGCGCTCGGAACGCACCCGCCGATGACGCAGGAGGCAATTTGCGCACGCCTGGAATTTTCGCCCGAAGAGCGTGCCGGGATTTACGCGCAGGTGAAGCTGCTCAATCACGAATGGGACAATCCCGCGGCGCTCACTTCGCTGGGCGTGATTCCCTCCGCCGAGATCAGCGAGCTTTCGCGCGGTCTTTTCGCGATGGATGTCGAGGTGAAGATTAATCGTCATTTGTTCGATTACGACCGCCTGGTCATCATCGGTCCCGTGTTCCCACACGAGGTGGTGGGCTTCTCCGGCGGCAACAAGTATCTCTTCCCCGGGGTGGCGGGTGAGGAAATCCTCAATTTCTTCCACTGGCTGGGTGCGGTGATTACGAACCCGATGATCATCGGCAACAAGTGGACGCCGGTGCGCAAGGTGGTGGATCGCGCGGGCAGCATGGTGAAGCTGCCGAAGCTCTGCTTCTGCCTCGTGGTGGAGCACGGGCAACTCGCCGGGCTCTTTGCCGGCTCGCCCGAAGGGGCCTGGGACGAGGCAAGCGAGCTGTCGCGCCAGTTGCACATCGAGTTCAAGGAGAAGCCCTTTCACACCATCCTTTCCTGTGCGCCGCCGATGTATGACGAGCTGTGGGTGGGCGGCAAATGCATGTACAAGCTGGAGCCGGTGCTGGCCGATGGCGGCGAGCTCATCATCTACGCTCCGCACATTCACGAGATCTCCGTCGTGCACGGGCGGCTCATCGAGGAGGTGGGTTACCACTGCTGCGAGTATTTCCGCCAGCAATGGGATCAGTTCAAGGATTACCCCTGGGGGGTAATTGCGCATTCCACGCACGTGCGCGGCATCGGCAAGTTTGAAAACGGCGTCGAGAAATGCCGGGCGAAGGTGACGCTTGCCACCGGCATCCCGCGCGAGATTTGCGAGAAGATCAATCTCGGCTACCGCGATCCGGCCACGATCAATCCCGCCGATTACGCCAACCGCGAGGACGAGGGCGTGCTGCTGGTGCCGAAGGCCGGGGAAATGCTCTACCAGTTGCGCCAGCCCGCGCCGTGGGCCGATCTCGCAAAATTCGAGTCCGCCAGTTAATGAAAGCCCGCCCTTCCACGCGCACCCGTGAACTGGTGCTGGCGATCGACCTCGGCACCTCGTCCACCCGCACCGCATTGTTCGATCTGCGCGGGCGGCGTCTGCTCGAGTCCACCGCCCAGCAGGGGTATCCCTTGCTCACCACGCCGGATGGTGGGGCGGAGCTCGATCCGCGCGTCCTGGAAAAGACGCTGCACCGCTGTCTGCGCGAAACGCTGAAGCACGCGCGTAACGCCCGGATCACGGCAGTGGGTGGCTCATGCTTCTGGCACAGCATGATCGGGGTGAACGAGCGCAACGAACCGCTCACGCCAATTTACACGTGGGCCGATTCGCGCTGCCGCGAAGATGCCGCCCGGCTGCGCGAACAATTTTCCGAAAAGAAAACGCACGCCCGCACCGGCTGCATGCTGCGCGCCTCGTTCTGGCCCGCGCGTCTGGCCTGGTGGAAGCGCACCCAGCCGAAGCAGAAGATCGCACGCTGGATTTCGCCGGCGGAATGGCTCTACGGCGGTCTCATCGGGTGCAGCACGACCAGCCTGGCGATGGCGAGCGGCACGGGGCTTTTCCAGCCCGGTTCACTGCAGTGGGATGAGGAAATGCTCGCGGCGGCCGGGATCAAGCCCTCGCAGTTGAACGAAGTTTCCGACGCCCCGGTCCTTGGCGGTAATTCGCCGTTTGCCCCGCTGCGCGAGGCGCAGTGGTTTCCGGCGATCGGGGACGGGGCGGCGAGCAATCTGGGCTCCGGTGCGATTCACGACGGACTGGCCGCGCTCAATGTCGGCACCAGCGCCGCGCTGCGCGTGGTGCGGCGTGGTGGACCGGTGCGGGCGCCGTTTGGCCTCTTCTGCTACCGGGTGGATGCGGAGCGGTTTTTGGTCGGCGGTGCGGTGAGCAATGCGGGAAATTTGCGGGCCTGGGGATTGCGCGAGCTGAAACTCGATCCGGCGACCCTGGAGCGACAGCTCGCGGCCCGTCCACTGCCCGGTCACGGGCTCACGGTGCTCCCTTTCTGGTCGGCCGAACGCGCGCCCACCTGGAACGAGGATCAGCCGGGGGTGATTCTCGGCCTCACGCATGGCACCACCGCGGTGGACCTGCTCCAGGCGATCACCGAGGCCAGCTACTACCGCATGGCGCGAATTGCGGCCTTGCTGAGGGCATCGCAAAAGGAACCGCCGCAAATTATCGTTTCCGGCGGCATCCAGCGGTCGAAGATAGCATTGCAGCGTCTGGCCAATGTGCTGGATACGCCGCTTTATGCCAGCGATGAGCCGGAGGCGTCCATCCGAGGAGCGGCGGTGTTTGCCCTCGAAAAGCTGGGAATTACTCCCGCACCGCTGCGGTTCAAGAAACCACTCCAGCCGGACGCGGCAGTCGCGAAGGTTTACGCGGGAGAGATCGAGAAACAGGCGAAGCTGGAGGAGCGGTTGTAGTTCCGGGTGGTATCCGCAGATTTCGCTGATTAACGCAGATTTTTTTGGTCACTTTGAAAGCTGACTAAGGCAGCCAATCGTGAACGCTCGTCAAAGAATCGTCTCGGCTGAAGTAATCAAAATGGATTGCCTTTAAATCTGCGTTAATCTGCGAAATCTGCGGATAAAAAATCTTCCCTGTGGTCTCCCCGTTTTTGCATTTTTTTCCGCGTTAGATTGGCGCGGGCGGGGTTCGTATTTAACATGAGAGACATGAAGGCTCATGGACAGGGACGGCAGGGCAGTGAGCAAGGCTTTACCTTGATCGAATTGCTGGTCGTCATGACGGTCATTGCCGTGCTGGCGGCGATTATTTTCGCCGTTTCCTCGACGATGTTTACGAAGTCCTACTCTTCCAATGCACTGGCCGATCTGCGGCAGCTGGGGGTGGCGATGGCCCTTTATACCGGGGATCATTCCTATACGATTCCCGGGCGGATCACGGGCAAGGGCGAAAACAAATGGCCCACCCTGCTGGCGGATTACCTGAAGGACACGCGGGTCTATGCCGCGCCGGGGCTGCCCAATTACCTCACCGAGAATGAGGACCCACTGAGCAATGCAAAGAACTGCACCAGCTTCATCATGAACGGATTCAACGACCGGGGGACGTATAACAATGAAAACGTGCAGATCCGGATCAACCAGTTTACCCAGCTCAGCCAGGTGATCCTCTTTGGGATGCAGGTGGATACGAGCAACTTCTACATGGACTTCGTGGAGAAGAACCAGGACGGGGTGTTGAAGCTCGACGCTTACGACAATGCCGCCGTCTATCTTTTTGCCGACGGTTCCTCGAAGCTGATCTCGAAGACGGATTACACGGCGCTCATGCCGGGAACCGGCATCCGCTATGGCGACTGGCTGTGGCTGGCGGACAAGAACTCCGCGATCCTCCAATAAATCGGCTTCGGGTTTCGCTCCGGGCTCGACGACGACCGGAAGCCGTGTTTAGGTTACGGCATGTTCGGGATGCAGACGTCCAATGACTATCAACCGCTCACTTGGTGGAAGCGGTTCCCAATCTATGCGACGACGATCTACGTGGCGCTGACGGTGGTCGGGATGTTTGCGACGGTCATCGGGGCTTCGGCGCGGGTGCCGGTGGAGATTTTCCTCTTCAATCCCATTCCCTTTACCCATGGGGCACTCTGGCAGCCAGTCACCGCGACCTTTGTCAGTTACGCGAGCTTCTTTTTCCTGTTTGGAGCTTTCTGTCTTTATAGCTGGGGAGTGGAGGTTGAGCGGTATTTGGGGCGGAGCAGGTATTTGCAAGTGCTGGGGACATTCATCCTGCTGCCGGATGTTGTTTCGCTGGCCTGGTATTATCTCCTGGGCGTTCCCTCCAGTTTTGGTGGCAGCTATCTGGTAATGGTGGGGCTTTTCATCGCATTCGCGACGCTTTACCCCAATCTGGAAATGTTTAACTGGATTCCGCTCAAGTGGCTGGCCTTTGCCGGGATCGTGGTTTCCATCATGTTCTACCTGCCAAATCATGACTGGCCGGGGCTGAGCATGCTGCTGGTGCAATGTGCGGCAGGCTTTGCAATCATTCGCATCATCCAGCGGGGAGGGATTGGCGAGTTTACCCAATGGATTCCGAAGCCTAAGCCGAAGTTCCGCGTGGTTCGCGCAGAGGATCTGGAAAACTCTTCAACGAACGACATCCAGGAGTCCATTGACCCGTTGCTGGACAAGATTGCCAAACACGGCATCAACAGCCTCACCGCGAAGGAACGGGCGCGGTTGGAAAAGGCGAGCAAGGAGCTTTCCAAGAAGCGGTAAGCAAGTAATCAACCTCGGCGGGCGTAGCGAGATAAACGAACATTATTCGCTGATTCAAAATCCTGCTTCGTTAATCACGAAGGGGGAGTTGCTTGTGCTTTGGAATGCGGGTATCACCACTGCACGCATGAATCCCGCACCTGACCATCCCGATCCCATCGTCCGTTTGATTCAGATCGTTGCCCGGTTGCGCGCACCGGATGGGTGCCCTTGGGACATCGAGCAAACACACGAGTCTCTGACGCCGCATCTGCTGGAGGAGGCTTACGAGGTGATTGACGCGATCCAGCAAAAGGACGACGCCAATTTTCGCGAAGAGCTCGGGGACTTTCTCCTGCAGGTAGTATTGCATAGCCAGATCGCAAGCGAGACCGGACGCTTCAATGTGTACCAAGTGGCGGAGGAGATTTGTGAGAAGCTGGTTCGGCGGCATCCGCATGTCTTTGGCGAGAGCGGGGGCAAGCTGGGAGATTCCGGTGCGGTGCTCAAGCAATGGGAAGTGATCAAGCGGGCGGAGAAGGGAGACAAGCAAACCTCCATTCTCGACGGGGTGGCGCGTGCCCTGCCAGCCCTGATGCGGGCGGAGAAGATCCAAAAGAAAGCGGCCCGGGTGGGCTTCGACTGGCCCGATGCGCAGGGGGCACTGGAAAAGCTGAGCGAGGAAATCGCGGAATTGCGGGCGGCTTTTGATGCCGGGCAGGTCGGGCAGGTCGCAGAGGAACTGGGGGACCTGCTTTTCTCGGTGGTGAATGTTTCGCGCAAGCTAGGCTGCGAAGCGGAACTGGCGCTGGCCCGCGCGACGGAGAAATTTACCCGACGTTTTCAGAAAGTAGAGGCGGCACTCGCGGAACAAGGGAAGGCCCCGTCGGATTCGACGCTGGAAGAGATGGATGCGATTTGGAACCGAATTAAGACAGAAGCCTAAAGAGCAGAGTCTTTTGTCCGCAGATTTCGCAGATTAACGCAGATTGCCGGGAAATATTACTCACGCAGCTTAACCCACCGTTTTCGCTGCTAAAGCGGACAAGACTCACCTGGATTTTCACTGGTCATCAGCTTTCCTGATTGCCTTAAAATCTGCGTTAATCTGCGAAATCTGCGGATAACCCTCTTCCTCCAATGTCCATTTTCGGCGTCCACTTGAGGTGTAGATAAACGCCCTCATCCGCCACTTGCACAAAGCCGAGGCGGAGGTAGAAGCGCAGGGCGCGATTGTGCTTCTCCACATGGATGGACAGCGGCAGCCCGCGGGCTTCGGATTCGGCGATGAGATCGTTCATCAAGCGGGTTCCGAGGCCGGCGTTGCGGAGCTCCGGCAGGAGAGCGATGTCCACGAGGCCGATCTCGTCCGGGCTTCGATGCACGTAGAGCCGACCGATGGGCTGGCCGTCGCGAAGAATGACCAGGAAATCGGCATCGGTAAAATATTGATGATAGTGCCGGTGCTGCGCCTCGAACTGCATGCGGAGAAAGGCTTCCTTTTGCGCCGGGGACCAGGGGACGGGGGCAAGCTCCGCGGCCCGCGTGCTGGCATACACGCGGAAGAGAAATGGAAGATCGTCGTCCGTGGCGGGACGAAGAGTGAGGGCAGTTTCCAACTCCTGCATCTGCTAACCTCGTGGCGGAAAGATCCCCTGGAGCGCGATGATGAAATTCAGTCCCAGGTAGGGCGACATATTATTGTGCGGGAGGCTGCCGCCGACAATGCTGGTGGCGAGGGGATTCATCTGTACGTTCGTCTGGTTCGACGAAGGGGTGTAAGTGAAGAGATCGCGGTCCGCCGACGGGGAGGCCCAGATGCCATTGGTCGGCTGGTTTTGCGAGCCGGTCTGGTCGCCGGGGATGCAGTTCACGTTGTGGGTGTGCACGGGCATTTCGGTGGTGAGGAGCGTGACCGTCTGCGAGCCGGCGGTTTCTCCCAGATCGTAAAGGGAAAGCCCGGGTCCCTGGCCCGGCTGGAGCGGGGCGCAGCCCTGGAGATTGGGCAGGGCGAAGTTGCTTTTCCCATCGCCACCATAGGTGGTGCCGAGCAGGGAGAAGAGGGCGGTGTTTTGCGAAATGGAAAGCAACTGGCCGTTGCAAAAGGCCCAGCCGGAGGGCGCGAAGTTACCGGCGAAAATGCGAATCTCGGCGAGAAATTGATCGGACATGGCAGTGGTTCCTTAGTTTTGGGACGGGAAGATTCCTTGCAGCGCGATGATGAAGTTCAACACGAGATAGGGTTGCAGATTATTATGCGGCTGGCTGCCGCCGGTGTTGGAGATGGCGGTTGGGCTCATCGAGACATTCGGCGAGGAGGCGTAATTTTGAAAACCACCGTTGGCCCAGAGCTGGCCGGTGGGATCGTCGAGCGTGGCGGCCCCGCTGTTGCCCACGGGCACGTGGGTGTGCGCGGGCAGTTCGGAGATGATCAGGGTGTGCGCCGCCTCCCCGCCGAGCTGGCCGAGTGTAATGCCGTTGCCAAAATGGAGCGGGGTGCGGCCCTGGAGATTGGGCAGGCCAAAGGTGGTGCGTCCATCGCCACCATAGGTGGTGCCGAGGATGGAGAACAGTGCCTGGTTTTGATTGATGGGAAGCAACTGGCCATTGCAAAAGGCCCATCCCTTGGGAGGGAAGTTGAAGGAAATGGTTCGAATCTCCGCAATGTAAGGTGTGGACATGGTGAGTGAGGGTTTCGAAATTAAGACTGGGAGGGGTAAACGCCGTAGAGCGAGATGATGAAGTTAACTGCGAGGAAAGGCATGAGGTTATCGTGTGGCTGGCTGCCTCCGGCGGCGCCGAGCGCGTTTGCGGCCATGGTGGCGCTGGGCGCGGCGTTGGAATATTGCGTGAGGGTGGTGTTGCCCGGCTGCGCCCAGACGTTGTTCGCGGGAGCGGGGGAGTTGCCCGCGGTATTGGCCAGCGGAACGTGGCTGTGTGCCGGGATCTGCGAGGTGATGAGGGTCACGGTTTCCGTGCCGCCGATCTGGCCGAGGGTGTAGGAGCTTCCCCCGCCGGTCCCGGCATGGATGGGGATACGGCTTTGCAGATTGGGCAGGGCAAAGGTGGTTTGCCCATCGCCGCCATAGGTGGTGCCGATGAGGTTGAAGAGCGCGTCGTAATCCGAGATTGCGAGGAGTGCGCCATTGCAGAACGACCACCCGTAGGGGGCGAAGTTGCCTGCGAAGATTCGAATTTCACCGATGTATGGACTGGACATGGAGTAGGTGGGTTTTTAGTTGAAGACGGCTTCGAAATTGGAGCCCTGCGAATCGGGGGCAATGGGGACAAGGAAGAACTCCTGCACGCCCAGCGAATCGTGCTTCAGCCGGTAGATGCCTTGGGGCAGGTAGAGACTGGAGGGGCCGCGAAAGATGAGCGAAAATGGGGCGCGCGCGGCACCGGGAGCCTGCATCGAAAGCAGCTTCGCGCTGGCGAGCGTGAGGGCGATGGATTTCTCCGGCGCAACCTGCACGTGGAAGGCGGTGCCAGCTTGCGCCGCGAAGGTGCCGTGTTCCAGCAGGGGAGAGGTGAGGGAGGGGGATTCGAAAATCATCGCAGGCAAAAGTTAGGAGTTGGTCCGGTGATGGATGAAGGCGGGAGAGCCGACAATCTCGCGGGCCTGGGCGAGCGCCTTCCGTGCGCTCAGGGTGCCGCCGCGCGAGGTGCTTTCGATCCATGGATCGACCGTGTTGTCTTCGATCTGCGGCGAGAGCAGGAGGGCGAGCCAAAGCGCAGCGTCGGAATAATCGGTGCCGGTGCTGGCGCGCATCGACTTGAACTGGCTGATCACGCTGCCAGAGCGCAGCCCGAATGCCTTCGAAGACGCGCTGCCGAGCAGCGGCGTCTGCAACAGATTGATGATGAATTGAGAGCGAACCATATCCGCCATAGCCACGACTTTTCCTGTCAACACCGTCATTACTTCGCTGGCGGTGTTAAAGCTGTTTGCCTTGTTTTCGACAAGCGTTTTTTGCTGGGCCTGGAAGGAAACATCGGGCTGGAGGCCGAACTGCCGGGCGGCGAGGTGCCCGTCGATGACATCCGCCAGGCGAGCCGCGAGGCTCTTCCGCGAGCGAAGCAGTGTTAGTTTGTTCTGCGAATGAAAAGGGTCGGAAAAAATTTCGCTCGCGGGCGAAAATTGTTGGGCCTCATGCGCGAAGGTGAGGCTGTTTCCGGAGTTAAAATCAGCGAGGCGTGCGGCAAAAGCATCGCTCGAAAGATTCTCCACCTCGTAGCTGTGATCGCCAATGGTGAAGGAGATCCGGCTGCCATCCGCATAGAGGCCGCCGAGAGCCCGGGCATCGTTGCCGGAGAGCGTATTTGCGAGCAGGGCGAAGTCTTTGACCTCTGCGAGCAAGCTGGCGGAGGTAGAGTTTAATCCCTGGCGTTTTGCCGCCACCACGCCGCCGGTAAAAATGGCATTGGCGGAATAGTGGTGAATGAAGGCGAGCGCGGCGGAATCCGCGGCCTCGAAAGAAAACGAGGCGGCGTCGCGGGCGAGTGATAGCGGGCCGGACTTCAGAAACAGGGCGGCTCCGGTGGCCAGGAGACTGCGGTGGATGAACTGACGACGACTGGAGATCATGAGCGGTACTTCGGTGGGTTGGCAGCCGCGCATTCGATCAAAAATGGGGGAGAACCCCGGTTGAGCGAAATGGCTGCTGTGGAATTAGTGGAAGCAATTTTTAAGCCGCTGCGCCGAGGTTTTTGCGCCATCAGAGAAAAGGATTTTTATCGCGCTCTCAACCGCGTGATCGCGTTTTCGCACTTGTGAAAATCGCGCGGCTCGCGCATAAGTCGCGACGGTAATTCTGGACGGCAGGTGACGAATATTCGCGGCATGACGACTGGCTGGCACATCTCTAGCTCAAACTTTTTTCCCTCACGGAGGCTTCAATGAACGTACCCTTTTCTCTCGTAGTATCCCCTGGCACTTTTTTTAAACGGTTGATGGCGATCCTCGCCTTTCTGATGGTCGTCGGCGCGGGCAGCGCCTTGCAGGCGGCTTCGTTCACGGTGAATACGCTCACCGACACGCACCAGGCTTCGAGTGGGACGAATGCCGCGGACAGCAATGGGAACATCTCGCTGCGTTCGGCCATCGAAGCGGCGAACAACACTGCGGGCAGCAGCACGATCACCTTCAGCGTGACCGGGACCATCAATCTTTCGCTCGGGCAGCTCAACGTGGCGGTGGCGGCGACCGGCAATAACATTACCATCACCGGCCCCGGTGCGCCTGCTTCGCTGGTGATCAACCAGACCACGGCGAACCGGATCATTTCCACCGGCTCGGGTGCGGTAACACTTCTCATTCAAAACGTAACACTGAAAAATGGCGCCAATACCACCGGCTCGGGGGCGGCGATCAACAGCGGGGGCAGCGGTTCGGCGACGACCGCGATCAATTGCATCTTTCAGAACAACAGCGTGAATACGACAACCGGCGGCAATGGCGGCGCGATTTCCGACAGCTCGAATGCCACCAGCCACAATCTCACGCTTACCAACTGCCAGTTTCTCAACAACCTGGACACCGCGGGAGCGGGCGGTGGTGGCGGGGCGGTCAACTACTCGGGGAACGGGACGTTAAGTGTAACAGGGTGCACTTTTTCTGGAAACCAGGCGGCCCTTTCCGGCGGCGCGATTGCAGCGAGCGGAGCGACCGGCGGCACATATAACATTACCGGTAACACCTTTCTTAACAATGCGGTGACCGCGACCACCTCCGCGGGCGGTGGAGCGATCGCCGTGGTTAATGGCACGGCGACCGTGAGCTACAACCGCTTCAAGGGTAATACCTGCAACGTCGCGGCCAATGGCAATACCGTCTATGAATCGATCAGCGCGGGGACGACCACGGCCAATCTGAACTGGTGGGCCTCGAACACCGGGCCGATGACCAACGATGTTTATAACACGACGGTTTCCACGTACCTGAAGCTGAACGTGACCGCGAGTCCGTCGCCGATTCTGGTTAGTGGCACCTCGACGATTACCGCCTCGTTTACGAAGGACTCCACCGGAGCGACGGTATCCACGGCGAACCTCGGCGCGCTGATTGGTCTGACCGATGCGTTTGGCGGCAATGCGTTGACGGGCAGCAGTTTTAGTGGGGCGCAGACGACGATCCAATCAACCGGCCAGGCGACGGCGACTTATAATGCGGGGAGCACGGGCGGCGTGGAGACGTTGACGAATACCGTGGATGGCGTGGCGGCTTCGGTGCAACTTACGGTCAATCAACCGCCGTCCATTACGAGCGGAAACAGCACGACCTTCAAGGTGGGGACGGCGGGCACCTTTAGCGTAACGGCGAGTGGCTATCCCGCACCGACTTTCAGCACGGCGAGCACGCTGCCCAGCGGCGTGACTTTGAGCAGTGCGGGCGTTTTGAGCGGCACTCCGGCGGCAGGTTCGGGTGGAGTTTACACCCTCAGTATCACCGCCAGCAACGGCGTCTCGCCCAATGCGACGCAGAGTTTCACGCTGACGGTGAATGAAGCGCCGACGATCACCAGTGCCAACAACACGACCTTTAAAGTGGGTACGGCTGGAAGCTTTAGTGTTACGGCGAGCGGTTATCCCGCGCCGACTTTCAGCACGGCGAGCACGCTGCCCAGTGGCGTCACCTTGAGCAGTGCGGGTGTCTTGAGCGGCACCCCGGCGGCAGGAAGTGGTGGCACTTATTCCATCACGCTGACAGCCAGCAACGGTGTGACTCCGAACGGCAGCCAAAGCTTCACGTTGACGGTGAGCGAGGCCCCCTCCATCACCAGTGCGAGCAGCACGACTTTCAAAGTGGGAACCGTGGGGAGCTTCACCGTCACCACCGGATCGCACTATCCGGCAAGTGAGACCTTGAGCAAAACCGGCAGCCTGCCTTCCGGCGTGACCTTTACGGACAATGGCAACGGCACGGCCACCCTTGCGGGCACTCCCGTCGCGGGCACTGGTGGGTCTTACCCGATTACCATTTCCGCCGCCAATGGGGTGACGCCCAATGCTTCGCAGAGCTTTACGCTGACGGTGAATGAGGCTCCCTCCATCACCAGCGCGAGCAGCACCAGCTTTACCGTCGGAACGGCCGGCACATTCACCGTGACCACCGGCTCGCATTATCCAGCCGCGGAGACCTTGAGCAAAACCGGCAGCCTGCCCTCGGGCGTGACCTTCACCGATAATGGCAATGGCACGGCGACGATCGCTGGAACGCCTGCCGCGAGCACCGGTGGCTCCTATCCGATTACGATCACCGCCTCAAACGGTATTTCGCCGGATGCCTCGCAGAGCTTCACCCTCACGGTGAATCAGGCGCCCGTCATTACGAGTGCGGCCAGCACGACCTTCAAGGTGGGGACGGCAGGCACCTTCAGCGTGACCGCGAGCGGTTATCCCGCGCCGACCTTCAGTACCGTGAGCACGCTGCCCAGCGGCGTAACCTTGAGCACGGCGGGGGTATTGAGTGGAACTCCAGCGCCGGGAACTGGGGGCAGTTATCCCATTAGCATCAAGGCAGCCAATGGGAACTCCCCCGATGCCACCCAGAGCTTCACGCTCACGGTGAATGACGCTCCCGCCATCACGAGCGTGAACAATGCCACTTTCAAAGTGGGGACGGCAGGCACCTTTAGCGTGACGGCAACGGGCTATCCCACGCCGACCTTCAGCACCGCGAGTACTCTCCCCAGTGGAGTGACCCTGAGCACGGGCGGCGTTCTGAGCGGCACGCCCGCAGCGGGAACGGGTGGGGTTTATAGCATTAGCATCACCGCCAGCAACGGCGTCTCCCCCAATGCCACCCAGAGCTTTACCCTCACGGTGAATCAAGCCCCGGCCATTACGAGTGCGAGCAATACCACCTTCCAGGTGGGAACGGCGGATAGCTTCAGCGTGACGGCGAGCGGTTATCCCGCGCCGACCTTCAGCACCGTGAGCACCCTGCCCAGCGGCGTGACCTTGAGCACCGGCGGCGTCCTGAGCGGCACGCCGGCGCCGGGCACCGGGGGCAGTTATCCCATCACCATCACGGCCACCAATGGCATTTCTCCGGATGCGAGCCAGAGCTTCACCCTCACGGTCAATGAGGGGCCCGTGATTACGAGTGTAAATCACACCACCTTCCAGGTGGGCACGGCAGGCACCTTCACCGTGACGGCCAGTGGCACGCCCGCCTCCACCTTTACGGAAACTGGTGCGCTGCCCAGTGGCGTGATGTTGAGCACGGGCGGCGTCTTGAGCGGCACGCCTGCGGCAGGAACGGGTGGCGTTTACTCCATCACCATCACCGCCAGCAACGGTCATTTGCCCGATGGGACGCAGAGCTTTACCCTCACCGTGAATGAGGCCCCGGCGATCACGAGTGCGAACAATGTCACCTTCCAGGTGGGCACGGTCGGCACTTTCACGGTGACGGCCAGCGGCATGCCCGCCTCCACCTTCTCGGAAACCGGCACGCTGCCCAGCGGCGTGACCCTCAGCTCGGGTGGGGTCTTGAGCGGCACGCCCGCACCGGGCACGGGCGGTGTTTACCCGATTAGCATCAAGGCCGCCAATGGCATTTTACCCGATGCCACCCAGAGCTTCACGCTGACGGTGAATTCGGCCCCGGCCATCACGAGCGCCAGCAGCACCACCCTCAAGGTGGGGACGGCGGGTTCGTTTACCGTGACCACCGGCAGCGCTTATCCGACTGCGGAAACCCTCAGCCATACCGGCAGCCTGCCCTCCGGGGTTGCCTTCACCGACAACGGTGATGGCACGGCCACCCTCGCCGGAACGCCTGCGGCTGGAACTGGCGGCGCTTATTCCATCACGATCAGCGCCTCCAACGGGGTGTCCCCGGATGCCTCGCAAAACTTCACGCTCACGGTGGACGAGGCTCCATCCATCACCAGCGCCAACCATGTGACCTTCGATGCAGGCACTTTCTCCAGCTTCACGGTGACGACGGGAAGCTGCTACCCGGCCATCACCTCGATTGGCGAAACCGGCAGTCTGCCTTCGGGGCTCACCTTCACCGACAATGGCGATGGCACGGCGACTCTCTCCGGCAACGCCAGCACGGCGGCGGGTGGGGACTTCCCGATCACCATTACGGCCAGCAATGGGATTTCCCCCGATGCCACGCAAAGCTTCACCCTCACGGTGAATGTTCCCGCGGCGAAGTTCTCCGTGAGCAGTGTTCCATCGACGATTGCGGCGGGCACTTCGTTCAACGTGACGGTCACCGCCCTCGATGCCTCCAACGGGCTGGTGGCGAACTACGCGGGCACGGTTCATCTCACCAGCTCGGATGCCAGTGCGGTTCTGCCGTCTGATGCCACGCTGACCAATGGCACCGGCACTTTCTCGGTGACATTGAAGACCGCGGGCAGTCAGACCATCACGGCGACGGACACGGTGCAAAGCTCCGTAACCGGCACTTCCACTTCCGTAAGCGTCACGGCTCTGGCCGCGACCCATTACGGCTTGAGTATCCCATCCAGCACCACCGCGGGAGTCGCGGCCTCGTTGACGGTCACCGCGCTCGATGCTTACGGCAATACCGATCCGAACTACGCAGGCACCGTCCATTTCACCAGCACGGATGGAAGTGCGACGCTGCCAGCCGATTCCACACTGACCAATGGCGTGGGCACCTTCAACGTCACCTTCACGACGGCGGGATCACAAACCGTCACGACGACGGATACCGTGACGAGCTCAATCAGCGCAACTACCAGCAGCGTGACGGTCAGCGCCGCAGCGGCGACGCACCTCACCGTCAGTGCGCCTGCGACGGCGACGGTCAACAGTGCGTTCAATCTCAGCGTGCAAGCGCTGGATGCCTTCGGCAACCTCAGTACGGGCTATTCCGGCACCGTACACTTCACGAGCACCGATTCCTCGGCGGTCCTTCCCGCCGATTCCACGCTGACCAATGGCGCGGGCACCTTCAGCGCCACGCTGGAAAGCATCAGCACCACTTACACGATTTCCGCCACGGATACCGTCGATTCATCGGTGAGCGGCACCAGTGGGGACATCACGGTTTCCTACGCGCCGCCGGTGGCGGTGGATGACACCGCCTACACCACCGACAAGCAGCCGGTGACGATCGACGTGCTCGCCAACGACACCGATCCGAGCGGCCTCACGCTCACCGTGGTTTCCACCACTCAGGGCAAGAAGGGCAGCGTGAGCATCAACCAGGATGGCACCCTGCTTTACACGCCGAATGCGAAGCCCAAAGGGCAGAAGGCCCAGCCCAACGACCAGTTTACCTACACCATCGACGACGGCTTTGGGAACACTGCCACCGCGACCGTGAGCATTCGCGATACCTTCGTCGCCTCGGTGGGCGCTTACGATGGCCTGTTGGTCAATGGCGCGCCGACGAATGACAATACCGGCTATTTGCAGGTAAAGACCGATGCCACCGGCAAGTTCAAGGGCACGCTCTATGTGGGAGGGGTAAAGCTCCCGGTGAAAGGTGCGTTCTCGGATACCGGTGATTATACCGGCTCGGTGACTCGCCCGCTGTATTCGGCCCTGGTGGTGCAACTGCATCTCGATCCGGCGGCCAGCTCGATCGCGGGGAGCGTGGCCGATGGTGGGAATACTTTCACATCTAGCCTTCTCGCGAAGAAGCAGGTGAAAGCCGGATCGCTCGCCGGCTCCTATACCGTAATCCTCCCGGCCAGCGGTAGTTTCACCGGTCCGAATTACCCGCAGGGCGATGGTTATGCGACGATGAAGGTCTCGAAGAAAGGAAAGGTAACGATCAGTGGCCGGCTGGGGGATGGCACCGTATTCCTGAGCAAGACGTTCCTGCATGCGGATTCCACCTTCGATCTCTATGCCTCGATCTATTCCAAAGCGGCACCCTTTGCTGGCAGCGTCTCCAGTGCATTGACCTTCGAAGACATCACCGGGGTGAATGCCAGCGATGCCGATGGGGCAGTGGCCTGGTTCAAGCCGGCCTCGATCGTTGATCCCATCTACCCCTCGGGCTTCTCAATGACTACGACCGCCCTGGTGTCGCATTATCAAAAGCCCAAGGCCGGTCACAGCGTCTTCACGCTCGTCAGCGGTCCCGGCAACGGCCAGATCACTCTGGGCGATGACTCCACCGTGGAGGCCGCGTCCGTGGTAACGATCAAGGAAAACAACCAAGTGTCGGTCAGCATGCCTAATACCACCAAGATTCAGCTCACGATCATTCCCGCGACGGGCCGGATCAGCGGTTCGTTCATCGACCCGGTGAGCCAGTCGAAGCAGACCTTCGAGGGGGTCGTCTTCCAGAAGCAGAATGTGGGAGCCGGTGTTTATACCTCGGCCCCGCAGAGCTACTACTTTGAGTTGATTCCGAATTAGAGCGATTCAACATATTCTATAGCCGCTCCATTGGTTTAGAAACGAAGCGACGGAGAACGCCCATTTCCAAACCATGTCATTCTGAGGCACGAAGAATCTGCAATCATTTCTGTGCGGGGGAAACAATCGGTGTCCTTCCGGCACCAGAAATAGATGGAGATTGCCCCCTGTCGCCATTGCGTCTCGCTGCGCTCGGCTCTTCGTGCCTCAGAATGACATCGTTTTTACGAGGCCGCTCTTGCAGAGCGGCTACACTATTTATTGAATCGCTCTAGAGTGGGGATGCGGTTGGAGTTGCGCATGCCGCTACCAAAGTAGCAGTCCCATGGAGATCAATTCTGTGCGATGGCTGCAAGGGTTTGAGACGATGCTGCGCACCATCTTGTTCTACGGCATGTCGCATCAATGGCGCGCCACAAAAAAAGGAGCCCTTGCGGGCTCCTTTTCGGGTTTAAACTTTGATCGGAATTCTAGCTGGCGTTGGCCGGGGCTCCGGTATCGCCAGTGGCGGTTTCCGGCACATGGAAGACCAGCTTCGGCCCTTCCACGGTGACGGAGACCGTATCGCCAGCCTTGACCGTACCGCGCAGGATTTCCTCCGCGAAGGGGTCTTCGAGGTAACGCTCCACGGCGCGGCGCATCGGGCGGGCACCGTAGGTCGGGTCGTAACCCTTCTCGATGATGAATTCCTTGGCCTTCTCGTCGAGCGTGAAGTGGATCTGCTTCGCTTTGACGCGGGCTTCCACTTTGCTCACTTCGAGATCCACGATCTTGATCAGATCCGGCTTGCCCAGCGTGTGGAAGACGATCAGGTCGTCCAAACGGTTGATGAACTCGGGCTTCAGCACGCGCTTCGATTCCTCGAGGATCTTCTCGCGCATCACATCGTAGCTGGCCTCGTCGCGATTCGTCACTCCGAACCCGAGCGAGGTCTGCTTCTTGATCAGATCCGCGCCGATATTCGACGTCATGATGATGATCGTGTTGCGGAAGTCGATCTTGCGGCCGAGCGAATCGGTCACCTTGCCCTCTTCCAGAATCTGGAGCATGAGGTGCATCACATCGGGGTGGGCCTTTTCGATTTCGTCGAAGAGCACCACCGAGTACGGGCGACGGCGCACGGCCTCGGAGAGCTGGCCGCCCTCTTCGTAACCGACGTAGCCGGGAGGCGAACCGATCAGGCGCGAGGCGGTGAATTTCTCCATGTACTCGGACATGTCGATCTGGATGAGCGCATCGCGGTCGCCAAACATGAATTCCGCCAGCCGCTGGGCGAGGAAGGTCTTTCCCACGCCGGTCGGGCCGAGGAAGATGAACGAGCCAATCGGGCGGCGCGGATCTTTCAAATCCGCGCGGGAACGGCGGAGCGCTTTGCTGATTGCGATCACGGCCTCTTCCTGGCCGATCACGCTGCGGCGGAGTTCTTCCTCCATCCGGAGCAGCTTCTGCGTTTCCTGCTGTTCCATGCGGTTGAGCGGCACGCCGGTCCACTTGGAGACGATGTGCATCATGTCGTCATCGGTCACGAGCACTTCCTTCTCCTCGCGCTGTTCGCGCCATTCGGAGACGATGCGCTCGAGTTTTTCCTTCGCCTGCTTTTCGTTGTCACGGAGCGAGGCGGCTTTCTCGAAGTCCTGGGCCTTGATCGCCCCTTCCTTTTCCGCGCGAATGTCCTCGATTTCCTTCTCGATGTCCTTCACGTCCGGCGGACGGGTCATCGCGCTGATGCGCGCCCGGGCCCCGGCTTCGTCCATCACGTCGATTGCCTTGTCTGGCAGGAACCGGCCGGTGAGATAGCGGTCGGAAAGCTTGGCGGCGGTTTCGAGTGATTCGTCACTGTATTTTGCCTTGTGGTGCGCCTCGTATTTCGGACGCAGGCCCTTCAAGATGAGGATGGTTTCATCCACGCTCGGGGCTTCCACCTTCACGGATTGGAAGCGGCGCTCGAGGGCGGCGTCCTTCTCGATGTATTTGCGGTATTCCGTCAGCGTCGTAGCACCCACGCACTGCAATTCACCGCGGCTCAGCGCCGGCTTGATGATGTTGCTGGCGTCCATCGCGCCTTCGGCACTGCCGGCGCCGACGATGGTGTGCATTTCGTCGATGAAAAGAATCACGTTCTTGGAGCGGCGAATCTCGTCCATCACGGCCTTGATACGCTCTTCAAACTGGCCGCGATACTTGGTGCCCGCGACCATCAGGGCGAGGTCGAGGGTGATCACCTTTTTGTCGCGGAGAATTTCCGGCACATTGCCCGAGATGATTTCCTGGGCGAGCCCTTCAGCGATGGCGGTCTTGCCCACGCCGGCTTCACCGAGGAGCACCGGGTTGTTCTTCGTGCGGCGGCAGAGAATCTGGATGACGCGCTCGATCTCGTTGCGGCGACCGATCACCGGGTCCATCTCGCCCTTGCGGGCCATCTCGGTGAGGTCGCGGCCGAAGGCGCGCAGCGCGGGCGTCTTCACGTCCTTCGCGCCCTTGCTGGCGGCGGGGTCCTGTTGCGACTCCTGCTGTTCCGCTTCCGGCGGGGTGAAGTTCGGGTCGAGCTCCTTCAAAATTTCGTTGCGGGTGCGCTCGATATCCACCTCGAGGTTTTTCAACACGCGCGCGGCCACGCCTTCGCCTTCGCGGAGCAGGCCGAGCAGGATGTGTTCAGTCCCGACGTAGGAGTGGTTGAGCGACTTGGCTTCCTTCCCGGCGAGCGCAAGCACCTTCTTTACGCGGGGCGTGTAGGGGATGTTGCCCACCATCTTGGTTTCGGGGCCGGAGCCGACCTGCTTTTCCACCTCCATGCGGACGGTCTCGAGATCGAGCCCCATCTTTTGGAGGACATTCACCGCCACCCCTTGCCCGAGCTTGATCAAGCCGAGCAGGAGATGTTCGGTCCCCACATAATTGTGGTTGAAACGATCCGCTTCCTTGCGGGCCAGAGCCAGAACTTGTTGAGCACGTGGAGTGAAGTTATTCATCATTCTTGGATGGGTTTGTCTTCGGTTGCTTCGAGTGAGGAAATGTCCGGGGTGGGAAACATCTTTAACTTCGCGCGGATGATGGCCGCACGCAAGGAGTCGCGTTCTTCTGCCGCCAGTTTTTGCTGGCTGTTCTTTTGGAGATGCGCGGGTTGAGTTTCCATGAACAGTTCGTCAATCGCACTCTGGCATTCGACCGGGAAGAACCCAAGGTCAATGCCGAGTTTCATATATGACAGCAAGTTCAGGGCCTCTTTTGAATTCATTGAGTGCGCATGGCGCAAAATTCCATACGCGCGGCCAATATTGTCACACAAGGTGCCGATGCGCTTTTGCAGCAAAACCTGTCGCGCATTCTGCTCGTGCTCGATGATCTTCTCGATCGTCTTGCTGAGGCTGCCGATGATTTCCTCCTCGCGGTCGCCGAGGGTGGTCTGGTTCGAGACCTGAAAAAGATTGCCCAGCGCTTCGGTGCCTTCGCCATAAAGCCCGCGCACCGCGAGGCCGATTTTGTTCACGGCCTGGATGATCTGGTTGATCTGCTCGCTGAGCACCAGCGCGGGCAGGTGCAGCATGGCCGAGGCGCGCATTCCCGTTCCGATATTGGTCGGGCAGGCGGTGAGGTAGCCGAGCTGGGAATGGAAGGCGAAGTCGAGCCGCTCCTCCAGGGCGGTATCCACCTTGTCGATCATCTTGTAGGCGGTCTTCAACTGGAGCCCGGAGCGGATGGCCTGCATGCGGAGGTGGTCCTCCTCGTTGATCATGATGCTGAGCGTCTGCCGCTTGTTCATCACGACTGCGCTGCCGTAGGTCTTTTGAGCCTGCTCGCGGCTGATCAAGTGACGCTCCACCAGCACCTGTTTTTCGAGCGGGGTGAGGTCGGGCATGCCGGTGGAAAAAGATTCGGCCATTTCCGGCAGCGACTCCACGGCGGGGCGAATCTGTTCAAGAATCTGCAAGCGCTCGGCTTTTTTTGCCCAGCCTGGAAAGGCGTGATAGCGCAAATTGCGCGCCAGCCGGACGCGGCTGCTCACCACGATCTGGTTGTATGGCCCTTCGTTGCGGGACCACTCGCCCGGGGTTGAAAATATGCTGGAAAGTTTCATGGCTCCTGAGTTTCGAGCTGGCGCAGCTTGTCTCGGATCTCCGCTGCGCTCTCATAGTTCTCTTCGGCCACGGCGAGATCGAGTTGATCCTGTAATGTACGAATTTCCTGGGTGCGCTGCATGGATTTCCAAAGTCGCGCCGGGACTTTGCCCACATGTTCCATTCCTCGATGCATCGGTTTCAACATCTCCGCCAATCCTTCGGCAAAAGTGTCATAACAACGCGGGCAGCCGAACCGGCCGGATTTTTTGAAATCGGCCTGGCTGAGCCCGCAGGCGGGGCACTTTTGAGTACCCCCGCCGCGTTCGATCTCCTGCGCTGCGCCGAGGCCCAGCAGGAGGTCCGCGAGCGCGAATCCAGTGGGGTCGGTCACCCCCTTCTCCTTGGAGCAAGAGTCGCAGAGATTCACCTTCTGCATCTTGCCGTCCACGATTTGCGTCAGAAATACCGTGGCCTGATTGGATTTACACACGTCGCAGATCATAAAAGTTCGTATGCTCCGGTTCCTCAAGGGGCCTTTGCGGCCTAAGGGGAGTGCCCGCCGGAGCGCGGGTCTTTCTTATTCATAAATCGGCGTGCCGGAACTCTGTGTCAACTCGCGGAAGCGGGTAATAAAGCGATGAGTCACTTTACCGGGCTTGCCATCGCCGATGGGGCGGTAGTCGAGCTGCACCATGGGAATGATTTCGGCCGCGGTGCCGGTGAGAAAACATTCGTCCGCCGTATAAATGTCGTAGCGGGTGAGATTGGTTTCCGAGGCTTTCACCCCAAACTCTTTCGCGATCTCGAGCACCGCCTCGCGGGTGATGCCGCGGAGGCCGCCGGCGCTCACCGGGGGGGTGAGGAGTTCCCCGCGCTTGAGCACGAAAATGTTGTCGCCGGTGCATTCGGCCACGTAGCCCTCTTCGTTGAGCATCAGGCCCTCGCCGGCGCCCGCGCGGTCGGCTTCGATCTTGGCCATGATGTTGTTGAGGTAGTTGAGCGACTTCACCGCGGCGCTGAGGGCGGCCGGGGAGGTGCGGCGGGTGCCGCAGGTCACGACGTTCAAGCCCTTCTCGTAAAGCTCGGCCGGATAGAGGGCGATGTTGGCCGCGATAATGATGACAGTGGCTTTTTTGCAGAGCTTCGGGTTGAGGCCCAGATCGCCCACGCCGCGGGTCACCACGAGGCGGATGTAGCCGTCGCGCAGTCCGTTCTGGCGGATGGTTTCGAGGGTGGCCTCGGCCATTTCCTCCTTGGTCAGCGGGATGGTGAGGCAGATCGCCCTGGCGGAATCCCACAGGCGGTCGAGGTGGTCTTCAAAACGAAAGACGCGACCATTGTAGAAGCGGATGCCTTCAAATATGCCGTCGCCGTAAAGCAAGCCGTGGTCAAACACCGACACTTTCGCCTCGGTCTCTGGGAGAAACTGTCCATCAATGTAAATTTTCATACGAATCTTAGGGTAAATCTTATGCGGGAACGGCGGGTTGCAAATCCTCGCAGCGAAATTCCCAAAATATCCGGCGCGCCCCGGGTGAAAAGCCCAATTTTGAAGAGATTCACCACGAGGACAGGAAGCAAGCGGGAATGCCCCAAAGTCCACGCTCTCTCCATGGCATCCACTTCGTGTCTTCGTGGTAAAATTCTATTTCCGCTGCGGTTTAATTCACTCGCTGGCCAGGCGTCCATCCTGGATCACCAGCCGCCGGTCGCCGCGGTGGGCGAGTTCGTTGTCGTGGGTGACGACGACCAGCGTCTTTTTCTGCTCGCGCACCAGGTTGAGCAGGAGATCGACGATGCCGGAGCCGGTGCGGGAATCGAGGTTGCCGGTGGGCTCGTCGGCGAAGATGATCGAGGGATCATTCATGAGCGCGCGGGCGATGGCGACGCGCTGCTGCTCGCCGCCGGAGAGCTCGGCGGGAAGGTGTTGCAGCCGGTCGGCGAGGCCCACTTTTTCGAGGGCCGCCTCGGCGGCTTCGCGTTGCGGCTTGCCGCCGATCATCCCGGGGAGCATGGCGTTTTCCAGCGCGGTGAGTTCCGGCAGCAGGAAATAGCCCTGGAAGACGAAGCCGATGCGCTGGTTGCGCAGCCGGGCCTGGGCGACTTCGCCGCCGGCGTAGAGCTGGATGCCCTCGAAAGTGACGGTGCCCGATTCCGGCTGTTCCAGCCCGGCGAGGGTGTAGAGCAGGGTGGTCTTGCCCGCGCCCGAGGCACCGCAGAGGAACACGGCCTCGCCATGGGCGATATCGAGGCTGATGCCCCGGAGCACTTCGATGCTGCGCTGGCCGAGCTTGAACGAGCGGCGCAGGTTTTCGGCGCGCAATTGCGGACGGTTCGACATATTCCCATCATCTAATGCAGGGTGGCCGGGTTTGGCAAAGCCCCATTTCTAAAACACCCCCTATCACGAAGTCATCCTGAGCGAAATGAAGCGAAGCGGAATGGCGTCGAAGGATCCCGTTCTGGTGGCGTGCGATTTAACCTGCAATTTTCGTCGGTCCTATTCCATCCCTCGTGACCAGGCTCCAGCGCTGGTCGCGCCCATGTCTGCGAGGCTCCAGCCTCGTGCTTGCACGCCGTCCCGCCTTCGCTCCCGATCCGTGCCCGTCCGCGTCATCTGCGGTTGAAACCTTTCTCCCCCTTTGCATAAGGCGGGTCGGATTCATTGTAAAACAATAGTTAACAAAATAGTGGTCTCATAATGACAAGAGCGCTCCTGCGGCGGCCAGGCTCCCCCCTTTTTAACGGCCCTTTCCTCTGTGTCATCTCCGGTGAAAACACGATTTCTTCACAATTTCTCCTTTGACAATGCGGGAAAATGCTGGAAGCTTCCGCCAAGTAACCGGGGCTGCATGGTAGTTCGTCGTTCTCAGCGAATCCTTCCCTCTCTCGCCTCCGGCCAACCTTCTACCTTCTGTCAGACAAGTCAGTTGAGTCAGTTAACTCGTTAATCCACCTTTTTGTAAGGAATTTTCATCCCCATCTTTATGGCGGGTCATAGTAAGTGGTCGAAAGTGAAGCACATCAAAGCTGTGCTCGATGTAAGACGCGGAAAGCTTTTCAGCAAACTTTCCAAGGAAATCTCCGTGGCGGCAAAACTCGGGGGCGGTGATACCGCCATGAACCCGCGTCTGCGCTCGGCGATCCAGGCGGCGCGCGCCCAGAACATGCCCAACGACAACATCGACCGGGCGGTGAAGCGCGGCACCGGCGAAATCGAAGGCCAGGCTTACGAAGAGAGTGTTTACGAGTGTTACGGACCGGGCGGGGTGGCGATTTTGGTGGAAGTGGCCACCGATAATCGCAACCGGACGGCAGCCGACCTGCGAAGCATTCTTACGAAGAACCACGGAAACCTCGCCACTAGCGGCGCAGTGGCCTACCTGTTCAAGCGCAAGGGCCAGATTGCCGTGGCGAAATCTTCCGCCAGCGAAGAGCGTCTCCTGGAGGTGGCGCTGGAAGCCGGTGCCGATGAAATGACTGAAGATGACGAAAATTTTTTAGTGACGACGTCGCCAGATCAGCTATATGCCATTGCCGAAGCGATGAAGGCCGCGGGTCTGGCCACCCAGTCGCAGAAGCTGGTTTACCTTCCTGAAACCACGATGTCACTCACGGACGAAGGCATGGCCGCCCAGGTTGTGCGGTTGTGCGAAGCGCTGGAGGACTGTGACGATGTGCAGGAGGTCCACGCCAATTTCTCCGTTGCCGATGAGGTCATGGCCGGTCTCGCCCACTAAGTGGCGCGGTCCCCCTCGCAGGTTTTCTCCGTGCATGCCCCGATGAACGAACCTTTTTTTAACCAGCCCAATTTGCTATGAACGATACGAACGAAAACGCAGCCCTCGAAGCCGTGCCTGTCACGGAAGAAGCTGCGACTCCCAGAAAAGTTGCCAAGCCGCGCACTCGCAAGACTGCGGAGGCCAAGGCCGCCACCCCCAAGACCACCCGCACCCGCAAGCCGAAAGCCGATGCTGCCGAGCCGCAGCCCGAGCTGCTCATGACGGAAGCGGTGGAAACCCCTGCTGCGCCGGTTGTTGAGGCCGCTGCCCCGCCAGTCGAAGCTCCGGTTTCCGAAGTGGCCGCGCCGGCTCCAAAGGCGAAAGTTTCCCGCCCCCGCACCGTCAAGGCGAAGCCTGCTGCTCCCGCCGCTGAAGAAGAGGTGGATGTCGCGAAGGTCGTGGCCGAGGCCGTGAAGCCGATTTCCGAAGACTGGTCGCCCTCGCGCTCCGCTGCGGCGAAGCCGGAAGCGACTCCCCGTTTTGAACCAGCCATCGCCACTCCGGAGATGGTGGCTGCTGCCAAAGCCGCCGGCGAAGAGGCGATGCTCGCCGTCGCCAAGATTGGCGCGCGCCAGGCGGCGCGGCCCGTGGAAAAGCCCATGGAGGCCGCTCCCCGTGCCAGCGAGGCACCTGCATCTCAGGCGGTTCCGGCCCCGGCTCCTGCCGCCGAGCGTCCGAGCTATCCGATGCGCGAGACCATTGTGGTGACCCCGCAGGCGCCTGCCCCGGCTCCCGAGCCGGTCTTCGCCGAGGGCATCGTCGAAGTTTCCGGCAAAGGTTTCGGCTTCCTGCGCGATCCGAAACGCACCTTTGTCCAGAGCCCGCAGGACGTGTTTGTCACGCCCGAAGTGGTCCGCCGCTTTAACCTGCGCGATGGTCAGTGGATCCGCGGCGAAATCCGTCGCGGCAGCCGGGGCCCGCAGTTGTTCCGTCTCGTCGAGATCAACGGCGACAGCGCCGATGCCACGCGCACGCTGCCGGTGTTCGATGAACTGACCGTCATCAGCCCGAACAAGCGCATCCGCCTGGAAACCACGCCGGATCGCTACACCACGCGCATTATGGACATGATGACGCCGCTCGGCAAAGGCCAGCGCGGTCTCATCGTCGCTCCGCCGCGCACGGGCAAAACCACGCTGCTCCAGCACATCGCGGATGCAGTGGTGAAGAACCATCCCGAGATGAAGCTCATCATCCTCCTCATCGACGAACGTCCCGAGGAAGTGACCGAGATCAAGCGCACCGTTCCCACGGCCGAGATCATGGCCAGCTCGAACGACAGCGACATCAAGAGCCACACCCGCATTGCCCAGCTCGCCGTCGAGCGCGCCAAGCGTCTGGTGGAAGCCGGGAAGGATGTGTTCGTGCTCCTCGACTCGATTACTCGTGTCGGTCGCGCCTTCAACAACGCGATGGGCGGCGGCGGACGCACCATGAGCGGCGGTATCGATGCCCGCGCCTTGGAAATCCCACGCAAACTCTTCGCGGCCGCGCGCAACACCGAAGAGGCCGGTTCGCTCACCATCGTAGCCACCGCACTCATCGAGACGGGCAGCCGCATGGACGAATTGATCTTCCAGGAGTTCAAGGGCACCGGTAACATGGAACTCGTGCTGGATCGCAAGATCAGCGACCTGCGCATCTACCCGGCGGTGGACATCTTCAAGTCGGGCACCCGTCGTGAGGAACTGCTCCTGCCCGCCGACCAGTTGCACAAGATCAACGTCATTCGCCGCGGCCTCGCCGGCCACAAGCCGGAGGAAGCGATCGAGCGTCTGTTGACCTTCGTCCGCCGCTTCCCGACCAACGAGCAGATGCTCCGCGAGATTCCCGGCTAAGCCGCGAATTGCTTTCACAAAAACTTGGAAGGCTCCTTTTACGAGAAGGGAGCCTTTTTTATTTTCACGCCGAGCCGCAAAGACGCAGACAATAAAGGGCAAAGGGATTCACCACACAGAGCACGAAGGCCGTGAAGAAAAGACGGGACGCTTCGCGCTTTTTGTTCCTGGTTACCAGGCTCCAGACTGGTAACGCACATGCTCTGCGAGGCTCCTGCCTCGTTGCTCTTTATGGTGAATTTCTTTTATCCTCTGCGTGAGAATAAAAAAAGCCCCACCGGTGAGGGCGGGGCTCTTTGAATACTCTCTGGAAGAAGAATTACAGACCGGTGATGTCGGTTACCGGGGTGCCACTGCTGCCGCCGGTATAGGTGTAGTCGGCGATGCCCGCGGCACCGGCGCCCAGGGTGATATTGGCGGAGGTGAGGCCGTAGGCGATAGCCAGGCTCTTGCCGAAGTTCACGGCGTCACTGATATATTTGGCCTTAGTGGCACCGACCGTTCCAAATGCCGCTTTCACCGCATTCGTGATGAAGCCCACGGAAAACGCGTTGGCCCCACCGGTGTTGCTGAGTCCGAAGACATAAGCGGCGGCCTCGGCGGCGGCTTGGGCGATTTGCAGGTAGTCCGTCTTGTCGGCCTTGACCGCGTTCTTGACGATGGCAGACACCACGGAATTGCTCTTGGTCGTGCCTAGTTGATACTGGGAAACGAGGCCCGTCACTACGCCGGCCGCGGCCTTGGAGGCGGCGAGACCATCCCCGGCGGTACTGCCCGATGCGTTATCGACCGGGCCGTTTTTGGGGACGGCAATTTGTGTGCCATCGGGAATACTCAGGACGGCGGCTTTGATCGCGGCGGTCACGGCGGCATTCCGAATGGGGCCAACCTGGGAACTTTTCACCGTGGCCTTTTGGAGACCGTTGAAGATGCCCGAGGAAAGGAGGGCGGCAATGGCAGTGTCATCGGAAACCGAGGAAAGCACGCTGCCAATGTTGGAGGAGGAGAAGGCGCTGTTCACCGCCGTGATTACGCTAGTTTTGTTTCCACCGATTTCAGTCAGAAGCGCCTGGAGCACTGCACCGTCCGCATTTCGGTAGTCGGTGCCGCCGGTGGTGCCGGAATCCAGTGCAAATGCGGCGGCAATGGCGCGGTCGGGCGAAAGAGCGCTCGTGGTCACGGCTGCCGCTGTGGCATTGGCGAGCTGCTCGTAAGTGGCGTAGGGAGCCTGGGTCAGATACACGCCCGTGGGCAGTAGGTTTTGAATCGCCTGTTGATCCAGGGACAAGTCTGCCATCGCACTTTGAGCGATAAACAAGCTGCCGACAAAGATGGCGGCCAAGGCGAGTCGGGTGGGAGTTCTTTTCATAGGAGTATGCTTTCGGTGGTTACATCAAAACGGTCATCAGCAGGATTCGCCTGAACAGAATTTCCCCTGCCGTGAGGATGGAAATATCTCTGCTCAGATGTATGAAGTAGGTAGTTTAATTGTAATTAATTGCAAATTAATAATTATGATAATATGTGCATAAAAAATGGTGATATTGCGATCACCGTGAATAAATAAAAAAGCCCCGCCGGTGAGGGCGGGGCTTTTTCTGTATACTCTCGAAGAAAATTACAGACCAGTGATGTCCGTGATCGGGGTGCCGGAGGCAGTCGTGGTGTTGAACGCATAGTTCAGTACACCTGCTGCACCGACTCCGTAGGAACTGCCGGTGTTGTTCAAAATCGCAACCGCGTTGCTGGCACCAGTGCTGATCGCGCTGGTGACATCGGCCGAGATTTCCTTGAAGGTCTTGTTGCCAACGGCAGTCTTGACGGCATTCGCGATCGCTGCAGCGTAGTTGCTGAGCACGGAGCCGGAGATACCATAAGCAGTGGTGCCGGTGGTGTCACCGAAGACATAAGCGCCTGCTTCCGCAGCCGCTTGCGCGATGTCCACGGCTTGGGTCTTGGCCTTGCCCACGGCAGCCGATACGATGGCGCTGATGAGGGAAAGATTCGCCTTGGTCTGAGCCTTCGTAGCGGTTGAGAGCGAGCTTTGAGTGGCCTGGGTGAGTGCTACTGCCCCAGTCACCACGCCCTGAATGCCTTCAGTGATGACCACGGAACCTTTAACCGCAGCCTTGACTGCAGCCTTGATGGCAGCCGTCTTCTTGGCGTCGGTGGCACCTTTCACCGTAGAGGTTTCAATGCCAGCGATGGTGGAAGCAATCAGTGCAGAGGCGACAGAAGCGTCATCCGTCGTGGTGCCGGTGATGTTGCTGCTCGGGCTCAGCTTTGAAGAGGTGGCCGTGTTCTGGATTGCGGCAAAGGCAGCAGTTACGGCGGCAGTCACGTTGGTGGCGCTCTTTACTTGAGCGGAAGCCACGGCTTCGAGAATGAAGACATCGGCGTCGCGGGCGTCGCCATTATAAACACCGGGGCCGGCACCTGCGTCGGTGAGGCTGAAAGCAGCAGTAATTGCTCGATTTGCAGGCAGCTTGGGAGCCGTGGTGATCGTAGCTGCAGTAGCAGTAGCGATCTGCTCGGCGGTGGCAGTAGCGATGGTTACGCCGTTCGGGAGATGCGCGATAATCGCGGCCTCATCGTTGGTCAAATTCGCGGCGGCTGCATGCACGGACGGCGTGGCGAGCACAACGCTGGCTGCGACCGCGATTGCCGTAAGAATGGTCAATTTTTTCTTCATAGGAGTATTACTGCTTTTTTGTTGGAGAGTATTGCTTTCAAGCATCCCTGTTCGGGAACGTTGCCAATTTTGGCTTTTATAATGTAAATTGCAAAAGAAATTTTTGTTACGAATACATGAATTTTCAAGCAACGAGGATCCAAACCTCTCTGGCATCGGCAAAATACGCCATAAGTTAAGATTTTTTGTAAGGTGGGAGGTTGTCATATAATAAAATCATCCTAATTTTTGCCCGTTTTTAGTGAGTTTTGCGATTCGGTGGGATTTGCAAAGTGTCTGCGGGCGGGAGAAGGTAGGCTCCATTTTCGGCTCATGCTCAATCTCTCCACCTTTATTCTGGTTCTTGCCTTGCTGTGCGCGCAGTTCTTCATCGGCGGGGCTCGCCTGCTCTATAGCATTCCCGCTTATGGGCTGGTCGCCATGGCCGGGCTGGTCGTGGTGTCCAGGGTTCGGTCGATCCGGATCTCCCCCAGTGGGTGGTGCCTGGCGTCGGCGCTCATTCTGGTTGGGTATCTTTTCTCGCGGGAATTGAGGTCGCCGGTGGAATACCTTGCCCGACCCGACTTTTTCATGGTGGGAGGAGTGATCGTGACCTACCTGTTGACGGCTTTCTGGTTGGTAAAGCCGGGGCAACGGGTGTTTGTGCTCACTTGTCTGCTAGTTTTTGCGTTGCTCCAGGTGGCGGTGGGGCTGGTTCAGTTTGCCCGTGGGGACAATTACATGCTGTTGCCGTGGATCATCCGCACCCAGTATGAGTCTCGGGCCAGCGGACTGTATGTCTGCCCCAATCACCTGGCCGGTCTGCTGGAAGTGCTGGGGGTATTTGGCCTGAGTCTTTTCTTTTGGGCCCAGTGGAAGTTTACGGCGCGGCTGGCGGTGGGGTATCTGGCCTTGATGTGCTTTGCCGGGCTGGCGATCACTGGCAGCCGGGGTGGTTATCTGAGCACCAGTGTGGCGTTGCTGGTCTTCATGACCTTGAGCCTCACGGCGGTTCGCCGGGTGGCTCCGTGGCAGTTCTGGAAATTGCTCTTGGGAATTATCGTTGCCGTGGTTGCTTCGGCGGCGGCGGCGCTGACGGTCATTTATAACAGCCATTTCCTGATGGGCCGCTTCCAGGCGATTCTGGCCTATCACGATGTACGTTTGCTGATCTGGACCTCCGCGTTAAAGGCATGGCATCTGGAGCCATGGTTCGGCACGGGAGCCGGGATGTTCCTCTATTGGGGGCGGCACTTCCGGGAGATGTCGATCCAGAATGACCCGATCTTCGTCCATAACGATTATCTGCATCTGCTTGCCGAATACGGGATCGCCGGGGCCATCTGCATGGCGTTTCTGCTGGTGACCCATCTGACCTTTGGGTTCCGCTGGTTCCAGCGGATTACGAAGCTGGAGCTGGCCCAGCGTGGCGAGGCGTCGAGCCACCGGCTGGCTTTGCAGATTGGGGCGTTGAGCGCGATGTCGGCCTATCTGGCGCACTCGGTGGTGGATTTCAACCTGCACATTCCCGCCAATGCCCTGCTCATGGCCTTCATTTTTGGCATGATTGCCAATCCGGGCCGTGAAACGGAGCCCGCCCCTGGCGATACGCCCAAGTCCCTGCCCATAGTCGCTCTGCTGGTGCCGGTGCTGGCGGTGGCGCTGGCCTGGGTGAGCCTTCCCAAGCTGGCCGGCGAATACTATGCTGAACTTGGCCGCGTCGGAATCCGCGACAAACACTGGGATGACGCCCAGCGGTATGCCGATGCCGGGCTGCTGGTCGAGCAAAGCAATCCCAATCTCTATTACTACCTGGGCGAGTCGAAGCGCATGCAATCGGTGGAATCCACCGACCTCACTGCACAACTCGATTTCCTTTTTCAAGCGCGGGATTCCTTTGAAACCGGTATCAAACTTTTCCCCGAGGACTTGGACATCCTCCTCAAGTTGGGGCGGGTTTACGATGCGTTGAAGGATTTTCCCAGTGCAGAAAAGATTTACGGGCGGGCGATCGATGCCGATCCCAACCTGGGCATGGTCTATGCCTACTACGGGCTCCATTTTCACGAGCAGGGGATGTTCAAGCTGGCTCGCGAGCAATATGAGCATTCCCAGCGGTTGCAGGGAAATGGGATTGCCGATGCGGGTTTGAAGGAACTCGATGAACTGGAGAGCAAGGCCCGGCAGAGCAAGGAACCGAAGCCTATGGATCTACGAATGAAGATGCTGCAAATGGGCGACCAGATCGGCCAGACTCCGCCCACCCAGGCTCCCGCGCAGACGCCGCCTGCGGCAACGCCGGCACCCACGGGCTACTGAGTGGTGAGGGCGCCGTTTGCCTCATCGATATAAAAAGCCGCGCCCACGTGGCTGATTTGCAGGGACTGTGTCCATACGCCATCGGCAAATTTGCGGGAGGCGGTTTGTTTTTCCGTGAAGGGAGTGGGGGGCGCGTCGTGTTTGCCCGCCAGGCTCTCAGTAAGCGGCCGGCCTTCCATCGTTTTTGGGATGGGCTGGCCGAGCAGGGTGAGAATCGTGGGGGCGACATCCGCATTGCCGCTGGGCAGAGGATCGCGCCAGCCTTTTTTGAAATCCGGGCCGGCAGCCACCAGCGTATTGTGCATGTCGTAGCGGCTGAGTGAGGCATGGCTGCCCTTCGGGCCTTTCGTCGAGCCATCGCCGATGAACTCGCCGGCGAGACCAAATTCATTCACCGCATCCGTCCAGCGGTAGGAAACGACCAGATCTGGTGTGGCCTCGCGATCAAGCCGGATGGCCGAAAGCGGCATCGTGCCTTCCATCGCCTTGGGCGTGAAGATCGCACCGGTGAAATCGGCATGTTGCAGGTATTCCACCAGGCGGGCGATGGTCGCGGCATCGTGGTTGGCGACGTAGAGAAAGGAACTGCCGCCCTCGGCAATAGTCAGGATGTCTCCCGGCTGTGGAGTTGCCGGGAACTGCCGCATGGCGTGGAAGCCTGCTCCATTGAGCGAGCCTGCCAGGTCCAGGGGCTTGCTCACGCTGGAGAAGCCATGATCCGACACCACCATCACGTCGGTTTGGTCCAGGACGCCTTTGCGGGAAAGCGCGGTGAGCACGGCCGCCAGGTTGTCGTCGGAGTTCTTGAGCGCGGCGAGACCCTCTGGGGAACCGGGGCCGTAGCGGTGTTGTGTGGCATCGGGATCGCTCAGCCAGAGCAGTGAGTAAGCCGGGACGCCAGCGGCCCACAACACATCGGTGAGCGCCTGCCGGGTCCAGTCGTTTTGCGGGGAAGCCGGGATGGGGAACAGGGTGGTGAATGGCCCAATTTTTTCCGTAATGGAATTGAGCAGGGTGGTATCGGGACTCTTGCCCGCAAAAAGCACGGACGATTGTTGGGCGGCCTCGTTGGGCCGCTCCGCCGAGCGGTCCTGCCAGAGCGCTACGTCTTTGCCGCCAGTGATGGCGGTGCGCAGACCCGCCGCATGGAGGATTTCCGCCAGCGTCGGTTGTTGGACGATGTTTTTTCCACCCTTCGACGCATCGAGTTTTTCCACGCCCCAGGTGCCGCTGTAGTCGATGTTCAGTGGCTTTTGCGCATCGAGGGCGGGATAGTAGTCCACATTGCCCATCACCCCGTCGCGATGTGGGTAGCAGCCGGTGGCGAGAGCCACACAATTGACCGCGGTGGCGCTGAGATAAACTGGATGATGCTTTTCAAAGAATACCCCGCGCTGGCTCAGTGCCCAGAGGGTGGGGGTATTCTTTTCCGTCACGAGATCCGGGCGCAGTCCGTCGAAAACCAGGAGCACCACATGATCCGCCGCGCAGGCGGTGGAGTGAAGAACCGCCGCAGCGAGGAGAGTCCGGTAAAGATGGCGGATACGCATAGGCAATCTGTCTGTCACAAAATCCCGCGCGCGCAAATACCGTTTGCGCATCTTTTTGGAAGCGCGCTTACTTCGCTGTGGGGCTGGGGGCTGCAGAGGTATTGGCGGCGGATTTCACGAGGGAGAGAAAATCCGTCTCGCAACCGGTGATCACCGCTTTGGGGCCGGTCATTTTAATGAAGACCTTGCCTTGGGCGGTTTCGATGATGGCCCCGAGCAAGGCATAGTTGGCCTGCGGTGTGGTTGGACCGCCGGGCATGCCGCTATTGAAGGCGCCCTGGGCTTTTACAAGGGTCACTTTATTGGTCCCGAAGTCCTGCGTCGCCATCACCGATTTGTCCTCCTCGCCGGTGAACTGGCCCGCCCAGCGTTCGACATTCGACTTCACATCGCCGCCCTGATCGGTACCGAAGTAAAAAAACGCACAGTCGGCATCGCCACCGGGGCCATGCACAGTGAGCGTGGCCTTGCGCATGGCGGAGGGCGAGGAACCCCAGACCCAGCTCGCGGGGCGCGTGAAGGTCAACCCCGCGATGGTGAAGTTGGTAGGCGCGTCTCCAGCGTGCAACACGGAGAGAAGGCAGATGGTAATCAACAGCCGTCCCAAAAACCGAAAAAATTGCATTCCGGCTGGCCTAGTCCTTCGAGTTGAACTTCGAGTGACCGGCGCGCTTTTCCTGGTTGATCTCATCCATCAGCTTGCTGGCACCCGCGGTGTCTCCGCCGGAAATCGCGGTGGAAAGCTTGTCGAGCGTATCGGAAAGCCCTTCGAGTTGCTTTTTGAAGTCCGCCACATAGGAAGCCTTCTCCGCCGAGGGCACGTCCGAGGCGCTTTCGGGTTCGTAGGTTTCGCACTTCTTCACCGCGTCCTTCATCTTGGCGACGATCTTGAGTGAATCATCCTTCTTTGACGGATCGGTGATCTGCTTGTGCAGGGTGCGGAAGCCCATGGCGATGGTCTTCATGTTCTGGCCGAGTGGGCTGTGGCCTTCGGGCCCCCCCGGGCCGCCAGGGCCTCCCGGACCACCCCCATGCCAGTCGCCGCCGGGACCGGCAGGCGCGTCATCGGGTGGGGTGGACTGGGCAAAAGCCGAGGTGACGACCATTGAGAGCGCGAAGAACGTGATGAGCAGGAAATTTTTCGAGGTGGACATGTTTTTCAAAACCGTAGATGTGCTCAGACGTTGCAAAGATTTTCCTGTCACACAAGCGGGGAATGATTACGCAGAGGTAATTCTGGCTGGCCATTCTCTGTGCGCTGTATCTTTCCCCTGTAAATTTTTCCATCTCGTGACAATTTGGGAAACCATGTCAGCCGTTGGAATTGATCTCATCGAAGAAATCCTGGAACTCAAACGCGAAAAAAACGCCGTCATTCTGGCTCATAACTACCAGGTGAAGGAAATTCAGGAGGTGGCGGATTTTGTCGGCGACTCCCTCGGCCTGAGCTACAAGGCCCGCGATACGGATGCGGACGTGATCGCCTTTTGCGGCGTCCATTTCATGGCGGAGACGGCCAAGATTGTGAACCCGGGCAAGACGGTGATCCTGCCCGATCTGGACGCCGGCTGCTCGCTCAGCGAATCGTGCCCGGCGGACAAGTTGGAGGCTTATCTCAAGGAGCATGCGGACAAGAATTACTACGTCATCGCCTACATCAATTGCAGCGCGGGGGTGAAAGCACTCAGCGACGTCATTTGCACCAGTGGCAATGCGGTCAAAATCGTCAACGCCGCGCCGGAGGATCGCAATATCCTCTTCGTTCCCGACCAGAACCTGGGCTCGTGGGTAATGGAGCAGACCGGGCGCAAGATGGAGCTCTGGCGGGGCAGTTGTTACGTGCACGTCGAGTTCACCGCGAACGCGATCAACAAGATCAAGGCCGATTATCCCGATGCCAGGGTGGTTGCGCACCCGGAGTGCACCTATGCGGTGCGCATTCTGGCGGATGAGGTGTGCTCGACCGAGAAGATGATCGGTTACTGCCAGCAGAGCGAGGCCAGCTCCTTCATCATCGTCACCGAGAGTGGCATGCTGCATCGTCTGCGCCGCGAGGTGCCGGGCAAGACTTTCATCGCCGGGCCCACCGAGGCCTGTGCCTGTGCCGACTGCCGGTTCATGAAAATGAACACCCTGGAGAAGCTGCACAGCGCACTCGTGAATCTGGAGCCCCGGATCGAAATTCCCGAGCCAATTCGGGTTCGGGCGAAGAAGCCGATCGACCGGATGCTGGAACTCAGCAAGTAGGGCGGGGGAAGCCGGGCTTTTGTCTCTGCAAAAAATGAGGCTCCCGGACTGCCGGGAGCCTCTGCACTATGCCATACCCACCAATAAAGTATAACGTTGCTAAAACCACATCCGGTTGCGTAAAGAACCAATAACTTTCGCAACCGGCGGAATTAGTCTTAGCACTAGCCGTGCCACTGTCGCATTGATGGCTAATTTTTGCTCAAGCTCGGAGCAGATTCAGAGTAGGGGCCCGTTCCGGGCTCCAAGGGTTTTTCTCAAAACCGCTTTTTTCGAGGGCTTCCACTGTGCTCCGCGCCAGTTCACAAGCCACCGGGATATCCAAATGCCAATGGGGAGAGGCAAAAACTTCCAAATGCTCGATGGCACGTAAGAAAAGACGGGCTGCGGGTTTCAAGCGGCGGCCGTGGGTGGGGTGGGTCGGATGCTCATACTGCTTTTTCAGATGCACAAAGCCGCCCGCCAGTTGAATGAGCCCCTTGTAAAAGTCGCGGTCCGCATCCCGGTGCTCCAGCCACAGATGTTCCAGCACATCGTGCGCCTCGTAATACAGGCCCGAGTTAAAGCATTGGAAATAAGCGGAATAGCGCGGATCGAGCAGGGGATCGCTTTCGGGGGCGCTTTCCTGGATGAACTGGGCGATGCGCTGGTGCTTTTTCATGCCGTTGCCTAGTATCCCCTGTAATGGCAGGAGTTTCCAGCGCGAGGATCGCTTTTCCCGGCAAAAACCGGCGTTTTTCCCGCCACCATCCTTGCCCTCCTTTTTAGTACCCTCTAAGTTTTTCTGCGATTGCAAACCATGCCTGCGGAAAACCTGGCCATCTTTCTAGTCCTATTTGTTGTGCTCATTGCGGGCTCGGCGCTTTTCTCGGGTATGGAGACCGCCTTCTTTTCCTTGCAGGATTTCCAGATTCGCCGACTGCGGGAGCGGAATCTCCCGCTGGCCCAGGCGCTGGAAAAGCTGCGGGCCAATCCTCGTCGGCTGTTGAGCTCCATTCTGCTGGCGGATGCGCTGGTGAATATCCCGCTCATGCTGCTGGGCTTTTTTTTGCTTCGCGAGCTGGCACCCGCCATTCCATTTGCGCTCAAGGCCCTGGTCACCTTTACCGTGGTGGTGGGGCTTTGCGATCTGGGTCCCAAGATCATTGCCCTGCGCAGCCCCTACAGTATTGCGAAGATCGGGGTGCGCATCCTCCAGGTCGCGATGCCGTTGCTCGATCCCATCAGCCGCCGCCTGCAGAGTTTTTCCGACTGGGTGGCGAAGACGTTTACTCCGAAAAGCTTCCAGCCTGCGCCGGTGCTGGGTGATGACGAACTGGAAACGCTGGTGGAAATCAGCGCCGAGGAGGGGGCGCTCCAGCCGGCGGAGACGGAGATCATCCAGGAGATCATCAAGCTGGGCGACAAGTCCGTGCGCGATTGCATGACCCCGCGGGTGGATGTCTTCACGATTTCCGACAACCTCAGCAACGAAGAGGCTATCCGTCAGCTCAAGGCCAAGCGCTACCATCGCGTGCCCGTCTATGGCGACACGCCCGATGACATCCTCGGCGTGCTCGATGTGAAGGCGCTGCTGCTCAATCCCACGGTACCTTACCCCGAGCTGATGAGTCCGCCGTCGTTCATTCCCGAGACGATGAAAGCGCTCGACCTGCTGCGCAGCTTCCTCGCTCGACCGCAGGGGCTGGCCGTCATTCTCGATGAATACGGCGGCACCGAAGGCATCATCACCATGGCCGATCTGGTGGAAGAACTTATCAGCGACGCTGTTCCGCTGGGCGAGCATCAGCTCTACCTCGAAAACCTGGGCAACGGTCGCCTGCTCGCTAGCGGCGCCACGCGTCTCGACGATCTGGCCGAGCTGGGAATCGACCTCCAGGCCAATGGCATCGATACCATCAACGGCCTCATCTTTAATCATCTCGGCCACCTGCCCAAGCCGGGCTCCGAGCTGATCATCAACCGGGTGCGTCTCGTCATCCGCCGCACCTCGCGCAAGCGCATTCTCGAAGTACTCATCGAGCGTCCCGATTGCCCGAAGGAGGAAAAGGCGTCATGATGATGCTCATCACCATCGCGGCGAGTCTCTTTATCTCGTGCATGTTCTCGGGCATCGAGGCGGGGATTCTTTCCATCAACCGCATCCGCCTGCGCCATCGGGCGAAGACGGGCGAGCCGGCGGCGATCAAGCTTCGGCAATTGCTGGAAAATCCCGAGCATCTGCTCGTCACCGTGCTTTGCGTGACGAACTTCATGAACGTGGTGGCCTTCCTGCTCGGCACACAGGTGTTGCTGGTGCACTTCGGCAACATTGCGTGGGTGCTCAGTCCGCTGATTGCGTTGCCAGTGTATGTGCTGGGCGTGGAACTGCTGCCCAAGTCGTTCTTCCGCCGCTTTCCCTATCATTTGCTTACGCCTTTCGCCGAACTCCTGCGACTGGCGGACATCTGCCTCTCGCCGTTGATCGCGGTGGGGCGGGTGCTGGTGCGTCCGTTGCTGCCGCCACGCGAGAAGGGGCCGCGGAAGCTTTTCGTGGCACGGGAAGATTTCAAATACCTCACCATCGAGAGCGAGCGTCAGGGGGCCATCACCACCTTTGAGCGGCAGATGATCCATCAGGTGGTGGACTTCCGCGGGATCAAGGTTCGCGATGTTATGTTGCCCATTGAGCGTGCCATTTCCGTGCCGGTTGGTGCGAGCATTGAGGAGGTGCTGTTCCTCAGTCACAAACACGATATCGATCGTTTTCCCGTCGTCACCCGCAGCGGCGATCTCATTGGCCTCGTCAACGTGCTCGAACTCCTCCTTGATCGCACGGGAACCGGCAACATCAGCCAATACCAGCGCCGTCTTGTCGCGGTGTCTCCCTCCGAGCCCGCTTACAACGCCATCCGCAAGCTTCGCGCCGCCCGCACCAGCCTCGCCGCGGTCGTCGAAGAGGGGAAGCCCATCGGGATTGTGAGCAGCGAGGAACTTATCGCCCGATTGGTGAATACGGCGAAGCGGTAGCCATCAAAGGTGACGCGTGGAAAGGATTGACTCGATGGAAGCGATTTTTTAATCCCTTTCCCGAAGCTGCGAGACGGAGCTTCGGAAATGGCTGCAAAGTTAAAAGGATCAAAAAACGCAGGTAATTCAGACGGATAAGATGGAACTCTATATCTACAAAAACGATCAATCAACCGGCCCGTACACGTCGGATCAAATTCAGCAGTTGCTGGCGACGGGAGCTGTTTTGCCCGAAGATTTTGCCTGGCGCGAGGGGATGGACGAATGGTAGCCCCTTTCTCAACTTATTCCGGTGGAGCCTCCAGAGTCAGAGGTTCAAACGGAAGCCGTTTCCCCGGCTCTGGAGCCCACAGTGGAGGAAGTGCCGAAATCGACCCGCCTGCGAAGCGTCCTCGTGGCTGGGTTGGTGGTGCTGATTGGACTATACCTTGCTTCTCCTTATTACGCGCTCTGGCGCCTGCGGGCTGCCTTGGATTCCGGTGATCGAAGCAACCTGGAAGCCCGCATTGATTTTCCGTCGGTAAGAGAGTCCATGAAAAACCGGATGCAGGGGCAACTGGCGGAAAAGATGAAAGACGACAAAGATCTGCAGAACAACCCGTTTGCTGCGGTGGGGAACAGTTTTGGCGATACGATCATCAATACGGCGATTGATAACCTGATCACTCCTGGGGCGATTTCCTCCTTCATTGCGGATACGAAATCAGCCTTCCAAGGTTCAGATCAAAATGGGGGCGCGGGAAAGAAACTTATTGATTGGTCGAAGGTGCGTTTTGCTTTTTTTACCGGGCCAACGCGCTTCACAGTGAATATCAACGACGTGAAACTGCACCTTGGATTCAACGGCTTGGGCTGGAAGTTAAAGGATATCGAATTTGCTGAGGAATGACCGGGTAATTGAAGCGGGAAAGCATTAGGCGTGGCTTTCCCCTCAAAATTAACCACTCCATTATGATGAAATTCACTCGTATATTCGGATGCATCATCAGCTGTATCCTTTCCTTTTGTGGCCAGCCAGTTTCCGCCGCTTCGGCGGGAGACAAGTCGGATGGATCGATAACGACATCATGGATCGCCCGACCAACGGATAAATGGCCGCAGATTGTCTTAACCAACCTGGCGGAGTTTCACGATCACACCGCGTTAAATGGGGCAAGCTCGTTTCTGGTTCAACTAGCTGACGGACGGATTATCGCGGCGACGGCTCTGCATTTGCTCGGGACCGATGGTGGGGTTGAACCAACCGTTAAACCGGAGGAACTCGGAGAGGCATTATCCTTCTGGAAGATGTATCCACGAACCAGGCTCAAAACTTCGGTGATGATTTCTGGAATGGCCTGTCCGCTTCCTCTGGCGGAGAATTTGGACTGGCTGCTCTTAAAGCTGAAAGGCGAGGCCCCAAAATTGCCTTCTCTCCCCTTAAAGTTACGCTCTAATCCTATCTCGGAAGGGGAGGCGGTATTTCTGGTTGGAGTTCCCTATTCCGAGCCAGATCATGTGCAGAATGTCTATCGAGGACAGGTTACCGGCCGGGGGTATGGAGACCGTTTTCGATTTACTGTAGAGCCAGCCGTTGATCTTCGTGGTTTTAGTGGTGCACCTATTCTGGATTCCCAAGGGCTCGTTGCCGGAGTCTTCACCATTTGGTTCGATCCAAAAATGCAGGGAGATTTATATACCGAAGGTGGTGGCGAGGATGCCGCATCTGCGCTGCACCAACTAGAGTCCGCTCCAGTTCAATGAGAGAACAAGCTGCTCCGACGCTTCGGAGCAGCTCTGCATATTTGATAAGCAAACGGTTTAGTCGCCAAACGAAATCCCCACCGCGCGGCAGGTCTTGACCATCTCGCCATCGGCTTTGACCAGTCGCAGGCGGTGGACGGCTTCGCTGATCGGGACATCGCGCACCTGGTAATTCTGGTAGCTCACCATGTGGCCGAATTTGCCGTCGCGGATCAATTCCACGGCATGCACGCCGAAACGGGTGCCGAGAATGCGGTCGAGGGTGGTGGGATCGCCGCCGCGCTGGAGATGGCCGAGCACGCAGCAGCGGGTTTCCTTGCCAGTGCGGCCTGCAACTTCCGCGGCGACCTGTTCGCCAATGCCGCCCATGCGGTATTCGCCTTGTTCGACCCTGCGCATGACTTTCTGCCCATCTTTCGGCAGCGCGCCTTCGGCGACGACAATCATCGTGCTCAGGCAGCCCTCTTCCTCGCGAATGCGCACGGCCTGGGCGACCTTCTCGTAATCAAAGGGAATCTCGGGAATGAGAATGATATCCGCACCACCGGCGAGGCCGCCGTGCAAGGCGATCCATCCGGCATGGCGGCCCATTACCTCGATGACCATGCAGCGGCGATGGCTGCTGGCGGTGGTGTGCAGGCGGTCGAGCGCATCGGTCACACAGGCCACGGCGGAGTCGAAGCCGAAGGTCATGGCAGTGGCTTCAAGATCATTATCAATCGTCTTGGGGACGCCGATACAGGGGATGCCCGCCTCGCAAAGCTGGGCGGCGGTCGAAAGCGAGCCGTCGCCTCCGATGACGATGAGCCCATGGACGCGCAGGGAGGAGAGCACCTTCTTCGCATCCGCGATGATTTCCTCGGGGATCATCGCCTTGCGCCCCTCGGCGACCTTGGCGACGAAGTGTCCCTTGTTGGTGGTGCCGATGATGGTGCCACCCTGCTGCATGATGCCCGCGGTTTTGTTCCGGTCGAGCATAATGAAGCGGCCTGGTGGCAGGAGGCCCTCAAAGCCCTCCTTGAAACCGACGACTTCCCATTCAAGCGATTCCGCTGCGCGGACCACGCCACGCAACACGGCATTCAGCCCGGGGCAGTCGCCCCCGCTGGTGAGGACACCGATTCGTTTTTTTTCCATAAGCTAGAGACTCGCCCGAGTCATGGGACGGCCGCGGGCCGCCCATTCCTCGTATTCCTGCCACCCGCGGGTGACCAGGGCATTGGCGATCTCGAACCGTTGGGGGCAGTTCAAAACAACGACCAGCAGCCGGCGCGGCGTAACGACCACGCCATTGCCAGTGGCGGCGGGGCGTGATTCCGGCGAGAGGGCCGAGGAAACAATCACGCACTCGCCCGCGAGGCGGGTGGTGCCGGTCTTCACCCCATCGATGTCGTTCGTGCCCAGAAGCTGGTTGGTATTCTGGAGCATGTAATGGGCCTGCGTGGGACCGCGCAGGATGGTGATGACGCGCTGCTTTTGGGTAACGTAGAAACGGAAGGCGGAGTTTGCCATCGCATACTTCGAGAGGCGGCCCAGATCGTAGGCGGAGGAGTAGGGGCGCTTGTTTTCGATGGAGTCGATCCCGTGCGGGTTGAGGAAAAGGGTGTGTTTCATCCCGAGCTGGCGGCCGAGGGCGTTCATCTGGTTCACGAAACGGACTGCGGGCGCGGTGTCGCCGGGGAGTTGGCTGCCGATAAACTCGGCAATCGTCTGCGCCGCGATATTGTCCGACTGCATCATGGCCGCGTAAAGGAGGTCGCGGAGCGAGGCGGCATCGCCGAGCTGCCAGCCGATGGGATTCTCACTGGGCAGGGAAAGGCCATTGGGAGAGATGGGGACGACCCGGGCGAGATCGGTATTGGAGACCTTCGACCAGTCGAGCGCGACCATCGCAGTGGCGATCTTGGTCAGGCTGCCGACCTGCAGCTTGCGGTCCCCGGAGGCGGATTCCAGCACATGGCCGGTGGTGGCATCGAAAACGACATAGGCGGCCGGCTGCTGGGCGTGGGCGACCAGGCCGAAGCAGACGAGAAACAGAATCCAGCGAAGCGGGCTTAAAAATTTGTCCATGTAAGTATCCAAACGGGCTGCATTCTATTCACGCGCGCTCAAATGACAATCTGCAAAAAGTGAGGAGTTGAGCGATGAGAGTTGCGGCAAGGACCCAGAAGCGGGATGAAGCTGGCGAGCGCAGGTTATTGGGCCAGCCACGCCGCCACGGGGATGGCGAGGATCGAGGTGATGATCCCGGCGGAGGCCATGGCGAGGGCGGAGACGCCGCCTTGCAATTCGCTTTCCCGCACCAGCCGGGCGGTGCCGATGCCATGGGAGCAGGTCCCAATCGCCGCGCCGATGGCGAGATCATGCCGGATGCCCACGGCTCGTAATACGGTCGGACCCGCCATGCTGCCGAGCAGTCCGGCAAGCACGGTGAAGACGGCGGTCAATGGTGGCTCACCATGGATTTCGCTGGCGATCGCCATGGAGATGGGGGCGGTGACCGATTTTGGCAGCATGGAAAGGAGCACGGGATGCGAGCCATGCAGCCCGCGCACCAGCACCGCCGCACTGACCAGGCCGACCAGCGAACCAATCGCAATCGCCGTGAGTAAAACGGGCAGGTGCTCGCGAATCTCCCGGGCATGCTTGTAAAGCGGCACTGCGAGCGCCACCGTGGCCGGACCAAGCAGGAAGCTGATCCAGTCGCCGCCGATCTTGTAATCGGCGTACGGAAGCTGCAGGACTTGCAGCAGGGCAATCAGCATCACCGAGGTCGTGAGCAGGGGATGCAGCCAGCGAAACCGGCGATGCAGCGCTTGCGACAAGGTATAAGCGGCGACGGTGACCGTAACGCCGAAAAGGGGATCCGAAAGCAAGGAACTCATGGCGCAGCCGCCTTTCTCTTTTCACTCCGGCGCATGATGGCTTCCACGATCCATCCGGTAATGAGGAGAACCGCCAGCAGGCTCCCGACCAGCCCGCCCGAAATGGGCAGCCACTCATGGACGATGCGATCCTTGAACGCGATCACTCCGACGATCACCGGGGCAAAATAGAGCATCATATGCCGCAGCAGGAGATGAGCGGTTTTCTCCACCCATTCGAGGCGGATCAATCCGGTGAAAAGCCCGAGGGCAAGCAGGATGAGTCCCAACACGCCGCCGGGAAGCGGAAGGCCCAGCGCATGCAGCAGCATGCCAAGAAAATCGAGCGCGAGCAGAATGGCGAAGCCCGCCATGGCTCAGGCAAAAAGCTCCATGTCCCGCTGCGGAGGCGTGAGGCCGAACTTCCGGTAGGCAATCGGCATGGCGACGCGTCCCTGCTGGGTGCGTTTGAGATAGCCTTGCATGATGAGATAAGGCTCATGCACGTCTTCAATAGTCCCCGCATCCTCACCCACGGCGACGGCGAGCGAGTTCACGCCCACGGGGCCGCCGTTGAATTTATGAATCATCGCCTCGAGGATGCGCTTGTCCATTTCGTCGAAGCCATCGGGATCGATGTCCAGCATGCTGAGCGCCTGGTCGGCAATGTTGCGGGTGATCTTTCCATTGGCGCGCACCTGGGCGTAATCGCGGGCGCGGCGGAGCAGGTTGTTCGCAATCCGCGGTGTGCCCCGCGAGCGGGCGGCAATTTCAAGGGCCCCTGCGTCGTCGATCTCCTGCTGGATGAGCCCCGCGCTGCGCACCACGATTTTTTGCAAATCATCCGCCGCATAAAAATCGAGCCGGCTGTTGATGCCGAAGCGGGAGCGCAGCGGCGCGCTGATCATGCCCGCGCGCGTGGTGGCGCCGATGAGGGTAAACTTGGGCAGATTAAGCTGGATGCTCCGGGCGTTCGGCCCCTGGTCAATAATGATGTCCAGCTTGTAGTCCTCCATCGCCGGATAGAGATACTCCTCAATGGCCGGCTGCATGCGGTGGATTTCGTCGATGAACAAAACGTCGCCGCGTTCCAGGGTGGTAAGCAGGCCCGCGAGGTTGCCGGGCTTCTCAATCGTAGGGCCGCTGGTGCACTTGATCGCCGAGCCCATCGTCTGCGCGATGATGTGCGCCAGGGTGGTCTTGCCCAGCCCGGGTGGACCGCTCAAGAGCACGTGCTCCAGCACATCGCCGCGCTGGCGGGCGGCCTCGGCCGCGAGTTCGAGGCGTTCCCGCACCTTTTCCTGTCCGGCAAATTCGCTGAAGACGGGTGGACGCAGCGAGATGTCGAACGGCGTATCGGGAGCCTGGATGGTTTGATTGACGAAGTTGTCAGCCACAACTCAACGAATAGCCGGGCTTGGCCAAAAAGAAAACGGGAAACGCATTTTGAATTTTAACCGCGGCGGACTGAAAGAAATTTACCGCCAAGACGCCAAGTCGCCAGGGAGGAGAGAATTGGGTGGGAGCCAGCTGCCGGGTAAACGGAAGATGGCTTTCAGTTCGGCGTGCGCTTCATGAAGAAAACTTTTCTTCTCTTGGTGCCTTGGCGGTTACTCCATTAACGCTGAAGAAAGTTTCGACTACTCTTCCTCGTCGTCGTGGTGGTTGCGGCAGGCTTGCACCATCTGGTCGTGCGTGGCTTCGTCCATCCCCTCGGCGAAGAGCTCTTCCACCACTCGCTCGTCCTCGTCATCGCGAATTGGCTCGATGCGATGGCCGATGCTGCCCACCGCGGGATCGCCGAGGGACGAGCATTCCATCATGTCGTCATCGGTGCTGTTGCCATCGGCATGCCCGCCGTGGAGTTCACGTTTGGCCAGTCGCCAGTCCTCTTCGTTGTATTCGGGCCGGCCATTGATGATGGCGAGCTCTCTTGCACGCTGGCGAATCACCTCGGGAGTGGGAGTGCCCAAGCCCTCGCCGTGATTCACGATCTTCGCCAGAAGAGGACGAGTCGGTTTCATGGTTATCGTTACGCCCGTTTGCGCGATGAATCAAGGGGCCGGGAGCGTTTTAAGCGGCCTGGCGGGCGGATTGGCCCCGTTACGGCCCGAAGCGATGCAGGTAATACTGAATGGTCTTTTTTACGCGATCGGCGTGCGAATCGACGGAATCGCTGGAGTTGCTCGTCCGGTCGCTGGAGCTGGAGGAATTGTCCTCCGAGTTGTCGGAGTCGGCCTGGGAATCGTCCTGAATCACTCCGCCGCGTGCGCGGTAGTAGTTCTGTCCGTTTTGGTTGACGCTGCATCCTTTCAACACCACCCGCCCGCCGGCATTGGCGATCACGCCGGAACCGGAATTAGTTGTCACGCGGCTCTGGGAGAGGGTGATTGTGCCGCCATGGCCGGTTCCCTTCGGAAGCCCGGCCTGGACGCCGTATTGGTTGCTCTGGAAATCCGACGTGCTCGCAGTGACGGTTGCGCCGTCGTAGGACATCAGGCCAGCGGACTGGTTGGTGCTTGCCGAGCAGTTGGTGAGCGCTGCGCTCGAGCCCCGGCCGTAAACGACGATGCCGCTGGAGGAATTGCCGTCGCTCGCGCTGTCGCTCATTTCCAGCGTGCTGCCATAGCCCACCTCGATCCCATCCCCCGCACTGCTCTTAAAATGGCTGCGCGCGATCGTGGTATGACTGGCGGGAGCATTCTCGTTGCCGACGGCCAGCGCCAGCCCGAAGCAGTCGGTGACGTCCGTGTCTTCAATCGTCACCGAGGAGCCATCCACCACGTTGACGGCGTTTTGCACGGCCTTCGAGATCGTGGTTTTTTTGATCCTCGCCATGGAACCATTGCCGGAGACGGAAATGGTGTCGGTATAGAAAAGGAGGGACTGGTTGTCGGTATGAATACCGTTGCCGGTGAACTGGCAGTCGCTGACCTCAAGCTGCCCGCCGGCTTCCACCGCGATGCCTTCGCGATTAGTGCTGAAGGTGCTGCCGGTGATCGTAGCCTGGGCCTGATTTTTGACGCTGATCACGCCACTGCTCAGGTTCCCCAGCTCGCCCGTGACCCCGTTATCCTGAAACGTGCCGCCGGTGACGCTGATCCTGCCGCCCTCGGTAATGACCAGTCCCGCCGCGTTGCCCGTAAACTGGCTTTGCGAGACAGTGGTGGACGCTTTGGCCCCGGAAACGGTGATGGTGGAACCATCGCCTTTTGGCGTTCCGCAGCTGGTGAATTTGCAGCTGGTAAGCGTGCCGGTGGAGTTGCCATAGTTCGTGAAGCCCCACTCATCCTGTGAAAACTCGGAGTTGTTGACCGTGGCGGTCGCTTCATCCTCCGCCTGGAAGGCCGAGCCCTGGCCGCCAGTGGTAAAAACGCAGGAGTCCGCCGTGAGGCTGGCCTGGTCCACCACCACTGCGCCGAACTTGCTCTGCGTGTTGATGGTGCACTGCTTGAGCCTGGCGCTCCCGTTGCCGCTTACGCGGAATGTGCGCGAATCATCCGCCGTTGCCACCGAGAGAATAAGGTTTTCCAAAACCACATTCTGCCCGGTCACTTCAATGCAATCCTTTCCGCTGCTTTGGATGGTGGGTCCGGGCTGGCCGTCCGGCGTATCGCCGATCAGGTGCAGTGTCTTCGTAATCGTAAACCCACCGGTATAAGTTCCCGGCTTGAGATGGATGACATCTCCATCCGCCGCTTTGGCGAGCACGCCCGCCAGATCACCGCCGCTGCCGCTGTCCACCGTCCATTCGTGGCCATTTTGCACCGGCCCGGGTGTCTGATCTTTGTTCTCCGGTGGGCTGGGGGAGTCCCCTTTGCTGATCTGCTTTCCATTTCCGCCGTCGTCGTTGTGAATAGGGGCGGACTTGGGGTGATGGAAGGCAAAGACTGCGCCGACCAGGCATACGAGGCCGATGCCCGCATACAAAAGCACGTTCTTCGGCACGGGCAGTGGAGTGGGAAGAGGCGGTGGCACTGGCTCGGGAACAGGGACTGGCGCGGGCACTGGAGTTGGCACCGGGTCTGGCTCTGGAGCTGGCGGCACGGGGATTGGTGGCACCGGTGGTTCTTCTGGCTTGGTGAGCGCGGGTTCGGTGCCGCAATCCGGGCACACCGGATATTTGGTCGGGTCGTAAATTCTGCCGCAAATGCAGCGAATGCGTTTAAGAGCCATGCAGGTGGTGGTTTAAAATGGAAAGCGATGTTTGGGCGGTGCGCTCGCATGCGCCTTGGCGGAGCCGGTGGCTGCTGGGGTTGCGGTCGCGGACGGCGTCGCGGAGGCAGTCGCAGTTGGAGTAGGCGTCGCGGTCGGAGTGGTTTTGGGCGGTGGCGTTTCCTTCGGCAGTTTCTGCCACTCGGCATCGCGCTCGGCCTGCGTAGCCTCTTTATAGCTCAGCGCATTGTTCTTGCCCACCGTGAGCGTTCCAGCCAGTTCCCAGGGACGTTCCGGAGTCAGGTTCACGGTCGGCACGGCTACATCTGGTCCATCGCTCACGACGAGGGTGGAAACCGTGCAGGCTTGCCGCTGCCCGATGTCGTTGGTCAACCTTGCGTAGAGCTTGTAGTGCACGCCCTCCGGAGAATCGCGCACGATCCAGGTGGCAAAGGCCGCGCCGTAAATATGATGGTCCCCCGGCCAGAAGGTGGAGTTGTGGGCGTTGGTGGGATCGAAAGGCGGACAGGTCGTTTTCGACTGCACGTCATCCTGCAGGTAAAGGTCCACATTCTCTTCCAAGACGGAGCTGGAGACCGTAACCGTGAACGGCTGGCGGATCTTGAGGGTCTGGTTGTCCTTGTTCAGCTGGTCGTTCTGCTGCGTGAGCTGCTGGTTTTGCTGCATCGCATCGTTGAGCTGCCCCTCCATCTCCTGCACGCGCTGCTGGAGCTGGGCCATTGCCTGCTGCATCTGCTGCGCCGCCTGCGGGTCCGTGGCCTGGTTCTTCATCTGGTCGAGCTGCTTCATCAGGTCGTCCATCTCGCGCTGGCTCTGCTGCAGCTTCGCCATTTCTTGCGGTGGCTTGTAGTAGGGCAGCAGCGCGATCATCATGAAACAAAACGCCCCCAGCGCCCCGCACAGAATATCGAGCAGGGACATGTTGAAGATGTTGATCTCGCGGTTGCGGCGCGCCATGGCAGTAGGGAAGGGGACTCGCGCTTAGGAGCCCGTGTAGAGCCGGTTGATGAGGTTGCGCAGCGTGTAATCGCCCGAGCGGTTTACCGCCGATTCCTCCTTTTCCTGCACCAGATGGAGGATGAAAACCATCACCGCGCTTTCCACCAGTGCCACCATCGTGCAGTCAAAACCCACCCCCAGCGTCTTCGCCACCTCGTGCAGATCGAGCGCCTTGTTCGGATCGCCTGCCGCCGCCAGCGATGCCCCGAGCCCGTAAACCGTGCCGATAAAGCCCAGCGTCGGCACCACCCACGCGATGAACCGCACCAGCCCGTAGCGCATATCCACCCGGTTCGTCATCAGCTCCAGGTGCGTATTCATTACCCCGGAGGCCTGCTCCACCGAGTTGCTCGACTGAAATTGCAGGATCGCCATGTCGATCAGCGAAGGCAGAAACCCATGGTCGTGATCGAACTGTCCCGCCACCCGCCGCCGAATCGGCCCCAGATCGGGGGATTCCAGCACCGTGTGGTCATCCTCGGGCAGCAGCTTCTCGCGCAGGAAGTTTTCCTCGCGACACCCAATGCGCCACCGCACATAGAGCTCGCCGAGCCCCACGAAAAAGATCAGGTGCATGAAGTTCTGAATTGTGAAGGGGTAGATGAAATGCTTCGAAGGATGATCAAGGACGAGCTCCGCCGGTCGCCCGGAAAGCACCAGCGACAGCAGCGCAATAAATACGACGCTCGCTCCGAGGGCTACCGCCATCACCGCCGTGCGCCGCGGCATCTCCCACAATTCCTTCGGATTGAAGATCGCCTGGATCGAAACCGGCTTCGGACCTGGAACCGTTGATGATGTATTCATGGGTAATAAATCCAACGACGCACGAATCCCTTAAAATCCGCGTCACCTCCGATACTTAGAAACCCCGCCCCGCCTTTCCAGCAAAAAGTGAATGCCAGCCAACAAGGAGCAGGGAGAGGAGTTTCACTACGAAGCGCACGAAGATCACGAAGGAGAAGGGCTTTTTAGTCGGAGATCATGCGGATGAGCATGAATGAGAAAAGGAGCAAGCACGGGCATCGTATTACCCGCCAGGGCTGGTAACGGTGCGATCATCCTTTCTGCCAATCTGTGTTAATCTGCGAAATCTGTGGATAAATCCACCCCCTTCGCCTCCGTCTCCGCCGCATGCTCGCCAAAAAGCTGCCGGATTACCTCTTCCACCGGGATCTCCTGCACGTTGATATCCGTCACCTGATACCGCCCCAGCAACTGACGGCACACGTCGGTCACGTTTGCCCGCGGCACCTTCAGTTGCACCGTCTGCGCGTCCTGCTCCAGCACTTCGCCAAACTCCCGGAAATCCCGCGTCGCCGAATCGCCAAACCCCAGGCTCAGGATCTTGTGCGTCGCAAACCGGTCAATGATCGCCTCCAGCGGTCCGTCGAAGAAAATCTTTCCGTGGTCGATGATGATCACTCGCTGGCACAGTTCCTCGATGTCCTGCATGTAGTGGCTCGTGAGCATCGTCACGATGCGGTGGTCCTGGTTGTACTGCTGCAAAAATTCGCGGACCTTTTTCTGACTCACCACGTCCAGCCCGATCGTCGGCTCATCGAGAAAGAGCACCCGCGGCGTGTGCAACAGCGCGGCGATCAACTCCATTTTCATCCGCTCGCCGAGCGAGAGCTCGCGCACCATCACGTCCAGCTTGTGCGTCACATCCAGCAGCTCACACAGCCCGCCCACGATCTGTTTGAAAACTTTGCGATCAATCCCATAGATCGCCCGGTTCAACTCCAGCGACTCCCGCGCGGGCAAGTCCCACCACAGCGCATTCTTTTGTCCCATCAGCAGCGCGAATTGGCGCTTCATTTCATCCCGCCGCTCCCAGGGCGTAAAGCCCATCACTTTCGCCGAGCCGCTGCTTGGATTCAGCAGCCCTGAGAGCATTTTGAGCACCGTCGTCTTGCCCGCCCCATTCGGCCCCAGAAAGCCGACAAATTCGCCCTCCTCGATCGAAAACGTCACTCCATCCACCGCCCGCGTTTCTTCGTATTTACGCCGCCCCAGCCCCTTCACCGCGCCCAGCAGCCCGGGTTCCTTTTTGTAAGTGCGGTAAATCTTGGTCAGGCCATGCGCCTCAATCATACTCATGGGCCGGACTTTGGATGAAAGCCGCCGGAATGTCCATCGGACAGAAGAGTGCCAACGAATGGCAGTCGGTCAACAGCCAGGAGTCTTCGGAATCGGCAGGATGAAGTTCGCCATGCGGTCGCGCTCTATCCAACCCTGCTTGCGGTAGAACTCCCTTTCGTAGGAAGCTCCGTCTTTGCCATTCAGGAGTGAAAGTCGGGAGCAGCCGCGGCGCTTTGCTTCCGAAACCACATGTTCCAGCAAAGAGGAGCCCAGCCGTTGCCCCGTATCGGTCGGGCGGATGAACAGTTCGGTCACATACGCTTCGCCGCCGGGCAGAAAGAGGAACGGCACCCAGTGAACCGCGCAATATCCCGCGATTTCCCCGGCCTCGTTTTCCGCCACATACGCGGTCGATCCGGCGTGGAGGTCGATGCGAGTGAGATTCGCCGCCACAATCGCCGTCGTTACCTCCAACCCCTGGGTGGCGACCGCCCGAATCTCCTGCACGGTATGAATCACTCCGGCAATGGCCGAGGCGTCCTGTGAATGGGCGATCCGAATGGGCATGAAATGCTGCTTCTTGTTGCTGAATGATTAATTTACTGCGGTCGAAAATCCACGCATTTCCACACCGCTTCAACAACGAAGCCTCAGTCGTCTTACAACAGCAACTGCTCCAGCTTCTGCTGCTCGGCCTTGGTCGCCAGCATGTAGGTCTTTCCATCCGCCGTCCAGGTCGCGGTGTGCCAGCCGTTGTGCTCCATGAAGCGGGGTTTCGTCATCGACGGGGTCGGAGTGTCGTAGGTGACCAGATGCACCAGTTCCGTCGGCGTGAGGTGGAAGCAGACGATGGTGATGCAGTGGCCATCCTCGTTGAGCACCTTGCAGCCGAGGGAGCGCAACTCGTTGAGTTGCGGCGGCATCTTTGGTGCGGCGGTGGAGTCGGTGGCGCGCAGCCATTGGGAGATGTCCTTCGGCTTGGCGGCGGCGAAGTTAAAGCGGTCCTTGCTCTCCACCAGATCGTTGATGGTGTTGAGCGAGACGGCCTGCCAGCTCGTCAGGGTCTTGTTACGATGCGGATGCACGTAAAAGCTGAGCACATAGACCATCGTTACGAGGGCTGCGGCAATGGCGGTGAGCGGGCGGAGCACCTGCCAGCGCTGGCGCTGCTGCGAGAGCTTCGCACCCATCAGGATATTCGCCTTCAAGTCGGCCGGCGGGGTGATCTTTTCCAGCGCCTGGACCATTTGGGCGTCTGTTGCTGCCTGCTGTTCCAGCCAGCGCTTGAGCGTGGGGTCCTGCTGCGCCTGCTCCAGCGCTTCGTGGAATTGCGGGTCGTTCGCATCCTGCCCGCCTGGCCGGTAGGCCCCTAAAATGAATCGGGCTTCCTGGTTATTCATGAGCTTGGCGGGGTTGGGGTTCGATGAAAGGGGTGATCTTCCGCTGGGCCGTGTCCACGGCATCCAGCAGCAGCCGGCGCAGCTCTGCCTTGCCTCGCGAGAGGCGCGACATCACGGTTCCCAGCGGGATGGAGAGCACATCGGCAATCTCCCGGTAGGAAAAATCCTGCAAATAAAACAGGGTGAGGGGAGCCCGGTAGGCTTCCTCGATTTTTTGCAACGCCTCGCGGGCCACCGCCGCATCAATCTCCACCGCGCCGGTTTCGGCGGTCTCGGGCAGTTCCGCCGTAACCTCGTCCAGCTCCACATGGGGGAAGCGCGCCTCGTGCCGCTTGGTGCCCAGGTGCTCACGATACAGCGTGGTGAAGAGCCACGACTTCACTTTCGAGCGATCGCGGAGTTGATGTCCCTTGGCCGCCCAGAGGTAAAACGTCTGTTGCGTGAGGTCCGCGGCGGTCGCTTCGCTGCGCGCCAGGCTCAGCGCAAAGCGATAGAGCGCCGCGTAATGCGTATCCACGATCTGTTCAAATTCGGTCATGCAGCGGCGTTGGAAGTCGTCGGGTGTTTGCGGGCGAGCCAGCGGCCGATCAAGGCGTCCAGCGACAGCTTGCCCGGTCCGAATACAAACACCACCGCCACCGCAAAGAGAAACAAAAATTCGTCCGCGGTCACGAATTTGTCGGGATTGCTGAAGATCCCCTTTACCAGATCGAGGTCTGCGGTCAGATAGGCCACGATCAGCGTTCCCGCGAGCGGGATCGTAATCACGCGCGAGGCGAGCCCAAGCAGCAGGCACAGCCCCCCGATGGATTCCACGCAGCCGACGAAGATTGCCTGCTGGTGCGGAAAGGGAATGTGCAGGCTTTCGAAAAAGCCGGTCACGCGATCCAGGTTCTCCAACTTGCCCTTGCCGGTTTGAAAAAATTGCCAGCCCCAGTAAAGCCGGATCAGGAGCAGCAGCGGGGATTGCAGCGCATTCGCGCCGGTGATGAGAAGCGAATACGCCTTTCGGATGAGTTCGATCATTGTTTATCGTTGGTTGGTACAGAATCATGGTGGACGAACCACCCGAGGGCGGCCCAGTTTTCAAACCACGCGCGGATTTGCGAGGCCCAGTCGGCCTCCTCCTGCGTGGAGCTTAGGATGGCCTGTTCGCAAGCGCTTTCCAGCGTTGCGCCGTCCCGGAGCGCACCCAGCAGGGTGCAGGCTTCGGGTTCCAGGCGTTTATAGTAAAGATCGAGTTCGTGCCGGTGCACGGCTACGTAAATGGGCTCCCGCTTCGGCATCCGCATGGCGCGGGTGGTTTCGTGTGCGGCATGATCGCCGCCGATCGCGTTGCTGGCGTCGCCCCGCAGCGTGCGTTCCTTCAGGGCCAGCACCATCTGGTCCACCGGATACTCCAGCGCCAGCAGCGTGAGGTGCGGTTGCAGGGCCAGCCGCAGGTCCGCGGGATTTTGCCCGAGAAAATCGTCGCCGGTAAAAGGCTTCAGCGCCGCGCTGTCGAAGGCTACGACCTGCGCCCACTCAAAGGCCACCATGTCGCGGGCCAGTTCCTCGCGGGGTGCCACCCAGCGGGGCTCGTCGCGAATAAACTGGGGCAGGCGCGAGCCCAGGTTGCGCAGGGTAAAGGATTCCGAGGGATATTTGGCGAGATACGCTTTGCAGAGCCGGTGAAATTTCTTCCCGCCCAGCACTGCCCGCAGCCCGGGGAAATCATCGTAGAGGCAGTCCAGCAGCCGGAACCAGTATTGCCGGTTGTAAATCTCCAGCCGCTCAAAGGCGCTCAGCCGGTCGTTCGGCGTGATGATGGCCTCCGCGGTCTTTGCATTCGCCCGCTGCATGCCGTCGCTTTCCGTGAGCGGTCGGAACAGCGCCCCGGCCATCGCGCGTTGCAGGTCCGCGAGATCCGCGACCGATTCAATTCTGGAGGGCGGCGGATTCATGGGAAAGTTTGGCGTCGAGATATTTCGTGGATTTCAGCGCCTCGGCATGCACCTCGTCGAAGCTCGGGATGCGGTCGTCCCATTCCAGCAGCGTAGCCGTGTGCCCGCAGCGCTGGATGGCGCGTTCGTAAAGCTTCCACACCGGGTCGAGCACCGGATGATCGTGCGTATCGAGGATGAACCGCTCGAACTTGGAATGCCCGGCGATATGGATTTGCCCCACCCGCTGGTGTGGGATCGCCTCAAGGTAGGTGAGGGGATCGAAATTGTGATTCTGCGACGAGACGTAAATATTGTTCACATCGAGCAGGATTCCGCAGTCGGCCCGCTCGACGACTTCGTTGAGAAATTCCCACTCGGTCATCTCCGAGACGTGATACTCGGCATAGCTGCTCACGTTCTCCACGCAGATCGGCACCTCCAGGTAATCCCGGGCGGCGCGAATCTTCTCCGCCGTATGCTTTGCGCTGGCAAACGTGTAAGGCATGGGGAGCAAATCGTGGGTGAAACGTCCATCCACGCTGCCCCAGCACAGGTGATCGCTCAGCCACGGCGTGTTGGTGCGCTTCACCAGCGCCTTCAGCCGCCGCATGTGCTCGCGGTCGAGCTTGTCCGCCGAGCCGAAATACATCGCGACCCCATGCTGCACCACCCGGTATTGCTCCAGGATGCGATCCAGCACCTCCAGCGGACGTCCCCCATCCACCATGAAGTTCTCCGAGATGATCTCGAACCAGTCCACCGTCGGCTTCTGCTCCAGGATATGCCGGTAATGTGGCACCCGCAGCCCGAGGCCGACGCCATACTGGGTGTGGTTGTTGTAGGGATTGGCGGACATTTTAAATTTAAGCTTTAGGAAGTAACATTTAGCAGTTTTTAAAGATGGCCTGCGGCAGCGGTGGATGCTGCCGCCGCAGGCCCGATCAAAATGCTAAATGATCCCTGTTAAATGGAAGGCTTACTTGCTGGCGCAGCCGCCCTTGCCTTTGCAGGTGTTTTTGCCTTTGCAGCCGTTGTCGCCGGTCTTGCAGCCACCCTGGCCCTTGCAGGTGTTCTGGCCCTTGCAGTCGTGCGTGCCCTTGTCCATCACCTTCAGGTTCACCCCGGCGCTCACCGTGGTTTTGCCCGTCGTGGTGTTGGGGGTTTGGACGGCATAGGCTCCAGTGCAAAGACCTGCGAGAGCGGCACCGGCGATCAGTGTTTTCATGGATGTGTTCATATAGTTTCCTTTTTTCTTTGGTTTGTTATGTGGTTTCTGCGAAGCGATCTGGAAAGCAGGGATGCGGGCGGCTGAACCAGCGGGGATCAGCAGTGGGGCCATTGGTTGGATTTCCTTTGAGCGTTCCATTAACCTTCCGGGCTTGGGTTTGCCTGCCATGCATCTTGTTTCATCGTGGCTTCGAAAGTGGGAGTGAAACCTCCGGCTTTTATTCCGCGTTTATTCCAAAAAGTTGCGAAAATCGAAAAAGTCGGGATATTACCCCCTCTCTTTTTGAACTTCCCTATTTATATAGAGAAGGAGCCGCCTGGCGGGGAGCAAAATCGCCCGATCAATTGCTCCCGGTGAAAGATTGGAGTGAAAAGTTGGAAAATTCCCACTTTCCCTTTGACACCTGCCAATCATGCTCCTACATTCCCGACTCTTTTCGACAGATTTTATGAGCACATTTTCAGCAAAAGCGAACGAAGTGGACCGCAAGTGGTGGATTATTGACGCCAAGGATCAAGTTCTTGGTCGTGTGGCCGTGAAGGCTGCCAATCTCCTCCGCGGCAAGGAAAAAGCCATCTTCACCTCTCACGTGGACACCGGCGACTTCGTCGTCGTCATCAATGCTGACAAGGTGCGCGTGACCGGCAAGAAGGACATCCAGAAGACCTACATGAGCTTTTCCGGCTTCGTCGGTGGTCACAAGTCCGAGACCTTCAAGGCCCGCAAGGCCCGTCACCCCGAGCTCCTCGTCGAGCGCGCCGTTCGTGGCATGATCCCGCACAACCGCCTTGGTCGTGCCATCTATACCAAGCTCAAAGTGTATGCCGGTGACAACCACCCGCATGCTGCGCAGAAGCCCGAAGCCGCCGAGGTCAAGTAAGTCGTTTCCGAACTCATTACTCTTTAAAATCATGTCACAGGAATATATCGCCACTGGACGCCGTAAAACTGCCGTCGCCCGCATCCGGATGACCGCTGGCAGCGGCAAGATCGAAATCAACGGCCGCACCTTCGAGGAATACTTCCCGACCCCTTCTTTGCAGAACACCGTTTTGAAGCCGCTCGAAATCGCCCAGAGCACCACGACCTATGACGTGCGCGTCAACGCCGAAGGCGGTGGCCCGACGGGCCAGGCTGACGCCGTTCGCCTCGCAATCTCCCGCGCCCTCCTGCTCGTGGACGCCAACCTCCGCACCCCGCTCAAGGTCGAAGGTCTGCTCACCCGCGACCCGCGCATGAAGGAACGCAAGAAGCCCGGTCGCCCCGGCGCCCGCAAGCGCTTCCAGTTCTCCAAGCGCTAGTCGCTGCGGCAACCCGATTGCCACTTTTTCCAAAACAGCCGGAGCGGAAACGCTCCGGCTGTTTTTTTTGTTCTCTGGTGGACTACCGCTTTTGTCACTGCTTTCTTCCCGGCGAGACAAGTCTCGCCCCCAGCGCCGCAGGCCCACGATTGCAGGACGGTGGTCTCTCGCCTTCATTCCAAAACCGCTCCCCAAATCTCAGTCCCAGGTGAAGCACTCCGCTGAAAAAAGGGGGTAGTTCCATTCAGCTCTGACTCTTGACCTTTACAAAGGGCGGCATCCTGGCAGGACCAGTTGGCAAATTTCAGGAATCAATTTGCCTGGAGGATCAAGCGGTGATTTCGCGCAGGTAGAGATCCGTCGGTTCAGCGCCAGGGCCGGGGCTGGCGAACCCGAGGGCGAATACATCCTGGGAATTGTTCGCGCCGGGTGTGAGCTTTAGGGTATGGCCAGCGATCTTTGCGGCGATGATCTGCTCTGCTTCAATGCCAAAGGCATCTCCGCTGGCCGGCGATCCCAGCGCCTGGCCTTTGATGATGAGGCTGGCGATGGTGGAAAAACGGTCGGCCACATCGCGTGGCACCACCGCCTTGGCGTCATCGGAGGTGCCAAAGAGATCGTCGGCTCCCGCAGTGGCCCCGACGATAATGTTGCTCGCCTGAAAATCGCCTCCGATCACGATCTTGCCAATCGCGGCGTCGGCGTTTACAGCGACGCCGCTGGAGTATCCACCCATGATGTTCAGGCTGGAGACACCTTTGCTGATGTTGATACTCCCAATGGCCACGTCGAGCCCAGTGCTGGGAGCGATCAGCGAACCGGCCCCGCTGATGGTGGCAGCGCCGGACGGTCCGCCACCTGTCACCTGGCCTTTGATCGCGACGGCCCCTAGTTTTCCCGCAGCGGAAATCGCGGCACTACCCACGAGGTCGTGGGCAATGGTGACCGTCGTGAGGTCGTCACCAGAGAGAATGGCACCTCCACCGAGGCCAGAGTTGTCGATCAACGAGCCTCCGACGGAGACACTGCCGATTGATCCCGTGCTTGAGATCACGCCGGAGCCATCCGCCACGGCGAGCAGGTCGCCTCCCACCGTGATCTTGGCTGCGGTGGAAACGTCGAGCCGACCGGAGTTTACGGTGGACGAACCCAGGAGCGAACCGCCGATCTTCACCGTGCCGGTCTTGCCCAGCATCAGTTCGGCTCCCGAAACATTGCCCTTTACGAGGAGGGTCCCGATATCCTGAATATCGCTGACGAGACTGCCGCCGGAGGCCTGGGTGAGCAGCCCGAATTGGCCGAAACTATTGACGGAAAGCGTGCCCACGCCCGGAAGTGTAGGATCGCCGTCCCCTGCGTTGATGCGTCCCAGATCCCCAGGCAAGGTCACGGAGGCAAGATCGTTACCCGTGGCGTCGATGGCCCCGATGTTCACGCGCCCGTCGCCGCCCAGCGCGGTCGGCTTGGCCGTGAAGGTGATTTTCGCGTTGGCGAATTGAGCGTCGGTCAGATCGAGCGCTTGCAATTGCAACCCGGTCGGCACCCCGGAGCCGAGCGTGCCGAAGGTGAAATCCCCGGCGCTAAATTGACCTTTGGTGGTGTGGACCGTGACCAGATCGCCGTCCACATCGAGCCAGGTCGCGCTTTGCCCGCCGGCTAGAATAGTCACTCCGGTGCTTTGCGCCACGGCGGTCACAGTCACATCATTGCCGTCGCCGCCGTGGTAGGAGATGCTGAAGAGTCCGTTGTTGGTGGCAAAGACCGCTCCCTCGGCCAGCCCGTTGAAAGTTCCGGACACCGCGACGGCGCTGTTGTTCGTAATGAGGGTGACGGTGGTGCCGATCGCGACGGGCGTGGCGACGGAAAGACTGAGGGTGCCGCCCACAGAGACTGCGCCAGCGACGGTGAGCCGGCCTCCGATCCCGGTTTCGAAAAGAGAGCCGGCTCCGAGACTGATTCCTGCGGTGGAAGTGAAACTCCCATTCGCACCGAGATTGATCGACCCATGGGGCAGCGAAGTGATCTGGCCTACCACATCCGTATTGCCGCCACTGATATCCAGCAGGCCGTCCGAGAGCACCGTGATGGAAGCGGTATCCGGCACCACGCTGCTCTGCTTGAAGCGGAGCACTGCGGTCCCCGGCGCGCCAAGGCCATCCCCCACAAAAATCACATTCGAAGTGGAATGCGTGCTGAACCCGGCACTGAGCGAGAGAACCCCGTTATCGATCACGGTGTTGCCGGTATAGGTGTTGTCGCCGGGGTTGTTGTTCAGTTGCAACTCTCCCGCGCCTTTCTTGATGAGGCCACTTGTGCCGCCAATCGCGGCGTTAATCAGCAGATCGGGCCCCCCGGAGCCTTTCTGCACCGTTATATTCCCCGTGCCCAGTGAAAGATTGCCCGAGATGGTCGCCGCACTGGCCCCGGTGCCGTGCACGATGAGCGAGAGGTCTCCGGATAGGGCGAGCTGGCCGGCCTCGGTGGTCACGCTGGCACCAAAAGAAGTTCCGCTTTCGAGGGTGAGCGATCCGATGGCTTCCGTGTTGCCATTCAGATCGAGAACGCCATCGCTCAACACGGTGACGAGTGACGAATCTCCGATCTCGCCCGACCGCAGCAATTTCACCGTCGCGCCGCCAGCGGCACCCGTATCGGAGCCAATGGTTAGATTTCCCTGCACGGCGTCGTTCGAGCCCAGGGAATTCAGGGCAAGCGTGCCGGCTGCGACCGTAATATTGCCCGTCGGCCCCGAGCTCCCCAGCATGAGGGTCCCGGCGCCCGCCTTGGTATATCCTGCCGAGCCACCAATCGTCGCCGTGATCGATAAATCATTGCCCGTCGCGCCATCGGCGACCGTAATCGTCGGGCTGTTGCTGCCGAAATTAAGCGCACCCGCAATGGTGGCCCCGACTGCACCGGTGCCAGAAAGGTTGACCGTGATATTGCCGCCCACCGTAAGCGTGCCCAGCCCGCCGACTCCGGAAGTCGTCACGGTTGCTCCGGCGGAGGTTCCGATCGTAAGGCTGAGCGAATGGATCGTATCGCTGGCCGGTTGCCCTGACGTCCCGTCCAGAATGAACTGCCCATCAATGTTAACCGCGACGTCCTGTGTGTCGAGGATCTGGTTGCTCGAGAGCTCCCGCACGATTGCCGTGTTCGCGCTGCCATTTCCATCGCCGATCGTCACCCCCCCGCCGAGCGCGGCCACCCCGGTTTTGGCCAGTTCCACGGTTCCTTCGGCCACGGAGAGCGAGCCGGTAAATGTATTGGCACCCGTTCCGGAAAAAGTGAGCGTTCCCGCGGCGGATCCCGGGCGCAGATTCATCCCCGTCGTTCCACTGATCGCGTCATCAAAAGTCAACTTGCCGGCGGCGACAATGGTGAAGACGGGAGCTCCACTCAGGTTCACCGGCAACGTGTTGGCGATCGTATTGTTGCCTGCATCGCTGAGGAGATTGTTGGTCAGAAATGCGCCCGAAATGCCCAGCGTCACCCCGGAGCCGTTAATCGTATTGCCCCCGGCCGTGAAGTGAAGCTCATCAAGGACGAGCCCCGCAATATTGTCCGTGGAGCTGATGTTGCCGTTGAATTGGACAATCGTCCCGCCGCTTTCGCCAGAGGTAGGCACGCCTCCGTTCCAGTTGGAGGCAACACTCCAAAGTCCTCCACTCGTCGCTCCGATCCAGATGTGGGTGGCGAGGACGATTCTCGATTCGAGGGGCTCCAGCGAGGAGCCTCTTTTGAAACTGCGGGGAGTTTTCATAATGGCAGTGAGCAAGCTTCTTGATAAAGCGGCCACGCAGAGACCCAGTAACGGCCGTCGAAGAAACCTTTTCCGTTGTGCATATTCAGTTCTGCAGAGTGCGGTGACCTGGCGACCCTATGCTGAGCCACCGCACGAAGAACTACAAGCGCGAAAATGGACTGGGCTTTCTCCCGGCTACCGTCTGGTTGAAATATTCTAATGCCCCAAGGCGTTGATCACCAGATCCAGGAGGACCTGGATTGAATTGACATTCAGCGGAGCCAGGGGAGAGAGGATGCGAGGTGGTGCCATTCGGGGCAGTTCTAATTATCGGAACTCCTGCCCTGCTGACCGACCTCATTGGCGGTCGATAGCTGGCACCGCCCCTTTCGGATGTTCCTTGCTCTGCCACCCTTCCGATCTGAGAAGACAGCATATTTGTTTCCGGTTGGTTGTATGGTGGAAGTGGACGGAGTGCCTCGATTGTGTTCAACTTCCGCAGTCCTCTTATTCCGTTGCCTGTTCATGAAAGCCGTATTTCAAACCTGCCTGCTGCTTCTCACTGTCGTTCTCACTGCGACGGCTGATGACGATCTTATTTCCATGGCAGGGGCCAGTTCCGCCAGTCCGCCCTTGCAGGATGCCGCCGATATTTTGAAAAAAGAAAAGGGACTGGAGATTCAAATCTCCACCGGCAGTGGGAGCGATGGTGCCATCGACGGGTTGGGGCAGGGGCAGATCGATGTGGGCCTGTATGCGGGAGAGCTCCTGGGCAGTGTCAAGGCCAGGTATCCCCAAGTGATTTTTACGCCGTCTTTCATCGGGCGCCAGGTGGTGGTTTTTGCGGTGTCCGGCGATGTCTGGGATGCCGGGGTCCACAGCCTCAGTGCCGGGCAAATCCGCAAGATTTACCAAAAGCGGATCACCAACTGGAAAGATCTCGGCGGCCCCGATCGCGAAATCTCCTTTTTTGACTGGGATACCGGCGATGGCCTGTGGGAAATGACTATGAACTGGGTCTATGGCGATTGCCGGCGTGCTCCCTCCACGAGATTCCCCATCCTCAAGACGCCGGCTGAAACCTTGAAGGCACTCAACAGCACGCCGGGAGCCATGGTGATGTTGCCGGCCAATCTGGCTGGAGCTCCCAAGGATCATTTTCTGGCGCTGGCTGATGAGGATGGAAACGTCACTCCTCCATCGGTGGAAGCCATCGCGCAGGATAAATATCCAATCAACCGTCCCATCCTTCTCGTGACCAATAATCGCGCGACGCTTGATGCGCGCACGCTGGTCGAGTTCATGCGCAGCCCGCGCGGTCAGGATTTGGTCCGCAAATACGGTTTCTACGCTGCGGACGACCTCAAGGCGGCAAAAGACCCTCATCTCAGCGACCAATAATGACACCAATTCCGGTCGAGTTCGCCGTTCGTAAACGCTACACCATCGGTGCCGGCCGCCTGGAAGAAGGGCTCACCCGTCCTGTCGAGTATGACCCGCAACTCCTGCAGGCACTGCCAGCGGAGGTGGTGGCGCTGGACTATGGATGCGGCGATCCCAGCCAGTATTTACAGGCAGGTGAGACCGTGCTCGACCTCGGCTGTGGGGGCGGAAAGCAGTGCTTCCTGGCCGCCCAAATCGTGGGGTCGTCGGGGAAGGTCGTCGGCATCGACATGACCGGGGAGATGATCTCCCGGGCCCGCCAGTCGGCGCCGGTGGTGGCGGATCGTCTTGGCTATGCCAACGTGGAATTTCGCAAAGGCCGCATGCAGGATCTCGCGCTCGACCTGGAGGCGCTCGATGCCGAGTTGCTCGCCCATCCCATTTCCAGCACCGATGCTTTTCTGGCCGCGGAGTCCCTGGCGGCCAGCCTGCGGGTGAAGCGCCTGCTGGTCGCCAGCGATTCCATCGACGCCGTCATTTCCAACTGTGCGTTGAATCTGGTGGAGCCTCTTTCCAAGCGCACGGCCTTTCATGAGATGTTCCGCGTCCTGAAAAAAGGCGGGCGCGCCATCATCTCGGATCTGGTGAGCGATGAGGAAATTCCCGCCGAAATGCAGGAGGACCCCGAACTGTGGAGCGGCTGCGTCTCCGGGGCCATGACGGAATGGGGCTTTTTGGAGGCCTTCGCGGAAGCCGGTTTTTACGGCATCCGCATTCTGCACCGGGAGGAACAGCCCTGGCGGATCGTGCAGGGAATCGAATTTCGTGCACTTACGATTGAAGCCTTCAAGGGCAAGCAAGGCCCCTGTTATGAGCGCAACCAAGCCGTCATTTACCGGGGCCCGTTCAAGGAAGTGCTCGATGACGACGGCCACCGGATGTAGCGCGGGCGTCGCTACGCCGTCTGCGACAAAACCTACCAGCTTTATCAAAAGTCGCCCTACCGGGATTGCTTCGAGTTCATCGATCCGGTGGTGGATATCCTCTTGGAGGAAGCGAGGCCCTTCGATTGCACTCACACCGCAGGGCGGGACCCGCGTGAGACGAAGGGGATGAAAGTTGAAAAATCCTCGGGGGAGGTTCCTGGCTCTCCCGCCCATAGTTCCGGTTGCGAAGGAGGAACTTGTTGCTAGGGCGTATTCCCGAATTTCCGATGCCCTTTCGGGACTGGCTTGGAGAGATAATATAGAGCAAACGGTGATTAGGCAGGGGCTCTGCGAAGGGGATTTCCGGGGGAGTAAAAAATCCACGGAAAATCAAAAGCAACCGTTGACAACCCACTGCTCGCTGGTAAGGTTTCGGCTCTTTTCGACCTGAAACTCGAAGCCCAAGATTTTATATGAAACGCACTTACCAAGCTTCCAAACGCACCCGCAAGCGCCAGTTCGGCTTCCGCGCCCGTATGGCCACCAAGAACGGCCGCGCCATTCTCGCCCGCCGTCGTCAGCGCGGTCGCAAGCGCCTGCTGCCGAAGGGCGTTGAAGTTCATTACGCCCGCCACACTGCCGCTTAATTGCGTGCGGCTTGCCCGGCTCTCTTATTCAGCCCGGTCAGCCGTATCGCGGTGCAGGTCCCATGCGCTTCCCAAAGGCGGCCCGGCTCAGCACCGCATCGGAGTTTGGCGCCGCCCGCACCTCCGGCCAGACCCAGCACGGCACGTTTATGCTCATAAACGTGCTGCGGGGAACCGGAGAGGGCCGGCCACGGATCGGGATTATCACCTCCCGCAGGGTGGGGGGAGCGGTGGACCGAAATCAAGTCCGCCGCCGGATTCGGGAAATTTTTCGCAAGCATTGTGCACGGTTGCAGCCGGATTGCTGGCTGGTGGTGGTGGCCAGATACAAGGCGGCCCACGCGGAATTCTCCGCCTTGGAAAGCGAATGGTTGAGGCTCACTGCGCGAGCGTCTATCCTGCGTGAACCATGCTGATCCGGCTTTTCATTCGCGGCTACCAGATTTTTCTCTCGCCCGTGCTTTCTTTCATCGCCGGGCCAGGGGCAGGCTGCCGCTACGAGCCCACCTGCTCCCACTATTTTTTGCAGGCCGTCGAAAAACACGGGAGCTGGCGCGGGAGCTGGCTGGGGGTTCGACGCCTTTGCCGCTGCCATCCCTGGGGTGGTGCGGGGGTTGACCCCGTGCCCGAGCCGGATAAGAATCCTCGCCCACCGTTGAGAATCGTACCTTCGGGATTGAAATCGTAAGCGTTTTCCTTTCGACTCACCGGCCTGCCATCCGACGAACCGATCGCCCAGTAATTTTTACGCACTCATTTTCAGCACCAATCTTCCATGGATAAAAAAGGAATTATTTTCACCGCCATTGCCGTCATCGTCCTCGTCTGGTCGATGTATCACGACCAGCAGGTGTACAACAAACAACTGGCCGATCGTCGCGCCTACGAGCTGGCCCATCCCTCGCCGACTCCCGGCGCTTCGCCGGTAGCCCAGGCCACCTCCACTCCCGCTGTCGCCGCACCCGCTGCCACGCAGGCGACACCGGAGAAATTGCAGGAAGTGACCACCAATTATGTGCGCTATGTTTTCACCAACCATGGCGGCGGCATCGCCACGGCCACATTGTTGAAGCACCAGGCCGAGAACAACCAGAACGTGGTGCTCAATGGGAAAGGCGACTTCCCGATTGGCGCGGTGAGCCTTACGCCCGGCCTTGATGCCACCGGCGACTACGATATCACCGTCGGTGACCACGTGGTTACCTGCGTTCGCACTACTCCCGAGGGATTGGAAATCCGCAAGGTGTACCAGTTGCCGGGGCAGACCAAGACGACCGGCGGCGCGGAGGATTATGAGGTCAACCTCACCACCACCTTTACCAACAAAGGAACCAAGGATACTGACTGGGCCGCCTGGTATCTCTACACCGGGACCGCCCAGGAAATTCACGAATCCGACCTCGCGATGTACACCACGCTGGACTGGCTCCGTGAGGGCAAGCTCAGCTATGCCGACGTCACCTGGTTTAACGAAAAGCGCCTGCCGCTGATCGGGATCAAAACCGGCGATGCCAAAAGCGTTTACACGCAATCCACGGACAAGATTTCGTGGCTCGGCGTGAGCAGCCAGTATTACACCAGCATCCTGGCCCCGAAGGAGGCAACCGGCATCGGCGTGTGGGCGCAGCGGGTTTCCCTCGCGGCGGACAAGCCCAATCTCTTTGGCATGGAGGCGGCGCTGGAGCTTCCGGGCTTCAAGCTCGCTCCCGGCCAGTCCTCCTCCTCCGAGTTTTCCATCTATGCCGGCCCGAAGGAACTGGGCCGCCTCAAGCAGCTTCCGGCGGAGCAGAAGCTCATCATGAACTTCGGCACCTTCCGCATCATCAGCGAGCTCCTGCTCAACTCGATGAACGGACTCTACGCCCTGCTGCACAACTACGCCTACGCCATCATCGTCCTCACCCTCATCATCAAGACGCTGCTCTGGTTCCCGCAGAACAAGGCCACGCAGTCGATGAAGAAGATGCAGCTCCTCTCGCCGAAGATGACCGAGCTGCGCGAGAAGTACAAGGATGATCCGACCCGGATGAACCAGGAGATCATGAAGCTCTACAAGACCTATGGGGTGAATCCCATGAGCGGCTGCCTGCCCGTGGTCATCCAGATCCCCATTTTCTTCGGCCTCTTCGCCATGCTCCGTAGTGCGGTGGAACTGCGCAACAGCCACTTCCTGTGGATTCACGATCTGTCGCAGCCCGACACCCTTTTCCATCTCGGCGGCTTCCCGGTCAACGTCATCCCGCTGGTGATGGCCGGCACCATGTTCTGGCAGATGTCGCTCACGCCCAAGTCCGGCGACCCGATGCAACAGCGGATTATGATGTTTACGCCGTTGATCTTTATCGCCTTTTGTTATAATTACGCTGCGGCGCTCGCGCTTTACTGGACGGTGCAGAACGTGTTCACGATTGTGCAGTTGTATGTGACGCGGAATCAGCAGCCGCCCGCCCTGCAAAAAGTGGTCCCGCCGAAAAGATAAACCGCACCATGAAACAGACCGCCAGGGAGATCCTCGATACGATGCTCGGTTACCTTGGCTTTATCTGTGAAATTGAGGAGCACGAGCACGACGGCATCCTCACTCTGCAAGTTTATACCGGCGATCATCACAAGCTGATCGGGCGCAATGGCGAGACGCTGGAGGAAATCCAGTATCTGCTCAACCGGCTCATCCAGGCCCAGGATAAAAGCGCCCCGCGCGTGCAGTTGGATGTGGAGCACTTCCGCGAAATGCGGGACGACGCCCTCGTCGCCAAGGCCAGGCAGGTGGCGGAGCTCGTGCGCAAGACCGGCCGCCCCTTCCACCTCGACCCGATGAACGCCTACGACCGGCGGATCATCCACAACGCCTTCAAGGACGATCCCGAGATCTCCACCTGGAGCCCTCCCGACGAGGCCCGCATGAAGCGGATCACCCTCAAGCGACGGTAGGGAGTGCCAGCAAAACACACGAAAAAGGAAACTGGTGACAGGTTTCTATGCCGTCCTTTGCCGTCGGGTTGATGCTGTTTAGAGCGGTTCAGTAAATTCTATAGCCGCTCTACCGGAGCGGCCTCGTAAAACGATGTCATTCTGAGGCACGAAGAATCTCCATCTATTTCTGGTGCGGGAGGGACATTGACGGTTTCCCCTGCGCAGAAACGATTAGAGATTCTTCGTGCCTCAGAATGGCATTTTTTGGAAACGAACCTTCTCCTTCGCTTCGATTTTATACCGATGGCACGGCTATAGAAATATAGTTGAACCGCTCTCGCCGTCCCCTTTTTTGCCCCTCTTTCGCTTGTTTCGAGTATTTCGCATGGCTCTCCCCTCCATTCCCGTCGGCTAAACTTTCTCAAAAACAAAATTTGACAATCCCCCCAATGCAAGGGAGCTTGCGGACTCACTTTCCCAAGAAAAGCCGATTTTCGCCGCGATATATGACCAGCCACCTGATTGAGGAAGCATCCAAAGTAGTTACCAGCCCCCAAGTTCTTATCAATATCGTTTCCCGTCGCGTGCGCCAGCTCAGCCAGGGCCACCGTCCGATGATTGATGCCGGTCCCCGCATGGGGTTCTCGGACATCGCGTTGACCGAGATCATCGAAGGCAAGCTTGGCTTCCGCGAAGACGAGCAGGAAGTCACCGTCAGTTAAGCTTTCGTGCCGGGCACGAAACAGCGGGGAAGCGCCGCCGTTCAATAGCGCCACCTAGCCATGTCGGACATCGCAACCAATCGTCGCGCGCTGCACGACTATCATATTCTCGCCCGTTACGAGGCCGGTTTGGAACTCAAGGGCACCGAGGTCAAATCCATCCGAGCCGGTCTGGCCAATATCAATAGCGCCTTTGCGCGGGTGGAAAACGGGCAGGTCTTTCTCTACGGGGCCGATATCCAGCCCTACGAACGGGCCAGCCACGAGCAGCACGACTCCAGGCGCAACCGCCGCCTCTTGCTCCACAAGGGGGAGATCATCAAACTCTTCGGCCTGACCCAGGTTCAGGGCCACACCCTCGTCGCCCTGCGGATGTATTGGAAGGGGGCCAACGTAAAGATCGAAATCGGGGTCGCCAAAGGCAAGGAAGCCCACGACAAACGCGCCGATTTGAAGGATCGCGTGGAAAAACGCGAAGCCCAGCGCGAAGCCTCCCGCTTCAACGACCGCCACCGCTGAGTATTCCTTACTCTTTGTCTTGCTCCTGCTCTTGCTCGCCCAGCAGCGAAGCCGGAGCAAAGCCAAACTGAAGACGGGTCAACTCACGGCCTGGTCACCACCAGCCGCATCCACTGCTGGGGCAAGTCTTCGATGGCCGTGAGGTCGCGGAAAATGGCGCTCGTCGTTGTTCCGTCGTCCATGCGCACGACATAGCTGCTGCCCGAGTGCCACGTCACCAGGTCGTTGCTCACCTGCACGTCGTAGGCGACATCGCTGAGCGTTGTCAGTTTCGTAAAGACGAGGGTCAGGTAATTCTTCCCGGAAACCTGGGTATGCGCCACCGTCGGCGCGGCTGAGTCGTTGCGGGTCTTTGGATCGGTGCCCAGCGCGTATTCGAGTAAATTCGACAGGCCATCGTGATCGGGATCGGCCGCCGGACCGCTGATCGTGGGATCGTTGAGCTCAGAAGTTGTGAAATGCGCCGCCCGCCAGATGTCGAAAGTCACCTGCGCGGCAAATTGCAACACCGTCATCGAATAGGCCGGGAAGGTGGCCGTGAAGTTGTTGGAAACATTCACCACCGTGCCGGTGGTGAGATCGCCGCCCGCCGTATCATTGCTTTTGCCATACTGCCAGAGCTGGGCGGTGGTCGAGCCGGGCACGAAGCCGGTGAGATTGATCTGCGCCGTGAGGTCAGTGCTCGGGCTTTTGTTCACCACCAGCAG
>Ga0157374_10000059_pt1 | contig 116409 bp, 114 predicted proteins | sample M25metaG_FD_115308 | JGI IMG/M metagenome (GOLD analysis project Ga0157374, IMG submission 115308) | Miscanthus rhizosphere microbial communities from Kellogg Biological Station, Michigan, USA - M2-5 metaG | ecosystem: Host-associated > Plants > Roots > Rhizosphere > Soil | place: USA...
CGAAGGTCTGGTTGTTGCCGTCCGAGGTGTGGCCGGTGGCCAGCGTCACGCCGCCAAAGAAATACGGCCCGACCTGGAAGTCCGCATTCAAGCGCAGACGATAGCGCCAGCGCGAGGTCTGGTCGGCATTGTTCGGGACGATCGCCTGGTGATCCAGACGCTGGTATTGGTAGCGGAGGCGGAAGTCGCCGCCGAGCGTCATAGAAGTGACGGCGTCGGTGAGCTTCAACTTGTTGAGCGAACTGTCAGCCTGCTGGCTGTCGAGTTCACTGCGCACGCTATCCGCGTCCTTTTCGGTGATGACCTTCTTTTTGACGAGAAGGTCGAGCAGCGCGCTGTTGTCCTGCGCCATGGCGAAGCCACTGGTCAGGCTCAGGGCAATGATGGGGGTCAGTAGTTTTTTCATTCTGTTTTTTGATTTTACCGTTTTTTCTCCTTGGCCCTCGATCGCCGTGCGGGCGGCTGCCCAAAGGGTAGGGCAACGACTCGAGTTAAGCTACGAGGGCAACGCTAAACACTGATTGTTACGATCAGGTTACAGCAATGTGACAATTACGAATCTTTTGCCACACCCAAACTTTTACAGAGAAAAATGCCGCCTTGTCACCCTAAAAAAACCGCCCCGAAACTGAGTTATTCACCAGTTCTCGAGCATCCGCTGCAATTCCTCCAAAACCCCCTCCACCTTTTTCAGATCCCGCCGCCGGGCCTTTTCCGGTCGGATCTCCAAATTCCTGAGCATCGCCAGCATGTCGCGGGCATCCCGAACCTTGGCCACGGGAATCTTGGACGAACCCGCTTCGCCGACCACCACTTCCATCAGTTGCACGATCTCCGCATCGAGGCGGCGGCCAAGGTGCGCGACCGTCTGCTTGACCTGCTTGCGAAGGAATTCCAGTTCTTCGGCAACGGATTTGAGCGGGGAAACTGGGATTTCGTCTTTCATAAAAGCGGACTGCCTTTAGCACACGTTACTCGCGTACCGGAATAAAGAAAGCACCGGCCGCGGTGGTAGGGCGGACTTCCAGCGCCCCACCTTGTCCAATCACGGCAGCTAAACACTTCCCAAGCAGGCCCGAAGCGCCTCCTCAGTCCATTTGTCCTGGACATTGCGGCGATAAGCATCGCGGAGCACGTCGTTGATCTTTTTCGACCGGGCAGGCCACGGCTTACTTTTCCCCGCGGCTCTTCCTTCAGCCCTTTCGTCGCTCCCGCCCATGGGAGGCTCGTCTTGTGTGGTGGATTCGAGTTCGATCATAAAACACCTGCAATTCGTCCCCTTATAATAACCCCGGACGGGTCAAAGTTTGTGACAACCATGTTAATTCTACCTTCAGGCCACATTCCAACTTTGACATTGCGACCCGGCATTCCGCTCAATAATGGCGCATGGCCCACTACCGTACCGCCTGGATCTCCGATGTTCACCTTGGAACCAAGGGCAGCAATGTCGAAGCGCTGCTCGAGTTCTTCCGCATTCATGAATTCGACACCCTCTACGTGGTGGGTGATTTGATCGACATCTGGCAACTGCGCCGCGGCATCTACTGGCCGCAGTCGCACAACGACGTGATCCAAAAAATCCTGCGCAAAGGCCGCAAGGGCACTCGAGTGATTTACATCCCGGGCAACCACGACGAATTCATCTCCCATTTCCATGGGCACTACGGTGCGGTCGAGATTGAGCCCCGGGCGTTGCATACTACCGCAGACGGGCGGCGGCTGCTGATTATTCACGGGCATGAGCTCGATACCGTGGTGCAAAATATCAAGTGGCTCGCCTTCGTCGGCGACGTGGGCTACCAGACGCTGCTCCGGCTGAATGAGCCGGTTAATTTTATCCGCCGCAAGATGGGTCTCGGCTACTGGTCGCTGAGCGCGTACGTGAAGATGCGGGTGAAGGATGCGGTCTCTTTCATTGGCAAATTCGAGGAATCCATCGTGCGTTATGCCCAGGATTATAATGTCACCGGCGTCGTCTGCGGCCACATTCACGCCCCGGCCATTCGCAAGATCGGGAATACGGATTACTACAACTCGGGGGACTGGGTGGAGAGCTGTTCCGCGCTGGTGGAAGATTTTGACGGGCAGATCCACCTGATCAAAAATTTCGAGGCCCCGCTTCCCGTGAAGGAGGAGTCAGCTCTTGCATCCGAAGCACCGGAACCGGAAAGCCCGGCCCCGCAAGCCACGGCCTGAGCTTCTCCCGACGAACGAGGCGGCTTCCTAAAAGTCATTGCTTTCGAGATTCCCACGCCCCGCTCCGAGGTGCTACCAGACCTGAAAATGTCGGTGTTCTTTTTGCTGAAGAACGCCAGCGGCGTTCCGGCTCAAAGCCCCGGGGTGCGCATCGCGCTACCCTGGGAACCAATCAGCAAAAATCTCCCAACCGCAACGCGGTTGCGGCCCGGTTAAGAGCACCGAACGCACCGACAGGCCACAACCGCGTTGCGGTTGATTTTGATCGGTGGGGTTTTCCCAGGGTAGCGCGGCGCGCAACCCCGGGCTTTGGGACACAATCCCGTTGGGATTGATTGGAGTTGGAGCGAACCGCTTGAGGAGCATCCGATGGCCCGCCTCCACCTAATTTTTCGACTCAGAATTACCGCTACCCAGCGGCCTGATCGGGCAATTCCAGCCCATCGTCCGCCCCCATTTCCACCACATTATCGGGGGCGCTGGGCAGGCGGATCACGATGCTCGTCCCGGAGCCATACACGCTTTCCGCACTGATCTCGCCGCCGTGCAAGCCTACGATGTGCTTCACAATGGAAAGCCCCAGGCCCGTGCCTCCGGCATCGCGACTACGCGCTTTGTCCACCCGGTAGAAGCGATCAAAGATGTAGGGGATGTCGCTGGGCGGAATCCCCACGCCGGTATCTTCCACCCGGATGACAATAGAACCCGGAGCCTCATCCGGAGCCGCCCGCAAAGTGAGGGAGCCGCCTTCCGGCGTGTATTTCATGGCGTTGTCGATCAGGTTCACCATCACCTGCTCGAAGCGGTATTCATCGGCATACAGCAGTGGCGTACCGGGCTGGACCTGTAAATTCATGGTGATGTTCTTGGTCGCCAGCTTGGGACGCCAGTCAGCGGCCAGCCGCTCGAACATCGGCACTACGGCCAGCAGGGCGTAATCGAGCGGATCGCGGCGCGACTCCAGGCGGGCGAGTGTCTGCAAATCCTCCAGCAACGCATTCAGTCGCAGGGAGTGGCGGCGCATGACTTCCAGCGTGGCGAGCAGTTCCTTGCGGGTGACGGCGGGGTAATCGATCAGGGTTTCCACATACCCCTGGAAAATGGAAAGCGGCGTGCGCAACTCGTGAGAGACGTTGGCGACAAATTCCTTCTGCGTGACCTCCATCTGGCGCAGCTTGGTGATGTCGTGCAGTACAACCACCACCTCGCGCAAGGTGCCCATCAGCCGACGGCGCGGCACGGCATTGATGGTGAAATTGCGGGGAATCTGCGAGCCCCGGAGCAGGGCAAATTCACGGGAAACCGCTTCGCCTCGCGCGAAAGCTTCGGTAACGACCTCATCCACCATCGCCTCGCGCAAGGCCCCGAGGACCGTCTGCCCGACGGGATCGTTCTTGAGCTTGAACAGGCTCACCAGGGAATCATTGGCCCGCTGGATCACGTGATGTTCATCCACCACCATGAGCCCCTCGACCAGACTCTTGAGAATGGCCTGCAGCTCAAAATTGTCCTGCTCCAGCCGGCGCTCCATGTCCTTGTGGCGCTGGGCCAGCCCGGAGAAAAGGGAGGCGATATGGCGAAACCGCAGGGAGTCAAAAGCTTGCAGTTCCACATTCATGCCCGAGGCCAGGCCATTGACCATCAGCGCCAGCCGCCGCCATTGCCTCGACTCGCGCATCCAGATGAATGCGCCGATGACGAGCAATGCAATGAGTAGAATCAACAAGACCACCATACCAAACTCTACATCCAGAAAAGTCACCGCGCTATTCCACAAAACGATAACCGAAACCGCGCACAGTCTCGATGTTTTCCGCGGCGATCCCGAGCTTTTCGCGCAGGCGGCGGACATGCGTATCCACCGTGCGCGTATCGATGATACTCTCGTAGCCCCACACGTCGTTGAGCAGCTTGTCGCGGCTCTGGGTGCGGCCCCGGCGTTCCATGAGCAGGCTCACAAGCTTGAACTCGATCGCGGTCAGTTCCACCGGTTTTCCCTTCACTTTGACGCTGTGACGAGCGAGATCCACGCTGAGATTCGGGCCCTTCAATTCGGTCTGCGGATCGTTCTGACCGGCCACGCGCCGAATCACCGATTGCACGCGCAGCACCAGTTCACGCGGGCTGAAAGGCTTGGTAATATAATCTTCCGCGCCCAGTTCCAGACCAACGATGCGATCGACCTCCTCGGCCTTGGCCGTGAGCATGATGACAGGAATACGCGCGGTCAGCGAGTCGTTCTTCAGCACCTTGCATACTTCCAAGCCGCTCATACCGGGCAGCATCAGGTCGAGGACGATCAGTGCCGGGGTCTCATTTCGGGCCACTTGGAGAGCTCCCGGTCCATCTACAGCTGTTAGCGGGGAGAAACCGGAATTCTTCAAGTTAGCCGTAACGAGATTCAGTACGTCTTCCTCATCATCGGCAACGAGAATTTTTTTGTTGGTCATGTGCTCAAATGGTTGACGCACCTTTGCCTTTAGGTCAACAGGAGTTTCTTTACGGTTGTGTGACAAAATTCGAGACAAATACCCCCTGGCTGGGATTAAAATAAGACCCTTCGGGTGAGACTTCCCGACTCACTACGCGAACCATATAAATATCACTGGATGAGCCACTTGTGTCCACGTAGCTCACGCCCGTATCCAGGGTGTCGTTCAACCGGACAAATGGCCCATCCGCACTGGTCGCGCGATAAATAGCATAGCCCTGCACAGTATCGGCGGAGGCCGTCCAGTCCAATTCGATCCCTCCCGCACTCAAAATCGTGCCGACCAAATTTGTGACCGGCTGGACGGGGGTCATACGCAGGGTGGGATCGCCCATCAATCCCATGTGAACACCGCGCTGATAAGTCAGCGCCACATATTCACCATTATTATTCTCCGAAAGGCGGGTACAATAACCGATCGGAAACCCGAGTCCCATGTAGGCAAAAGTCCACTGCGGACGCCCGGACCAGACACAGGTGAGGCCGTAACCGTTGTTGGCCAGCATCACCCGGAGAAAGTTGCTGTCGTTATCCCAATCGCCGAAGTAACTGCCCAGTAATTGGGTAAAGACCACGTAGCTCGTAGTGGTGGTGAAAGTCTTGGAATCCCCCACCCCGTTGCAATAGCCGTAGTTGCCCGCCCCACATCCGTAGGCCCAGAGATAACTGCCCGCGCTGGCGTTCGCCTGCCAGTCGCCGGTCGCGGTCTTGCCTGATCCCACCAGCGCGGAAAAATCGGACCAGGCCCGCGCGGAAAAGGGCTGATCCTTGATCCCCGCAAAATTGTCATCAATGAGCGCCCGTGGCTTCACATCCAGTTGCCCCATGCGGAAGGCGTGATCCCGTTGCAGGTATTGCCGGAGCAGGTCGGTCTCCGTCTGCGGGAAAAAGAGGGACATACTCGATAAATCCACCCGCCCCTCCTGCAACTCCACTTTGCCGGGAATCTTGCTCTGGTCGAATTTGCCATCGCCCGGCACGTTCCGGTTCGCCTTGCGGGCCGCGCGGGTATCCCGCACCTTGGTATCGGTCCATACGCCGTCCATATCGGCGTAGTAAGTGTCAGCCGGCCAGGCCCCCATGTGATTGGCATGGCCGTCGGGATTGAAATCGCCGGAATACGGCACCGGCACATGCCCGAAAAGGAAGAGCGCCTTCGTGGTGGCGGGGCTGGCGTTATACTGGCCGACGATCCAGTTTTTCACGTTTTTCACGGAGTCGGTGATCGCCACGTCGTGCCGCACCACCGCCCAGCCATCGCCCACCAGATCCTGCTGCAATTGAGCTAACTCCGTGCTCAGCGCACTGCCCATCGTGCTTTCCACCACCAGCAATACGGTCCCGCGATCCTCGACCTGTGGGTAGTCGATCGCGGAAACCAGATAGCCATTGCCTGCGTGATCAGCGGCAATTTTATTGACCCGATACTCATAGATGATGCCGGCTTGGACTTGGGTATCCACATACGAGGTGGAGGTGCCGACCACGACCGCCAGTTTTTTCCAGTCGGTGTCATCCTGCTTCTTCCGGAAGATTTTATACTGGATGGCGGCGGCATCCGCCACCCACGAAAGCGTGATCCGTCCCGACGTGGCATTGACTGTGGCGGAAAGCTGCACCGCATAGTCCTTGGGCGTGAGCGCCCGCGCCGCCAAACCACCCGCCAGCCAGAGAACGATGGCGACGCCGCAGGAAACAAAAAAGCGGGGGATGAAGGACAGCATGGGATGGAGGGATTACTAATTATTCGCGCAGCCAGCGGGCGACTTCCCGCGCCCAATAGGTGATGATCAAATCTGCCCCGGCGCGCTTGAAGGCGGTCATCAACTCCAGCACACAGGCCCGCTCATCGAGCCAGCCATTCTGGGACGCAGCTTTGATCATGGCATATTCGCCACTCACATTATAGACGGCCGTGGGGAGTTCAAATCGCTCCTTCACCCGCCAGAGTAAATCAAGATAAGGCAGCCCGGGTTTGACCATCACGATGTCCGCCCCCTCGTCCACATCCAGCTCGGTCTCGCGCAGCGCCTCGGCGGCGTTGGCGGGGTCCATCTGGTAAGTGCGGCGGTCGCCAAATTGCGGGGCGCTTTCCGCAGCCTCGCGGAAGGGGCCGTAGAAGGCGGAACAAAACTTGGCCGAGTAGCTCATGATGACTACGTCGGAAAAACCGGCCTCGTCGAGCCCGTCGCGAATCGCCCCGATGCGGCCATCCATCATGTCGCTCGGCGCCACGATATCCGCGCCTGCCCGGGCATGGGAAACAGCGGCTTTGACGATCAATTCGACCGATTCGTCGTTGCAGACCGTGCCGCGCTCGTGGTCCACGATGCCGCAATGGCCGTGGCTCATGTATTCGCAGAGGCACACATCGGTGATAACGATGAGCTCCGGCACCGCATGCTTGATCGCGGCCACCGCACGCTGCACGATGCCGTCGGCGGCATAGGCTTGGGATGCGTCTTCGTCCTTCACACTGGGGATTCCAAAGAGCAGCACGGCAGGCACGCCATCCTTCCAAGCAGCGATGCATTCCGCCACGGCATCGTCGAGGGTGAACTGAAATACGCCGGGCATGCTGGAGACGGACGTCTTTTCGGTCACCTTCTCACTGATGAAAAGCGGCAGGATCAGATCGCTGGCCGCCACCCGATGCTCGCGCACCATGTGGCGGAGCGTGGGCGTGGCCCGCAGGCGGCGCGGACGGCGGACCAGCGAAAGAAGTGAATGGGAATCGGACATGATTGCTAGTTGACTCCAAGCAGGATGCGTTCTCAACTCCCAATCGCATGGCCGCCGCAACCCGCTCTCTGCTCATCGACATCAGCAACTCGTTTACGAAGTATGCCCTGGCCACGGCGACCAAAGTGGGGCGGATCGAAAAAGTGCCCACCGCCGCGCTGACCCCAGAGCTGCTCAAAGGGGCGGAAAAAGCGACGACCATCGTGCTTTCCAGTGTCGTCCCGGCGGCGGAAAAGCGGCTGGGACGGCTGCTGAAAGGACGCAAGGTGATCCGGGTGAGCGCGGAGGTAAATCTGGGCGTGGGAATCGACTATCCCAATCCGGCCGCCATCGGAGCCGACCGCCTCGCAAATGCCGCAAGTGCAGCCGCGCTCTATGGCTGCCCCTGTGTGGTGGTGGATTTTGGCACGGCGGTCACTTTCGACATTCTCTCCCGCGACCGGAAATACCTCGGCGGCGTGATCGCACCGGGACTGGAGGCGATGACCGACTACCTGCACGACCGCACGGCCCTCCTGCCAAAGATCGACCTTTCCGAGCCGGTGGGCGCAATCGGCAAATCCACCAAGGACGCCATGCTCGCGGGCGCGATCTATGGCTATCGCGGGCTGGTCCGTGAAATCCTCGCCCAAATCCGTCGCGACCTCGGCAGCCCGCGGGGATTAAAAATCGTCGCCACCGGCGGTTACGCCGAGCTCATTGCCGCAAAGATGCCGGAGATTCAAACCGTGCATCCGGGACTGACGTTGGAGGGCTTGAGGATTATCGGGGAACTAAACCGATAGCGGCTCGATTTCATGAGCCCCGGCGAGCGCGGCACAAAAAGCATCAGCCACAGAGGACGCAGACAGCACGGAGGGGAAAATGTGATCACGCTTTTCCCCATTTCCTTCGTGGCAATGCTCCTCTTCCTGGCGTCTTGGCGGTTAGAGCGGTTCTCAAAAGTAATTTCCAAAACGCGCGTCGTCGCGGACCCGCTCTTTGCAAAAACTGTCATTCTGAGCGCAGCGAAGAATCTCCATCCATTTCTGCGCTGGGAAAGCGAGAAATTACTTTGTGGTAAAGAAACCGTTGGCTGCCCGGAAATAATTGGAGATGTTTCGCTCCGCTCAACATGACAGCGTTTTTGGAAGGCACCACACCGTGGACGCGCACTCCATTCGGAAATTTATTTCGAGAGACGCTCTAAGTTTTAGCACCTAGCCCGGCCGGCCTTCGGCCAGCACGTTTTGCAGGTAGGCGCGGTATTCGTTCTTCGGCAATTTCGCGATCTGCGCCTCGAGTTGCGAGCCGTCGATGAAGCCCATGTAGTAGGCAATTTCTTCGAGGCAGGCGACCTTGAGGCCGGTGCGGTGCTCTATCGTGGCGATGTAGTTGCTCGCCTCGAGCAGGCTTTCCTGGGTGCCGGTATCCAGCCAGGCCATGCCACGGCTAAGCAGCTTCACATTCAACTCCCCGCGCTTGAGGTATTCGAGATTCACATCGGTAATCTCCAGTTCGCCCCGTGCGCTGGGCTTCAAGTTGGTGGCGATCTCCACGATCTTCTCATCGTACACATAGAGGCCGGGCACCGCGTAGTTGCTCTTGGGTTGCTTGGGCTTTTCCTCGAGGCTCACCGCGCGGCCTTCCGCGTCAAATTCCACCACCCCATAACGCTCGGGGTCGCGGACCTTGTAGCCAAAGACGCACGCGCCTTTTTCCGCCGCGAGCGCCTGGCGGTAGAAATCGAGATTCCCGTAAAAAATGTTGTCGCCGAGAATGAGCGTCGCGCCCTTGTCGCCGATGAAATCCGCACCGATCACAAAAGCCTGCGCGATGCCGGCAGGCTTGGGCTGCTCGGCATATTCAAAACGTACGCCAAACTGTGAGCCATCGCCCAGCAGGGCCTTGAAGGTGGGCAGGTCCTTCGGCGTGGAGATGAGCAAAATCTCACGCAGACCGCCAAGCATCAGGGTGGCGAGCGAATAGTAAATCATCGGCTTGTCGTAAACCGGAAGCAATTGTTTGCAGACGATTTGCGTGAGCGGATACAGGCGGGTGCCTGCTCCGCCGGCGAGGATGATGGCGCGTTTGTTCATGATTTTGGTTGGTCCGTAAGTTCCGTATAGCGGTATTGCCCGAGGGCGTCCCCGACTTTGGCCCAAGTGTTCGCTTTCAGGGCCTCTTTGAAAGCAGAAAGTTTCTTTTCCGCACTGAGGGACTCATCCAGCGGCGCCAAGGTGGCGACCCCGAGGAACCGCCCAAGGGCGATCCAGCGGGACTGCTCGTGGAAACGCAGGAGGCGCTTCAATTCCGACTCGGCCCGCAACGTCTTGGCGGAAGAAGCAGCCAGCTCGGGAAACTGGGTCACGTCCAGCCCGGAAATCGTGGCCGCCATTTCGGAGGCAGGTGTTTTCTCCACCAGGGCCGCGATCAAATGGACAAAAACTTCGCCGCGAAAATCGGTGTGATTCCCCAGCAACGCGCGCAGATAGGCGCGAAAATTGGCGCGCAGTTCCAGTTCGGTGGCAAAGCGGGGCGCGAGCGCGCGGAGCAGGTCGAAATTCATCTGCACCACCTCGCGCGGCACGGCCCCGGGCTCGCCGCTCTTGATCGTATTGGTGGGATGCGCACGGTAGCGAAGCAGCATGGCATCCAGCACCGCGAGCTTGCGCTCCACCGCCGTGGCCGCGAAGAAAAACCAGTCGTGCACATAACGGTAGGGCTGGAAGGGGTGCGCCAGCAGCCAGCGCGTGCGGGCGACGATGTTGCTGGTGGTCTTGGCGAAATTCGCGACACCGATCCACTCCGCCGGGTTGCTGCGTCGCGACTCCCACAAAGTGCGCACCCAGCGGGCCTTGGGATTATCGGCCGGCAGCAAGGCACCGTCGGGATCGATCAACGCGAAACGTGAGCAGACGACTTCGGCCTGTTCGCTCTTCTCCAGCACCGCCAGGCAGCGGGCGATCCGCTCCGGCTCGTAAAGATCATCCGAGTTCAGGATCGCAGTGAACTCGCAATCCGCCGCCAGCTGCACTCCACGATTGAGCGTCACGTGCGCGCCAGCATTTTCCTGGGTAATGATCTCGATCCGCGCATCCTGCACCGCCCGGGCGGCGGCTACGGAGCCATCCTGCGAGCCGTCGTCGATCACGATGATGCGGTCCACCGGCCGCGTCTGCGCGAGCACGGATTGCAATGCCGGACCGATATAGGCCTCATGATTGTAAAGCGGGATGACAACGGCGATTTTGGGCATGGCCGGGAGAGTTAACCATGAACCCGCCTACACAAGAAGTATTTTGCGCGGAGGAGTAAAAAGGCGTTTCACAGCCGTTTTCCTGCTTTTCCCGGGCGGGCTTCCGTTTATAATTACTGGAAATGAGTAACGACGCGAGTTCCGGAAGGCCCCGGGTGGAAACCCCGGTGCAGGTGATGTTTTTCGATACCGATTGCGCAGGGGTGGTGCACAATATCGCCTACCTGCGCTTCATCGAAATGGCGCGGACGTATCTGGCCGAGCAGCTCGGGATGGGACTGGCGGACATGGCCCGGAACCAGGAATACCCGGTGGTGGTGCGCACGGAGATCGACTACAAGCGCCCGGCCCAGCTCGGCGACCAGCTCATCATCGAAGGCTGGCTGGACAACGTGGAGCGCATGCGTTTCTGGTGCGCCTTTCGAGTGGTGCGACCCTCAGACGGCGTTCTCATTGCCCAATCCCGCCAGATGCTCGCGCTGATTAAAATGCCGCCCGGAAAACCGATTCGGCTCCCGGCGGACTGGGCGGAAAAGTACGGCCAGTTGATGCCCGGCGGAGCCTAGAAACACCGGACGGGCGGAAAGCCTTTGGTTTTGGATTGCGTCCCCTCCCTTCAATCTGCGATCAAAAGTTTACACAAATCCCCTTTGCAAAGGGCGATTCCTCTCCATTACTACCCGCCCGTGTCCCTTAAATACGACTACCTCATCGTCGGAGCCGGTTTTGCCGGAGCCGTGCTGGCCGAGCGACTTGCCAGCCAGCTCGGGCGGACCTGCCTCGTGGTGGAGAAGCGCGCGCACATCGGCGGCAATTCCCATGATCGTTACGACGATGCCGGCGTCCTCATCCACCAATACGGGCCACATTACTTCCGCACGAACTCCGACCGCATTCGCGAATACCTGAGCCAGTTTACGGAATGGCATCCGGTGGAATACAAGATTCTCTCGTGGGCCGACGGACGCTACTGGCAGTTCCCGATCAATCTCAACACCTTCGAGCAATTCACCGGCCTGCCGGCGGGCTCCTGCACCAGCGAGGAGATGGAGACCGCGCTCGCCCAATGGCGGGTGCCGATCGCGGAGCCGAAGAACTCGGAGGAAGTGATCGTGTCGCAGGTGGGCTGGGAACTCTACGAGAAGTTCTTCAAACAATACACCCGCAAGCAGTGGCGGCGCGATCCGGCGGAACTGGATGCCAGCGTGTGCGGCCGCATCCCGGTGCGCACCACCCGCGATGACCGCTACCTGAGCGAAAAATTCCAGGCCCTCCCGAAGGCTGGCTATACCCGTATGTTCGAGCGCATGCTGGCGCATCCCAACATCCGCGTGATGTTGAAGACCGACTACAGCGAGTTGTTGCCCCATGTCGAATACGGTCATCTCATTTATACCGGGCCGATCGACGAATACTACGATTGCTGCTACGGCGCGCTCCCCTATCGCTCGTTGCGCTTCGAGCCGGAGACGCTGGAGCAGGAATATTTCCAGCCCGCGATGCAGGTGAACTATCCGAACGATCACGACTTCACCCGGATCGTGGAAATCAAGCACGCCACCGGCCAGCGTTGCCCGATGACGACGATCGTGCGCGAGTACCCCGATGATTATGGCCCCGGCAAGGAGCCTTACTATCCCATTCCGGCACCCGATGCCCGGGCGATCTACGAAAAATACGCGGCGCGCGCGGAGCAGGAGACGAACGTGAGCTTCGTGGGACGACTGGCCACGTATCGCTATTATAATATGGACCAGGTGGTGGGCCTGGCGCTGACGGAGTTTGAGAAACTGGCGAAGCGGTAGGTAAAAAACCGCCAAGACACCAGGGCGCCAAGTTTTAAAGCAAGAGATAACTTCACGCTCCCCTGCTGGCTACGAGCATGAACCTGAAAATCATATTTTCTTCAAAACTTGGCGTCCTGGCGGTTAAAATTCTTACAGAAAACCACCGCGCTCCAGCTTGCGCGTAAGGTCGGTGTGCCTGGAAAGCAGGCCGCTATAAAACTCGGTGCGATCCTTGTCCGGCTCGGCGCGGGTGCTTTCATCCACCTTGATCAACCGTTCGCTCAAGTCCGCAAGCGCGTAGCCCTCGTTATTCACGACGCCATAACACCAGGCGGCCTGCACCGCCGCGCCCAAGGCCGCGCCCTCCGCCGAGTGCAGGCACACCGTGCTCGCGCCAAAAATATCCGCGGAAATCTGCCGCCAGACCGCACTTTTACTTCCACCACCGGTAAGCCGGATTTCGCGTGGGACGATGCCCAGTTCGCGAAACCGCTTCAGCCCGTAGGCCAGGCCGAGCGTCGCCCCTTCCATCGTGGCGCGAGCCAGGTTCGCCGCCGTGTAGTTTCTCGGCGTAAGCCCGTGCAGCACGCCGGTCGCCTCGGGCAGGTTCGGGGTGCGCTCGCCGGTCAGATACGGCAGAAACAGCAATCCATCCGCGCCGGGACGCACGCCCGCAATCTCCTGTTCCACCTGCTCGAAGCTCCAGCCAAACAGTTTTCTTACCTGCTCGGTCGCCACCGTTACATTCATCGTGCACACCAGCGGCAGCCACGCGCCCGTACTGTCGCAAAAGGCCGCCACTTCCCCCGCCGCATCCACCACCGGCTTCGTCGCATACGAATACAGCGTGCCTGACGTGCCGAAACTCGCGGTCACGATCCCCGCCTCCAGGTTTCCCGTGCCGATGGCCCCCATCATGTTGTCTCCACCGCCCGCGCTGACGATCACCGACCGCTTCAACCCCCAGCGCACCCGCAGTTCCTCACGTAGCAGCCCTGCCGGTTTGCGCGAGCTCTGCGGCTCGGGCAGGCACTCGAGCACCTTTTTATCAATGAACTCGCACAGCGGCTCGCACCATTTTCGCGTCCGCACATCCAGCAGCGCGGTGCCCGAGGCGTCGCCGTATTCCATGAACTGCTCCCCGGTCAGCCAGTAGTTCAGATAATCGTGGGGGAGCAGAAAGGCGTCCGCCGCCGCAAAATTGACCGGCTCATTCTCCTTGAGCCACAGGATCTTCGGCGCGGTGTAGCCCGGCAGCATCGCGTTGCCCGCCAGTTCAATCAGTCCCCTGGCTCCGCCGAATTCCTTCCCGAACTGCTCACATTGCTTCACCGTGGAGGTGTCGCACCACAGCTTGGCCGGACGCACCACTTCCCCCGCCTCATCCAGCACCACCAGACCGTGCTGCTGCCCGCTCACGCCAATCGCCGCAATTTCGTCCCGACGATTCCCGAGCTTTTGCAGGCAGGCCTGGATCGTCTCGTCGGCGGCCTCCAGCCAGATTTGCGGGTCCTGTTCCAGATGCCCCGGGGGCAGGTCGGGAATCAGCCCGTAGGATTTGGAGGCCGAAGCCAGAATTTCCCCGCTCGCGGGGTCGAGCACGATCGTCTTCGTGCTTTGCGTGCCGTTATCAATTCCGAGAATGAGCATGGATTTACGTTTCAGAAATCAGGATTATGGTTTAAGAGAACCATGCCCGGTCCGTTCGGGCGATCAAATTTCACCTTTGCACGTATGATTAAAAAGCTGCTTCACACCCGTTATCGGGTCACCGACTTGGAAAAGACGGTCTATTTTTACAAGGAAGTGCTCGGTCTGGAGGAAGTGCGCCGCCATACTTCGGGACGCGGTTCGCAGCTCGTTTTCTTCAAGGCGCCCGGCAGCGAGGAGGAAATCGAAATCTGCAAATACGACGGTTCCGGCCCGGTGCAGGTGGGCCCGGACCTCACCCATCTGGCTTTCGAAGTGGATGATATCGAAGCGTTTGCCAGGGAAACTGCCGCCAAGGGCTACCCGCTTTCCGATGGGCCGCACCATAATTCCAGCGGCGGGGCGATCGCTTTTATTGACGCGCCGGAAGGTTACGAGGTTGAATTGATTCAGCGTGCCAAGTAGAAGTCTTTTTTTACCTGCCGAGACCCCTCATGGAATTTGACTGGTTAGATGCCCCATTTGATTTGCGGAAAATCTCCCCGAAGGAGATCGAGGAGTCGTTTGAAGACCCCTTCAGCCTGCGCCTGATGCCGGAACTCGCCGACGCTGGGGCGGAAGCCCGCTACTTCAACCTCGGCAAATCGGTCAACAACAGTGCGCTCTTCAGCCTCTTTTGGACGGATGGAAAGCAGTATCGGGTGATCTTTTCACGGCCCATGACGCCGGAGGAAGAGGCTTTCTACGACCGCAAGAACTCTGAAATCAACGCCTGACGCATGAAAACCATCAAAAGCTGGAGTGAAGTGCCCGCGTTCGATTCCGAAGAGAACGAGGCCAAATACTGGGCTGAGTTCCAGATCGAGCCGCGCCTGATGAATGCCTCGCTGCTGAAGGCCGACAATCGCGATTCCACTACCATTACCGTGCGGTTTGACCCGCGCATGCTCGCCCGCATCAAGCGCATTGCGCGCTCGCGGTATCTCAATTACCAGAGCATGATCAAGCAGTGGCTGGCCGAGCGGCTGGAAAAAGAACTGTAACGGAAGATTTTCGAGGTTGCACGGGGCGGGATTCCGCCGAAAATGGCCACTTTTCCTATGACCTTAAAGCAAGTCACCGAGGCGCTCATCTTCGCGTCGCAGAAGCCGCTCTCCCCGCGGGAGATGGTCGCTGCCCTGAAAGCGGCGGGAGTGGACTCGGAGCACGCCCCGGCGGTCGAACTGTCGTCCACAGTCGAGGCGGATATTCTCATCGCGCTCACCGAGCTCCAGGCGGAGTATGAGCAAAGCGACCGCGCCTTTCGCCTCGTGGAGCAGGCCAGCGGCTGGCGGATCGTCACCGCCGGCGACTTTGCCGCCTGGGTGCGCCAGCTTTACCCCGAGAGCAAGCCGACCCGCCTGAGCGGTCCGGCGCTGGAGACGCTCGCCATCATCGCCTATCGCCAGCCGATCACCCGCGCCGACATCGAAGCCGTGCGCGGCGTAGCCGTGGATGGCATGGTGCAACTGTTGCTGGAACGCGGGCTCATCCGCATCGCCGGTCGCGCCGAGGTACCCGGGCGTCCGCTGCTTTACGAGTCCACCCAGTTTTTCCTCGACCACTTCGGCCTCAAGTCGCTCAACGAACTGCCCAACTCCTCGGAATTGCGCCGCATCCAGCTGCCTTCCGCGCCGACGGAAAAAGCCCCCGCTCCCGCCAAGGAGGAAGCCGGGACCACCGTTCCTGAATCCGCGCCAGAACAGGCGGACGCCATCCCGGCAGAAGCCGCCCCGACGGCTGATGCCGCCGTCTCCGAACCCGCTCCCGGCGAACCCGAGGCTCCGCAATCATGAATCTCAGCGACATCCGCCAGAAAATTGACGCCCTCGACGAGCAACTGCTCGCCCTGCTCAACCAGCGCGCCGATCTTGTCCATGAAGTGGGCCTGGTAAAGAAGCGGGACAACAGCGCGATCTACGTGCCCGAACGCGAGGAAGCACTCCTGCGCGCCCTCGCGACCAAGAACAAAGGACGGCTGCCGGAGAAGTCGATCCGCGCCATTTATCGCGAGATCATGTCCGCCTCCTTCGCCTTGGAGAAAGGGCTGTGCATCGCCTATCTCGGGCCCGAGGCGACTTGGACCCACCAGGCCGCGCGCGGAAAATTTGGCGCGAGCGTGGATTACGCCGCCCAGCCGAATATCGCGGATGTCTTCAGCGCGGTGGAACGCAACAAGTCCGACTACGGCGTGGTGCCAATCGAAAATTCCACCGAGGGCGCGGTGAACTACACCCTCGATGTCTTTGCCGATTCCGACCTCAAGATCTGCGCCGAGATCCTGCTCAAGATCGAGAACAACCTCATCGCCCGCATCCCGCGCGACCAGATCAAAAAGATTTACTCGCACCCGCAGGTCTTCGGCCAGTGCCGCAACTGGCTGCGGCTCAACCTGCCGAACGTGGATTACATCGAAGTTTCCAGCACCACCCGGGCGGCCGAACTCGCCGCCAGCGAGCCCGATGCCGCCGCGCTCGCCGGCCGGATGGCTGCCGAGGTGTACCAACTCGACATCCTCGAAGCCAGCATCCAGGACAACCCGAACAACACCACGCGCTTCCTCGTGATCGGGCACACCACCTGCGTGCCGACCGGTTTCGACAAGACCTCACTCATGTTCAACGTGCAGGACAAGCCCGGCTCCCTTTTCGCCGCACTCGCGCCCTTCAAGGAGCTGAAGCTCAACCTGAGCAAGATCGAGAGCCGCCCCTCCAAGCGCAAGGCATGGGACTACTTCTTCTTCGTGGACGTGGACGGCCACCATCAAGACCCCACCCTCGTCACCGCCCTGGAAGAGCTCCAGCGCCATTGCAGCTTCGTCAAAATCCTCGGCAGCTATCCCAAGATCAGCGCGACGGCGTAATTGATTTTCACGTGGCAGCGCAGAGGAAAAGGCGGCTTTACTACCGCCCGCGACACGAATATGGTCATTCTATGAGTGTTGAGGAACTTGAGTCTGCAATTTCCGCATTGCCTGCGTCTGATCTCGCCCGGTTTTCCCAGTGGTTCGAAGAGTTTTTGGCCGATCAATGGGATCGCCAAATCGAAGAGGATGCCCAATCAGGTCGACTTGACGCCGCTCTCAAACGAGCCGACGACCACTATCAAGCTGGCCGCACCACTCCGCTTTGAAGCATTTTGCCGATCCGGATTTCTGGCTTCACTATCATCAGTTGCCCGATGAAGTTCGGGCACTGGCCGACAAAAACTTTGCCCTCCTGAAAGAAGACCCACGGCACCCATCCATCCGGTTGAAAAAAGTAGGAAGCCTTTATTCAGCCCGAGTCGGCCTCCACTATCGCGCCCTCGCGAAAGAACGACCAGAGGGACTACAATGGTTTTGGATCGGGCACCACTCGACTTACGACCAGTTGCTCAATCCCCGATAATCGCTTCCCAACTTGGCGGTTAAATTCTTCGTGCGTTCGCGTCTTCGTGGTTATGCTGTTTTACGAAGGCGTTCCCGAAAAAGGACTTCCCCGTCTCCGACATCCGCCAAATCCTTGAGCCGGGCCCGGTCGTTCTCGTCAGCTCGGCTTGGAAAGGGCGGACCAATATCATGACCATGGGCTGGCACACCGTCATGGAATTCAGACCCTCGCTGGTTGGCTGCATCATTGCCGGAGGCAACACCAGCTTCGAGATGATCCGCAAAAGCCGAGAATGCGTGCTCAACGTCCCCACCACCGATCTCATCGACGCCGTGATCGGCATTGGCAACTGCTCCGGCGACGAGGTGGACAAGTTCACCCGTTTCCATCTGACGCACGAACCAGCCGAAATGGTCTCCGCCCCGCTCATCCGCGAATGCTTCGCCAATCTCGAATGCCGACTCCACGACACGCGCCTCGTCAATTCCTATAACTTCTTCATCTTCGAAGTCGTCAAAGCCCATCGCGCCACGAGTCCAAAGTATCCGAAGACGCTTCATTACCGTGGGCAAGGCACCTTTATCACCAGTGGGGAGGTCGTCCAGAAGCGCAGCAAGTTCACCTGGTTAAAAGACGATCCGAATTTTAGCGAGGTCGCCCGTCCCTGCAAAATTCAATTCCGCAGGAAGTGGGGGTTACGAAGTGCAACTTGGCAATGAGCAACAAAAACTCCTCCTCTTGGCGATCTGGCGGTTTACACCAAGGCTGCATCGCGCACACCTGTCACGATTCATGACACAAGTGGCGACATGATGACACATCGTGGACTTGGGCAACCACCAAGCGGGATGGAAAATATCACGAATGAACCAACTGACCCGGCAATTTCCTCCACGCTGCATCGGGAAACGCCGGAGAAGCGTAAATTTAATGTAAATAATGTGAACTTTTTTCGCCGTTCGCACATCTAACCTTACAGACAAAAACGAATCCTTTAAAAAGCTGGCACACCGTTTGCTTAACACTAAGCCAGCAACCAAAAGAAACCTACCAAACCAATTTTAAGACCATGAAAAAGCATCAACGCAAAGTAAGCCGGGCAAACCTGAGCCTCGGGGATCTGATTTTGGCCGTGAGCAGCTTCAGCCGCAACAACCGTGAGACCGTGGCCGCCGTGGCCGATCTGCTCGACAGCGGTCGCGTTCGCCTCCAGACCGGTGGCGTAAAGCTGAAGGCTCGCGTTTGCTAATTCGCCGGGAATTCCCTTCCCACCCAGTGCCGCCGCCCACTTCCTGGCGGCTGCTCGAAAGAGCCTGTAAATCTCCGTGATCGATTCAAGGTCATAGCCCGGCAGCAGATCCGCCCTTCAGGGCTTCTCTTAAAAATCTGCGTAATCAACGGGCGCCCCCTCCCTCAAAAATCCGGAAAAATTTCACTTTCCATGCGCGGCGAGGGTTTTATTCTGCGGCGTGATTGAACGTTATTCCCTGCCCAAAATGCGCGACCTCTGGTCGGAGCAGCGCAAGTTTGCCATCTGGCTCGAAATCGAAACGCTCGCCTGTGAGGCGCTGGCGGAAATCGGCGAAATCCCGGTCGAGGACGCCCAAGAAATCCGGGCCAAAGGCCAGTTTTCCATTCCCGACATCCAGGAAATCGAGCGGCGCACGAACCATGACGTGATCGCCTTTCTCGAAAACGTCGCCAGCTACGTCGGGCCCGCGGCCCGCTGGATTCACCAGGGGCTCACCTCTTCCGATATGCTCGACACCACGCTCGCGGTGCAGATGAACGAATCCTGTGCCCTCCTGCTCGAAGACCTGGAGGAACTGCGCAAGGTGATCGCCGAAAAAGCGCACGCCTACAAGATGACCCCGATGATCGGCCGCAGCCACGGCATCCACGCGGAGCCGATCACCTTCGGCCTCAAGATGGCATTGATGTATGACGAATTTGGCCGTTCGATCGAACGCCTCAAGCAAATGCGGGAGCGCGTCCGCGTGGGCAAGCTCAGCGGTGCGGTCGGCACCCATGCCCATCTCGACCCGCGCGTCGAAGAATCCGTCTGCGAAAAGCTCGGCCTTTTTCCGGCGGCGCTTTCCACCCAGGTCGTGCAACGCGACCGCCATGCGGAGTTCATGACCACGCTGGCGCTCATCGCCTCCAGCATCGACCGCGGGGCCACCGAGTTCCGCCACCTGCAACGCACCGAGGTGCTGGAGGTTGAGGAATTTTTCTCCAAGGGCCAGAAGGGCAGCTCGGCCATGCCGCACAAGCGCAACCCGATCACCGGCGAGCGTCTCTGCGGTCTGGCCCGCGTGATCCGGGGCAACGCCACCGCCGCGCTCGACAACGTGGCGCTCTGGCACGAGCGCGACATCTCGCACTCCAGCGTCGAGCGGATCATCCTGCCCGATTCCTGCACTCTGCTCGACTACATGCTGGTGACCCTGCGCAAGCTCGTCTCCGGCCTGCTCGTCTATCCCGAGAACATGCAGCGCAACATGGAGATCACCAAGGGCCTCTACTTCAGCCAGACGATCCTGCTCCAGCTCACCCACCATGGCCTCGCCCGCCAGACGGCCTATGAGGCCGTGCAGCGTGCCGCGATGAAGACGTGGCAGGGCGACAAAACCTTGCAGGAAAACTTGAAGGAAGAGCCGGAGATCACCACCCATCTCTCCAACGAGCAAATCGACGCGCTCTGCTCGCTGGACCAGCATTTCCGGCACGTGGATGCCACGTTCAAGAAGCTGGGCCTGAACTAAAACGCACTAAAAATCCAACCTGAAAAGTCTATCCGCAGATTTTCGCAGATTACGCAGATGAAGAGGAATAATTTCTGTAAAATCTGCGTTAATCTGCGCAATCTGCGGACAATATCCCCGGATAACTAAACTTGTCTGCAACTTGCGCTTTGCAACCTGTGTTTCTGCGATACTTTCACGCTCTGTAACGATGAATCCTAAACTCACCGCCCTGGCTTTGCTCGCCGTGTTGCCGCTCACGAGCTGCGACAAGATCAAGAAAATCCTGCACAAGGAAAAAGCCGAGACCGTGGCCCAGGCCGAGACGACGGCCGCGACGCCGACTCCGGTGCCGACCGCCACGCCGGAGCCCACCCCGGTCGCGCCGACGCCCACGCCGCGCCAGACCGCCAACAAGGATGCACAGGTGGTCGTGTTTTGCTATCACCGCTTCGAAGGCAAGAACCTTGGCTATCTCTCGATCCCGCCGGAACTCTTCGACCAGCAGATGCAGCAGTTGAAAGACGCGGGCATCACCGTAATTCCGATGGCGGACTTCATCGCGTGGAAGCGCGGGGAAAAGACCATTCCGGTGAAATCGGCAGTCATCACGATCGACGACGGCTATGAGTCCGGCTACGCCGTGGCCTGGCCGATTCTCAAGAAATACGGCTATCCCTTCACGGTCTTCATCTACACGAAGTTCGTGAGCAGCGGCGGCAAGTCCATCACCTGGGAACAGCTCGAGGAAATGCGCGACGCCGGCATTGATATCGAGAGCCACACCGAGACCCACCCCGACCTGCGCAAGAAGGGCGGCAAATCTCCACAGGCCTACGATGCCTGGCTGACCCAGGAATTGAAGGGCTCCAAGGATGAACTGGAGCAGCGCCTCGGCATCAAGATCGTCGCCCTTGCCTTCCCCTACGGCGGCAACAACCAACACATTCGCGACATCGGCAAGCAGGCCGGTTATCAATTCATGTTCACCGTCTATGGCCAGAAGATCGCGTGGTCGGCCAACAATGACATGATCGGCCGTTACGCGGTCGAGTTCGCCAAGCCGGAGATTTACCAGACGGCGGTGGATTGGAGCGGCATCGTGGAATCCGGCACCGCCAGCGAAGTGGCGCAGACCGATGCCCCGCCATCCGACGTCGCCACCCAGCCGAAGAATGGCGAAACCGTCAGCGATCCGAGCCCGGTCATCAGTGCCGATCTGAGCAGCTACGGCGATGTAACACAGACCACCGTGGCCATGCGCGTCAGCGGCCTCGGCCTCGTGCCCGCCACGCTGGACCCAAAGAGCAAGGTACTCAGCTACAAGCCGCCCACTCCGCTTACGGACAAGTCCTACACCGTGATTGTCACCGGCAAGACCACGACCGGCAAGGTGGACCTGCGCTGGACCTTTAACTTCAACCCGGCAGGCGCCAGCGCTCCGGCAGCCCCGGCGGCGCACTAAGTCATGTTTTCCCTGCTGGCAGACAAGCTGCAGGATGTCTTCAAAGACCTCCGCGGCCAGGGCAAAATCACCGAAACCAATGTCACCGACGCGCTGCGCACCGTGCGCATGGCGTTGCTGGAGGCGGATGTGGATTACGGAGTCGCGAAGGATTTCATCGCTCGCGTGAAGGACAAGGCGCTGGGTGAGGAAGTGCTCCGCTCGGTCAGCCCCGGCCAGCAGATCGTCAAAATCTTCCACGACGAACTCAAGGAAACGCTCGGCGGCGACTCGGTGCCGCTCAATCTGAACAAGCCGGCCCGCATCCTGATGGTCGGCTTGAACGGCGCGGGCAAGACGACTTCCTCGGCCAAGCTCGCCAAGTGGCTCAAGAAGCAGGGCAAGGCCCCCCTGCTCATCGCGAGCGATTTGCACCGCCCGGCCGCCATCGAGCAACTGAAGACGCTCGGGCAGCAGATCGGTGTTCCCGTCTTCACGCCGGAACCGGGTGAAACCGACGTCCTGCGCTCCGCAAAAAAAGCCCTCGAATGGTGCGCCACCCAAAACGGCAATGTGCAAATCTTCGACACCGCCGGCCGGCAGGAAATTGATACGGCCCTGGTTGAGGAGATCAAACAGCTCAAGCAATTCCTCGACCCGCAGGAAGTGCTGCTCGTCGCGGATTCCGCCACCGGCCAGCAGGCGGTGAGCGTGGCCACCCATTTCAACGACGCGCTGGATATTACCGGCATCATCCTCACCAAGCTGGACGGCGATGCCCGCGGCGGTGCGGCGCTTTCGATGCGGAGCGTCACCAAGCGCCCGATCAAATTCGCCGGCATGGGTGAGAAGATGGACCAGTTCGAGCCCTTTTACCCTGACCGTCTCGCGGGCCGCATCCTTGGGATGGGCGACATCGTGAGCCTCGTGGAAAAGGCGGCCGAGGCCATCGACGAGGAGGAGGCAAAGCGGATGGAGGAGAAGTTGCGGAAGGCGAATTTCGACTTCAACGACTTCCTGGCCCAGTTCAAAATGATGCGCAAACTGGGGCCGCTGGAAAATTTACTTGGCATGTTGCCAGGAATGAGTAAGGTTAAAGACTTTTCGGTTGACGAAAAACAGCTGAAGCGAGTGGAAGCCATGGTGCTTTCCATGACGATGGAAGAGCGGACGAACCCGGATGTGATAAATGCCCGGCGCCGCCAACGCATCGCTCGCGGCAGCGGAACGTCGGTAACCGAAGTGAACGATCTTTTGATGCGCTTCAGTCAAATGAGGAAGCTGATGAAGAACATGGGGCAAATGAAGAAAATGATGAAGGCTCATCCCCGTGGAGCCGGATTTCCGAAATTTTAGTGTGTTAGTGTAAAGTAGAAAGAACCGATATGTCCGTTTCCATCCGACTCCGCCGTGAAGGCTCATTGAATCATCCGTATTACAAAGTGGTCGTCGCCGACCAGCGCAGCCCGCGTGATGGCAAGTTCATTGAGCAGATCGGCAACTACGATCCCAAAAAAGAAGGCAACAACTCGAACATCGACCTCGGTCGCGTTGACTACTGGATCTCCTGTGGCGCGCAGCCTTCCGACACCGTTCGCAGCCTGATTAAGAAGGCGCGCAAGAACACCGTCGCAGCCTAAGGCTTAGCCTCCAGGCTGGTTCATGGGCACCAAGGTGCCATGATCTCAATCCACTTTCGAATCAAGCCCGACACTGCCCGTGTCGGGCTTTTCGTCCTCCCCGATTCATCCGCCCGCACGATCGTCATCTCGAGCGAAGCCGGGACATCCCGTCCAGATTTGAGGCCATGCGAAATATACGGAACTGTCGAAAAAGGGCTGCCTTTCGTATCTTTTCGCGTATTTAGCGGGCCTCCATCCCATTCGCACTCTTGCCGTGGGCAAAAAAATCGGGAATGATGTCCCTTCATGGAAGATTTTCTTCGCTACGTGATCGGACAGCTCGTGGAATTCCCCGATGAGCTGGTGATTACGCGCCATGAGGAGGGCCGCAAAATCCTTTTCCTCCTCAACCTGCGACAGTCTGATGTCGGCAAGGTCATCGGCAAGCACGGGCAGACCATCGCCGCCATTCGCAACCTGCTGAATGCCTCCGCCGCCAAGCACGGGCAAAAGGCCAGCGTGCAGATCATCGAAGAGAATGCTCCCTCGGATTAGAGGGCCACAAGGTGGAGAATTAGTCCACCACGAAGACCGCGAGGCGCACGAAGGATTTCAGAACGAGACTTTCGAGGGACGCTAAGGGGCCAGCCGCTCGATCCGCCAGGTTCCGTCCACTTCCAGCGAGTAGCGCAGGCGGTCGTGCATGCGGGCCTGGCGGCCCTGCCAGAACTCGATGCACTGGGGCTTGATGCGGTAACCGCCCCAGAAGGGTGGCAGCGGTACATTTTCGTCGGGGAATTTTTCCTGGGCTCGCTGCATCTGAGCTTCGAGTTCTTCCCGTCCCGTAACCACCGCGCTCTGATGCGAGGCCCAGGCCCCCAGGCGATTCCCCAGCGGTCGGGAAAGAAAATAGGCCTCCGCTTCTTCGTGGGAAACCCGTTCCACGCTCCCCTCGATACGCACCTGGCGCTCGAGAGCATCCCAAAAGAAAAGCAGGCCGGCCTTGGGATTGGTTTCAAGGTCCTGCGCCTTGCGGCTGGTGTAGTTGCCATAGAAGACGAAGCCCTGCTCATCCCACGCCTTGAGCAGCACGATGCGGGCAGAGGGCTGGCCATCAGTGGAGGCGGTGGCAAGGGTCATGGCATTGGCTTCGTCGCTTTGCGTGGCCAGCGCCTCCTGAAACCACCGGCCAAACTGCACAAAAGGACTGGCCGCAAGGTCTTTGCGGCTCAGCCCTCGAAGCGTGTACTCGCGGCGGAGCGCGGCGACGTCCACTTTGGAATCAGCAGCAGTATTCACTGCCGCTATTCTATGAATGGCAGCTCGACGATTTCAAACCAGTATTTTTCCATCGTCTGCAGCACGTCCACCAGCGACTCGAAGGTCACCGGCTTTACGATGTAGGAATTCACCCCGAGATCGTAGCTGCTGTAGATATCCTGATCCGCCTGCGAGGTGGTGAGGATCACCACGGGAATCTTGCAGAAATCGGGATCTTTCTTGATCTCCTGCAGCGCGGCCCGGCCATCCAGGCGCGGCATGTTGAGATCGAGCAAAATGATCCCCGGGCGCGGAGCCGTCGCGGGATCGCGGTATTTGCCCTGGCGGCGAAGGTAGTTCAGCAGTTCCTCGCCGTCTTCGACGAACCGCAGGTCGTTTAACAGACGGCTCTCATCCAGAGCCTCCTGGGTAAGGCGACGATCGTCAGTATCGTCATCTGCCATCAAAATCGTAATGGGCTTGCCGTCTCTGCTCATGGGATTGTTTTTTTGGTTTGTTTCATTGGTAAAGTCACGTGAAAAGTCGCCCCCTCGTTTTCTTTCGAGTGTGCTTCTACTGTCCCACCGTGTTTATCTACTATTCGGCGCACGACGGCCAGTCCGATGCCTGTCCCCTCGTATTTATCGCGACCGTGCAGACGCTGGAAAATGGTGAAAATCTGCTCAGCGAACCTGGGATCGAAGCCGATTCCATTATCCGACACCGTAATTCTGCAGACGGGATCGCCCTGGCGGGCACCCAAAATATCCGGGCCATGATAGGGCTCCACCACGGATTCCACTGAGATCACCGGGGGAATCTGGGGCTTCTGGAACTTCATCGCATTGGTGAGCAGGTTTTGAAAGAGCTGCCGAAGCAAGATGGGGTCGCCCTCGATCTCGGGCAGGGAACCGATCTTCAACTCCGCCTTTGCGCTCTCAATTCGCACCTCCAGGTCCGACACCACATCCCAGATCACTTCGCCCAAATCCACCAGCACGAAGGGCAGTTCGCGGCTGCCGATTTGGGAAAACTTGAGCAAATCCTGAATCAGCAGTTGCATGCGGCGGGCGGCGTCCATCGTGCGCAACACGTAATCCTGCCCTTCCGGCCCCATCGCTTCGCCGCATTTTTTCACCAGCCGGTCACTGAAGGCCATGATCTTGCGCAGCGGCTCTTGAAGATCGTGGGAGGCCACCGCGGCGAAATCCTTCAATTCCCGGTTCTGCCGTTCCATCTGGGCGGCGGTGGCACGCAGTTCCTCCTCGACCTGTTTGAATTTGGTCACGTTTGAAGTAATCCCAACCAGGCCGCTGATTTTCCCCTCCTCATCCCGCAGCGCCACCTTGGTCGTGGTCGTCCACCAGGGGTTCCCTTCCTTGTCCTTCCAGCAAAAGAGCGCGTCGAAGGAGGAGACGCCGTCCTTTAAAATCTGCAAATCACTTTCCAGATAAGGACGCGTTTGCTCCGCTGCAAAAAAGTCCTCCGAACGCTTCCCATAAACTTCCATCTGCGACTTCGCACCCAGCAGTTCCAGGTGCGACCGGTTGTTCAGGATGAACCGGCGTTCCGTGTCCTTTACATACACATACTCGGGCATGACGTTGATGAGCGCGTTCAGCAGATTCCGCTCGGTGCCGAGCGCCCGTTCGATTTCGGAGCGATGCTTTAGATCCCGGACAATCGTGATGGCCCCCACCACAAAAAGCAGCAGCGCGAAGATGGTGACCACCAGAATCATGATCTTGGTAAAGCGCCCAAGCTGCTCGGTGGTATCCAGATATTGCTGGAGGGCATTCTTGGCCGAGAGCAATTGATTGCTGGCGATCCGGCGCAATTCGTCGATGGCTTTTTCATCCGCTCCGCCCTTCAACCACCGCGTGGCCGCCTCCTCCCCGGAAGTCCGGCGGATATTGATTCCCTCCCCCAGGATGACCATGGTTTTGTTGACTGAATCCTTCAGGAGCCCGATCTGCAACGCCAGTCCATTAAGGGAAGCGCTCTGTTTGTCGAGGGCATCGAAAGCCGCCACCTCGCGCTCGGGACTTTTGAGATAGTTTTCCAGAAACCGCTCGTCCCCGGTCACGATGTAGCCGCGCTCCGAGCTTTCCGCCGAGCGGATGGCCCGCATGAGGGCCTCCGTAGTTTGCAAAACCTTGGTGATATTCACCGAAGCCTGCGAAGTCCTTACGAATTCGCTGTTACTGCGCAACGCGAGCAAAGCCAGCAGGCAAAGCATGATGGTCGCAAAACTGAACCCGATCAATACTTTGGAGCGAATGGAAAATTGCCGCGCGAGGGTGGCCATTACTCCCCTATCTAACGCAAGACCCGCTTATGGAAAAGCGCCAGATAGCAATTAGGCTGATAAATACATTTGTTTAACTGGCGTGCCCCGTGAGCTGCGTAAATACAGAGGCGGCAATGGCTTCCGCATCCGCAATCGTTCCCCGGGCCTGCCCGCAAACGGGCTCTGCGCTTCCCTCCACGAAGAGAATCGCCTCCAACTCCAATGTCGTGCCTTTCACTTTTCCCCGGGCCGCGACGGGCAGATGACAGTCCCCATCCAGCCGACGCAACAGGGCCCGCTCCACGGCCAGGCAGACACCCGTCTCCGGGTGGTTGATCGCTTCCAGCAATCGCCTCGCCTCCGTGTCGTCGGCCCGGCTTTGCAAGGCGACGATCCCCTGCCCGGCGGCGGGCAGCATCTCCAACGGCTCCACCTGCAACCCCATCGCTTCGGGACGAATCCCCAACCGGTGCAGGCCCGCCTCGGCAAGCACGATCGCATCCACTTCGGGAGTTTCCAAAAGCTTGCGCAACCGGGTGGGCACGTTTCCACGCCACTCGACCATCTCCCAGGCGGGAAACATCCAGCCGAGCTGGCGCTGGCGGCGCACGCTGCTCGTGCCGACGCGTTGAATCTCCGCGCGGGGCTTTTTGCGGATGAGCCAGTCTCCCATTGGTGCCCGGGACAGCACCGCGCCAATCCGCAACCGGTCGTCCATCTGGCCCGGCATATCCTTGGCCGAATGCACTGCCACATCAATCTCTCCACCCAGCAGGGCCGCTTCGATCTCCTTGGTAAAAAGTCCTTTCAATCCCGCCTTGTCGGAATCCGGTTTGGCCCCCCGGTCGCCGGAGGTAACGATCTTCTTCACCTCCACCGGCAGGTCCGGCCACGCCGTCCGCAGTGCGGCCAGCGTCAACTCCACCTGGGCCAGGGCCAGCTCGCTGCCGCGAGTGCCGAGGATGAGCGGACGACTGGTTTGAAGCATGGAGGCCGGTTGCATGATCTCAGCACGCTAGACAGGAGACCCGGCCAATGCAATCGGCGGCTGCACAATCCTCGTTTGCGCGGCACGCAATGTGCAGTCATCGTGGGAACAACACCGTGGATACCAACGACCTTTCCCAAAAGCTTCAAGATCAGCTCCAGTCCTCTGGAGCGCTGGACCCGGGTTCCTTGAGCTCCACGAGCATTTTTGTATGGATGGTGGTGGGCTGCATCGGCACGGGCTATTTCATCTATGGGAAGAAACAGCATCGGTATGTCCCACTTTTTGCCGGAATTGGACTAAGCTTTTATCCACTCTTCGTCTCCAACTTTCTGGCCCAGGTCGTCATCGGAGTCGTGCTGATCGCCGCGCCGTTCTTGATTCGCGAGTGATTCCGCCAAATCATTCCCTCCGCGCCATCGTCGCTTGCACTTTCCGGCAAATACACGAACAGTGCGCGGCATTGAACTTATGACGCATCAGCCACTTATTTTGCCGGAAGGGGAATTCTCGGGACTCATCTTTGACTGCGACGGCACCCTGGCCGATACCATGCCCGCGCACTACCAGGCCTGGCGGGCGGCCCTGGCGGAATACCGGGCGGAACTGCCCGAGGCACTTTTTTACGAGCTGGGCGGCGTGCCCACCGAGCGCATCGTGGAACTGCTCAACCATAAATACGGCCACAACATGCCGCCCGCCGAGGTGGCCCTGCGCAAGGAGCATTTCTTCCTCGAATACTCGAAGGAAGTGCTCCCCATCCAGGCGGTGGTCGCCATTGCCCATGAATACGCCGGCAAAATGCCCATGGCCGTGGCCTCGGGTGGTCGTCGGCGGCTGGTCACCAAGACATTGAACGCCATCGGCATCACCCCCCTTTTCCAGGCCATCGTGTGCGCCGAGGATTACAAGCACGGCAAACCGGCCCCCGATCCCTTCCTGCTGGCCGCCCAATTGATCGGCGTGGAGCCGGCGAAGTGCCTCGTCTTTGAAGACACCGAACTGGGGGTGGATGCCGCAAAGGCCGCCGGAATGAAGTGGGTGCTCGTACCGCCTCCCGTGCGGTAAGCGGCTGGCCGGGCGTTCTTTACAGTCCTGTCACTTTACCTATTTCTTACAATTCAGCGTTTTGCGGCGGGCATTACATCTGCTTAAATTGCTGTCGCATGAAATCCCTCTGCGACTTTTTCCCAGCCGCCTGCCGCCGCCTGCTCGGGCTGGCCGTGCCATTTCTCCTGAGCGGCACCAAACTGCTGGCGGTGGCCGTGGTTTCTTCTTCGACGACGACTTATAACACCACCACGCCTACGGTGAGCAAGTGGTCCTCCGGCTGGGGCTCCTCTTCGGTCACAGGCTGGGACTACGTGGGACAGGTCAAGGATGCGAGCGGCATTTATCTCGGCAATGGATGGGTGCTTACTGCCGGGCACGTGGGAGCGGGCGATTTCACCCTGAATGGCACCACCTACACCGTCGTCAGCGGCTCCGCACAGAGTATTACCCTCAGCGGCAACACCGCAGATTTGACGCTTTTCCAGATTTCCACCAACCCCGGATTGCCTTCGCTGACCATTAGCAGCAGCACGCCATCGGTCGGAACTTCCTCTGTGATCATCGGCTATGGTGGGGGCCAGGGGGAAAGCTGGGCCAGCGACACTTTGTCCGGAGCCTACCCCGGCACGGTGACGGTCGGCAGCTTCGTCAGCAACGATTATTACAGCGCCTATAATGCCATCAACAACCAGTCAGAGTTCGTGGTGGGAGACTCGGGAGGCGCCAATTTCGTTTACAACTCCAGCAGCAAAAGCTGGGAACTGGCCGGCCTCAACGAAGCTTACAGCACCTTTTCCAATGGCAGCTACGCCTACAGCTATTTCGTGGACCTGAGTAAATATAGCTCGCAGATCAATACTCTCGTGACGCCTGTTCCCGAGCCCACCACCCTTTCGCTTTTCGGCCTGGGTGCCCTCCTTGTCTTCCGTCGCCGTCGCTCAGGGCCCCTCTTTCCGCAATCCGCATCCCGATCCCCGCGATCCTAAAGTCTTCCCCGCCGCTTGTAAAAAGCGTAGCGCGACTCAATTGACTCCACATATTTGCGGGTGGAGGGAAAATCGATGTTGGTTCTCAGATCCGTTCCGGTCGCCTGCTCCCCGTGGTTGGAACTGGCGATCCAGCGATCCACCCGGCTCTTGCCGGCATTGTAGGCCGCGAGGGCAAAGGGAATCGGCTCATCCCGTCCCTTGTAACGATCCAGGGCATTGTGCAGATACCAGGTGCCCACTTCGATGTTCTTGCGGGGATCGAAGAGATCGTCGGGCTGGAATTGCTGGTGCTCCACGCGCGCCCAATCCTTGGCGGCGATCTCCGTCACTTGCATGAGGCCGCGCTCGCCGTTTTTCCCGCGCATGGTTTCATCGAAGGCGCTCTCGCGCCAGATCACTGCCTTCACCAGCATGGGATCCATCCCCCGCTGCTGGCTGATCTCGCGAATCAAGGTGTCGTATTTATGAAAGCGCCGGTTAAACAGCATTTCCTCGAGTTGATAGGTCGGGTCGCGGTGCCGGAACAGCTCCCAGCCCGCAGCCACGCTGGCTGCCAGCAGCAGCACAAGGCACAGGCGGAGGAGAAACTTCAACATGGCCGCAACCTTACGCTGCCCGCTGGCAGATGAAAAGGCCGCGCCGTGTCGGACTTTCACCTTTCGTTGGCAAAAATTGCACTGGATATCGCTCCCCGTTCCCACGCACCTTGGCGCCATGTCCGGTTACGCCCGCATCATTGTCGAGCAAAGCGGGAGCAACGTGTTCGACTACGAGATTCCCGCCGCCCTCCAGCCTGCCGTCGCGATTGGCTCGCGGGTGGAAATCCCCGTGCGCAATCGCAGCGCGCGCGGCACGGTGATCGAACTGCTGGAGACGAGCGAGGCCGATGGATTGCGCCCCATTCTTTCCGTGATCGGCGACAAGCCGGTGCTCAATCCCCTGCTCATCAAGCTCGGCCACTGGATCGCCGACTACTATTGCTGTCCGCTGGAGGCCGCGATGCGCACCATTCTCCCGCAGGTGATCCGCCAGGCCGATGTGCAGCACCGTCGCCTGCAATTTGCGGCCCTGAGCGGCGAGCCTTTTGCGCTGGAAACGATCGCCAAACGCGCCCCGAACCAGGCCGCCGTGCTGGAGGCCTTGCAAGGAGCCGCCGAACCCGTCGCCGTCTCGCGGCTCGTCCGTGAATGCGCGGTCTCCCACCAGACGGTGCAGCAGCTCGCCAAAAAAAAACTCATCACGCTCACCGAGCAAACAGTGATGCGCGATCCCTACCGTGAGGAGACCTTTCTCCCTTCCGCAAAGCTCTCGCTCAACCCGCAGCAGGAAACCGTCCTGGTCGCATTGATTGCCGCCATCGACACCCCGGCGGAAGCGAAGCCCCTGCTGTTGCACGGTGTGACCGGCAGCGGCAAGACGGAGATTTATTTGCAAGGCATCCAGCACGCACTGGATCTCGGCAAAGCCGCCATTGTGCTGGTGCCCGAAATCTCGCTCACGCCGCAGACGGTGGAGCGCTTCAAGAGCCGCTTTGCCGGGAGCGGGGTGGAGGTCGCTGTGCTGCACAGCCACCTCTCCGCCGGGGAACGGCACGACGAGTGGCACCGCATTCGCGACGGCAAGGCCCGCATCGTGATCGGCGCGCGGAGTGCGATCTTTGCCCCGCTGGAAAATCTCGGCCTCATCGTGGTGGATGAGGAGCATGAAAACTCCTACAAGCAGGAGGAGGCCCCGCGCTATCACGCCCGCGACATCGCGGTCCTGCGGGCCACGATGGAGAAATGCGCGATCCTCCTCGGGAGCGCCACGCCGAGCATCGAGAGCTACCACAACGCGACCACCGGCAAGTACCGCCTGGTCAATCTCCCCGAGCGGGTGGATGCGCAGAAGATGCCCTTCATGCGCGTGGTCGATATGCGCGAGGAATCGCGCAAGCAAAAGGGCATGGCAATCCTTTCCGACAAGCTGCGCATGGCGATCGAGAAGCGGCTGGAATTGCGCGAGCAATCCATCCTGTTTCTCAACCGGCGCGGTTTCTCGACCTCGCTCATCTGCAACAAGTGCGGCTTCGTGTGCGAGTGCCCGAACTGCTCCATCGCGCTCACCTATCATCGCGCGGCCTCCCGCATCGTCTGCCACATCTGCGGGCACACCGCCGTCGCGCCCTCGAAGTGCCCCGATTGCAAAGACCCTGGCATCCGCTATGCGGGCACGGGCACGGAAAAGGTGGAGGACGCCGTCACCAAGGCCTTCCCCAAGGCCGCCGTGAAACGGATGGACGCCGATGCGATGACGAAGAAAGACTCCTATCGCGAGACGCTCAACGCCTTTCGCGCCGGGAAGATCGACATCCTCGTGGGCACACAGATGATCGCCAAAGGGCTGCATTTTCCGAACGTCACCCTCGTCGGCATCATCAATGCCGATCTCGCCCTGCATCTGCCGGATTTCCGCGCCGCCGAGCGCACCTTTCAACTGCTCACCCAGGTCGCCGGACGCGCCGGGCGTGGCGATATCGAGGGCGAGGTGTTTATCCAGAGTTTCACCCCGTTTCATCCCGCCATCCAGTTCGCCCGGCATCACGATTTCGAAGGCTACTGGACGCAGGAAATTGAATTCCGCCAGCAGTGGGATTACCCGCCCTTTACCCACATGATGCTCATTCACATCCGCGGCCCGCACCAGCAGCGCGCCGAGTTCTCCGCGGAAACGCTCGCCCGCCGCCTCAAGGAAGCGCTGCCGAATGGCACCACCCTGGGCGATCCCGTGCCTTCACCGCTGGAGCGCAGCCACGGCAGCTACCGCTACCAGATCATGCTCCGCACCCGCACCGTGGTACGCCTGAGCCGGGCCCTCCGCGCCATTCTTGACCGGCTCACCTTTCCTGAGGATGTGATCGTCACCGTGGATGTGGATCCGTATCAACTTCTGTAAGCAACCGTCGCGAGCTCACCTTCGAGATCTTCGTAGTAAATTTCCCCTCTCCCACAACCGCTTTCGCGTTGAGCTTCGATACCCATCGTATGAAGAAGTTCCTCTCCAAAAAAGTCGAGGAGGCGGGGGCGGCGGGTTACATCCTGTTGTGGCTTCTTGGCGTCCCGATTCCGGTGTTGTTCGTGATCTTTTTGCTCCGCGGCTGCACTTAACCAATTTCCTGTGGGGGGAAACAGTCATGGAGGGAGCCGGTGTTCCCGGTCTCCCTCCGTGGCTAATTTGGGAATGACTTCAACGCGGAGAGAAGCAAAGGCTCTCCCGCTATACCCCTGGAAACGCGTCCACCAGCTCCTCGATCACCTCGTTGCTCATCGGGCGCAGCGGAGCGAGGGCGCGGCTGCGCAAGATGGCCTGGGCGGTGGCTTCAAGCACTTCGAGGCGGTCGAAAGCATCGAGCACGCTGCGACCGGCGATCATCACGCCGTTGTTTTCCAGCAAGACGACCGGGTTGCGCGGCGTGAGGTGTTTGGCGAGGGCGGTGCCGTCGCCATAGACTTCCGCATACGGGATTTTCGCCACGTCTTTCAAAAACAGGTAACTCTCGGGAATGGTGCGGGTGTCGAGCTTGAAATCGCTCACCGCAAAGGCGGTCGCGGAAATGGGCAGCGCGTTCAGCACCGCATTGATCTCGGGATGCTCGCGGTAAATGGCGCGATGCAACTGGACCGCCCGGCTGGGGTGGGTGTCGGATGCGCGATGGCCGGCATGGATGCTCACCAGATCGCCAAGCCCGATGTGTTTGCGATCAAAATGGAACGGCGTGATGACGAAATGATCGTGCCCCACGCGCGCCGAATAGCTGCCATGGGTGCTGGTCATGAGCCGGTGATGGTAGGCGCGGCCAATGAAGTCGCAGATTTCCTTGCGGCGCTCTTTTTCCGCACTGGTAATCGCCATGGTCGGAGACTCCGGCAGCGGCTCGCGCGGCTTTTCCGCCTGGGCGATCTGCTCGCTGCCGAGCAGTTTCACCTTGCCGAGCATCCGGGCGTTGAGGGTGATGGCGGCAGTAAACTCCAGCGTCTCAAAGCGGGCGAAGGCATCCTCCAGATCGGTGCCACCGATGACGACGCCGTGGTTTTCCAGCAGCACGCAATACGGCTTCTCGGGCGAGGCAAACTCCTGCCGGATTTTTTCCGCCAGGCGAATGCTGCCCGGCAGCGCGTATTTGGCAAAGGCCACCCGACCGCACACCCGGTGGCTCTCGGGAAACAAATGCGTATCCGGCACTTCGCCACAAATGCTGAAGCTCACCAGCGCGCCGGGATGCGCATGGATGATCGCCCCGATGTCGGGCCGGGCGTCGTAAATCTCGCGGTGAAACGGCAGTTCGGAGGAGGGTTTGTGCGGCCCTTCCACCGTGCCGTCGGGCAGCACGCAGGCAATGTCGCCCCGGCGCAAGGCACCCTTGTCGATGCGCGCGGGAGTGATCCAGATTTCGCCACCGGAGTCGCGGACGGAGATGTTTCCGCCGGAGGTGGTGGTCATGTTGTATTCGTAAATACGCTCCATCGTAGCAACGATGGCATCACGCGGGTGGAAAAGTGCGTAGGACATGGAGGTCAAATATACCGAGAGAATTATCGACGATTATTCCCAGGACTAAAGCGAAAATCTTGCGTGCAAAATTCCGTGCGGCGGCTTGCATGCCAGGCATTGCTTTGCCATCAATGGCCCATGAGCACCGATACGGCTTTGCTGGGAATCCGCGGTCAACTTTTCGACACCCCGGTTTACGGGCAACTGCGTGCCCGCAACAACGGCGCCCTCGTGATCGAAGACGGCCGGATCGTCGAGGTGGGGGACTACGAAATCATGCGCAAAAAGGTGCGCGAAAAAAAGGTGCGCTGGCTGCATTCCAGCAACGTGGCGGTCTTCCCGGGACTGATCGATGTGCATTCCCATATCCCGCAATACCCGGCGATCGCCCGCGGCCAGACCGAGCTGCTCCCCTGGCTGCGCCAGCACATCTTTCCACTGGAGCGGGAATTCACCGGCCCCAAGGCGAAGAAGGAGGCCGGCCAGTTCTTCCGCGAGCTCGCCCGCCACGGCACCACCACCGCCATGCTCTACACGGCGATTTTCCAGGACAGTTGCGAGGCCGCCTTCCAAGCCGCGCAAAAGACCGGGCACCGCGCGATCATCGGCAAGATGATGATGGACGTGGGCAGCTACGGCTCGTTGCAGCCGAAGAAAATCCTCTCCATCTCGGTGCTGGAGAGCGAGCAGCTTTGCAAGAAATGGAACGGCGCGAATGACGGCCTGCTCCACTACGCCTTCAGCCCCCGCTTTGCGGTGAGCTGCACCGAGCGGATGATGCGCGCCGCGGGCGAGCTCGCGAAGCAATACGACGCCTATGTCGAAACCCATCTCGCCGAGAACCTGGAGGAGCTGGAAAAAGTGCGGAATCTGTTCCCGCAGGCGAAGGATTATACCGACGTGTACGATCAATGCGGCCTGCTCGGCCCCAAGACCATGCTTGGCCACTGCATTCACCTGAGCGAACGCGAGATCGAGGTGATGGCGGAACGCGGTTCCAACGCCGCCCATTGCCCCACCGCAAACTTCTTCCTCAGCAGCGGCATCATGAAACTCGATAAAATGCTCGCCGCGGGCATCGGCGTGGGGCTTGGGACCGATGTCGCCGCGGGCCTGGAACTGAACCTCTGGCAGGTGATGCGCACGGTGATCGAAGCACAAAAGGCCCGCTCGTTCTACGAAAAGGACGTCCGCGTGCCGGGCCTTGCCGAGGTGCTTTTCCACGCCACCCAGGGCGCTGCGAATGCGCTCGGCCTGGGCCAGACGATCGGCTCGCTCGAGGTGGGCAAGGAGGCCGATCTCACCGTGATGGATTTCCAGTCACTCCGCCCCTACCCCCGCCAGTCCAAGGCGGCCGACCTCACGCCCGAGGACATCCTGAGCCTCTGCATCTATCGCGGCGGCCCATCGGCGGTGGTGGAAACCTTCGTGCGCGGAAAGTCCATCTATCGCTCCCCGGAGCCAGAACTTTTCTAGGCAGGATTTTTTTGGACAGGATTTGCAGGATGAACAGGATGGCGGCACGACAACGGCGGCGTCATTCCTCTGACAATCGAAGCTAGCCCACTTTAATTTTTTAATTTTAAATTCTTAACTTTTAATTTCTGGCCCTTCGTCTTCATGGATACCCAAGCACCCGCCACCGGCCCTGACCTTATCGCACTCGCCCTCGCCGAGGATATCGGCAGCGGCGATGTAACCTGCCGTTACTTTGTGGATCCCGCGAAGCAGGGGCAGGCCACCATCATTGCGAAAGAGGAAGCTGTCGTGGCCGGGGTGGAGGCGGCGGCGGAAGTTTTTCGCCGGGTTAATCCGGGGCTCGCCATCGAAATCGTGCGGCTCGCTGGCAGCGTGGTTCAGAAAGGTGACGTGGTGCTCACCGCCCGCGGCCCCGTAGCCTCGCTGCTCACGGCTGAACGGGTGGCGCTCAATTTTCTCCAGCGGCTGTCGGGCGTGGCGTCGCTGACGCGCCAGTTCGTGCAGGCCGTCGCGGGCACGCGGGCACGCATTCTCGACACTCGCAAGACGACGCCCGGCCTGCGCCTGCTGGAAAAAGCGGCCGTCGCAGCGGGAGGCGGCACGAACCACCGGATCGGTCTGTTCGATATGGTGATGGTGAAGGACAATCACCTCGCCGCCGATTGCGGCCTCGATTTCCTGGAAAAAGCCATCCACCGCTTCCGCACCGAGAATCCCGGGCTTCGCGTGGAACTCGAAGCCGACACCCTCGACCAGGTGCGCGACTTTCTCACCCTCACCGGGGTGGACGTGATCCTGCTCGATAACATGGACTGCGACACGATGCGCGAGGCGGTCGCCCTCACCGCCGGTCGCGTGCAACTGGAGGCCAGCGGCGGCGTCTCGGTGGCGACCGTGCGCGCCATCGCGGAAACCGGGGTGGATTTCATTTCCGTTGGCGCCCTCACCCACTCGGCCCGCGCGATGGACTTTTCGCTGGAACTCTCGTGACCGCAGCCATGCTCAACCCCGATCGCCTGGAACAACTTCTTGCGGGCTGCCCGCTCGCCCGTGAGATCAAGGTTTTTGCCGAAACCGGCTCAACCAATGACGTCGCCGCGCAGTATGGAAAATCCGGCGCACCGGGCGGGGTGGTTATCTTTGCCGAACGTCAGACCCGTGGACGCGGGCGCCATGGACGCCGCTGGGAAAGCGAGCCCGGGACGGCACTCGCGTTTTCCATCCTCCTGCGGCCCGAGGCTGCCTCCCCGGACTGGAGCCGTCTCACTTTGTGCGCCGCCGTGGCCCTGGCGGAGGCGGTCGAGGAACTCACTAGCGAGCCCACCCAGATCAAATGGCCGAATGATCTCTATTTGCGGGGGAGGAAAGCGGCGGGCATCCTTGTCGAGACCGGTATTTCGCCCTCGCCCTATGCGGTGTTGGGCATCGGCATCAATGTGAATCAGGAAAAGTTTGCCGAAGAACTGGCGGAAACTGCAATTTCCCTCCGGCAGGCCACTCACCGCTTGGTGGACCGGGAAGTTTTGGCGGCGAAAGTAGTTCTCAAAATTGCGGCGTTTTGTGCAAATTTGACAGCTGGTTTCCCAGAAATTCTTACGGCTGCGAGAAAACGCGATTTTCTTTTCGGTCGGGCCGTTCATCTGATCAAAGATGCCGGTTTTACTCTGTCAGCAACGGCGGAAGGCTTCAATGAAGCCGGTGCGTTGAAGCTGCGGCTGCCCGATGGCTCGCTCCAGATGCTCTCCAGTGGAGAGGTAAGTGTGCGCCCGGTCGTTTAGATTCCCGGCTGGGCAAGCATCCTGCTTTTAAGGATGTCGTCACATGACCATTAACGATAGTGAGTTTCAGGATCAGCTCGTAAGGGGCCTCGCGCACAAGATGAACAACATCTTGAGCTTGTTTCACGGCTACCTCGCTCTGCTGATGGATGACTGTGCGCTTTCAGCCGACGCCAAGGATGGTCTCACGAGAATTCGTGAAGGCGCCCATGCGGCTTCGGAACTAATTGATCGCACCAAGTCGCTTGCCCGCCCTTCCTCCGTGGTCTGGCGTGAGTTGAAGATGCCCGACTACTTTTTTGTCGTCCGCCCTTCGCTCATCGCGTGCCTGGAGCGGGGCATCACCTTCGATCTCGTGTGCCAGGACGATATCCCTCCCCTCTGGGCCGATGCCGGCCGGGTGCGGACCATTCTCGTGGAACTGATCAAAAACGCCGTCGAAGCCACGCCAAAGGATGGCAAGGTGAGGATTGAGATTGGTTCCGAGGCCCCGCATGGCCGAAAAGGAGCCAACAAGGCGATCCGCTGGGCCGCGATCAAAATCACCAACACGGGGAACGCCATCCCGCCGGAGATGACCGAACGCATCTTTGAACCCTTTTTCACCACCCGCCAGCAGCGCAATGCGGTGGGGCTTGGCCTTACGGTGGCCTCAAATCTCACCCACCAGCTCGGCGGCGTGATCCGGGTCGAAACTGACGAAGAGCAAACCTGTTTCAAGCTCCTGCTTCCTTCGCGCTCGGTGTAAATAAGCGGCGATTTCCAGAGTAAATTCCGAGAATCCCCCCCCGGTCTCCGAAGCCGCAAATTACCCCCCCTGGGTGCTTGGTCTCCGCGCACGGCGTCTCTAAAAAAGAAGTTCGGGACCTGTGCGACCAAGGAGAGCCGAAAATTACACACAACGCACAAGGTCCCGAACCCACTACCACCTAAACTGACATTTTTGACAGGGACCCTCCTGCATCGTTCAAAATAATTTGAATGGATGTAAAAAAATTTCGTCCATTGGCGTTTTCTGCCGCAAATTGGGGCCGGTGAACCTGCAAAGCCCCGCCTTCCATTCCCTCGTGCCCGACGGGCTGCCTCTGTCCGCGGCCCTTTCCCGCCTTACCCATCTCGGAATCGGGGCCCATCAGGACGATCTGGAGATCATGGCCTTCCATGGCATTGCCGCCTGTTTTGGAAAAAGCGCCCAGTGGTTTGGCGGAATCACCTGCACCGACGGGGCGGGAAGCGCCCGCAGCGGACAATATGCCGCCGTCTCCAATCTGGAAATGATCGAGCTGCGCCGGAAAGAACAGGATCGAGCCGCCACCATGGGGCAATACGGAGCCATGCTGCAACTGGGACTTTCCAGCGCAGAAATCAAGCACCCCGCCTCGCCACTCGCGTACGATCTGGCCGAAATCCTTTCCCACACCCACCCGGAAATCGTTTACACGCACAATCCGGCCGACAAGCACGACAGCCACATCGCCGTCTTCCGGGCCACCCTGGCGGCGATTCGCTCCCTGCCACTGGATAAGCGCCCACGCCGCCTGCTGGGGTGTGAAGTCTGGCGGGATCTCGACTGGCTGGCCGATGAGGACAAAGTGCGTCTCGACCTCGGCGGTCACGGCGACCTCCAGCAGCGCCTCATCGCCTGCTTCGTCTCCCAGACCGATGGCGGCAAACGCTACGAACTCGCCACCCCGGGCCGGGCTCTCGCCAACGCCACTTTCTTCGCCGCCCGCGAGACCGACCACGCCACCGCCGTCTGGCATGCGATGGATTTAACGCCGCTCGTTCTCGACGACGCGCTCGATCCCGCAACTCTCGTGGCAGGCCATCTCCAGAAATTCCAAAGCGACGTGCTGGAACGCCTACAGCGCTGAGTCGCTGCTTTAGACAGGATGAACAAGATGGACAGGATGGCGGAAATTCCAAATCTCCATCACCCTTTTAAATATCCTGTTCATCTTGTCTAAAAACCCTTTTCAAGCCCCAAAATACGCCGCCCACTCCGGCGGCAGCGGCATCTTCTCCACCTCGGCGGCGATACGGCCTTCGAAGGCGGGATTGAAGCTCGTGCTGGTGCCATAGACCATGATCAGATCTTCCGAGCCTTCGGCCCGCAGGGCGTGCGCGACGCCGGCCGGAATGATTACCCCGGCATTGTTCGGCCCGCGATGGTTGTCGCCTTCAATGATAAAGCGCATCTTGCGCCGCTCCATCCCTGCACGTTCATCCACGAGGAACATCTCGCAATTTCCCTGCACAAAGAACATCGCGTCCCATTGCTCCTGATCATACGGACGCAAAGCGTAATTGCCCGGCTCTTCCACAAACAGCTTTTGAAACCACGCCGCCGCATCCTGCCCTTCGGGAATGGAGGGCGGGTGAATGTGGAACCCCTTCGCCGTATTCGCAAACATGCGGGCAGTCGCCCACTGCTTCGGCCACATATCAATTTTACCCAACGCGCCCTCACCCTGGCGGGCAAACTCGCCGAAGAAGCCGCGATGCCGCTGCGGGTAAATGTTGCGGGAGAAAAGCTCGACCCCGGGAATCCACGGCAGCTGGCTGCGGTCGGCGGCGATCAGTTCGCGCACTTCCACGCCGCTGCCCGCCATGCGGGAGGCGAGGTCGGTGAGTGAGTAGTCGCGCTGCGCGAGCTGGGCCCGTGCCGTTTCGTTCAAGCCTTTCCAGAGATCAGTCATGGCGCGCACTGTAAAAGATTGCCCGCCGGGGGGAAAGCAATTATTCATACCTCATGCCCGATGCGCCCGCCGTATTTCGACGCGCCCTTGCGCGGCATAACCAGCAGGTGCTGCTGGTCGCCGGGTGGTCGCTCGGCATCGTCGCGATTTTGTGGACACTCGTTTACTTCGGCCTCTACGCGCTGGTGTTGCTGGCGCTGACACTGGGAAATCCGCTGGGGGCAACCACCCCGGTCACCTTCCCGGTGCGGTTCATTCTCTTTTCCGCCTTCTTTTTCGGGATGGTTTTTCTGGAAAAGAAAGTGCGCCCGCCGCGCCGGGTGCGGGACAGGGCCACGAAACTGGAGGTGGCGCTCGATCTGCTGCTGGCGCTGCCCCGGGCAACGGTGACGAGCCTGGAGAACCTGCGGGCACTGCTTTTCTTAAACCGCCACGAACGCCAGACCGCCTGGTCGCTGCTGGAACGACTACATGAGCGCCGCCAGATCCCGCTCACCGAAATCCCGCAGGACATTCCCCGCGAGCGCCTTGCCACCCGCGTCATCCACGCTCTGCAAATTCTTGATGTAATCGAACTCCGCGAGCGCGATAACGAATGGCTCCTTTCCCTGCGCGGCACCGACACCGCCCGCCTGATGACCCGACGCTTCTCACTAAAGAAAGCGAATGGGTAGCTCTTCGATCCACCACGAAGGGCACGAAGAGAGGGAAATTTAACCGCGGATAAAACGGATTTCGAGGATAACCCCACCCGAAGCCATCCCGAGACAAATACCACCGGGCAGGTTTCGTCCAAATTTTCGCCGTTCTCTCCCACTTCGTGCCCTCGTGTCTTCGTGGTGAAAATCCCCGTCCCCCATTGGTCATTTGCCATTCATCATTGGTCATTTCCCTATGACACGTCGTGGCGCTTGCCCCCCGCCACCCTGCGTGCTAGCTTCGCACCCTTTTCCATTTCCATTATGGCCATCAGCAGCATCATCGACCCGGCCCGCCTTGAGCGGATTGAATTCAGCAACGACGAGATCGCCCGTTATTCGCGCCATCTCATCATGCCCGAGGTCACGCTCGAGGGTCAGAAGCGCCTGAAAGCCGCCAGCGTCCTGTGCATCGGCACCGGCGGTCTCGGCTCGCCGATCGCGCTCTATCTCGCCGCAGCCGGTGTGGGTCGGCTCGGCCTCGTGGATGGCGACACGGTGGACTTCTCCAATCTCCAGCGCCAGATCCTGCACGGCACGAAGGACGTGGGCCGCAAGAAGCTCAACAGCGCCCGCGACCGCATCCGCGAAATCAATCCGAATGTGCAGGTGGATCTCTACGACGCCTTCTTCACCTCGGCCAATGCCCGCGAGATCGCCGAGCCATACGACATCATCATCGACGGCACCGACAACTTTCCCACGCGCTATTGTTCCAACGACATCAGCGTCTTCCTGAAAAAGCCAAACATCTACGGCTCCATCTTCCGCTTCGACGGCCAGTGCACCGTGTTTGCCCCGCACCTCGGCGGCCCGTGCTATCGCTGCATGTTCCCCGAGCCGCCGCCACCCGGCATGGTGCCGAGCTGCGCGGAAGGCGGCGTACTCGGCGTGCTGCCCGGCATCATCGGCGTCATGCAGGCCATCGAGGCGATCAAGCTCATCGTGGGCATTGGCGAGCCGCTGATCGGACGACTCGTGCATTTCGATGCGCTCAAGATGAAGTTCCGCGAGTTCAAGCTGCGCAAGGACCCGAAGTGCCCGGTGTGCGGCGATCATCCCACGATCACCGACCTGGTGGACTACGACCAGTTCTGCGGCATCCCGCAGGCCCAGGCGGCGGACGAAGAGGAGGCCAATGTGCCCACGATCACCGCACCCGAGCTCAAGGCGAAGCTGGATCGCGGCGAGAAATTCCAGCTCATCGACGTGCGCGAACAATTTGAGTGGGACATCTGCCACATTCCCGGGGCGAGACTGATCCCGCTCGGCCAGCTTCCCTCGCGCATGAGTGAACTCGACAGCGCGGATGAAATCGTCCTCCAGTGCAAGTCGGGAGCCCGCTCCGCCCGTGCCCTGCACCTGTTGCAGGAGGCCGGTTTTGCCAAGCTCTCGAACCTCGAAGGCGGCATCCTCGCCTGGTCGGACCAAGTGGACTCCAGCGTTCCGAAATACTGAGCCGGAGGACAGGGCAGGCTGGTTCACAGGGTAACGCAAATTGTCACTGATTTGTTTTTTCAAACCGGTGTTCATTTGGGTAAAGCTCTGAATCACCTGCCCCCGCCATACCTTCATGACTGCTCCTCTTCTCACGCTTCTGCGCTGCCCGCATACGAACCAGCGTCTGCTTCCCGTTACTTCGGAAGAAATCGCCCATTTTGAGCAACTCCGCATCGCCGGCCAGCTGAGCTATCGCAGCGGCGCACCGATTGCCCTGCCGCTGGAGTCGGCGCTCATCAACGAAAGCCGGACCCTGCTCTACGTCGTTGAATCGGGCATTCCGATTCTCCTGCCCGACGAGGCCGTTTTGCTCGAATGAACTTGTGGCTTGCCTTTGGATTCCGATCGGAATACTAAAGGATTGAGCCTTTTGGAGGTTGGAAGGGAAAAACGGCGGCTCAATAACCGGAGTTCATTCATGAAAATGCGTTCTTCGTTTCGCCACCTGGCTGTTGCGATGCCTGTCCTCGCTGCACTGGCTTTCTTGCCGGGCAGTCTGCACGCAGTGAATATTGACCTTACCGGCCAGACGCTCAAGCCGGGTGGCACTATTGGAGGCGTAAGCACAACGCCTCTGCCCAAAACTGTGTTGATGGAACTGACCATAACCGCCACCGGCACGGGAACCGGCGATTTCACCTCCGACGGAAATCTCGCCACCACGCTGGCCACCTATGCCAACTCGGAGCTTTGTAATCCGACCAATAAAATACCCGTCACCATTTGTAATAAAATCCTGGCGGACTTTCTGACGGATATTCCGATTGGTTCCGGTAAAACGGCCAAGATCCTCACGGTCCGTGGTCTCGTGAAATTCAAGATTGATGCGAAAGGGTATGTGCATCTCTCTGCTTCCAAGATCAGCTTTGCGGCCCGGGACAGTTCGAACAACAAGGTGCCTTTCAATGGTACGTATAAAATCACCTCCGGCGGCATCAGCATTACCGAGGACGTTGGCAATTCCAGCACGGCGGGAGCACAGGTTTACTTCCCCGCCGGCCATTACCTCAATGGCGCCTATTATCCGGTGAATCTCACGGTGCCCAAGGGATCGAAGAAGACCTCCCTCTTCGTAGTGAAAAACGAAGGGCCCAATCAGGATGATTTTCAATTCTTCGGCTCCCATCTGCCCACCGGTTTTACGGCCAGGGTCTTTGATGGCACGACGGAGATCACGACCGATGCTTACAACGGCACGACTGGTGATGCGATGACCCTGGCCAGCGGTGAAGGCCGGCTGATTAAAGTCATTGTCAGTGCCAGTTCGAAAGCCACCAACGGCAGCACTTTTTTCCGGATCCAGCGCACGGCGGCATCGTCCACCTATTCGCTCGCCAGCTATAATTTGAAGACGAACTAAAACCTCGGGAACTTTTCCAGACAACTCTTCGCTACAATCCTGTTGCCATTCCATTTGAATTCCGCCAAATCATCCGGCGTGATTCGCGGTTGTTACAAGTTTGCCCTCCTTGCTCTGATTGCGTTCGCGGCGCTGCCCGCCGTGGCTGCGGACGTCCGTCTTAAAAGCGGTCAGCTTTATCAAAACGTCGAGATCCTGTCCCGCGACAAGAGCTCGATTCAACTCCAGCTTCCCTACGGCACCGCCACCTTCCCTTTGAGCGAAGTGGCAACCATCGATGGCATCCCGGCAAATCCCACGCCGACTCCCGCGCCCAAGCCCACCCCCGCAGCGACACCGACTCCCACGGCCACCGCCACGGAAACCCCAATCATCCCCGCCCTCCCGGTGCCGAGTGCGACGCCCACTCCCGCTTCCACGCCGGCGCCGACCATCGCTCCCAGCAATCGCGACCCGTGGCCCGATTATCGCCCGAGCTTGAACTTCGATCTGCTGTTGCTGGCGTTTGCGGTCGTGGCCGGGATCTGGTTCGCTTCGGTCGCCTATGTGCAGCGCGATCTTTACCATCGCCGCAAGGACCCCCGGCGGTGGACCAATCTCGCCATCCTGCTGCCCGGGCTCGGCTTCGGCGCCTACCAGATCAGCCGCTCGATCGCCAGTGCAACGGCCAAACGGGCGGCCCGCCGGAGTACAAATGAAGTCGTGGCCGACCGCGAGCGCAGCCGTGAAAAATTCGGAGCCCGGGCGCGGCGTGGCTTTGAGTTCCTTGATGCCGAGCGGCAGGCGGTGCACATCCAGAATCCCGACGAGGCTTCCGGCCTCGAAACCGCGCAGGAAGTCCTGGAGGAGGCGCTGCTCGAACGCGCCAGCGACGTCCACATCGAACCCACCGGGCTGGGCTACGGCGTGCGCTTCCGGATCGATGGCGTGATGCACGCCCGCATGAAATTCGAGCCGGTGCCCGGCAAGCGCCTCGTCACCGCGCTCAAGGCGCTCGCGGAGATCGATGTGGCCGAGAAGCGCAAGGCCCAGGATGGCCGGTTCCGCGTGCGCGCCGGAGATTCCGATGTCGATTTCCGCGTGGCGACGGCCACTTCCATCTTTGGCGAAAAGCTGGTCATCCGCATCCTCGATCATCATCAGGGGATGCTCAGCCTGCGCGACCTGGGCATGCCACAGGCGATGCTGGAGGAGTTCGAGCGGGTCATCCATTCCCGCAATGGCATGATCCTCGCCACCGGCCCTACCGGCTCGGGCAAGACTTCCACGCTCTACTCCGCGATCAGCCAGCTCGATGCGCAGAAGCTCAATATCATGACGATTGAGGACCCCGTGGAATACGAGCTCAAAGGAGCGACGCAGATTCCCGTGAATCCCAAGGCGGGCGTGACCTACGAGTCCGGTCTCCGCTCCCTGCTGCGGCAGGACCCCGATGTGATTTTCGTCGGCGAGATGCGCGATGTGGAGGCGGCGCAGATTGCGCTCCGTGCCGCGCTCACGGGGCACCTCGTCTTCAGCTCCCTGCATACGCGGGACGCGATCGGCACCATCATCCGCCTCGAGGAAATGGGCATCGAGCGTCACCTGCTCGGCTCTTCGCTCCTCGTGCTCATTGCCCAGCGTCTCGTGCGCGTGCTGTGCCCCGATTGCCGTGAGGGTCGTCCCTGCACCGGCGAGGAGCTTTACGACATCAACCTCGCCCTGCCCGCCGGGGAGACCATCTACTACCCCAAAGGGTGCGAGAAGTGCAATTCCACCGGCTATCTCGGTCGCACCGGCATTTTTGAAATGGTGGTCTTCGACGACCGCCTGCGGCAGGCCGTGACCAATGGCAGTGACGAAAATGAACTGAACGAAATCGCCCGCAGCCTCGGCTATCGCAGTTTTCGCGAAGACGGCGCGGACAAAATCCTGCTCGGCATCACCAGTGTCGAGGAAGTCCTTCAATCTTCATAACCCACGCCACCTACGTTTATGATTGAATTTCTCGTCTGTCTGGTTGCGGCCCTGCTCGCCATCTTTGGCGCCGTGATGGGCCTGAAAGCCGGCGCCTTTGTGGCGCTGGGGCGCATGCTGGTCTCGTTGATCGCGCTCTTCGTGGCGATGCGCTACTGGTTTCTCTTCAGCCGCACCATCAGCGATTTTCAATCCACCTCCGTCACCATCATCGCGCTGGTCGTTTTCTGGGCGGTCTATCTGCTCACCAGCGTTATGCTTTCCAAGGTGCGCGACACTTACACTGAGGTGTTTGAATCGGTGCAGCCGTCCGTAATTGATCGTCTCCTCGGCGGCATCTTCGGCCTTGTTTCCGGCTCGGTCTTCGTCACCGCCGTTTTGCTCAGCCTTTCCGTGGCCTCCATGCAATACCTCATCGGCTACGATCCCGACAAACTCCCGCTTCCGCTCGACCGCGCCCCTCTGATCGCCTACCGCTACGTCGAAGCGCAGGTGACCGGCATTTCGGAAAAAGACCCCGCCCACACTCCGCTTCCCTCGCTCAAGTCCGATCCGAACGCCTCTCCGGCGATCTTCTGGGAGTAGCTGCGCTGATCGGCAAGACAACTCTCACGCAGCGGCGATGAACCGCAAAAAAGGAAATCAAATAAGTCCCAGTTTGCGGGCGAGTTTCCGCTTCACAAAGTAGTCGTAGGTTTCAAGTGCCAGCAAAAGCAGGCCTATGGACAGAAAGACAATCCCCTGAAACCAGCGATTCACGGTAGGAGAATTCGAGATGGCTACGAACAAAAAAGCAGCGGCCATAAACCAGAGGGCCCGGATCACTTTCGGAATCTGCCAAAAATAAGCGCGCTTCCCTTTTGCAACCCATTGAAGAGTGTTCCATTCCGCATCCGTCAAACCGTATGGTTTCATCGCCGCTTTCATCACGGTAAACGCTACGCCAACTTCAGGTACGGAAGCAAGCCCTGGATGCCGCCTTCACGGCCCCAGCCGCTTTCCTTATAGCCACCGAAGGGACTCGCCGGGTCGAACTTGTTATAGGTATTCGCCCACACCACCCCCGCGCGCAGCTTGTTTACCATCTTGAAAATCTTGCTGCCCTTGTCGGTCCACACCCCGGCGCTCAGGCCATACGGCGTGTGGTTAGCGCGCTCGATCGCCTCCTCCGGCGTGCGAAAGGTGAGGATGCTCAACACCGGCCCGAAAATCTCCTCCTGCGCGATGCGATGACTGCCGGTGACGCCGGTAAAAAAGCTCGGCGGAAACCAGTAGCCTTTCTCCGGCAGCTTGCACCAGGGCTGCACCAGTTGTGCGCCCTCGCTAATGCCGCTCTGCACCAGTTCGTGAATTTTCTCCAATTGCGACTTGGAATTGATCGCGCCGAGGTCGGTATTTTTGTCGAGCGGATCACCCACGCGCATGGTGGCGATGCGATCGCGCAGCTTGCGCACCACCTGCGGGAAGATGCTTTCCTGCACAAACAACCGCGAGCCCGCGCAGCACACGTGGCCCTGGTTGAAATAGATGCCGGAGATAATCCCTTCCACCGCCTGATCCAGCGGCGCATCTTCGAAGAGAATGTTCGCAGCTTTTCCGCCGAGCTCCAGGGTGAGCTTCTTCGGCGTTCCCACGAGCGCTTTGGCAATCAGCTTGCCCACCTCGGTGCTGCCGGTGAAGGCGATTTTGTCCACCCCGGGATGATTCACCAGCGCGGTACCGGTCTCCCCGGCTCCAGTGACAATATTCACCACTCCCTCTGGCAATCCCGCTTCCTGAAAGATTCGCGCGAGATGCAGGATGCTGATGCTCGTGGTCTCAGCCGGCTTGATGACGACCGTGTTCCCCGTGGCCAGCGCCGGCGCGATCTTCCATGCCGCCATGAGCAGCGGGAAATTCCACGGGATGATCTGTCCGCACACGCCAAGCGGCTCATGCTTCCGGCCATGCACTGCATAGTCCAGCTTGTCGGCCCAGCCCGCGTAGTAAAAGAAATGCGCCGCCACCAGCGGCAGATCCACGTCGCGCGATTCCTTGATCGTCTTGCCGCCATCCATCGTCTCGATAATCGCGAGTTCCCGCGCCTTTTCCTGGATGAGGCGGGCGATGCGATAGAGATACTTTCCGCGCTCGGCTCCGGGCAGCTTGCTCCAGACCTTGGTGTAGGCACGGCGCGCGGCGGCCACCGCAGCGTCCACATCTTCCGGAGCGGCCAGCGCAATCTCGGCCAGCTTCCTCTCGGTCGCGGGATTGAGGCTCGGGAAATACTTCCCGCCCTTGGGCGCGACAAACTTGCCGTCGATGAACAGCTCATACCGCGCGTCGATCGCAACCTTCGTCGTCTCCGGGGCGGGCGCGTAATTCCATTTTCCGCCAAAGTTCAGCTTCCGTTCGGCGACTGGCACCACGATGGGGGCGCTGGCATGTCCGGATGTTTTCACGACCTCGGGCTTGGACTTGCGGACGGCAATCGCAGAACTGGCAGCACGCTTGGACTTCGGCATAGGGAGACGTTAGTTAAAAATAGAAAGAAAACGACTGTTCAAATGAACGATGCGCCCACCGAAGGCAACCATGGCCTTCGTCGAATCTTTCATTTTTCTTATCTTGCCTGCTCCCCAACAGGGAACGCAACGAAATTCCCCCGCTCGTGCGGTTACTTCACGCTCTCCAGGCTCGCCTCGGCGAGGCGCTGCTGCATGTCGTCGCTCTTCAAGGCGCCGAGCATTTCCTCCATGTCGCCTTCCATGAAGCGGTCCAGATTGTAGAGCGTGAGCTCGATCCGGTGGTCGGTGATCCGGTTCTGCGGGAAATTGTAGGTGCGAATGCGTTCGTTGCGCTCGCCACTGCCGACCTGGCTCTTGCGCTGCGCCGCATATTTTTCGGCCTCCTCGCGCTGCTTCACTTCCAGCAGGCGGGAGCGCAAAATGGTCAGCGCCTTTTCCTTGTTCTTCTGCTGGCTGCGACCGTCCTGGCAGCGCACGATGGTTCCGGTCGGGATGTGCATCACCTGCACGGCAGAGTCGGTCGTGTTTACCCCCTGCCCGCCCGGGCCACCCGCGCGACAAACTTCGATGCGGAGCTCATCCGGCTTCAATTCCAGGTCCACCTCCTCCGCCTCCGGCAAGACCGCCACGGTCGCCGTGCTGGTGTGGATGCGCCCCTGGGCTTCGGTTGCAGGCACCCGCTGCACGCGATGCACGCCACTTTCATACTTCAGCTGCTGGAACACGCCTTCGCCGCTCACCTTGAAGATCACTTCCTTCAAGCCACCCAGTTCGCTCGGGCTGTTTTCCAGCTGCTCGATCTTCAAGCTGTGCGCCTCCGCATAGCGGCAATACATGCGATAAAGGTCCGCCGCAAAAAGCGCGGCTTCGTTTCCGCCGGCCCCGGCGCGAATTTCCATGATCGAATCGCGCGACTCATTTGGATCGGGCGGCAGCAGCGCGACCTGGATCGCCTTGCCGCCGTCCTCGATGCGCTTTTCCAGCGCGGGGATTTCCTCGCGGGCCATTTCCGCCAGTTCGTCGTCCCCGGCGGCCAGCTCCCGGTTTTCCGCCAGCTCAGTCCTGGCCTTGTGGAAACCGTCCCACAGGGCGAGCAATTCCTTCAGCCGGGCATGCTCACGCATGAGTTCCCGGGCCTTCTGCGGATTGCCAAAAATGTTGCCGTTCGCGATCTCGGCTTCGAGATCACGGAAACGCGCTTCTTTTTTTTCGATGAGCGGGGCGAAGTCCATGGGAATAAAAACAAAAACGGTGACCCGCGATTCACTCGGGAGTCACCGTTCAAAGTTGTGGCGTTGAAAGCTAGGCCTTCTTGGTGAGGCGGGTCGCCTTCGTGCTGCCGTAGCGGCGGGCGAATTTCTCGACGCGACCGGCGGTATCGACGAACTTCTGTTCACCGGTGAAGAACGGGTGGCAGGCGGCGCAAATACCGATCTTCAGGTTGCGGCGGGTGGAGCGGGTCTGATAGTTCGCTCCGCAGGCGCAGCTGATGGTCGTTTCGGCGTAATCGGGATGAATATCTGCTTTCATGGCTTCTAAAATCTTCTTGAGTGTGCGTTGCGAAAAAGGACGAGCAAGATAACGATGCCCGTGCATTTGGCAACTGAATTTTTCATCCTACCCCAATCTGAGTGGAAGGAAAGGGACGGGGGAGGATTTAAGACAGGAAACGGGGGGAAATGAGAAATTAAAAGACGAATTGGGCCTCCGGCGGCCAAAACATCCTCTTACTCTCTGCGCCTCCGCGCCCCTGCGGTGAAATTATTCCGCAAATCCCTCTAAAGTCGCAGGCGGCATCCACCGATACAGCCTTGTGAAATTCCCGTTTTCAGCGCTGGGAAAGTTGGTTGCCCCGGCCACCGCCGCCGCAACGGGAGGTAATTTTTAAATCAAACCTGGAATGACGGAAAATCTGGAAGCCTACCTGGACAAGCTGGAATATCTCCCGCCGGTCCCCACTCTTGTCCTGGAGCTCATGTCGCTTCTCAATCAACCCGACCGGGATAGCGACCGGATGGTGGAATTGATCAGTCATGACCCCGCAGTGACGGCCGAAGTGCTGAAACGCTGCAACAGCGTCCTCGTGCGCGGCAGTGAGCCGATCTCCAGTATTTCCGAGGCCGTCTTTCGCCTCGGCTTCCAGGAAATCTATTTCATTGTGGTCGCCATGTTTGGCGCGCAGGTGGTGGATAGCGCCCGCTCGGCGGCGTTTTTCGACGTTCAAGCGGTCTGGAAACACTCGATCATCACCGCCGTCGCCGCCCAGGTGATGGCGGTCAAGACCCGCTCCGACGAATCGCTCGCCTTTACCGCCGGCATCCTGCACGACGTGGGCAAGGTCATCCTCGCGCTGTCGGACGAGCCGGAGTATCTCACCGGCCGCCAGTATTTGAATCCTTCCAATACCGACTCCCTGCTCGCGGAGGGGGTCTGGTTTGGCTTTGACCACGCGGAGATCGGCTCCGTGCTCCTCAATCGCTGGAAACTGCCCGCCACGGTCGTCGATGCGGTCCTGTGCCATCATGAGCCCGGCCATGCCGAGGGGGACGCCTCCCTCGCCTACGCCGTCGCCTTTGGCAATCTCCTCTCCCACCATCTCGACGACGAAAGCCTCGAACCCCTGATGACCGCTCCCGATACCCTCGTCTGGATGCGTCACTTGAATCTCAAGGAAGGGGACATCCCCCCATTGCTCGAGGCCATCGCGAAAAAGCTCAAGCGCTCCCAGGGGCTTCTGAGCCGGTAGCGCTCTGCATCGGAACGCGGTAAACCCGCTGCCACCGCCAGATCTCTCACCGCTCCCCCATCCGCACGCTTTACCCCGTGCGCGGGCTGGCCTAATTGTAACGGGATGATGTCGAATCCGTTGCTTGAGCGTTGGGAAAAAGTCTGCCGGGACCAAGCGGACTCCCCGGCCATTCTGGCGGCGGATGGCAGCGTGCTGCGGTCGTTTTCGCAAATCGAGGCCGAGGCCCGCGATTTCCAGCCCCGGCTGCGAGAGATCCCTTCCGGCTCGGTGCTCGCTTTGCAGCCCGGGAACAGCCCGCGCTGGCCCGCGCTCCTGCTCGCCGCCTTCCGGCAGGGACTCGTGCCGCTCCCACTGGGCCGGCACATGGAGGAGGCGGAACTCCGGCAGGCGCTCGAACTCAGCAGCGCCGCCCTGTTGTTGAAAATTCAACCCGGCCAGTCGGAACTGGAATGGGTGCCGCTGGCCAGCACTCCGTCGCCCGTGGAGGCCGGTTTCCTCAAGCTCACCTCCGGCACCACCTCCGCACCGCGGCTGGTGCGTTTCGCGGTCGATCAACTCGTAGCCGATTGCGACCAGATTTGTGAGACGAAAGGGATCACCGACGACGATCTGAACTACGGGGTCATTCCCTTTTCCCACAGCTACGGCTTCAGCAATCTGCTTACGCCGCTGCTTTGCCGGGGCGTCCGCCTGGTCGCCAGCGAGGACCGCATGCCCCGCGCGATTCTGGAAGGGCTTGCCCGCACCGGAGCCACGGTATTTCCCGGCACGCCGACCTTCTTCCAAACCTTCGGCGAAATGCAGAATGCGCCCAAGCTTCCCGCCCTGCGCCTGTGCATCTCCGCGGGCGCTCCTCTCACGCCGCCGGTGGCGATCCGTTTTCACGAACGCTTCGGACACAAAGTGCGTACCTTCTACGGCTCCTCCGAGTGCGGCGGCATCGCCTACGATTCCGCCGCGGAACTCATCACCGAGCCCGGCTACGTGGGCCAGCCGATGCAGGGCGTCAGCATCACGCCGCTGGAATCGGGCCTGATCGAAGTGCGCAGCCCCGCCGTCGGCCTCGGCTACTTCCCCGCTCCCGAGCCCGCCTCCTTCAGCTCCGGACGCTTCATTCCCGGCGACCTCGTGCAGATCACCCCCTCCGGTCTGTTCCTCACCGGACGCGCCTCGGAAATCATCAACGTCGCCGGGCGCAAGCTCAACCCGCTCGAAGTCGAGGCCGAGCTGATGAAATGCCCCGGGGTGAAACAGGCCGTCGTCTTCGGAGTCAGTTCCGGCCTGCGCGGCGAAACCCCCATCGTCTGCGTGGCCGGCGACATTACCACCCAGATCATCGCCCAATTCGCCCAGCGCCAGCTCAGCGAGTGGCAGCGCCCTCGCGACTACTGGATCGTCGGCGAAATCCCCGCGAATGACCGGGGAAAAATCAGTCGGCGGGAGCTGGCGAAAAGGTATTTGGAGCAGCGGTAGAATGACACCAACACAACAATGTACAGTTTAAAGAGATATATTTCGCCTCGAGATGAAATACCCGTCCGTCCAGTGACACCTCGCATCGAGGGGGGTAGTTGGCATTGCATTTTATTCTAAAGTCACACACATTTAGCTCATTTAGCAAATACGAGGAACTTATGTTGATACACACTTACGGGCTATTCTGGAAAGAAGCTGACATTTTTTGGGGAGCGGGAAGCAATGCGGGAAGACTTCTTGGGGTTCCAACTTCAAATTTAACTGCATTGCCTACTGATTTTAGAGAACAATCAGGAGTCTATGTACTGTATGCTGACTACCAAATGGTGTATGTTGGACAAGCTGGGATCGGCAACCAGAAGCTATTTGATCGTCTAAAACGCCATACTAGAGACGCACTGGCAAACAGATGGAACCAATTTTCTTGGTTTGGCATACGGTGGGTGAAGAAGAATAACGAACTATCGGCAGAATCAGATGGAAAGCATTCGACTCATGCCGAGGTATTAAACCATATCGAGGCGATTCTCATCCACGCAGCGGAACCAACTCAAAACCGCCAAGGTGGACGGTTCGGAAAGGACGTCACTCAATACCTTCAAGTCCGAGATGATCTTCTCGGACCGACAATTGATGATATGATCCACAATCTTTGGTCAGCCCATAAAAAACAACCATAGCTAGAACGGCATTCTGATTACCATAGGCTCCCAACTAGCCGTACGATTCCGACTCCTTCTAACAGCAATCTTTTTTCTTGAGACGTATACGCCATTCAAAAACGCCTCCAAGAGGAAGAACTAAATTCCCCCCCTCGTTACCAGTCTCCCGACTGGTAACGTGATTGTCTGTGAGGCTCCCGCCTCACTGCTTCCTCGCCCATCCTCTTCTTTTCCAGTTCTGCCCGCCATCGGCACCACACTGGTTTGCTTGCTTTTTCAACCCGGTGCCCCAGCTTGGGCAGGTTAAGCGATTCCGATTCCCAACCAGATGCAAGCAATCCGACTATTCCTGTTATCGGCACTATTTGCAATTCACTGCTACAGCCAAGCCAATCAAGCCGATGTTTCTGAGCAACATTCGATCGCCTCCCCCGACAAACAACTGTTGATTGTCTTCAGCGGCGGCAATCCAACCTTTCCAGACGCTTTCCGTATTCAAGACAACCACGGCAATACCCTGGTTTCCTCGCATTACTGTCCCAGCATCCCGAAGTTTACGATGTTTCAGCCAGAATACGTTCTTTGGAGCCTAGATGCACAAGCCGTCGCCGTCGCGGGTGGTGTGGGCAAGGAACTTGAGACCTATGTTTTTGTTCATCAAAACAACCGATTTGTTATTGTTCCGCTTCCCGACCTTACAGAGCATAACGACAATCCATACGTCAGACCCATCAAATGGATGAGCGGTCATAGGCTGGTGCTCGACATCTCAGGCCCACATGCTGGCCACGTCGATACCTACTACTCGGGTCGCGCGACGATTTGCATTTCGGTGGCATCTGCGACCTGCGAAACTCTTTACCATTACCTCCGCTATCAATGAGTAGCTACGAAGACATCACGTTGAGGGAAGTCGAGGCTTTCGATCTCGAGATTTTCTATACGCAGCAACTGGATGCGGAGGCGAATCGGGTGGCGGCGTTTGTCGGGAAAGATCCGGCGGACCGGGCGGCCTTCGATGCGCGTTGGGCAAAGATTTTGCAGGCACCGGAGATCATCAACCGGACGATTGTGGCGGATGGACAGGTGGCCGGGCATATCGCGTGTTTCCCGCAAGCCGGGGAATTGGAAGTGACTTATTGGCTGGGGCGGGAGTTCTGGGGTCATGGGCTGGCGACGCAGGCGCTGGAGTGGATGCTATTGCTCGTCGCAGAGCGTCCGATTTTTGCGCGGGCAGCGACGGATAATCTGCGGTCGATCCGGGTGCTGGAAAAATGCGCATTTAAGATGATCGGAACGAACCGGGATTTTGCGCAGGGACGTGGGGAGGAGATTGAGGAAACGATTTTTCGGCTGGATTGAGTTTAATCGCTGACAAAGGCAAACCCTCAGGAGATTGCTCCCCTGAGGGTCTTTTCAGGTATCAGAAATTTCGCGGCGATTATTTGTATTTCACGCTGCAGCCGTAGGAGCGGGTTTCGGCGGTAGTGACGGGCTTGCCGGCCATGGTGGCGTCGAGGGCTTCTTTCACGTAGTTTTCAGCCTTTGGAATATCGGCGACATCGACGGAGGCAATGCTGTCAATGGCGCCGGTGTAAACGACCTTGCCCTCGGAATTGATGACCCACATGTCAGGCGTGGTCTTGGCACCGTAGAGGTGGCCGACCTTGCCATCGCTATCGAGAAGAACGGCGGTCGGGTGCGCGCCTTTATCCGCAACGGCTTTCTGCCATTCTTCGGCGCTCAGGTTGCCCTGCTTGCCGGGGGCGGAAGAGTTGATGGAAAGCCAGACAACGCCTTTGGCGGTATATTCCTTTTGCAACGTCTGCATGCTTTTCGAGTTGTACTGCTTGCCGACAAAGGGGCAGCCATAGTTCACCCACTCGAGGACGACGGGCTTGCCTTTGAACTCGGCAAGCGAATGCGTTTTCCCATGGATGTCGGTGAGCTGGAAGTCGGGGGCGGTATCGCCGGGTTTGACGGCGGCAAAGACGGCCTGGGCGCCAAGAACTAAAATCGCGAAAAATGCAGGGATGGTTTTCATGGGTAATACGAAGGGTTGGCTTGGTAAAAAACTTGGACAACGGAAATTCAATTTTGCTCAAGATGCGGGCGAACCAGACTGCACGGCATCGACCACGATCTGCCGGGTGAGCAGCTCGGGCAGGACGTGCGGCTGATCCGGCTTTCCGGCCGGGTAAAACACATAAAGTGGAACCCCCGCCCGCCCAAATTGTTTCAACAATTTGCCGATATCGGCATCGTTGCGCGTCCAGTCCGCTTTCAAGACCAGCACGTTGTTTTTCTTGAACGCGGCCTGCACCTCGGCGGTGTTGAGCACAAGACGTTCGTTGGCCTTGCAGTTGAGGCACCAGTCGGCGGTGAAATCGACGAAGACCGGACGACCACTTTGCAGGGCCCGGGTGAGTTGCGGCTGGAAGGGCTCGATCACTTTCGTCTGCTGCTGCCAGAGCACCCAGCCGAGCCAGACGGCAGTGAGGAGCATCATCATGCCCATCAATTGTTTCACCCGCACCATCCACATCCCGGGCCGGGGCAGAAAGCGCAGCCACGCGGGCTGGGCGGTGAGGAGGAAATAGGGCAGCGCCATGCCGGTGGCGATGGCGAGGAAGACGGCGAAGATGACCATCGGCGGCTGGGCGAGCGCGAAGCCGATGGACGAGCCGAGCATCGGCACCGTGCAGGAGGAGCCGAGGATGGTGGCGAAGAGGCCATTCGCAAAGGCACCCCGATAACCATCGCTGCGCAGGGTGCGCCCGAAGCGATCACTCAATCCGCCCGGGAGGATCAGCTCGAAGACGCCGAGCAAATTCAGCGAGAAGATGAGCACCAGCCCAAACATCACGGCGACAAACCACGGGTTCTGAAATTGAAAGCCCCAGTTCACCTGCCGGCCCGCAGCCTGCAGGCCGATAAGCATTGCAGCGAGCGCGATGAACCACACGAAAACGCCCGCGGTGAAGGCAAGGCCAAGGCGGAAGATGTGCTGCCGGTCCTGGCCGGCCTGCTGCACAAAGCCGAGGATCTTGAGCGAGATCACCGGCAGCACGCAGGGCATCACATTCAAAATAAGCCCGCCGAGAAAACCGAGCAGCAGATAATGCAACAAACTACCGGCCGGAACCGAGCCGCCCGCGCCATTGCCCACGCTGAAGCCATTGCTCCCGCCGACGCCGGGTGCGCTCGCATTATCCCCACCAGTGGCTCCCACCAGCCAGCTCTTTGGCGAGGCCGTCCCCACGCCCTGCACGAGCAATCCATCGATCCGCTGCAGGCTGGCCGGCAGATTGTCGATGGGAATTTCAAACGTCACCATGCCCCGCGCCCCGGCGTTCAAGCGCGTGGGATGGCCGACCGGCAGTTGATCCGGTGGAATGGGATAGAAATCCAACTGGTTCGGCGCATTGGGGCCGACCTTCAGCCGCAGCCCTTTTTCCGTGCGGGTGAAGGCAACCGGAAATGGCGGGGCCTGCGCCTGGGGCAGGAGCGCCCGGTATTTGGCAAAGAGGTCGGTATTCGCCGCCTGAGGGTGATCCGTGACTGGGAGGGTGAGCGACAGACTGGCCTGTCCCGGCACGCATTCCTTCTCACACATGAGCCACTTGGCCAGCGCCTTCAAGGTCACCGTCTTCTCGCTCAACGTCGCGGGCGGAGTGATGGTGACCAGATGAAAGGCCTCCCCCGAGTAGGCATAGCTCACGATGTCCCCGGCATCATGATTGACCTGCGGCAACGGCCACTGGATCGGACCGGCCTTCCAGCCCGGGGGCAGCTTCCAGTCCAGCGTCGTAGGAATGCCGAAATCACCCGCAAATCGCCAGTAGGTGTGCCAGCCCGGCTGGATCTTGAACCGGAGCCCCACCGTAAACGCGTGTCCCGGCTGAATCCCCTCCGCATCCGCCACCATGCTCGCCTCCACCTTGGAGGGAGCAAAGGAAAACTGCGCAAATGCGCCGGGCGTCATCGCCAGCCACAGCGCCAAAAAAAGAGCTCGAAACATGGTCATCTTAAGTATCACGGGAAAGACGGCCCCACAAATGGAGCCACCTCTCCCCTTCCTACGTAAGAACCCCAACCCGCGCCCTTATTCCCGGCTATTTTTCCGAAGCTGAGTCGCGGGGAGAAAGAGAACTCTTTCAAGGGCACTTATATACTAAACACATAAATCTCAAAAACGCTCACCCACCCCTTCCGTGTAAAACAAAGTAATGTCACCTACTGCAAAACGAGAAAATGGGATAATTCCGCTTCCATCTCTTCAAGAGATATTCCCATCAGGCAGTCCTTACCCGTGTTATCCGGGTGATAAATCTGCCAGTCTTCGTTTCCATCAGGAATGGATAAAATTAGGCGTGTATGGAACATATCCCTCAGTCGCCCGGTTTCTGGATCATACGCAAGATCAGTGATTAGGAAAATTCCATTATTCATCTTCTTCCGAAAAAGGTCTTTTACAATTCGTGGATTTCTTAAAAACTTCGCGCCGCCACAAAGCCCCAACTCTCGGCAACAATCAATTATATCGCTAGCGTCCAGAAGACCTAAATGAGTTTTCCAAATTGCTTCATATTTTTGACCAAATTTTTCTATAAACTTATCTGCACTAATTGGCTTTCCGTGGAATTCTGATAGTTTAATTATACACCTTGAGCCACAGCCAAAATAGTTCCATTGGGTAATTTGTTCTTCAGTCATATTATTTTTCTTAACTTTTTGGAGTTTATTCCTTTTTCTCCTCTTCCTTTGGCGACCCTCAACTAAACCCCAAAAAAACCAACCGCCCCACGTTTGGTGTAAAACAAAGTATGACTGGATTCAATGGAGTTTACCGCTGCCCTAACAACGATAGAAAAGGCAATCCAGCTTGTAATTCTCTAGGACTTCTTCGTTTAGGAATTTACATAAACCCTCAAGGGGAATTTGTATTGTTTCCGCCATACCGTGCTGGCGAACATAATATTGGTGGGTTTCGCTCAGATGAATTGCAACCCCCGAATGGCTCGTGAACCATTGAAATTTTGGAGCTTGCAGATTTATATGCGCCGCTGAAATTACAGCAAATACAGGCGCAAAACCTTTCTTTGCTTCCTCTTGAGAAGCTGAGTGAAAATCCCAAAATGCTAAATGTTCATTTCTAGATTCGACGCCATTTTTTCTTAGTATCGTTCTCGTCTTTTCACCAAAATTAAATTGTTCCCCGCTTTTCTGTAGCGGGTATTCATCCAACTCTAATTTTCCACATACTTTTAGAATAAATTCAATCGCCCATGCTATACAGGAGTTTTCTGACTGAATGTGATGATTCAAAATAACATCTTTCGCTGTTTTCATTTTATGATGGTTTATTAGTTAAATTTTCTTCTTTCTTCTCCTCTTCCTTTGGCGACCCACAAATATAGCCCACAACCGAACCCAACAATCCAATTCCAGCCGTCAAAGCCGTGCTTTTCTGGGTGGCTAGAAGGGCAGCGAAAACCGTTACCAAAGTAATTCCAAGTGCTTTTAGATTGTTCGGCCCAAATCCTTGTTTCATGCGAAAGAAAGTGCCAATCAATGCAACCAATCCAAGAACTGCAATAATCCAAATTAAGTGGTTCATGTCAGTTTCCCGTTGCCTGCTTCAGTAGCTCACTAGGCGTAATATATTTCCCATTTTCATCATAACTAAATTCCATACTTTGAGAAAAGTTTTGGGTATTTGGCGTGGAAATCTTGGCTACCTTCGGCCCCTGCAAAGTACTAACAAATTCAACATATAATTCGGTTGGTTTTTCCGTATCGGGGTCGAGGATTTTGTCAAAATAAGTCCAATCACTTCGCGCAATATCTGGTGGCCCCAAAAGGTCTTTCACCTCATCAATTGTTTTCCCCGCAATCACCATCTGTACCATGTAAAATGGAACAATTCCCGATTTCCATTTTTCCTTAAACGATGCTTCCTTTTGCTTTTGTGCCGACTCAGCCGCTTTCGTTTCTTCCAATTCCTTTTTGGCTTCCTCCTCTTGATCGTATTTCAGCTTCAATTCCACGGCGTCAGCGTCAACATTTAAGGCAATTGGATTACCATTTTCATCGCTGGTTAAAACATATACTCGCGAATTATCTCCGTTGTATTTCAGGAAACTAAACAGTTCACCGATTTTAATCTTTCGCGCCGGTTTGTCGTAAAATTTGGCGGCTACTTCCTTGATTCCTACCAACACGTCTCCCTTTGTGAAATCGTCTGCTGAAACATCTGTTAAACAGACTGAAAGCAACACGCTTGCTGTGAAAATAAATGTCTTCATCTTTCCGTTTGGTTCTCTCCCATCCGAAAACGAAAGCGGCGTGACTGCCGCACCCAGACAAGGCACCTGAGAGAGCCTACGAGAGATGCCGCACAGCCACGCCTATTCGGCGCGTGTGACAAGCGGCTCTCATTTGAAGTTTCTCAGGTTTCAGTCTGGCCGTTCGCGGACGCGAAATTAAAATGTATTTGTGAAAATTACTTGAATCAGGGAACTTGTAAAAAGTCAATCCAACGATGCCCAAAAGCCACCAGCCCAAAAAATCAATAACGCCCCCGCATGGCGAACAATACGAGGGCGAAATTGCGGCTAAAAACTTCGTGGAAGCAGTGAGAAAAGCGGTGGCGGTGAAGCCAGTTAAGAAGCAATCGAATCGTCAGAACCCTTCTTCTTAGGCTCTTTGCCGGTGAGTTTTTGATAACTCAAGTGCTTGCCATCAATGGAACGAATGGCACCGAGAAAACGTCCAGAATCATCGTCCTTCCGCTCGTTGAAACGATAGGCTTGCTCGTCCAAATAACGGAAAAGATGGAAGGGCTCAACACTGACATACGTTCCTTTCACCGTGCGCTTGAGCAAACTCCAAAAGTTCTCCATGCCGTTGGTGTGAACATGGCCTTTGGCGTAGCACTCCGCATGGTCAATGACATTGTGAGTGAATTCATCGGCCAGACCTTTGTAGGATGGAAGAGCATCAGTGTTAACCTGCGCGCCTTTCAAAACATACTGGCGGACATTTCCCTGTAATTCACCTTTGCGGGTGGTTTGAATAACTTTTAAAATTACTTTGGAAGGTTTTTCTGAAGTAGTGCGCTCAAGCAGCCCCATCACCGCAGTTTTGCCAGCAACACCCGTTCCTTTAATTTTTTCGCGTCGTTTGGCAGCGTGCATGTTCCGGGCTTTTCCGCCGATGAAAGTTTCGTCCACTTCCACCGCCACGCCATCACCCATCATGAAAGACCCCTGTTGAACTGCAAGGCGGATACGATGCCCCATGTGCCACGCGCTTTTTTGCGTGATGCCCAGCGAACGCGCCAACTCACAGGAGCTAATTCCATTCTTCGCGTTCACAATGAACCAAAAAGCGGGCAGCCATTTGTCCAAACCCAGCGGCGAATCTTCAAAAATAGTTCCGATTTTGACCGTGAATTGTTTTTTGCAGTTTTTGCAGTTCCACAGACGGCGCGGCATCACCAATTTTCCAATCTTCTCCGAACCACAATGAGCACACTTCACCCCATCCGGCCAGCGCATCGAAACCAAGAAATCATGGCAACGTTGCGGGTCGGCAAAATAGCGAATTGCTTCTAAAGCAGTTTTGGGAAAGTCCGTTTCCATGCAACAAGCCTAACACATTTTCTTTATGTGTCAAGTATAATAAAAAGAAAATCGAAAATGCGCCAAGTAATATGAATTTCCTGAGGAAATAACTTGAAAGCCATCAAACCCAACGGAAATTCTCTTATATGCAAGAGCTTAATATTCAGTGGATTACAGATATATTAGAGGATGTGAAATGCGCTACCGAGGCAATTTCCAATGTCAGCCCAATTCGTCGGCGTGAACTTCAAAAAATGATAAACGAAGATATTCTAAGAATTTTAGAATATTTGGAGAACAGAAAGATATATTGAAGTGAAAGTGTAAAAGATAATGTGAATACTGACAGCCCTATAACTTCTCTACAACAGCTCGTAGCTCTGATAAACGCTTTTTGTCAGACTCCAATGCAGTCAACCATTCTTGCCGCTCGTCTGGCTCAAGCCCCGGCAGGCGATTAGAAAGTATGGAAATGAAGCGAGACGGAAAAACTGTAGGAAAACTCCTACAAAATTTGTTTAAACAAGGATTTACGGCTGAAGACCTTTGTTCATCGCAACTGAAAGAGCTACAATTTGATTTATCTTATTACTTAAAAGCGAAGGGGATTTTGGATCAAAGAACTTGTCCAAAGCCTCCAGAATAAAATCAGGAGTTATTTCGCGGTCTCTGGGGCTTTTTACAAATTCCTCAAAAAGAAAAGATATATTAGATTAAGAAGAAAATGTTGTTATAGATGAAACTCTATGACTCCATTTGAAAAAGTGATGTTGCAGGAAATCGCAGTCTTGAGAGGGCAAATGGATACCGTTCTTGCTCTCGTTGGGACTAACATTGACCCCGAAGAATTGCGGAAAACGCTCTCGGAATCTTTAGAAAAAAATTTAAAGAGAATTTTTGATGATTTTGAGAAATATCAGCAAGACGAAGCTTAATTGCTGCCCGTGCTTTTTCGGTTTCTTCGTGAATGATTTTTGAAATAATTTGAGTTTCCACATATTCATTTACACGAAATGGAGGTGGAGGTTTTTATGCGTGTAGTATATAAGTGCCCTTTCAAGGGCAGGAGCCGCCCAGACAATTCCTCAACCAAAGAACCCAATGCCTTCCGAAAGAACGCTGGCAGGCGGCGCTTTAACTGGCAACACGATCCTGGTTCCAGATTAGGTGCCCGGCTGAATCAAGCATCGGCCCTCCAAGCGGCCAGAGAGATAATCACGTCGCCGATTTTTGCTCCCTGGCGATCACTCAAACTTAATAGCGTTGTCACCCCATGCGATTGAGGCAACATATGGCGCAAAGCTTCCACCAACTGATCACACTCAATGCTTTGCATCGCGTGGGCATCCCGGATCACTGCCAAGATTTTTTCACCAAGAAATGCTGGCGAAATGGAGGCGTTTTTTGGGGCATAGTTCATGCCGAATGACTGTTCGGCCTCGGATGAGAGCAGGGTCGATTCGATGAAAATACCGCGCCCGTCCACTGGCGAAATGAGCGTCGTTTTCTGCCTGCGCATGCGACCGAATGCTTTCGCTTTCGCCCCACCCCGATTGATGACCTGCCGACGATCCGCCCGAGCCAGCTGCGCCGACATCGACCCGCAGGGCACTCCCGCAGAAAGTCGTTTTTTCGGTCCCGGAAGAGCCAGCTTGGATTTGTCCGTCCGATCCTGAATATGCACCGGCGGCTGGAAAGAATCGGGGGCCGCTGCGAAATCCATCCCCGCCCCGGCGGTGGCACGAGCGTTTCATTTCATCTGCCCGCCCATCCGACTTCTCTTTCATGATTCACGTTGCCATTGTCGAAGATAACGCCGGCCTGCGGCGCAGCCTGGCCCTCGTACTGGAAGACACGCCCGGCTACCATTGCGTGGGCTCCTTTTCCACCGCCGAGGAGGCTCTGCGCCAGCTCCCCCGCCAGCCGGTGGATGTGGTATTGATGGATATTCATCTGCCCAACATGTCCGGCATCGAATGCACCCGCCGGTTGCGCGAGCTCCTTCCGCAGGTGCGGATCATCATGATCACCGTTCATCGGGATAATGAGAAGATCTTCAAAGCCCTGCGCGCCGGCGCCTCCGGCTATCTCCTCAAGCGCGCCACTCCAGAAAGCATTCTCCAGGCCATCACCGATGTCCACCAAGGGGGTGCCTCCATGAGCAGCGAAGTCGCGCGCAAAGTAGTCGAAGCCTTCCAGCAACCCCAGCCCGTCCCCGATGCAGTAAACGAACTATCACTCCGGGAACGCGAAGTCCTGGAACTGCTCGCTGAAGGTCTGCCCGACAAGGAAATCGCCGCGCGGCTGAGCATCAGCCTGCCCACCGTGCGCTATCATTTAAAGCACATCTACGACAAATTCCACGTTCGCTCCCGCACCGAAGCAGCGCTGAAGCATAATGCCAGCCAGCACAACCCCCCTGCGCCAGCGGGAGAATCCGAGTAGTGCCACATTCAGTGGCCCCGCAACGCCAGCAAGATGAAGCCGTGCGGAATGCTTAGGCTCCCGATCGCTCGGGAATACAAGCCTGCCTACGGTCCCGCCACATAGCCGGCATCGGTGAGCTTTTTGAGCACCGCCGCCTTGGCGTCGTCGTAGGTGCCGCCGGTGACCTTCTGCGTGAGCGGCAGGTTGGGGGCAAGGGTGTATTTATACGTGAAATAGAAGAGCTGGCTGCTGTCGGTGTCGGAGATGGTGCGCTGATAACTCACGGTCGTCAGTCCATTGAGGCTGGTGCCATTGAGCAGCTTGATTTTCCCCACCGGCCCCGTGATCCGTACGATATCCGAATAGATGGAGGAGGTATTTTCCCCCACGTTGTTATTGGCCAGATAATTGGCGACGGTCACCGTGGGGCTTTTTTGGATGGTGAACCGGGTCGTGGTCGCCTCGTAGGTATAATACTGCTTGGTGGTGCCCGACGCGGCATAGACGATGAAGAGCATCTGCTTGCTGTCGAGATCAAGCACCAGATACCCGTGATTGGGGTAATTGCTGCGCGTGTTGGAAATCCCGTTGTCCTGGCTCTGCGTACCCGGGCCCTGATAAACGGCAATGGTATCCGCCATCGCACTGGCGGCCATCAGCAACCCCGCCATCATTGCCATCAAAAATCGCGATTTCATATCTTTATTCCTACACCTCGGAACCGGAGTCTGCCAGCGCATAGCATTACGCGGGGTCAATTAAATGAGTTCACGCCGAGAACGGGCAAGAAATGGAAGACTGCCAAATGCGGCTCTCAACTCTCAACCATCATCTCTCCACAAAAAAAAGGACGCCTCGCAAAAGGCGTCTTTTTTAAAAATTGCGGTCGAAGCAGCTTCGAAGCGGATTACGCTTCGACTTCGATGCCCATCTGGCGCGCGGTGCCAGCGATGATGCGGAAGGCCGCCTCTTCGTTGCGCGCGTTCAGATCGTTCATCTTGATCTTCACGATATCCATCACCTGCTTCTTGGTCACCTTGGCGACCTTGATCTTGTTCGGCTCCTTGGAACCGCTGGCGATGTTGGCCGCCTTCTTCAACAGCACGCTCGCAGGCGGGCTCTTGGTGATGAAGGTAAAGCTCTTGTCTTTGAAAACCGTGATGACGACCGGCAGAATGTCTCCCGCCTGCTTCTGCGTGGCAGCATTGAATTCCTTGCAGAACGCCATGATGTTGACGCCCTGTTGACCCAGCGCGGGGCCGATTGGCGGTGCAGGATTTGCCTGCCCTGCAGGGATCTGCAGCTTGATGATTCCGGTGACTTCTTTTGCCATTTTAGTAGGAAGTGATTGTTGTTGTTTGGTAAATTACACTAGCTGCGCTCAACCTGCCAGTATTCGAGTTCCACCGGTGTGGAACGCCCGAAAATGCTGACCGATACGCGCAGTTTGCCGCGCTCGGGGTCGATTTCTTCGACCACGCCACTCTGGTTCTGGAAGGGGCCATCGGCCACCTTCACGGTTTCGCCGATCTCGAAGCTGACCTTCGGCTTCACCTTCTCGTCCTTCTCGCGCACTTGAGAAAGGATCGCTTCGACGTCCTTGAGGTTCATCGGCATCGGCTTGTCTTTGGAGCCGGCAAAGCCGATGACACCTGCGGTGTCCTTGATGAAATACCATGTCTTGCCGACGATCTGGTTGTTGTCGTCGAGCAGGTGCATGTTCACGATCACGTAGCCGGGCATGAGCTTGCGCACGGTCTCGCTGCGCTTGCCGCGCTTGATCTCCGACACGCGCTCGGTCGGCACCAGCACTTCGAAAACCACGTCGCTCATCTCTTCGGTCTTGATGCGACGCACGAGGTTGTCATGCACCTTGTTCTCCTGACCGGAGAGCACGTGCACTGCATACCATTGTTCTTTAGCGGGGATCGCCATGATTTATTTGTGGAGACTTCCGGTGGTCAAAAAGGTGAGGATGTTCACAAGGATGAAATCCCAAAACGCCACATAGCCGCTCAAAAGCAGCATGGCCACGCACACGATTACCGTAGAATCGGAAAGCTCCTTGTATTTCTTGAAGCCTTTTTCCTTCGGGTCCCACGGCCAGCTCGCCTTGGCAAGCTCCACGCGGACTTCTCGGAAGAAATTGGCGGTTTTGGCAATCATGTTTTGAAAAGGGGTAAACTGGCACGGCAGGAGGGACTTGAACCCCCAACAGGCGGTTTTGGAGACCGCTACTCTACCAATTGAGTTACTGCCGTCTTGGTTTGCCATCACTTTCTCTTTCCCGTTCCAGCCCCGGCAGTTGACGGGGCTGGAAACGGGTCAGGGAAAAATGGCTTTGGTATCTACACTAACGAATTAGTCCAGGATGTCGCCAACGCGGCCGGCACCCACGGTCTTGCCACCTTCACGGATGGCGAAGCGGATGGTCTTTTCCATGGCGATCGGGGTGAGCAGCTCGACTTCGATCGAGACGTTGTCACCAGGCATCACCATTTCGACACCGTCCGGCAGCTTCACCGAGCCAGTCACGTCCGTCGTGCGGAAGTAGAACTGCGGGCGATAGTTGCTGAAGAACGGAGTGTGACGACCGCCTTCTTCCTTGCTCAGGACATAGACTTCGGCCTTGAACTTCTTGTGGGGCTTGATCGTGCCGGGCTTGGCGATAACCATGCCGCGCTCGATGTCGTCCTTCTTGATGCCACGGAGCAGGATGCCCACGTTGTCACCAGCGCGCGCCTCGTCGAGGAGCTTGCGGAACATTTCGATGTCGGTCACGGTCGTCTTGGCCGTCGGGCGGATGCCCACGAGCTCAACTTCTTCCATCTTCTTGAGGATGCCGCGTTCGACACGACCGGTGGCAACGGTGCCACGGCCTTCAATGTTGAACACGTCTTCGATCGGCATCAGGAACGGAAGATCGACCGGGCGCTCAGGCACCGGGATGTATTCGTCCACTGCGTCCACAAGGGCGAGGATCTGCTTTTCAGCGTCCGCGTCGCCTTCGAGGGCCTTGAGGGCGGAACCCTTGACGATCGGAATCTTGTCGCCCGGGAATTCGTACTGGGTGAGGAGGTCGCGAACTTCCATCTCGACGAGCTCGAGGAGTTCAGGATCGTCCACCATGTCGCACTTGTTCAGGAATACCACGATCGAAGGCACGCCGACCTGGCGGGCCAGGAGGATGTGCTCGCGGGTCTGCGGCATCGGGCCGTCAGCAGCGGAGCAAACCAGGATCGCACCGTCCATCTGGGCCGCGCCGGTGATCATGTTCTTCACATAGTCAGCGTGGCCGGGGCAGTCAACGTGCGCATAGTGGCGCTTGTCGCTCTGGTATTCCACGTGAGCGGTGTTGATCGTAATACCGCGCTCTTTTTCTTCCGGAGCGGCGTCAATTTCGTCGTACTTGCGAGCTTCGGCGAAGCCCTTCTTCGAGAGGATCGTCGTGATCGCCGCGGTGAGCGTGGTCTTGCCATGGTCAACGTGACCAATGGTGCCGACGTTCACGTGCGGTTTTTCGCGTTTGAATTGTTCCTTAGCCATTGTGCTTGGGTGTTGTGGTTGGTTGGTTTAACTGCAAATGCAAATTGCCCCCCGGCCAGTGGAGCCCAAGATCGGGATTGAACCGACGACCTCGTCCTTACCAAGGACGTGCTCTACCAACTGAGCTACTTGGGCATCTGACACTGGGCCATTGGGCTTTGCGCTGGCCGCGCAAAGGGCGAAAAACCCCGCGACCGATCTGGCTTTCGAGTTCCAGGTTCGACTCAGGGTTGTTCGTCCTCTCCGCGTTTAGCGAGCCCGAAACCTAGCAAACGACTTTGACCTGTCAAAAGAAATCCCACGGAAAGTGCGGACAATTTTCACGAGCGCTTCAGAGACAAGCCACCGAGAGCCTGCCACAGGCAGGAAAAACCTTCAACTTTTTCGTCGCTGTCCGAGGAATTCATCACGAAAACCCGGAGAAAGAAAAGGCTTGTCCGCAGATTTCGCAGATTGGCGCAGATTGATTTTAAGCATTTCGACTGGGACATATATGAAAGCCGCTTCCTTCCAGCAGCACTACAGGACAAGAGCCGTCAAGAGAACCAAGCTGGAGTGTGGGCGCAAGAAATGGAGACATTTCATCCCCCATCTCATCTTTTAACTTTTACCCCTGGATTTCCGCCCCTTCCATCCCAGCATACCCAGCCCGCCCAACAACAACATTGCGCTCCCGGCCTCCGGCACCGCCACAATCCGGTTGTAGCCCAGAATATCCATCGTCGTATAATCCACGCTCGACAGGCCATTCAATACTCCCGAGCTGCTAAAGGCATTGAACGCATCATTCGTCCCGCTTGCCCAGTCCTGTAAATCTCCTGACGCATTCGAGTTGTACCCCTTCAAATCCGTCGCCCCGCCATTGATCGAAAAATATACCCCGGTCGCACTCGTGCTGAAGCTTCGCGTCCCCGACGCTGTATAGCGAAACAGATCGAACGGCACATACCCATTGGTTCCCAGCGTCCCGAGCGCATACGTCCGCCCCATGATCTCCGAGATCTCATGCTCCGCGATCCCGATGAAATCGTATTCCCCAGACACGGCCCGGTGGTTTGGATCAAACGTGTAGCTGTATCCCGTCCCAAACGTAAACGTCCCGTCCGAACTGGAGTTTGTCGCCGAGCGCAGCCCCAGCGCCTTGGCCTCGGCAAAAGACAGGTACATATTGCCGCCGGTGGGATTGCTCGAGCCCAGGCTCGCATCCGCCGTCGTATCGTCCGTCGTCGTCGCATCGCTGATTAACGAACTCCGCACCTGGGAATAGGTCGAACTCTGGAAATTCGTCAGACTCTCCCCAAATACACTCGTCCCGGTGGAAGCCGACACCGTGATATTGATCGTAATCGGATCCGAAAACGCATCCTCAAACTGCTGCGCCGCATAGGCAAAGGCACTTTCCACCGAGGCCGCATTGGAGAGGCTGGTGACCGTGCTGTCGTAGCTGGCCGAAATCGTCAGCGCATGCGCACGCCCCGCACCCAACAGCGCCACCGCCACCAGCATGCTCAAAACAGTTATCGAAAACTTCATCCCCTCCCCTGCGCTGCAAGTTTCATGCTCAACCTGCCTCATTTCCTTCCAGCCTCTCCAAGCCCGCCAGGCTGCTGATAAAAAGCGCCCTTTACCAGCCTCCGCCATGCCCACCAGAGTCATGGCCGCCACTTCCGGCGGAATGGTGGCCAGAGGCTCCATGTCCATATCCATGACCGCTGACAGGCCCATGATCAGGCCCGGAGCCACCGCCTACATGCGCATGGCCGCTACCACTCCCCGCGTGATGAAAGCTGTTCACTCCTGAATTAAATGCGCAATCCGGGGAACTGGGCCCATACACATACGCGGTGAGCCATATTCGCAAATCCTTGAGCAACCTGACCGAGCCCAGCTTTTGTAGAAAACCCTGCGCCTTCTCCTTCTCCACAAACATCGCCACCGCATACTCCCGAGCCTCGCCAGCCACGCCGCATTCGTCACACACCGCCTCCACTTCCTCCCCTGTATAAAATTCCTTCCGCCCAAAGCGCCGCCGTAAATGATCACTGACCGTCTTGGCCAGCGCTTGCACCAAAAAACGTTCCTTCGAAGGCTCGGGTTGCTTGTTCATCTGCGAATCTCCTATCCACCGCAGAGTTTACCAGTACCCCTCACCCGGTAAAGAACAGAGAACGCATCCCCCGAAGCACACTATTTTGCCTTCACCCGCTCGATCTGGGCGCCGAGGCCGTTGAGCTTGTCGTCGATCATCTCGTAGCCGCGGTCGATGTGATAGACGCGGTTCACCTCGGTGACGCCGCTGCACTTGAGGCCCGCCAGCACGAGCGCGGCGGAGGCGCGCAGGTCGCTCGCCATCACCGGCGCACCGCTCATGCGCTCGACCCCGGTGATTACGGCGGTGGAGCCTTCCAGCTCGATCTGCGCGCCCATGCGCTTGAGCTCGGAGACGTGCATGAAGCGCTGCGGGAAAATCACCTCGGTAATCGTGCTCACCCCGCTGCCCTTGGAAAGCAGGGCACACATCTGCGCCTGCATGTCCGTCGGGAAGCCGGGATAGGGCTGGGTGGTAAGGGTGAGCGGCCCGGGCTGGGCACTGCCGGTGATGGTGAGCGTCTTGCCATTCGCCTCGATGCCGTAACCGGCTTTCACCAGTTCATCGCTGACCGACTGGAGATGCTCGGGAATGACGTTGCGCAAGGTGACCTTCTCGCCGGCAATCGCGCCGGCCACCAGGAACGTGCCCGCCTCGATTCGGTCGGGAATCACCTCATGCTGCGCGCCGTGCAGTTCCTTCACACCCTCGATGATGATGCGGCGGGTGCCCGCCCCTTCGATCTTCGCGCCCATCGCAATCAGAAAATTGGCAAGGTCCACCACCTCGGGCTCTTCGGCCGCGCCGTCGATCACCGTCGTGCCTTCGGCGAGCACGGCAGCCATCATTACGTTATCCGTCCCCAGCACGGTCGAGCCGAATTTGCCGCTGAGATTGATCACGGTCCCGGTGAGCTTCGGGGCGAAAACTTTCACGTTACCCTCGTCAATGCGCACCGCCGCGCCGAGCGCTTCAAAACCTTTCAGGTGCAAATCAATCGGCCGGTCGCCGATCACGCAGCCGCCGGGCAGCGAGACGGTGGCCTCGTTCTCCCGCCCGAGCAGCGGGCCGAGCACGCACACCGAGGCGCGCATCTTGCGCACGATCTCGTAGGGTGCCAGGGTCTCCAGCTTCTCCGCCTTGATCCGCACCGTGCCGCTCGCGCGCTCCACCTGCGCCCCAAGGTGCGAGAGGATTTGCAGCATGTAATTGACGTCGCTCAGGTCCGGCACATGGTCGATCACGCACTCCTCCTTCGTAAGCAGGGCGGCGGCGAGGATGGGCAGCGCGGAATTTTTCGAGCCGCTGATGCGGACCGAACCATTGAGCGGCGAGCCGCCATGAACGAGAATTTTATCCATAAGTTGCGAAAATGAAGCGGGCGACGCCCTGGTAATCGCGTCGCGAGTGGACTTGGTTGTAATTTCGTTTTTGCAATTCGGCCACGAAATAATCGGCCTGGTCGTGGCCGATCTCCAGCGCCAGCCAGCCGCCGGAGGCCAGCTTCGCCGGGGCCTGGTCGAGCAGACGCAAAATCACCAGCTCCCCCAGTTTGCCACCGCCATCGAGCGCCAGCCGGGGGTCGAACTGCACTTCGCGGGCCAGCGTGGGGAGGGTGGCCGGGGCGATGTAGGGCAGGTTGGCCGCGATCAGATTCAACGGGCCGTGCACCGGCTCCAACAGGTCGCCCTCGTGAAAAGTCACGCACCCGGCGAGTTGCAGCTTCTCCGCATTTGCCTTCGCGAGGGCGAGGGCATCGGGCGAGACATCCACCGCCTGCACCGTCGCCTCCGGCAGTTCCGCCGCCAGGGTAAGGGCGATGATTCCCGAGCCCGTGCCCACATCCACGAGCTGGCCCTGCGCGAGCTCCGCCTTCTTTTCGAGGATGAACTCCACGAGTTGCTCCGTCTCCGGCCGGGGAATCAGCGCCCGCTGGTCGCTCAAAAATTCGCGCCCGTAGAACTCGACCGTCCCGAGCAGGTGCTGCAGCGGCTCGCCATTGGCCCGGCGCTTCACCAGCTCGCGCAGCGGCTCCAGTTCCTTCTCGCCGAGCGGGCGGTCAAACTCCAGGTAGAGGTCCATCCGCTTCTTTTTCAGCACCTGGGCGAGCAGATGCTCGATATTCAACCGCGCGCTTTCCACGCCGTTTTTCTGAAAAAACGGCACCGTGGCATTGATCACTTCAAGAACTGTTTTACTCCCGGACACGCCCGCACCTTGGAGCCTCCCCGCCCAACCTTCCAGCCGAAAGCGCAAGATTGTGCAGCGCCACCACCACCGGCCCGCCCGGCATTCAATTCCCGTTGAAATACTGGAAATTATCCACCGTGGCCTTGAAGAAGTAGGGGATTACCGCGTATGGCACGGATTTCCCTAATTTGCCCGGCAGTCCAGGAAGGCTGCTAAACTTTGGTGCCACCGGGAACAAGCTCGCGTCATCCGACGACGAAAACGCCCCGTAAAAGGTATTTTTCACCACCACCAGATCATTGTGATCTCCGATATAGCTCGGGCTAGGGAAGGTGATGCTTCCATCCTTGAAACAGGAAAGGGTTTCATCCGACAATGAGACGAAGCCATCGCCAGTATAACTGAAGTGCGTTTCCAAATTCCCGGCGACAAACTTCGTATAGACAATACCCACCACGCCGTTTTCCGTGACCGCGATCGCCGGCATCGCAGTGTTGGCTGGTAGAAGTTCTAGTTGCTGCCAGGTCACGCCCAGATCATGCGACCCGAGAACGCTGACCCGCGGGTCATTCGCAGTCTGCACAGCATACGCGACATATACTTGGCCTGCATCGTTTGGATCAATCGCCAGCGAAAAATCAGCCCCTAATTTCTGTCGCCCAAGCTTTCCAAGCGGGAACACCTGATTCTTGACTACCCGTGCGCCGGAAAGATCGTTGAAGCCATTCTTTCCACCATCATCATCCCGTACGATGATCACATCACCGATGGCATTGATTCCATCCCCGGCGAGTCCATTATACCGTTCGAAAAGCCCGTAAACAATTCGCCCATTAACTGCCACTCGAACTGACGATGAATCCTTCCACTTGGGCGATTTATTCTCAATGACGGAATTTTTCCATGATCGTCCCCCGTCCAAAGAAAACCGAATACTGGCGGTCTGTCCCAAATCCCCTCCCGGCACGCCTTGGTCGCTGAAAGCCGCATAGATATGATCTGAGCCTTCCACTCGCGCCGCCTTGATCCAAGCCTTCGCAAGGAGGTTGCTATAATATTTAGTCAAGCCTCCTGACGGATGCATTCCATTAGACCAAGAGGCGAAGGTTCCCAAGTCCAAGCGATACGACGTGCCCCAGTGATAGATATCGTTTCTACTCTTCACCGAATAAATGGAATCATTCGAGCACCAAGCTAATGAGATCCCAGCAGAAACTCCACCATTGTCCCAAGAGAGCCATGGAATCCGCCCCCCATTATAGGTGGAAAACACGTTATCGAGAGCCAGAGTAATGAACACGGTGCTCGTGGTGACAACACCATGATTAACGGTCACTGTCGTTAATGGCAGAATGACCGGTGATTCGGAGGACAAGGCTATTTGATTGCCATCATCAGGATTGACCGTGATCTGCGAAACCGTGTTATTGCTCAGCAATATATCCTGCCAATTGGACATGAGTCCGGTGACTTGAATCGCCGCCTGACTCCAATAGAAGGGCCGTCAAAATGAATCGGCCCAAAAGCTTCAAATTCCCCATCGCTGCTGATTCCCTTTCGTCCTTCGTGGTTAAGCTAAAATGACTGCCTTCCTACGGGCTCGTCAGCGTCACGGATTGACCGGGCTCCAGCGAACCATCCGAGAAGACCTCTATCATTCCGTTGTCGAAAATCACCGTAATGGTATCCGGGGCCACCAACCCGCTGGCGTTAATCGTAAAAGAACTGCCCGAAGCAAGGTGCACCGTGAGGTCTTTTCCGCCTGCGGCATTGCTGGTGCTCGTAATCGTGGTGACGGAGGGGTTTTCGGAAGTCAACGTGAACTGGCTCCCGCTGCCCGTGTTGATCGTGAGATCCTTGGTAACGACCGTGGCATCACCGGCGAGCGTGACCGTCCCGGTGTCGTAGGAAATTGCCCCGCCAACCGTCAACGTGCCGCCCGTCACCAAGTTGCTGCCACCGAAATTGACGGTGGTGTTCCCAGGCATGCTGTTTCCACCCAGATCAAGCACGGCCCCTGAGGAACTCCCCCCACCCACAATGAGTGTTCCGCCACTGGTCGTCGTTCCCACCGTAATGCCACTCCCGCCCCCGAGGTTGATGCCAGCGCCGTTCCCCGCCGCTCCACCAGTCCCACTGGAACCGCCCTTCTTTCCCTTGGAGCCTGATTTGCCGCCTTTGCCGGTCTTGGGATGGCTGCCGGCAAAAAGGATCTGCTTTGGGTGCTTGCGCGAAATGGGGGCCCACAGCCCGGTTGCCTGCGCCATTTCGACAACGCCAGGCATCGGGTCTCGAGCCGCCAGCGTTTGCATTATGCTGCCACTCTCACTGGAAACGATCGCTTCATCCGCCCGGCTGGTCGTCACCATGGCCAGCATCATCGCGCCTGCACCTGCACTCAAAATAACCCGCTTCATCATGCCTCGCACCCTAGCGGGAACAATGAATCTCACGCAATAAAAATCACGGTGCCGGAGCGGGCGTCGGCGTGCTGAGCGCGCCTGCATTGAGGATGGTCACCGGGGTACCATTGCCCCCGTTCCCCAGCGTCAAAGTCCCGCCCGAGACGCCGCCATTGCCGCTCGCAGAATTGCTCACGGTGGTCACCTTGAAAAAGAAGGGATCAATCGAATAGTCCACGCTGCTCCCCAGCAGGCTGCTATCGCGCAGGAAAGTCGGCTGGGTGGGGAAGAGGCTGGTGTCGTTGGAGGCCGAGAAGGTGCCGAAAAAGGTTGTGCCCACCGCCACGAGATCCTCGTAATCGCCGATGTAGGGATCGAAGACGGACGCCGGGCTGCCATTGGTGAAACGCGACAGCGTGGTTTCCGTGGTCGAGGAAAAATCGTTGGAGGTCTGGATAAAGTGAGTTTCGAGATTGCCGCCTGTGTATTTGGTGAAGAGCAGCCCCACGATGCCGTTCGTCGTCACCGCGAGAGCCGGGAGGGCGGTATCGGCACCGGTGGTATAAGCCGACGACCAGCTCACGCCCGAGTTGGTGGATTCGTAAACTGCCACATGCGGCGTGCCGCTCGACTGGATGGCAAAGGCCACGTAAAGATGCGTTCCGTCATTCGGGTCCACCGCGATCGAAAGGTCGGAGCCGAGCCGTTCATCCCCCAGATTGCCCTCGGAAAACACCACGCTGCTCGCGATCGTCGAGGCGGCGAGGTCGTTGAAATGGTCATTTCCCGCCTTGTCATCGCGAGTGAAGATGACATCGCCCGCGACATCCGTATTCCCGGAGTTGCTGTTGTAGCGCTCGAAGACGGCGTTCACGGTCTTCTCCTTGAGTGCAACGCGCACACACGAGCCATCCTGCCCGAGACCGGGCACCGTTCGTTCCAGCACCTGGGTCTGCCAGCTCTGCCCGCCATTCAGGGAATAGCGCACGCTCGCCGTCTTGCTCGCGCGGCTCAGGTCGTTGAACGCAATATATACATGATCCTGGGTGCCGACCCGGATCGCCTGGGTCCACGGCTGGTCGGGGCCGTCGCCGCCCGGGGCATAGTTGCCCGGCAACGGCGAGAAGACATAGCCGGGCTGGGTGCTCGCCAGCTTCGCGCTCACCATCACCGTCCCACTGCCCCCGGCCAGATGCCCGAGATAAGCCTGCCCGCTCGCACTCCAGTCCACCGAGGAGTCGAAGGTGTGGATGAATTGCAGCCGCTTCCAATTGCTCCCGCCTGTGGTGCTGAGGAAGATCGGGTTTTTATTCGTCGTGTTGCCGAAGGCGGTGATGACGATCTTGTTCGGATTCGAGGGGTTGACGGCGATATTCGGCTCGGCATTTTGAGCCGTCTCGGAATTCATCGAAGGCGGGACGATGTCCACGATCGTCACGTCGGCCCGGACACTAGAGGCAGCCAGCGCCAGCCCGCCCGCAAGCCACGAAAACAAAAGAGAGTGCTTCATAGGGGTGTGAAAATACCGGCCTTAATTACCGTTGAAGGATTGGGGATTGTCCACCGTCAATTTGAAGAAAAACGGGTCAATCGAATAGGGAACGCTCTTTCCCAGCAAACTCGCGTCCCGCAGGAAAGTCGGCTGGATGGGGAAGAGCTTCGTGTTGTTCGAGGCGCAGAAGGTGCCGTAAAAAGTGTTATTCACCGCCATGAGATCCTCGTAATCGCCGATGTAGGGGTCGAATTCCAGCGCGGGTTTCCCATTCACGAATCGCGAGAGCACCGTGTCGGAGACGGTGCCGAAATCGTCGCCCGTGTGCATCAAGTGGGTTTCGAGGTTTCCTCCCACGTAAGCGGTGTAAAGCATGCCGAGAACTCCATTTTGCGTCATGGCCAGCGCCGGGAGGCCGGTGTTGTCGGGCGCTTTCCACGCTTGCGTCCAGGTGGCACCGTAGTTCACCGATTCATAAACGACCAGATAGGGGACAGAGCCCGGCTGCACGGCGAAGGCCACGCACAGGTGCGCAAAATTGCTCGGATCCATCACGATGCTCAGGTCGGAGCCGAGGCGCTCGTCCCCGAGCCGCCCGTAGGGGATCGGCTGGTTTTTGGCGATGGTGACCGGAGGCAGGGTGGTGAAGTTGCCCAGCCCGGCGGAGGCATCGCGAGCCAATACGATATCCGAGGTGAGCGTATTGTTGGCGGCAACCGCATTAAACCGCTCGAAAACGGCGGAAACATTATTCCCGATCGCGGTTACCCGCACCGAGCCGTCCTGAAACAGCTTCGGCCTCTTGTTCTCAATTACCTGCCGCTGCCAGGTGACCCCGCCATCGAGGGAAAAACGGATCGTCGCCGTCCGCCCCCTCCCCTGCGCGGCGTAATACAGGCCAAGATCGTTAAACCCGATATAGAGATGGTCGTGACCGTCCACCTTGAGCGCCCGGATCCATGGCTGGTCGGGCACATATTGCGAATGGTAGGGCGTGGAAACCCGGGTAAAAAGGTTGTTGTCGCCCGCTTTTTCCAGCTTGGAGCAGACCAGCCGGTCGTAGTAATAGCCGTTGACGTTGGCCAGGTAGGCCGCCCCGCTGGAACTCCAGTCCAGCGTGGAATCCGCGGTGTTGATGGTCTGGAGCACGTTCCAGTCGGAGCCGGAATCGGTGCTCAAAAAGATGGGGCTCGTAAAGTAACCAAAAGCCGTGATCGCCATCTCCCGCGGCCGGGCCGGATTAACGGCGATGCTGGGCTCGCTGTTTTGATCGGACTCGCTATTGAGCGACGCCGGGATCACATCCCAGATCTGCAATCCATCCGCATGGGCAAAGGTGGCCAGGGAAAACGCAGACCAGGCCAGAAAGCTAAGAAATCGAATCATGATTGGGTGGGTTTAAAAAAAGCCGCATTGCACTCGTAAAGCCGCCCCCCTTGGGATGCCAGTGATCCGGAACCTCGAATCCACCATCGCCCTGTTCAGCCGCTTCATCTGCCAGGAAGCGGTATGATAAAAAGAAAACTACGGCAATGAAAAATACTCCGCGCTCTGGTAGCGTCCATCGTGCAGGCGGGCGATCTGCATCAGCACATCGTTCGCCAGCGTGCTCGCGCCGAAGCGGAAAAGATCGGGCGTAAGCCAGTCGTCGCCCAGCGTTTCCTTCACCATCACGAGATAGGCGAGCGATTCCTTCGCCGTGCGAATGCCCCCGGCCGGCTTCATGCCGATGCGAATGCCGGTGGCATAGAAATAGTCGCGGATCGCCTCCAGCATGACGAGGGTCACCGGCATCGTGGCCGCCGGGGTCACCTTCCCGGTGCTGGTCTTGATGAAATCCGCCCCCGCGCGCATCGCGATCTCGCTGGCCAGCCGCACGTTGTCGTAGGTATCGAGTTCCCCTGTTTCGAGAATCACCTTGAGATGGGCTTCACCGCAGGCTTCTTTCGTCGCGGCAATCTCGTCGAAGACCTTGCCGTAATCCCCGGCATGAAATGCGCCGCGATCAATCACCATGTCGATCTCATCGGCGCCCTCGGCCACCGCCGCCCGCGTGTCGTCGAGCTTCACCGGCAGCGGCATCTGCCCGCTGGGGAAAGCCGTGGCCACTGCCGCCACCTTCACCCCGTAGCCCGCCGTAAAATGCTTCGCCGCCCGCACGAGATTCGGGTAAACGCACACCGCCGCACAACTGGGCACCTTGAGCTCCGGGCCCATGGGCGCGATGGCCTTGCGGCACAGGTGCGCTACTTTACCCGGGGTGTCTTTGCCTTCCAGCGTGGTGAGGTCCATCATCGAGACCACCAGCTTCAGCCCGCTTAGTTTCGCCTCGTTCTTGATGCTGCGCTTCGAAAAGGAGGCCGCCCGTTCCTCCACCATGATTTGGTCCACGGTGGGGACATTCCATTGACGGATTTTGGCAGGAGATACGACGGAAGACATGTGGGTGAGACCTACGTGAGCTTCACAAAATCGCGCAGGAATTGCAACCAAATGAACAGTAGTCCCCGCCACGAATAGCGCACGTGGGTCGCATCCGCCTGCTTCAAGAGGCCCTTTGCGACGTTATGCGCGACCTGTTTGCGGAGGTCGTTCTGGATTTCCACGGTCGCACTTTCCTCATCCAGCACCGCGAGGTCTTCCACGGTGATCTGGTTGCGCCGCAGGAAATCGCGATGGCTTTCCAGCAACTGGAGAAAGGTCTGGTCGGCCCGCATCCGGTTGATCTGCATCTGCGGCGGCAGCTTGAGGCTGTAGGAGAAGGGATAATTCCACGTCGTCCAGATCTTGCCGTCCTTCCCGCGGGAGGAAACGCTCAGGTAATAGAACGCCATGTCCTGCTGCTCGATGAGGCAGATCGAAGCCTGCGTCCGGTCGCTCTCGCGGTAAAAGAGGCGGAAAAACTGATCCTGATCGTGCCACTCCCAGCCCGCGTCGGAAAGGTGCTCGAATTTCTCATCCTCCAGCTCCGCGCTCAGATCATCCAGCGCGGGAAACACCTCGGTGGACGGGGCGGAGCGGCGGCGCAGATTCTTCTCCTGCGGCAGGCGGAGATGGCGGACGTGCGTGAGCAGTTCCAGCCACGGCAGCAACAGCCAGCTCGCCGCGCAGAAAAGCCCCAGCGCGATCGAACCACTGCTGCAATAGCCGATTAAAAAGGAAGTGCCGAGAATGCAGAAGGTGCCCAGCTTTTGCAGCGTGACCTGCTGGTAGGAGCGCAAGGCCAGCCCGAGGGCGGCAACACCAAGGATGAGCAGAATGGAGGAGAACATCAGGCGGTGATCTGGTGGGTTTCGAGGAAGCGCAACAGGTCTTCGGGGCCGAAATCGGCGAGCACCTCGCCGTCCCACTCCAGCGTGGGGGTCAGGCTTTGCCCGGAGAGCCGGATCATTTCGTCGTAGTCGGCGCGGCTGGTGAGCACATTGATCTTCTCATAAGCAATCCCCCGTTCATCGAGCAGGTTTACGGCTTTAATACACCAAGGGCACCAGGGTTTAATATAGAGCTTCCGCGAAGCGTCGGACATAAGCGCGAAAGTAACCGACACCACCCGGAGCGTCAACCGGCAGTGCATATCCGTCCACTCCCGCAAGAATTTTTATCAAAATCCGGGGCCCCGACAGTATAAAATGCGGTTGCGCTTTGCCATTTGCAGCTTACTATTCTCGCCAGTTCTAGCAGAAACTCGGAGTGTGGAGAACCGTCAGTTGAGTATTTCAGTGACGATTTGATCCGAAACCGGAAACCGTCACCTGAAGTGCTGCCAGGCAAAAACCAAGTAAAGCAAGTAAGTTATATGGCCACTAAACTCTACGTCGGCAATCTGCCGTTTTCTGCGACGGAAACCGACCTTCAGGATCTCTTCGCCCAAGCGGGCGTTGTTAACGAAGTCCTGCTCATGCAGGATAAATTCACCGGCAAATCGCGCGGCTTCGCGTTCGTCACCATGGCGACCGATGAGGAAGCGCAGAACGCAGTCACGATGTTCAACGGCAAGTCCGTGGACGGTCGTTCGCTCACGGTCAACGAGGCCCGTCCCCGTGAAAACCGTCCCTTCGGCGGCGGTGGTGGTGGCGGCGGCGGCGAACGTCGCAGCTTCGGCGGCCCCCGCGGCGATCGCGGTGACCGTGGCGGTGGTGAGCGCCGGGGCGGATATGGCGGCGGCGGCGGTGGTGGTGGTGGCGGCGGCTACCGTGGCGGTCGCGATCGCGGTGATCGTGGCGGCGGTCGTGAATCGCACTACTAGGCCGTCTGCCGAAAAGGCATCCGAACCCAATTTCATTTTATGCAGCCTGCTGATTCCAGCGGGCTGTTTTTTTGTAGTCGATCTTACTCTTTGTTTAGCAGCCTTTGGTTTTGGCGATTAAATGGGCCGCTTATCTCACTTCGTTCGATTTGCTCCTGCTCTTGCTCGATTTTGAAAATCTTGGTCGCCGCAGGCCAAACATTTCTCTCAACCATCATCTCTCAACGCTCAACTTTCCGGAGGGAGCAGGAGCAAGACAAAGAGTAAGAGCCCGGACAAAGTTTCCACGCGACAATCCCCCTCGCTTTCAGCTATGAATCTGCCCGTGGGCATCCAGGCAACATTTCCAAACGTCACCGTCGTGCAACACCCCCTCCTCCGGGTCAAGCTCACCCGCCTGCGGGACAAGCACACCAAGTCCGAGGATTTCCGCCGCCTGCTCAGCGAGATTGCCACGCTCATGGTCTATGAAGCCGCGCGGGATTTTGCCACCACCCCGGTCACCGTCGAGACGCCACTCGCCTCATGCGAAGGCTCGGCATTGCAACGTCCCGTCATCGTCGCCCCCATCCTGCGCGCCGGGCTTGGCCTCGTCGATGGCATGCTCAACGTCCTCTCCGAGGTCAGCGTCGGCCACATCGGCATGTATCGCAACGAGCAGACCCTCAAGCCCGAGAGCTACTACTTCAAGCTCCCCTCCCACCTGCCCCGCGCCGAGGTGCTGGTGGTCGATCCCATGCTCGCCACCGGCTGGAGCGCCACCGCCGCCATCTCGCAACTCAAGCAATCCGGCGCCCAACATATCCGCTTCCTCTGCGTCGTCAGCAGCCCGCAGGGGTTGAAACAAATTACCGACGCCCACCCCGAGGTCCCCATCTTCACCGCCACCATCGACGAGGGCCTCAACGAAAAAGGCTACATCGTCCCCGGCCTCGGCGATGCCGGCGACCGCTACTTCGGCACCTTCGCCTGGGAGTGACCGGTCAGCAGGCGCGCAAAATTTGTCAGCGCGCGGCCGGATTCAGGGCAAAATCCAACGATGCCGTCTGCTCCTTGGGCTCCAGCAAGCGCGAAATTACGGGCTCATAGCCGTCCGCTTTGACACGCAGTTGATAAACCCAGTGAAGGCTTTCAAAATTCCAAATGAACGCTCCATTCGCAAAGGTACGATCTTCGTTTAACATCCAATCGGTATTTTCATCGCCGGGCCCGCGAATTCCATATTCGACTTTGAAATTCGGAATTTGACGGCCGGTCTTCGCATCCATCACGCGCGCGGTTACTGCCAGTGCCGGATGGAAGACGATCACCTGTTCCTTTCCGTTGGCCGTGATGCGCATGTCGCGCATGGCCTGGTCTTTATAAAGGAAATCAAAACTAAGCGCATCCGCCGGGGCACTATCCCAAATCACTTCGCCCTGGGCGTCCGTGCCGACCCGGAAACCCAGGGCCCGATTCCGATCCCGCCACGAATCGACCCCGCAATCAACATTTGCCAGCGGTTTTCCAGTGGCATCCACCAGCTTCAGCTTGAGCACCACCGGCGGTGGCAATACGAAATTGGCGGTCCGGTCTTTTCCCGCGACCTTCAGCGTCTGCGTTTCCGGGGCGAAACCTTTCGTCTGCACCGTCAAGACCGTCTCCCCCGGGGCCGTATTGGGAAAAGTATAAAATCCATCGTGATCGGTCTTGGTCACCGGATAATCCGTGCCCCAACGATCCCGCCCCTGCCTCACCTCGGCACCTGCGACTGGTGCACCGGTCTTCGAAACCACCCGCCCGGATAACTTCACCCCTTTTTTCATTACGAGCCAAAAGGTGCGTCCGGCGATTTTCTTCGCCGTATTCTCCGCACTTTCAAACATGGGATCGCTCAGATAATCGGGATGAGACAGCTTGACGGAAAAACTGGAAAGATCGCCCGGCATGTTCTGGCTGCTCCAGTGCCCATGGGCATCGGTTTCGATGCTCGAAGGAGAAAGCGAGATCATCCGCGCGAATTCTCCGAGCGGCCCCGTGACCGTAAACATACCCATCTCGACTTTTGCATGGGAAATCGGCTTCCCCTGCTCGTCCTGCACAAATCCATCCACGGGAACCGACGGCTCCAATTCCGCACTTACGTTTTTGGGAATCTGGGCCCGGGTTCCGGCCTTTTCCCACCGCAGGCACATTCCCACATGCTCCGGATTTCGAATATAGACTTGAAGAAATTGGACGCCCTCGATGGGCAGATGAATGATGTATTTCCCCTGCTCATCCGTGACCGCTTTAGCCTCTGGAATGGGACTCCCGCAATACACTGGGGTCGGTGAAAGATTGATCACCAGCGCAGCCTTCGCCAATGGCTTGTGGGTAGTCTGATCGAGCACTTGCAGATTCACGGCATCCTTTGCCAGATCAGCCGGGGCAATCTTCGGCTGCACGGCGGTGTAGCGCTCGTTTTCGGGATGATATTCGAAAGTCGAAGCGGCCAGTTCGGGCTCCACTTTCACCGTCTTGTACCGATACTCGATTCGCTCGCCATGCCCGTCGTAAGTCGCCACCACCCGCTTGGGAAACCAGAAACCGGGAGCCACCTGCTGGAATTCCTTCACCTGAAAAATGACCGCTGGTTGGTTGCTTTGCTTGGGAAATGCCAGTTCGTGCTTCACCAGCGCGTAATTTTTGTCCGGGGCAAACCAATCGCTGATTCGTTGCGAATCCTGGTAGAGTTCATCCACTCGCAAGACGGACTCGCCATCAATCATTTCCATCGAGGTGCGAAAGGAATCACGAAGACCACCGGTCAGAATAATCGAGGTCATGCGCAAGGCATCGGATTTAAAATTGGGAACGCCTTTCGATTCATGGAACTGCCTATTTGTTCGCGCACTCAAAAACTCCTCGCCAGATTCACGGAAGATCCTGGCCTCATCCCGCTGCGTGCGTGGCTCCATGAGACGTGATTCACGGGCTTCCCATTCCGTCGCTCCGTCGTCGAGGTAGATCGCATTCTGAACGTAAATGGGATGGCTCGCATCGTCAGTGCGCATTACTTCGGGCGTAAAATCCGCCCGGAACTTGCGCTGCCGACCATCATCGCTGACCCAGATTTTTGCTTCCGATGCTCGCGCCCATTCCTTCCAATTCTTTTTACCGGCATCCCACGAGGACCCTTGCATTTCTGATTCCACATAGAGCGTTTTCAGCATCACATCCTGGGCTTCAGCGGAAGCCATCAACTTCTCCAAATGGATTCGATATTCGGCCGGCAAATCCTTGCCCGCACTGGGGTGTGACTGGACAAAGCCCGGGCGAGCCAGCCAGAGGAGCAGCATGGCCGTCAGCAACAGCACCGAGACCGGAGCCCAGAGCCGCCACCGCACACCACACCGTCGGCGCGACGCGTCCAGAATCGCCTGCAACCGCTGCTCGATTTGCGACCGCCGCACCATCGTGATCGCGGCGCCTGGCAGCGCCATCCGGCGTTGCAAGATTCGTGAAAATTCCAGCAGCTTTTCGGCGTAATCCGCCGGGGCCTTCATCCGCCCCAGCACCAAATCGTCGCAGGCCATTTCCCGTTCGAGACGCAGCTCCCGCAGAGCAAGCCATCCCAGCGGATGAAACCAATAGATCGCCGCCGTCAGGTGGGCCAGAATTTGGGTGAAAAAATCCCCGCGCTTGATGTGGGCGAACTCATGCAGCAACACCATTCGCAAAGCCTCGGGCTGCCAGTTCAGCGCCTGCTCGGGCAGTGCCACCGTGGCCCGGAGAAAGCCCCAAGTCATGGGCGTATTGACCCGTGGAGCGATGATAACCCGCGTGACGCGGCGCAGATGAATTTCCCGTGCGGCCTGTTCCAGCAAACCAGTCGCAACCTTCGACCCGGCGGAAACCGCTCCTTTCCGGAGCCAGCGCAACGCCAACAGCCCGGCCATGATTCGCAACCCCAATCCTCCTGCCACCGCAATCCAGAACAGGGAGAACCAGTCCACCCAGGACCATGTCTTCAACGCGATCTCCCACCATCCGCTTTCCTCGTCGGACGTGGCGGTGGAACTGTCTGCCGCAAGCAATCCATCTTTTGCATCGACCGGATTGTAGGGCTGCATCTTGGGCCACGGAACCGCGGCCATGACTGGTGCCGGAGCTGGTGCATAGTCCACCGTTACCCCCGCCAGGGGACGGTTGTCCGGATAGTTGATGGGATGCCACTCCAGCCCGCAGACTCTCGAGAGAAAGGGCAGCAAAAGGGCAATCGTGGCCAGGATCCAGACCCAATACCGCACGGCAGCGGAGGAGCGACGCAGGCATCTGGCCAGCCCCCAGGCACTTCCCCACAACAGCGTCGGCGGCAGCACTGCCACCAGCACTACACTTACAGGGTGCGGCAATTTCACCAGCCACAGCCACCAGAGCGAAAAGAGGTGCGCGATCATTTGGCCCCTCCATTTTTGCGGGCATTCTTCACCATTTTTTCGATCCGCTCCCAATCTCCTTCGGAGAGGTTCTCCGAGTTCGATTCCAGCAGGGCACAGACAGCCTTCGCGGCGGAGTTTTCAAAGAAGGTCTCCAGCAACTGTCGTAGCGCGGAGTGCGTCGCCTTCTCCCGTGGCAGCGTGGGTTGATAGAGATATTTCAACCCCTGCCCGACATGTCGCAGGTGCCCTTTTTCCTCAAGAATGCGCAGTGCCGCCCGCACGGCCGAGTAGCTTGGCGGGTCGGGCAGGGCGGCCAGCACATCGGCCACCGTTGCCTCTCCCTGCCGGTAGATGAGATCCATGATCTGCCGCTCGCGCCGGCTAAGTTTCCCCAAAGGGGCCATCGAATCCTTTTTTCTTCGCATAATTATTCCACTCCTTACGTGCTGAAAATTCAGCATGCATTGAAACCCGCGTCAATTCCTTTCCTGCTGAATTTTCAGCAGAATCAACCGGGAGAGCCCGGCCTATTTTACGAACGCCGCCTGCAATCCCGCCACCACCGCATCCGCATATTCGCGGAAGATGCTCGGGACCAGCCGTCCGTCCACCGGTCTCGTTCCGTCATAATCGCCCAGTTGCAGCCGGTCGAAATCCACGCGTGAATTCATCACGTAGGGCTCGATGTAAAGCACCGGACACTCGTAAACCCGGCTCGCGAGCAGGTTGCGAAACCACACGTAATTGGCCGCATCGACCGGTCGCGCATTGGTGCTGTGGTAAATGAACGGCGGGAGCGCGGTCGCCTGGGCGAGGCTTTGCGCGACGGACTGGGAGAGCCGGATTTCCTCCCCGGTCGTCCGGTTGAGCAGCTTGCGCAGCATCTCAAAGCGCACGTCGTCAAAGCCCAGCTCGCCCGCGCTGTAGCAGCCGTTTACCAGCAGGTGAATGTGGCTGTCCGTCACCAGTTGCGGATGCGCCGGGTCGCCCCAGGGCGCGGCATCGAGATGCAGGCACAGCACCAGATCGGGCTTTAGTTTTTCATTCACCTTCGCTGCCCGCGCATGGATTTCGCTGATCCGGTAAAAGAGCAATTCGCTATTCCATTGGATCGACGCCCCTTTCTGCGGATCGGCATACCCCTGATAGGTATCGGCGGGATTCTTCACCCCCTCCCGGGCCAGCTCCGCCACGGCAGCTTTACGCAGGTCCACAGGGCGTTGCGAGGTCACCGGCTCATCCGAATCGCGGACGAAGGAAACCGTCGCCCCCATCGCCGTCAACCGGACGGCGATGAGCTTCGCCACCTTCAGCACGAGGTCGCCCTCCATGATCGGCGCGCTGCCATCGATCTGGAACCACCGTTCCTCCATCTTTGCCCAGTGCCCGCCGAGGTGCCCTGGATCGAGCGCGATCTTCAACCCGGCCAGGCTCGTGGCCTCGTGCCAGTAGCGGGGCACCGGTCTGGCCGAGTCCTCACTATCGGCAAAGTGCAGCTTGTAGGAAAGCAGGCCGCCGGTTTTGATAAAGGCGGTGTCATTCGTGATGCGAATGCTGTCGTGCCAGGCTCCGTCCGGCGCATAAACCTGATCAAGCAGCCGGGTAAACTCCGCCCGGGTGATCGTCTGTTGATAGGGATTGAGCTGCGTCCAGTCGGGCCTCGGCGAGAGCGGGCTGAGGTGTTGCGCCCGGGCCGGACCGGCCATCAGGGCGGCCACGAAAAGAAGAATCAGCGGGAAAATGCGGAAATTCATTGGTGCAAAGCGGCGGCGCACTATAGAACAAAGGGGAATGTTGAAGATACTCTTTTTGGGAGACGTCATTGGCGAACCGGGACGGCGCGCGGTGACGGAAATGATCCCGGTTTTCAAAAAAGAACGCGGCGTCGATTTCGTCATTGTGAATGGCGAAAATTCCGCGGGCGGTCGCGGCATCACCCCGAAGATCACCATCGACCTCCTGCGCTCCGGCGCGGCGGTCGTCACCACCGGCGACCACGCCTGGGACCAGAAAGACATCATTCCCTTTTTTGCCACCGAGCCACGCCTGCTGCGTCCGATCAATTATCCCGAGGGCGCCCCCGGCCAGGGCTCAGTGATCCTGGAAACGCCCAAGGGCAAGGTCGGCGTCATCAACGTGCAAGGCCGCACCTTCATGCTGCCCGCGCTGGAAAATCCCTTCCTCGTCATCGAGCGCGAGGTCGAGCGGATGCGGCAGGAAACGCCGATCATTTTTGTGGACGTCCACGCCGAGACCACCAGCGAGAAGATCGCGATGGGCCGTTTCCTCGACGGCAAGGTGAGCGCCGTCGTCGGCACCCACACCCACACCCAGACCGCCGATGAACAGGTTTTCCCCGGCGGCACCGCCTTCCTTTGCGACGCTGGCATGTGCGGCCCCACCGAGTCCGTTCTCGGTCGCGAGATCAATCCCATCGTGCAACGATTCCTCACCAGTATGCCCGTGCTCTTCCCGGTCGCCAAAGGCCCGGTGAAACTCCACGGTGCCCTGATTGAGATCGACGAAACCACCGGCAAGGCCCTGAGCATCGAACGCGTGGCAGAGTTCTACGAACCCTCACTGCACGCCTATTAAGGCACCTCAACCACAGCGTCATCCTGAGCGAAATGGAGCGCAGCGCAATGCAGTCGAACGGATCCCGTCCTAGTGGCGAGTTGGCTTAAACTGCAATCCATTTTTCATTCGGGCTGAAAGCTCCGTAAGCTCGTCACTGGCCACTAGGACGGGATCCCTCGACGTCGCTACGCTCTGCTCGGGATGACGAACTAATGTTAGATTTCCCCGCGAGACCCTGTCTCGCCTTCGTGTACTTCGTGTCTTCGTGGTGAAACACTTCCCATTAAATCACCACTGCCGAAAGATAATGCAAACGTCGGTCCGATCGCGAACGGCAAACTCGCGGGCGCCCCAGGGCTGCGGTTTGATCTCCTTCGAGTTCGGATGCAACATCTCCGGTCGTTTCGCAGTAATCTCCGCATAGAGCGCCTCGATGGAATCGGTCTCCAGCGCGATTTCCGGGCGATCTTTTGCCGCAAACTCCGGACTTTCCACCACATAGGCCTTCGCCCCGTCCCGAGCGACCACGGCAAGCGTCTCATCCTGATAAAGCACCTCAAATCCCAGGCAGTTCACGAAGAGATCCAGGCCTTCGTGCAAATGGTCGAAGAATACCTTCGGAATGAGGCGCGTAATCATGGCGACTATCCCCGCGAGTTAGGCAACGCCCCTTGCCCCGCAACCGCGATCTTCACAAACCGGAACCGTTCATCATACCGCCCCTGGTTGTGCCGGCGGCAGCAATCGAGGCAGGCGCTGCGATGCTTGAACGGGCGCACGCGGAGGACTTGCTGCCCGCAACTTTTGCAAACGTAGCAGAGGCGACGCTCCTGGCGGCGGCGCCCCTGGAGCGGCAGCGTATGGCAGCGGCTTTCATCGGGGATGCCGAGGGTGGCACAGGCCGCGCGCCACTCGGGGCCATGCGCGGCAATGCGGCGGCGGCCGGCCCGTTCGTGCGCGAGCAGATGAGCCAGCTCGTGGCGCAGCGTGCGATCAGCCTCGGCGGCGGGAAAACGCTGGAGCTGTGGATTGAGCCGCACCAGATAATCGCGGAAACAGGCAATGCCCGCAGTCGTCTTCAAGCGCGCGCTCCACTCCACGCGGACACGGGACGCAAGCGTATGGCAACCGGCCTCGCGCAGAATTTCACGGGCGCGCGCGAGCAGCGCGGCGTCATCGGACGAGGTGGTAACCGGAATGGGCCGCGGGCGCTTCGGCGCTGGCGGCGCGAGCCATTCGAACAACATTTGCATGGCTTTCATCAAGAATGGACGGGTTCGGGTTTCAGCCGTGCCGTAATCCGCTCAATTGCCGTGACCGTTGCTTCGATCTCCTCCGCGGTGGTGGCCTTGCCGAGCGAGAAACGCACGGTGGCGCGGGCCGCCTCCTCGGGCACGCCCATCGCGAGCAACACGTGCGAGGGCACGATGGAGCCGACCATGCAGGCCGAGCCGCTGGAGGCACAAATGCCTTCGAGATCGAGATTCATGAGCAGCCCCTCGCCGTCGAGGCCAGGGAAGCTGACGTTGAGCGTGGCGGCGAGGCGACGACTGTGATTGCCGTTGAGGATGGCGGCGGGAAAAACAGCGTGAATGCCAGCCCACAGCCGGTCGCGGAGCGCGGCCTGGCGGAGCTGCTCGGCGGTCACATCCTGCACGGCGAGCTCGGCCGCACGAGCCAGCCCGGCGATGGCGGCGACGTTCTCGGTGCCGGGACGGCGTTCGTTTTCATGCGAACCGCCAAATTGAATTTTCTGAATCGAAATTCCGCTGCGCAGATAGAGCAGGCCCACGCCTTTCGGCCCGTAAAATTTGTGCGCGGTGATGGAGATCGCATCGGCATCGCCGGCCCGCACCGGCTGCTTGCCGAAGGACTGGATCATGTCGCTATGCAGCAGGACGTCGTGCTCGCGGCAGAGCCCGGCGATTTCATCGAGCGGCTGGAGCACGCCGGTTTCGTTATTCGCCGACATGATGGAGACGAGCGTGGTGTCGTCGCGAAGGGCATCGCGCAACATCTGCACATCGATCAAGCCATGTTGATCCACCGGGAGATGGGTTACGCAAAAATCTTCGTGCCGTTCCAAAAATTCAAAAGCCTGCAAGACCGCGTGATGCTCGGTGGCGCAGGTGATGAGATGCTTCCCCTCCTCCGCCCGTGAACGCGCGAGGCCGATGATCGCGAGGTTATCCGCCTCGGTGCCACCGCCGGTGAAGATGATCTCGTGCGGCCGCGCTCCAAGCAGCCGCGCCACCCGCTCGCGCGCATCATCAATCGCCGCCCGGGCCTCGCGCCCGGCCTGATGAATACTGGACGCATTGCCGAAATGTGTTTCGAGATACGGACGCATCGCGTCGAGCACCGGTGGGGCAAGCGGCGTGGTGGCGTTGTAGTCGAGATAGATCACGCCGCTACTCTAGCGCAGCAACCGAAGGAACTGAAAAGGAATTTCCTGCTCGATTAATTCACCACGAAGACACGAAGGCACGAAGATCTTGAATGACTTTTCAACAACATCGACCCCACATCCGTGTCCATCCGTGAAATCCGCGGTTAAATTTTCCCTCCCTCGCGTCCTCGTGTCTTCGTGGTGGTAAAAATTCTACGCGTCGAAGAGTTGTGGCGGCTGGCCGGTGCATTCGAGCACGGAGTGCCAGAGCTCGCCCTCGGGGTCCACCTTGCGACGGCCATGGGTGATAAGATTGAGCGGCAGATGCACGAAGGTGCCGTGCCAGCGCCCCACCAGCATGTCGGTCTTGCCCGACATCGCGGCATGCACTGCGTTCTGCGCGAGGCGTGCACAAAAGACGTTGTCCTGCGCCCCGGCCGGCACGCTGCGAATCGTATAGCTCGGGTCGATGTACTTGAGGTTGCACTCCATCCGGCGCTCCTTGAAGAAGCCGTTGATCTTGTCCTTCAAGAACAGGCCGATGTCGCCATACTTCTGGTTGCCGGAGGCATCGGTACCCCCTCCGGAATTGATGAGGTGCTGGCCCGCGCCTTCCGCGACCACGATCACCGCATGCTTGCGCTTGGCCAGGCGGTAGCGGAGTGCCTCGAGCAGGCCGCGTTGTCCCTCGAGTTCAAAAGGCACCTCGGGGATCAGCACAAAATTCACATCATTGCCCGCGAGCGCCGCGTAGCAGGAGATGAAACCGGAATCGCGGCCCATCAACTTTACGAGGCCGATGCCATTCATCGAACCCTGCGACTCGGTGTGAGCGCACTTCACCGCCGTGACCGCCTCGGCAAACGCGGTCTCGAAGCCGAAGCTCTTGTCCACGTACATGATGTCGTTATCAATTGTCTTCGGAATGCCGATGATGCTTTTTTTCAAGCCGCGGGCGGCGACTTCCTTGCTCATCGCATCGGCCCCACGGAGCGTCCCGTCCCCACCGATCACGAAGAGGATATCGATATTCATCTCCTCGAGGATATCCACCATCTCACTCACATTCTGCGGACCGCGCGAGGTGCCGAGAATGGTGCCGCCAAAGGTGTGGATGCTGGCGACGTTATCAGGCTTGAGGAAAAGCGGGGTGTGGCCGTAGCGCGGGATGAGCCCTTCGTAGCCGTAGCGGAAGCCGTAGATGCGGGTGCTGCCGTAGCGGTAGTACAGCTCCATCACGATGGCGCGGATGACGTCGTTCAAGCCGGGGCAGAGACCGCCGCAGGTGACGATTCCGGCGGTCACGCGGGTCGGCTCGAAAAAAATCTTCTCGCGGGGGCCCGCCAGCTCAAAGCTGACCGGCGAATTGAATACGGTGGAGGGGGCATTGGCGTTAAATTTGTCCTCGAACAAAACGCGCTCGTCGTCGGTGCGGAATTTTACGCCCACCGAGGTCAGGTGACCAAGTGGTGAATCAATTTCTGGAAGCCCCAGTGAAGTTATCCCTGTATCCATGTCGGGCCAAGGGTGTCGCACATCGGAAAAAGGACAGCAAGCGGGAAAGCGGCGGAATCCTGAAAAACCGGCGCAAGGATAGCGGCTGATGCGATTCAGTGCGAGTTTGCGAGTTTCGCGGAATTGACCGCGCGGCTTGGCAACGTGAAAAAAATGTGTTTCAAACAACCCATGGTGACTTCGATGCGACGGCTGATACTTTCAATAATCCTGATGCTGAGCCTGCTGGGAATGAACGGGCAGGCCCAGGAAGTGAGACGGGCGACGGCGGCCACCGGCATCACTAAAACCAAGACCGGCACCCTCATTGCCCCCCCGGCCCAACCGGTGAATGTACCCGCCGGCAAAATCTCGCAACACGATCTCGCCCGCTTCCTCGCCGGCCTGATGCCGAGCGACCCCTATCTCGCCAAGCTGGCGGGCTCTGCCGCGTGGCAGAGCTATTCACTGAACATGGCGAGCGGCTTTGGGCGGCTCGATATGCGCGCCCTGCAAAAAGTGCGCGCCTTTTCCGCCGCCCAGCTCGGCGGCGTCGGCACCAAGGGCGTGTTCTATCCCTTCAGCGGGCCCGATTTCACCTACGTCTTCAGCATGTTCCCGAAGGCCCCGGTGTATGTGCTCTGCGGGCTCGAACCGGTGGGAACCATCCCCGATCTCTACAAGCTGCAGGCCGGGCAGCTCGACGACGCGCTCCGGGGCCTCAACCAGTCCTTCAAAACCCTGTTTGAAGCCGGTTATTTCGTGACCAAGGACATGCGCACCGACTTCGCCACCAACCCGCTGAGCGGCACCATCCCGGTCCTCTACGTAATGCTCGCCCGCATGGGACAGCAGATTCAATCCGTGGAAATGATCCCGCAGGGGGTGAAGTTCACCTTCAACGAAGTCGGCGTGAAAGAACAGCGCACACTCTATTACTTGAGCTCCGATCTCTCGAACGGTGGCCTGAGCAAAGACAAGCTCCCGCTGAAACTGGCCCATGCGACGGGCGCAGACACCGTGTATGTAAAGTCCGCCTCCTACCTCATGCACATCGGCGATTTCTCCGCCATCCGCGATGCCCTGCTCGGCGAGTTCCGCGCCATCCTGCAGGATGACTCGGGCATCCCCTACAAAAACTTCGACCAGAGCAAATGGTCATGCCGCTTCTACGGCAGCTACGCCCCGCCCCTGCGCATCTTCCTGCAAAACTACCAGTCCGATCTCGCCGACGTTTACAAGCGCGGCGGCTCCTTCGCCACCCTCGATTTCGGCGTCGGCTACGCCTACAATCCCAAGACCGCCAACCTCATGCTGGCAGTACGGAAGTAATTCTCGACCTACAGACGACGGTGCCAGCGTCCATCCTGGCGAGCGCCGTGGAATACCGCGTGAACGTAGAGAATCTCTCCGACTACGGAAAAGAAAATGCGATAGGGAAATCGGGCCGTGATCACCCGGCGAATTTGCCCGACACTTCGAATGACTTGGAACAAATCAGGATTCTTCTGGGCTCGTTGGATGGCCTTCGTAACTTCACCCAGTAACTCGCGACCAAGTCCGGCCTGTCGTTCTTCATACCAGCCCACCGCCTCCATGATATCTTCCAGCGCCGGGGGCCGGATAATGACCTCTTGGATCATTCAGGAAATATACGCGTCTTCAACTCCGTTAAAGGAATCCCCGCTTGAGGATGAAGCTGGAAATCTTCCATCCGCTTTTCCAAAACAGTCTCCTCTTCCGGCGAAAGGTAAGGATCCTCTTCCATCGCCAGGCGAATCACCGCCTGCCTTTCCGCGAACGAAAGCTTCGAAATCTCTGCTAAAATTTCAACCAGGCTCATCGGCTTTAATTTAGCGGACAGCAGCAAGTGATGCAAGGCAGTAAGAGCCTGTTACCCGGCCTTCTGCTTCGAAAACTTAAATGCACTCGGACAAAGCGTCTGCAGTTCGCAATTCGCACAATCAGGATTGCGCGCGTAACACCTCCGCCGCCCGTACCAGATCAGCCAGTGGCTCAGCACCGCCCAGCACTCCCGCGGCACGATCTTCATCAGCTCCTGTTCGATCTTCACCGGGTCCTTCTGCTTCGTGAAGCCGAAGCGCTGCGAGAGCCGCGCCACGTGCGTATCCACCACCACGCCTTCGTTGACGCCGAAGGCATCGCCCAGCACCACATTCGCCGTCTTGCGCCCCACCCCGGCGAGCGCCACCAGCGCCGGCATGCGGGCGGGCACCTCGCCGCCATGATGCGCAATCAGATCGGCCGCCATCGCGCGGATGTTCTTCGCCTTGCTGCGAAAGAAACCGGTGGTCTTCACGAAGGACTCCAGTTCCTCCTGCGAAATCGCCGCGTAATCGGCCGCCGTCTGGCAGCGGGCGAACAGCGCGGGCGTGACCAGGTTCACCCGCTTGTCCGTGCATTGCGCCGAAAGAATGGTCGCCACCAGGAGCTGGAGCGGATTCTCATGCACCAGCTCGCAATGCGCCTCGGGGTAGGTGCGCGCCAGCACCTCAAGAATAGACTGGGCGCGCTCCGCCTTCGTCATTGCGCGTGTTGCTTCGCTTCGGCGGCGTGTGGCGAGTTCGGATAATCCGAGACGAGCTGCTTGTAGAAGTCCTTCGCCTTGGAAAGCTGGTCGGCCTTCTTCGCCGGATCAGTGATGTTTGGCGCCTGCTGCTCGATCAATTGCGCGGCCTTCCAGAGCCCTTCGGAAGCGGCCGGGCCCACGCTTTGATAGAACGCGGCAATCTTCGCATACTGGTCGATCGCGTCGTCAAGGTTGCCCTTGGCCTCCTGAATCTGGGCGCTCAAGAGCATGGAGTTGGCACGCAGTTCCGTGGTGGCATTGGGGGCGCGGATGATGGCGACGAGCTTGCTGATTGCGTCGTCATACTGCTTCTGCTGGTACTCGCCCAGCGCGATGCCGTAGGTGGCATCCAGCAGCTTGGGCGACCACGGGTAGAGCGCCTTCAACTGATCGAATTTCTGGGAGGCTTCGGCCACCTTGCCCTGGCTCTGCAACGCATGGCCCTGCCCGTAAATGGCGGTGGCCTGCGCCTCCTGCACCTGCGGCGGGGCCTTCGTCGGATCGCCACCCGGGTTGGGATAATCGCGCGCCAGCTTTTGGAAGACGGCGATGGCTTGATCGGCCTTGCCCTGGTCAATGAGTGCCCCGCCATACAGGTCGATATCCGCCGGCGCATAGACCAGTTTCTCGTCATACGCGGCATTCATCTGCTCCAGTGCCTTGGTCTTGTCCTTGCCATAGAGGAAGGAGGCCAGCGTGAAGAGCACCTTGCTCCTGGCCCCGGTCTGGCTGTCGGACTTGTTGGCCAGATCGGTGAAGTATTGCTCCACCTGCTCGTCAGTCTTCACCTTGGCATCGAGGAACATCTGCTGATCCTTCAGCAGCGTTTGCAGGGCCAGCGCGGCGTTCTGACTTTGCGGGTAGCTCTGGAGCAGGCGTTCGCAATCCTGGATGCTGTCATTCACACCCTTGGTCCACGCTTTGCGCTGGTCGTCATTGAGCGCCAGATAGCGCCCCTGCGAATCCGCATACTGGCGGGAAAGTTCCGCCGCCTTGTAGAGCGCCTGGTCGGCCATCGGGTTGGACGGATGTTTGTCCACCATGTCGAGGTAATTGGCGATGGCGTCGGGAATCTTCGAGGCGGAGATTTCGGACTGTCCCAGCGAATCGTAGGCGAAGAACAGCTTGTCGCTGTCGGGATACTTCTCGATGAACTGGTGCATCACCTCGAGCATCTCGGCCGATTTCTGGCTCGCCGCGTAGATCTGCGCCATCTGGAAATAGGCGAAAGGGGCGACATCCGATTTCGGATATTTGTCGGCGATCATTTTGAAGGTCGCGAGCGCCTTGTCGTTGTTGTTGATTTTTTGGTACGCGGTCGCCTCGGTGAAGATGGCGGCAGGCACCAGTTCATTCTGCGGATACTTCGCAACAAAGGCATCCAGATCGGCGAGCGCGGCATTCACGTCTCCCTTTTGCAGGGTGAGCTGGCCGGTCCAAAAGGCGGACTGCTCGGCCTGCGGGGTGCTCGGATAGCTATCCATCACCTTCTTGTACTGGGCGAGCGCGTCGTCCACCTTGTTGGTGTTGCGATCGATGTCGCCGATGCCAAATTCCGCCGCCGCCGCCAGTTCGGGCTTCGGGTTCGTCGCGAGGAACTTCTTGAAGACGTCCAGCGCCTCGTCATACCGCTTCAACTGCGTGAGTGCGGTCGCCTGTTGGGCGAGGATGTCCCCGGTGAAGCGGCTGTTGGGATACAGCGCGAGGGCTTCCTTGAAGTAGGAAAGCGCCTTGTCGGGATTGTTCATCGTGGGCGACGGGTTCAAGTAAAGCGTGCCCATTACAAACGGCAGGTTCTCCGCGATCGGGTCGCCTTTGAACTTCGCCTGGAAGTCGCCGTAGGCTTTCTCGGATTGTTCGATGAGGTTTTGCGAGGCGTAGGTGAGCGTCAGATAATAGAGGACCTGCTTCGTCTCATCGTCGGTCTCCGCGAAGTTCTCCATCTGGTGAAAGACCACGCGGGCCGCGTTGGGCTGGTCCTGGAAGAAGAAGATTTCCCCCACCTTGATCGCCGCCGCGACCGTCTGGTCAGGCCCGGATTGCAATTGGGCCAGCTTGGCCCCCTCGCGCTGCTGGATGGACTGGAGCCGGCGCAGGAGCGGCGTATTTCCCGCCGCCTGCCGCATGCGTCCAAGCAATGAGCCCAGGCGCGCCCGTTGGGCCGCGATCATCGCGTCCTTGCTATCGACCAGCCGGTAGGCGGCCAGCGCCTTTTGGTAAACTGCCGCCTGGTCGGCCTTCGGGCTGAAGCTCGCCAGGTTCAGAAACGATTCGCCCAGCTGAAATGCGGCATCGTTGGCCAGCGCGATGTCCGTCTTCTTGCTCACGATATCCGCAAAGAAGCGCTGCGCCTCCGCCATCTGCCCGGGAGCCGCCGCCTTCGCCGCCGTCTCTTCGGAGCGGAAGCCCAGATTCGCCTGCGTGCTCAGGGTCAGCCCCAGCAAATACTGGCTGTCGAGGATCGTCTCGCTGTTGGGAAACTGGGCCAGGTTCCGCCGCAAGACCGAGGCGGCATCGTCAAATTTATGGATCTGATAGGAAGCCAGCGCCCGGCTGTAAACGACGGACTCGACTTCATCCCCTTTCGGAAACTTTTGCAGGTAAACATCGTATTGCTTGATCGCCGCCTCGTAGGCTTGCGTCTGCTGGGTGCTGCCCGCCGGGAGCTTGCCCGCCTTCGCCGCCATCAACTGCGGGAGCAGCGCATAGGCCATCTGCTGGATTTCGGGCGGCGCGGGCGGCCCGAGCACCTTTTGCAGCACGTCGATGCCCTTGTCGTAATCGCCAAGCAGGTAATCGAGATAACCGAGGCGGAACTGGGCCTCGGAAACCACCGGCGCGGTCGGGAAATCCTGAAGCAACTGGGCATAAGCCTCGGCCGCATCTTTCGTCTGCCCGGCATTAAAAAGATCGAGCGCCCGCGCGGCAGCCTGGTTGGGATCGCCCTGGGCAAAAACAGCGTGCCCCAAGAGGCCAACAAGCAGCGTACAGGTCAACGGGAGAGCTCTGAAGGAGAAACGTTTCATAAATTCGGAGTTCGCCACGATACAAAAGAGGACGGCGGCTTGCCACAGTAAATTAGACCCCGTAAACAATCTTTAATGAGCCGCTTTTTTCAGCCGCGTGACTTGATCATCGCCCTGCTCGCCGCCGGACTGGCGCTGGCCCTGGCCGTCCTCTGGATGCGTCCCGCTCCCGTTGCGTCTTCGCCCTCCGTTCAAGCCTCCCCCTCTCCCCGGGCCACCCCCGATCTCGGCGGCCTGGAGCAATCGCTGGAAAAGGTCGCGCAAACCGCGCTGCCCGATCAATCCCTCTCCAACGGGCAGATCACCGTGAAAGCAGGCGACCAAACCCCGCAAGCGCGCGCCCAGCAGATCGCCGATCTCGCAAACAAACTCGGCGGCACCGGCATTGTGACCTCCAAGGATGGCCAGGCCAGCCTCCTGGTCCGCGTCCCAGCCGCCCGAGCGGCGGATTTCTATCACCAGGCCACCGGAAACAACCTGCCCAATGCCACCGCCTCGCTCTCCTCTGGAGATGAGCAGTGGTTCGACATCACCGTGGAAAAATGATCACTGTCTCCTTTGCTGTTTCCGATGAAAGCCGCGACTTTGCCCGGGCCGTCCAGCGGGCCGGACTGCCGGTGCGAATCCTGCATACCGGCATGGGCCGCGAATCCACCCTGCAACGGTTAAAGCCTTTTCTGAACTCCACCCCTCTCCCCACGATCTTCATCAGCAGCGGCTTTGCCGGGGGACTCGATCCTGCGTTGAAGATCGGCGACCTCGTGGTGGGAACGAACTTTTCCGAAGCGAGCCTGGTGCAAAAACTGCCGGCGAGATTCCATGCCGGAGCGCTTTCCACCCAGCCCGCTGTCATCGAAACCGGCGAGGCCAAACACGCGCTTTTCCGGCAGAGCGGAGCCATCGCCGTGGACATGGAAACCGCACACCTCTTTGCCGAATGCACGGCCCGGGGCATTCCCCTGCTCTCCATCCGCGTCATCAGCGACACCGCCACTCAATCCATGCCGGTGCCGCAGGAGGTATGGTTCGATTCCGTGGCGCAAAAGCCGCGCATCCTTTCCCTGCTCGCCTGGCTCGCCACCCATCCGGCGGCGATTCCGCCTTTCATCCGCTTCGTCAAGGGCATCTCGATTGCCCGGCGCGAGTTGACCCGCTACTTGCTGGAGAGCGTCCGCCGGTTGAACTAATCCTGCGGGCGGATGCTTTCAAAATACTGCTTCACCATCGCGCGGGAACCAGCCGGGATCGCTTCCTGATCCACCGTCTGCTCTGCTTCGGGAGCCATGGCTTGATAAAGGTCGCGATATTTCCGCGTGGCCGTTCCTTTGCCATCCGCACTTTGCACCAGCGATTGCAACGACTGCCCCTCGCCGAGAATGCCTTGTAACTGCACCGCCTCACCCGGCTTCCCAAGCGCATTCTTCTCTCCATACGGCGTTTTTGTCGTTCCGCTGTCCTTCTCGGTCCCGGGCTGGCCGCTGGGCATCACCCCCTCCCTTGTCGCGACGGGCTGGCCATTCTTCGCAAAGTCACTCATCGAAACCTGGTTGCCATTGCCCTGCCTTCCATTCTGCCCCTGCTGGTCGCCATCCTTTGGCTTGCCGGCGGCCATCGACTGGGAGCTCTTTCCATTCGGCGATTGCTTGAGGTTTTCCAGCATGTTGAGCAACTGCTGTTCGGTGGGCGAATTGCCTCCGCTTTGCGACGGGGAATTTTGCGCCGTCTGGCTGCCGCCCTGCTGGGCCAGCATTTGCGCGAGCTTTTGCAGGGCCTGCTGGAGCGCGCTGGATTGATTGCCCGATTGCGATTGAGCCTGCGCCATCTGGCTCATTTGCCGGGCGAGCGCTCCCCTCGCCCCGGCTTCACCAAGTTGCTGCAGGGCCTGCTTCATCGCTTCGGCAAGTTTCTTCGCCATCTCAGGGTCCATCTTCTTGGCCGCCTCGGCGAGGGCTTGGGCGGTTTCCGCCATTTTTCGATCCTGCAAATTCTTCGCGGCGGGCTTCGTCTGTGGGGTGGCGGCCAGCGCTTTGGCGAGGGCATCGAGCTGGGCCTGCTGGGCGGCGAGGGCGCTGTTCTTTAGACCGGCCTCGATTTCCGAAATGGCGCGCAGGGCGGTCTTTTCCGCCTCATCGCCAGTCTTCGCGGCGGCAATCTCACGGGCGCTCTGCTTCATCTGCTCCGCTGTGCGTTTCAGCTCCGGGGTGTCGAGCTGTTCGGCCTGCGCCGCCATCTGCTCCAGTGCCTGGGCGCGGGCCCGGGCGGTCTCGCGCTTCGCCACGTCCTCCGCACCGGGCGGCAGCGGCCTGGCGAGCATGGCAGTGACGACCACCGGCACCACCAAGGCCATAAACCGGCGCGGGAAGCGAAGACGCGTCCACGGCCTTTCATCGAACCCGGCGAGGAAAGCCTGGCACTCGCGCGCCGCGCTGCTTTCAAGGTCGTCCCGCGGGGAGGACAGCGCCAGGGCGGTAGTGAAACGGTCGCGCGTCCCGGCAATCCGATCCAGCCGGGCCGCCGTCGCAGGCAGCGAAAGCCGTTTCGCATACGTCCAGCCCCCGGCCACCAGCAAAGCCACGGCGACGACCGCAATCACCATCCCCGGTTGCCAGGCGGAATGGCCCGCAATCGCCAGCAGGCCCGCCCATCCCATCCAAGCCAGGGAAACCACCAGAGTCGTCTCTGCCAGACGCGCCAGAAACATTTGCACCTGGAAGGCGCGGCGGATGCGGTGGAGGCGTGGGATGAGTTCGGGCATGAAGTCCTCGCGGTTCAGATTTACTAAACCTAACGAAGCCGCCCGCCTCAACCACATATTGCCGGTCTTCCCCTAAATTTACCCCGCCAAAAAGCCCGTTCTCTGTAGCTCGGGCCGCGCTACAGTGTTTTTCGATTTGACGAACGCCCCGAACCACCGGACTATCGACGTCCCACTTTATGCGGCACACCATCTCAGTTCTGGTCGAAAACAAGTTCGGCGTCCTCACCCGCATCGCCGGCATGTTCAGCGGACGCGGCTTTAACATTGATTCGCTCAACGTCGGGCCCACGCTCGACGATTCCATGTCCCGGATGACCATCGTCGTCCGCGGCGACGACCGCGTGCTCGAGCAGGTCACCAAGCAGCTCAACAAGCTGATCGACGTGATCGAGATCCAGGACTTCCATGACGACGAGTATGTGGACCGCGAGCTCGTGCTCATGCGCGTGAGAGTGGACTCGAAGACCCGTGCCGAAGTAATGCAGATTTGCGACATCTTCCGCGCCAAGATCATCGATGTACAGCCCAAGAACGTCTCCATCGAGCTCACCGGCAACGAGAGCAAGATCGAGAAGTTCCTCTTCCTCATGCACCCCTTCGGCATCAGCGACATCACCCGCACCGGCAAGGTCGCCCTCGCCCGCAAGGAATAACCTCTTTTTCCCACAAACCGAAAAAACCAAAACATGCCTGCTAAAATCTACACCGACAAAGACGCCGATCTCGGCATCCTCTCCGGCAAAACCTGCGCCGTCATCGGCTTTGGCTCCCAGGGCCACGCCCACGCGCTGAACCTCAAGGACTCCGGCGTCAAAGTCATCATCGGCCTCTACCCTTCCAGCAAATCCCGCAAGGTCGCCAAGGACCTCGGCTTTGAAGTGCTCGACACCGCCGAGGCGGTGAAGAAGGCCGACGTCATCTTCGTCGCCGTGCCCGACACCAAGATTCCTTCCGTTTACGAGAAGGACATCGCGCCGAACCTCACCAAGGGCAAGACCCTCCTCTTCAGCCACGGCTTCGCCATCCATTTCAAGACGATCGTTCCGCCGGTGGACGTGGACGTGATTATGGTCGCACCGAAGGGCCCGGGCCACATCGTGCGCCGCCAGTACACCGAAGGCAAGGGCGTGCCCGCCCTCATCGCCATCTACCAGAACCCGAGCAAGAAGGCCAAGAAGGTCGCACTCGCCTGGGCCAAGGGCGTCGGCGGCACCCGCGGCGGCGTCATCGAGACCAGCTTCAAGGAAGAAACCGAGACCGATCTCTTCGGCGAGCAGACCGTCCTCTGCGGCGGCATGAGCGCGCTGGTGATGGCCGGATTTGAAACCCTCACCGAAGCCGGTTACTCGCCCGAGATGGCCTACTTCGAGTGCCTGCACGAGCTCAAGCTCCTCGTCGATCTCATGAACGAATCCGGCATCGCCGGCATGCGTTTCTCGATCAGTGAGACCGCCAAGTGGGGCGACATCACCGTCGGCCCGAAGATCGTGGACGCCAGCACCAAGAAGCGCATGAAAGCCGCGCTCAAGGACATCCAGACCGGCAAGTTCGCCAAGGACTGGATCAAGGAATACCAGGGCGGCTACAAGACTTACAACGCCCTGCTCAAGGCTGGCGAAAAGCACCCGATCGAGAAGACCGGCGAGCGCCTCCGCGGCCTCATGCCCTGGATCAAGAAGAAGAACCTCAAGGGCGCCCAGGCCGCTTACTAAGCCGCCAAAGCAAACTACTTTCCATGTGTCAAAGGCCCGACCGGCAACGGTCGGGCCTTTTTCCGTTTCCCGCTCCACTCCACCTCTTACTCTTTGTCTTGCTCCTGCTCTTGCTCCCTCGGGACGTTGAGCGTTGAGAGCGAGTATTTGGCCTTCGTCATTGGTCATTCCCAAATCTGGGGGAGCAAGACAAAGAGTAAGATTTTTCCCGAACTCGACACCGCCCCTTCACTTCGTTTACACTGTGCAGTGTCATGAGCAGCGACAAGCACATCCGTCCCCTCCTTCTCTTCGCCGGCTGTCTCGGCCTTTTTGGCGTTCACCGTTTTTATGCCGGGAAAATCTTCACCGGCCTCCTCATGCTCTTTACCGGGGGCGGCTTCGGCATCTGGCTGCTGATCGATCTCATCATGATCCTTTGCGGCGCCTTTACCGACGCTCAGGGCCTGCCGATCACCCGCTGGAGCAACGATCCACCCAGCGGCAGCGCCCGGCGCGTCTGCCCCCTGCTGTTGTTCCATCACTTTCTCGGCGTGTTCGGCGTGCACCGCTTTTACGCCGGGCGCATTGTCACCGGCATTCTCATGCTGCTCACCATCGGCGGCTTCGGCATCTGGTTCGTCATCGACTGGCTGCTGATTTTCTGCAACGCCTTCAAGGACGGCGAAGGCCGCGTCATCAACCAGTGGCTGTAAAAAGATAGGAGGAAGTTTCTTATGGCGTGGTTTCCACAATTTCGCTCCAAAACACGGCAAGACGAGAAAATCCACCAAGTCGAAAAGGCACCACAAACCGAATTACGCTTTGAGCCAAAAGTCGAGTTTTTGGGTGAACAGAAAGGCGCTTCGGAAGACGATCTGAAACGCTGGCTGGAACCGATCCTGCGCCGTCACCCCTCGGTTAAACGGGCATATCTCGCCGTTATATCCACCGATGGACGAAAAAGCTCCAATGTGGCCTTATGTCTTGCCTCGAAGGAAGACCGATCGTTGATCCACGAGGTCGGTGCCATCTTTGAAGCAAGGTTTAATAAAGATCAGGTTCTTGATATCGCATTCGTTAATCATGAATTTGAGCGCGCCCTCCAAGCGGTATGCTCGCCATTTTACGTAAATAAAGACATCTACAGCTACTGAACATGCCCTTCTCCTCCAGTTTCCCAGCTTCAGCGACATCCATTCCATTTCGCACCTGCGTAATCATCTTTGTATAACACTATGAAACCCACTCTCATCATCGGCATCATTCTTGCGATCCTCGGCGTAGTTGCCCTTACCTACGGCGGCTTCTCCTACACGAAGCAGGAAACACCCATCGCCATCGGCAATTTCAAGGTGAAAACCGAGCAGGAAAAGAGTGTCCCGATCCCCCCGGTCGTCGGCATCGTCGCGATCGTGGGCGGCGTGGTTTTGATTGCAGTCGGCGCGAAGAAGGGGGCATAATTGCCGCCGTCATGAAAGAGGCTGCCTCGGAAAAAATCATCGTCGCCCTGGATGTTCCTACTGAGGACGCTGCTGCCGCCCTGGTCGATCAACTCGGCGACACCGTCGGCTACTTCAAGATCGGCCTCCAGCTTTTCACCAAGGTCGGCCCCTCCATCGTCCAGCGCGTGCAGCAGAGCGGCGCGAAGGTCTTCCTCGATCTCAAGTTCCACGACATCCCGAACACGGTGGCGCATGCCGTGGAATCCGCCTGCACCCTCGGCGTCGATCTACTCACCATCCACCTCGGCGGTGGTGGGGAAATGATAGCCGCCGCGGAAAAAGCCGCCGCCAAGACGAACACCCTCGTCCTCGGCGTCACTGTCCTCACCAGCAGCGACGAGCACACCCTTTCCGAGACCGGCGTCTTCTGCGAAGTCGAGCCCCAGGTCATCCGCCTCGCCACTCTCGCTCACTCCGTCGGCGTGCGCGGCCTCGTTGCCAGCCCGAAGGAACTCGGCGCCCTCCGTTCTGCCTTCGGCGACTACTTCACCATCGTCACCCCCGGCGTCCGCCCTGCCTGGAGCGAGGCCAACGACCAGTCCCGCATCCTCACGCCGGCCGAAGCCGTCAAAGCCGGTGCCAGCTACCTCGTGATTGGCCGCCCCATCACCGCCCACGCCAATCCGCGCGAAGCCGTCCAGCGCATCGCCGAAGAAATCGACGGGGCGTAATCACCGCTCAACTTCCCGCTCAACTCGGAGTCATCCCGAGCGGAATGCAGCAAAGCGGAATGAAGTCGAGGGATCCCGCACGAATGGCTAGAGGCAAGATCTACAACCTCCGCTACTTCTTAAATCTGTAACACTATCACCAGCCACGTGCACAGAATCCCTCAGCTCCACTGCGCTTCGGGATAACGGTATAATAGCAAGGCTCAAAAAAATCTGTGCCCATCTGCGGATAAACTCCAGCCCGATCATACGTGACGCCCGGCGCGGTCTGCGCTATGGTTTTCCTTCCAGTCATGGATAAAGGCCTGCACGACATCACCGACTCCCTGTTGAAATCCTACCGCGAGGTGGGCGGGATCAATAATATTGATGGCTCAAACCTGCCCTCAAAGCGGGCGATTGCGTCCATCTGCGAAGATTTGCTGCAGCTCCTCTTTCCCGGCTTTCACGATGAGGAGCCGATTCACTCGCAGCACCTGCGCCGGGTGACGGAACATCGCATCTTTTCCATCGCCGACCGGCTCAAGCACGAGGTGTGCAAGAGCCTGCGCCTCGGCGAACCCACCTGCCCCGATGCGGAGGCCCAGCGGGTCGTCTGCGAATTCATGAAGACGCTGCCGCTGGTGCGTCAGCTTCTGCAAAGCGACGTGGAGGCCGCCTATCAGGGCGATCCCGCCGCCAGCGGCACGGATGAAATCCTGCTCGCCTACCCTTTCATTGAGGCCATCGCCATCCAGCGCTCGGCCCACATGCTTTATTGCCACAACCTGCCGCTCATCCCGCGCATGATGACGGAATGGGCCCACAGCCGCACCGGCATCGACATCCATCCCGGCGCGCACATTCACTCACATTTCTTCCTCGATCACGGCACCGGCGTCGTCGTTGGCGAGACGTCGGTGATCGGGCATCGGGTGAAGATGTACCAGGGCGTTGCCCTCATCGCGCGCTCGCTGGCTGGCGGGCAGGCCCTGCGGGGCAAGAAGCGCCACCCCACGGTGGAGGACGATGTGACGATCTACGCCGGAGCCACGATCATGGGCGGCGATACGGTCATTGGGGCCGGGAGCACGATTGGCGCGAATGTTTTCCTGACCCACAGCGTGCCGCCCCGCTCGCTCGTGTTTTACGAGGAGAAGCAACTGCGCATCCTCGACAAGGACAAGCGTCCCGACCAATGGGTGCAGGACTGGGTGATTTGAACCGGAGAGGTTGTCCGCAGATTTCGCAGATTAAACCCAAAGAGATTAACGGAGATTTTTAAATGGCCCCCACGCCGTCATCCCGAGCGCAGCGTAGCGAAGTCGAGCGGACCCCGTTCTAGTGGCCGGCAAGCATCCACTGCAATCGTCACCCCTCTTCCAATCTGCGTGAATCTGCGAAGCCGAGCCGAAGGCGAGACAATGCTGCAACTATTTTCAAAAAATCAGCATAATCTGCGGACAAACTCTACTTGAGATGCAGCAGGAGAATGCGATGCACTTCGTTGATCGCCTCGGCGTTGAGTTGTGAACCGTGGTCGGACGGCACGATCAGTTCGGACTTTGCGCCCGGCAGATGTGAGCTCCAATACGGCACCACCCCGTCGCTGGAACTCGGCGTGTCGCCGCGTCCGCGGTCGCCAATGATCGAGTGATAGGGCACGCCGGGCGTAATCGGAATTTTATTCACGGCCGTCATGAACGGATTGTCCGGCGCCAGCGAGTCGATGCTATTGGGGATGTGGTTCAGCTTCAGCCCCGAGGTGTCGATGGTGAGGATGGAAATGAGTGAATCGCGCATGTCGGCGAGGAACTTCGGCGGTTGCACGAAGCGGGAGGCCAGGCGTCCGATCCAGCTCGTGGCAATCGTGCTGCCCCGGTGTGGCGTGGAGAGAAAGATCACCCGGCTCACCTCGGGCCGGTGCTTGAAAATGATCGTCGATTCCAGCAACTCGCGGCTCGGCCCGGCGAAATGGGTATCTGCCGGTGATTTGCCAAAAAACGCCCGCCAGATGCGGTCGCCGGAATCGGTCACCATCAGCCGGGCGATCAATCCACCCATGCTGTGGCCCACGAGCACGACCGGTTTGTGACGGGGGAAAGCGGCATTGATCCCGTCGAGTTGCTGGCGCAGCAGTTCCGCCGCGTACGGATACGGGTAGCCGCTCGGGTAGCTGAAGAACCAGAATTGGTATTTTTCTCGAATCTGCGGATCGGCGCGCAAGCTGTTGATCATTGGCACCCAGCTCGCGGGCGTATCCTGCAGGCCGTGAATGAAGAGCACGGGGATGCGTTTCGGATCGTAGGGCTGGAGCCGCGTGAGCATCGCCGTGCTCGCGTAAAGATCGGGCCGGAAGAGCCGCACCAGCCCCAGCCGCTCGGGTCGCTCCTTCGCCATCATCATCGCCAGCGGTGCCGAAAAATCCGCCGCCACCGGATAGCGGTGCCCGTCCACCTGCACCCAGCCGATCGAGAGCGGTTCCAGAAACTCAATCTCCGCCGAGTGGCCGGTGAACTTCTCCACCGCCGTCACCGAGCCATAGAGCCGGCGCGCGGAGAAGACCTTGCGGTAATGCGGGACGGTCGTTTTCCCCACCGCGATAAACGGCGCGCCGAGGCCATCGACATAAATGTGCCGCTCGAAGTAGCGGCCGCCAATCTTCGTCGCGTCGGCCGCGTAAAGCTGGTAGTCATTGGGATTGAAGCCGGTGGGGAGCGGCTTCTTGAAGGTGAGCGTGAGCGACAGTTTCCCCTCTTCGCGGCCCAGGGCAACCGGCTTTTGCCACGGCTGGAGCTTGTGCTTTTGGATCGCCTCCACGCTGCGCCCGAGCGCGTAGTTGTAGATCCGCAACGGCTCCTCTTCGTTCGGGTGTTTGGCCAGTTCCAGCGCGGCGGTCTGCGCCGCGGCCTGATACTGGGCCAGCGCGGAAAGGGAATTTCGCGGGAGTTTCGTTGCTTCGGAAAGATGATTCTCCGCCGCCTGCAGCGCAGGCGAATGCCCCGGGTAGGAGTAAACGGCGCGGTTGTGCCGCACGTAAGCGAGCGGCGTGCAGGCTCCGGCCAGCAGCGTGACCGCCAGCAGGCTCATCCACTTTCCCGCACTGGAAAAACTCATGCGCTGCTTTTAGCACAAAATCAGAATGAAAAAGGAAATTTTACTTCTCCGCACTCATCCAAAAAATGATGTCATCCTGAGACACCGAACCCGCAGTGCGGAATTGCAAAACGTTCTGCACCGTCTTTCTCTGTAGTTCTTTGGGAGCGAAGCGCAGCGAGATCCAAGGCTCTCCATCTATTTCTGCGCGGGGAAAACAATAAAGTCCTTTGCGCTAACGATGCGCTAACCGCTCAGAAATAGTCAGAAATCCTTCGACTTCATTCCGCTACGCTCAGAATGACATCGTTTTTGGGTTTCTATTTCCCCGCCTGCACGCTGAACGGTGCGGCTGGCAATCCAGCCTGGTTGTAGAGATTGCAGCCGTCGGGGTAGTTGGCCCAGGCGTAGCGGACGGAAACCGGTGCAGAAACCGTGGGGCTTTGGATGACAAGGGAATCGCCGTCGATGGTCGCGGCGGCGGGGACGAACTGCCCATCCGCTCCGGCAATCTCGAAGGTCTTCAACGGGCCGCCCCTGGCGACGAGCCCGCCGGTGGCATGCGAGAATTGCACGCGGAGGGTTCCCTTTTCGACAGTCACCACACCCGGCACCGGGCCGGAATCCTCGATCTCCCGGCCATACGTCTTCGCCAGCGCAATCTTCGTGAGGCGCAGGCCGACGTCCTGCTTGTCCTTGGGATGCACGTTCTTCTTGTCGCCGATGTCGATCGTGACCGCCATCCCCGTTTTCGGCAGTTTCAGCGCCTCGGCCTGCCAGGCGCGGACTTGCGGGGTGTTACTAGGCTGGTCCAGCGCGGCGAGCTGGCAGAAATAGAACGGAAACTCCCGGCTCCAGAGCGAACGCCAGTCCTTGATCAACGTCTCGTTCCAGAGCGGGTAAAGCTCCTTCGGCGGGGTGATGGATTCGCCCTGATACCAGAGCACGCCACGCATCGCATAGGGGATGACCGGCGCAACCATGCCGTTGAACATCACTGTCGGGTTGTGCTGATCCTGGACCGGATCGGCATACGGATTGCGCGGCGGACGTTTTCCGGCGGCCTTGGCCGCATCCACTTGCGCCTGCCACTGGCTGGTCTGCTCCGGCGTCGGCGGCACGAAGGCTTTCACTTTCGTATCGAAGGCATCGAGCTCCGGCCTGAGCTTCGGGTTGGCGGCAATCGCCTCGCGGCGAATCCACGACTGTGCGGTGCTCGCGCCAAAGGTGCAGGTAACGATGCCCACCGGCACTTTCAGTTCCTGTTGCAAATCCCGCGCGAAAAAATAGCCGATTGCGGAGAACTCGGGCACGTTCTCCGGCGTGCAGACCTTCCATACACCGGCCACCGTGGTTTGCGGCGTATAAGCCTTCGTCCATTGCGGGCTGAACATGCGGAGCTGGGGATAGTTGGCGGCCGCGATTTCCTGCGCCTCGTTGTTCACCCCGGCAAAGGCGTATTTCTTCGTCTTCGCCACGGTGAAATCCATGTTCGACTGGCCGGAGCAAATCCAGACCTCGCCCACGAGCAGATCCTGCAACACCACCGGTGCCTCACCACCGTCCCCACTGATCTTCATGATTTGCGAGTCCATTGACGCCTTCATGGGATCGAGTTCCACCTTCCAGGTGCCATCCCCGGCGGCGGTCGTCGTTTGGTGCTGACCGCCAAACTCCACCGTCACCTTTTCGCCGGCAGTCGCGGTTCCCCACACCGGCACCGGCATCTGCTGTTGCAGGACGGCGTGGTCGGTAAACGGGCTGGCCGGTTTGATCCCGGCGATGCTGTTCAGCACCTGGGCCAGCAACAAGCCGGCGATGACAAAACCAATGGGAAAAGAAGCACTGCGAGGGGCTTTCATAGAGAGAATGGGGTTGGGGTTCAGATTGAACCCAGCACTGGCCCGAAAGAAGCGGAAAATTTTCGCCCACGAAGAGGGAAAAATTCCTCAAGGCGGCCGAAACCGCAGGGAGCGCTCGCATACTGAAATAAATCTGAAAACCGTTTCAGTGCCACCGATTCGCCTTGCAAACTACCGTGCTTGCAATAGATGTCGGCCCATTGGCCTCCTACGGTGTATGGCTTCGGTTTCCTCCATTTCTGGGTTGTTGCTGGCGATGTGCATCACGGTGCACGCGGCGTCCAGCGCGCTTATCGTCACTGGTCTTGCCGCCTCCCCGGAGGATACGGATGAATTTCAACGTCTCGCCGGGGAAACCAAACGCCTCCTCGTCGAGCGCGGCTTCCCGCAGGAGAACATCACCACCCTTTCGGGCCGGGTAAGCCGCGAGGCCGTTTTGCAGGCTCTGCAGGCGGCCAAACCAAGCGCGAAGGACGATGAATTCTGGCTCGTGCTCTACGGGCACTCCGCCACGGTGAGCGACGAACCGGCCTTTCAAATCAGCGGCCCCCGGCTGACCGCCTCGGATTTGAAAACCGCCCTGGAGGCTATTCCCGCGCGGCAGTATGTCTTCATCGGCACCAATGCCAGCGGTTCGTTTCTCACCCCGCTGCAAAGCGCGAACCGCAATGTGCTGACCGCGACCAAGGGCCAGGATGAGGACGACCAGCCCCGCTTTCCCGATGAGTGGATCGAAGCCTTCGGCGAAAACCCCAAGGCCTCCTTTGCCCGCATCGCCGCCCGCGCCGCCGCGCTCACGGAGGACCAATACAAGACGAACAGCCTGGCCCAGACCGAGCATGCCCGCCTCGCGGATGCCACCACGGGCACCATCCTGGAGCCGCCCTTCGGCGTGGACCTTTCGGTCAAGGACCCGACCGCCGCTCACAGCAATGGGACGGATGACGACGGATCGGTGGACCTCTCGAAACTCACGGTAAAACCGCGCGATCCCAATGCGATGTGGGAAAAACAGCCGGCCAGCGACGAAACGCGCAAGATCATCGCCGAGGCACAGAAAACGCCCAACCCGGATGGCGACGCCGCGATCATGCTCGAGCAGCAGATTGCCTTTACTGTCCGCGCCGACCGGATGACCGAGCGCGATGTTTCCTATCGCGTCTATGTGCCGCGCGAGGAGGCAGTCGCGGATTGGGCGAACTGCTTTTTGCCGCAATCGGCCCCGGTCGTCACGACCAGGCTGTTGCAGGCGCGCTTGATCAATCCCGACGGGAGTTCCACCGTCTTCAATCCCGCGAAGGTCCACGAATCCATTGACCCAAATTCGGGCGAATCGAGTGGCGAGAGCATGATCTTCCTGCCCGATGCCCATGCCGGGTGCGTGATCGAGATCGCCTACCGCACCTTGCAAATGGTGGATTCCACCATCCCGGAGGTCTCCGAGTCGCTTCCCATCCAGCAGAGCGTGCCAGTGCTCAAGACCTCGCTCGAAGTGCGGGTGCCGGAGAAGCCAGCCTTTCACGTGCAACTAAACGGGCTGACCGCCACGCCGGTGGAAAGCGTGGAGAATGACCGCCAGGTTTCCCACTGGGATCTGGGGCCGATTCCTTCCGCGGCGGCCCTCCCGGGCGATCCGCCACCGCAGCAGTGGACGGTCTGGCTCGCAGTGAGTTCGCTGCCCTCCTGGGACCATTTTGCGGCCTGTTACCGGCGGCTGGCCCGGGGCTCGGACGTGATCGACGACTCGGTGCGCGCGATGGGCAAAAAACTGGCCGAGGGCGCAAAGACCCGCATGGAGAAGATTCAGCGCGATTTCGAGTTCGTCTCCGCGCTGCGCTACGTGGCGATCGAGATCGGCGTCCAGGGCTTCCGTCCCCGCACCCCTGCGCAGGTGCTGGCGAACCGCTACGGCGATTGCAAGGACAAGGCGAATCTCGTCGCCGCCCTCCTCCGCAGCCAGGGCATCGACGCCCATTTTGTGCTACTCAACCGCTTCTCCTATACCGACGTCAATTTCCCGAGCTGGCAGTTCAATCACGCGATTGCCTTCGTCCCGGCGGCGGCGAAGGACGGGCAGGCCAATGACCTGTGGCTCGACACCACCGACAGCGTGACTCCGTTTGGCTCCGTGCCGCCGGGCGACTACGGGCGCTCCGGGCTCATCTTTAGCGACGACAAGGTGGAATTCAAGACCGTGAAGACCGACAAGTCCGGTGTCTCGGAAATTCGCGACGACTGGACGCTGCGCCAGGATGCAAACGGCATCTGGAGCGGACAGGTGAAGCGCGCGGGGCTGGGCTTTGCCGATGACGGATTGCGCCGCGAATACCGCGGGTTCGCCCCGGTGCAGCGACAGGCGCGGCTTTTCCAGGCCTTCAACGCGCTCTGGCCGCTCGCCGAGTTTTCCAAGGTGCAGGTGAGCGATGCCAGCGTGCAGGGACAGCCGATGCAGTTGCAGGCGGAGGTCACCGGCGACATTGCGCGGCTGCCACAGATTGGCGATGGCGTTCAACTGGCGCTGGCCGCTCCCACCCGCAACCGCCCGCTGCTGCTCAACGACGGACAGCCCATGCGCTTCACCCAGACGATCACGCTGCACTACGACCACGCGACGCCGAAGGAGCTGCCCGCTCCGTTCCACACCGAAGCCGCGGGCGAGCAACTGAGCGTGGAATGGACCCGTGTGGATGAGCACACCTGCCGCCGCACCGCCAGCCTGGACCTCGCCCAGGGGCTCGTCTCCACCGCCGATTACGCCGCGCTGCGCCGCGCCCTGCACGACTGGAACACTTCACTTGCCCGCTAGAAAAACCCGCCTATGAACAGCACTACGATTAACCCGCCCGCCCCCACCTCCAGCGAAGCCGATGTGGAAATCCTGCGCAGTGTCCCTTCCCGCTACCAGCAGCTTGCGACGGAACTCGGCCGCCGGATCGTCGGCCAGCGGGAGGTGATCCAGGACCTGTTCGTGGCGCTCGCGGTGCAGGGGCACGTGCTGATGATCGGTGTGCCCGGCCTGGCCAAGACCCTGCTTGTGCGCAGCCTCGCGGAAATTCTCGATCTCAAGTTCCAGCGCATCCAGTTCACGCCCGACCTCATGCCGAGCGACATCACCGGCACCGAAATCATCGAGGAGTCGCAGGATGGCCGCCGGGAATTCCGCTTCATCCCCGGCCCGGTTTTCGCGAGCCTGCTCCTGGCGGATGAAATTAACCGCACCCCGCCCAAGACCCAGGCCGCGTTGCTCGAAGCCATGCAGGAACGGCATGTCACCGTGGCCGGGCGCACCTATCAACTTCCTTCGCCCTTCTTCGTGCTCGCGACCCAAAACCCGATCGAGCAGGAAGGCACCTACCCGCTGCCCGAGGCGCAGCTCGACCGTTTCATGTTCAACCTGCGCGTCGATTACCCCTCGCATGAGGAGGAGGTGCGCATCCTGCTGGAAACCACGACCGACACCACCACCACGCTGCAAAAAATCTGGACCGGTGAGGAAATGATCGCCCTGCAACGCGCGGTCCGGCAGGTGCCGGTGGCGCAGTCGGTGGCGGAATATGCCGTTTCCCTCGTGCATGCAACCCGGCCCGGCGGGACCAGGTCGCCCGATTTTGTGAAGCGTTACGTGCAATGGGGCGCCGGCCCCCGCGCCTCGCAGTATCTGGCGCTCGCTGGCAAGGCCTTCGCGGTGCTCGACGGCCGGTTCAACGTCGCCCGCGAGGACATCCAGCGCGCGGCCAAGCTCGTGCTGCGCCATCGCATGATCACCAATTATCGCGCCGAGGCGGATCACCAGACCGCGGACACCATCATTGACAACCTGCTCAAAACCGTCCGGTGAGTGTCACCCCTCCACCTCTGCCTAAAAGCTCTCCCGGGCCGCCCCCCCTGCCCCGCCGGAAGGAACGGACCGGCGGAATTCCGCTTCCGCCGCTGGATCTCCGGCTGCTCGCGGAGCTGCCTTCGCTCGATTTGCAGGCGCGCTATCTCGTCGATGGTTTTCTCTCGGGTCGCCATCGCAGTCCGCAAAAAGGCTCGTCGGTGGAGTTCGCCGAGTATCGCGATTATCAGCACGGCGACGACCTGCGCCGGGTGGACTGGCGGCTCTTCGGCCGCACCGACCGGCTGCACGTGAAGCAATATGAGGAGGAAACGCAGCTCCGCGTCTTCGTGGTGCTCGATACCAGCGCCTCGATGAACTACACTTCGCGCCCCGACCGGCTGCGCAAGATCGAGTTCGCGCGGGTCACCCTCGCGGCCATCGCCGCGCTGGCCCATCGCCAGGGCGACGCCTTCGGGCTCGGGCTGGCCGGGCCGGATCTCGGCGATTTTCTGCGCGCACGCTGCTCGGTGCCGCACTGGCGCACCTTCGTCGGGCGGCTGCAGGGCGTCGCCCCCACCGGCCACGCCTCGCTCGCGAAGGCGCTGGAAGACCTGGCGGAGATCATCCCCGGGCGCTCCCTGGTGGTGATTGCGAGCGATTTCTACGAGGAAACCCCCCGCCTGGAGGCGGCGCTGCGACGGCTGCGCTACGATCATCACGACTTGATCGGCCTGCATGTCCTTGATCCGGTGGAGGTGGATTTCGATCTCGATCATGGCGGTTTTTTTGTCGATCTGGAAACCGGGCAACAGATCAAGCTCGACGCCTCCTCAGCCCGCGAGGGCTACCTCGAGCGCTTCGAGAAATACTGCACGGAACTCGATGACCTTTTCCACACCGTCGGCGGTGAACTCGCCCGGCTGCGCACGGATCGCGCTCCCTTCGAGGCGCTTTCCCATTACCTCGCCCAGCGAAAGGAGCGCTGCCCATGAACTGGCTCTTTCCCGGCTTCCTCGCCGCCGGACTCGCGATCGGTCTGCCGGTGCTGCTCCACATCCTGCGCAGCAAGCCCAAGACCGTACTGCATTTCCCCTCGCTGCGCCTGCTCGGGCAGACTGCGATTCGCGACACCCGCAAGCATCGTCTGCGCCGCCTCATCACCTTGCTCCTGCGCTGCCTGATCATCCTGCTGCTGGCCGGGGCGTTTGCGCGTCCGTTTTGGATCAACCCGGGCACGGCACATCGACAGGTGTTGCTCATCGCGGTGGATAACTCGATGAGCATGCAGGCGACCGGCCGCTGGGACACGCTGCGCCAGCAGGCGCTGCATCAGCTCGATCAGTTGAACCCCGGCGACCAGGCGGCTCTGCTGGTAATGCAGCCCCATCCCGCCTGGCTCGTGCCAATGACCGACGATCTCAATCAGGTGCGCTCGACCTTGCAGGCCGCGAAACCGGCCTATGAAGGCACCCACTACGGCCCCGCCCTGCAAATGGCTTCCGACGCGCTCGCCGCCACTGCCGGTGGCGAAAAGACCCTTTTCTGGCTGGCCGATGAGCAGCAAAGCGGCTGGCAGGGGACGGACTTCAACCAGCACCTGCCCGCCGGGCTGCAAGTCATCTTCCCGGCCCCGGCCGCTGACGTGCGGCGGCAGGCTTCCCTCACCGCGCTCGAATGGCCGGCGGATGGGAAACGCAATCAGTTCCAGGCCACGATCCACCTCTTCCAGCCGCTGCGCGATCAGCGCCAGATCATCATCACCGCTCACGGCCAGACCATCGGCCGGCAGCCGGTGACGCTGGAAGTGGGCGACAATCACGTCACCATCCCGCTGCCCGCGGATTTGAAGGCGCAGGGATTGCGCGTGTCCCTCGACCCCGACGATCTGCCTGCCGACGACGCGGCATGGATTTCCAGCGAAAAGCCGTCCGCAGGCAGCGTGCTGCTGGATGCCAGTGACAGCACCGACTTCCTTACCCACGCCCTGCGCGCCACTTCGCGGCTGGCCACCGGCGGCTTCGAACCATCCACGCTGCCCGCCACCGACTGGCCCCGGGGCGCGGTCGCCCTTCTCCGCAATCCCGCCACCTTCAATCCTCCGGCGGTGGACGTGCTCAACCGCTTCTTCGAAAGCAGCGGCGCAGTCTGGGTTTTCGTGGATGGCTCCGCCGGGCAGACCGCATGGCTGAAGGAACGCGGCGTGCAAATCGTCGAACGCCCGACGCCGGACGATCCCGAGCATCTGCGCGACTGGGATCCCGACCATCCGGTGCTCGCCGCTTTCTCGGGGCAAAGCATGATGCCGCTGCTGAACGTCGAGTTCACCCACGGCTTCAATCTGCAAGGCGACGCCCTCACTCCACTCGCCAGCTGGCCGGATGGCGAAATCGCCATCGCCGAATGGAGCAGCAACGGCCGCCGCATGCTCATCACCGGCTTCCCCCCGGAGCGCGAGGCCACGAACTGGCCCGCGCTCCCCACTTTCGTTCCCTTCGTCCATCAGGCCGTGCGCTGGCTGGGCTCCTTCAACAACGTGCGCAGTGAATGGAAAATCGGCGACACCATTCCGCTGCATGGCAAAGGGATCTGGAAGGCGATCGACGCACTGGAGGCGCAGCAGGACGCGACCGTCACCGACCGTGTGCGTCCCTCGATTCCCGGTCTTTACGAGTTCGTGAGCGGGGAAAAATCCGCGGTGTATGCCGTAAATCCGCCAGCGGGCGAATCGGATCTCACTCCGCTGCAAAATTCCGATCAACTGGATCGCCTGCAATCCCCGGTCGCTCAATCCCAGGCCCAGCCGGCCCAAACCGCCTCCCTCAGCGATGAAACCTCGGAGAACCAGCAACGCCTGTGGTGGTGGGTGCTGGCGATTTGCGGACTCGCCCTGCTGGCCGAACTCGCGCTGGCCAACCGCACTGCCATGTAGCCATGAAGCCGCTCCCTGAAATCCCTGCCCATCTGCTGCAACATCAGTCGCGACGCACCCGCTTCCTCTGGCCACTGATCGTCCTCATCACCGGCCTTGGAGTGACGCTGGCCCTGAGCTGGCACGAGCATTTCTCGTGGGCGAAGCTGGAGACGTGGGGCCGCCTTCCCTGGCTGTGGGCGGGCGGGCTCGGCCTCACCCTTTTCGCAAGCCTGCTCACCTGGTGGCTGCGCCGGAAGCCGCTCACCCACAGCGCGCAATCCCTCGATGCGCGCCTGATCGCCAAGAACCGCCTCGAAACGCTGGCCTCGCTGCAGGACGATCCCGGCGCCATCGCCCATGCGCAGCGCGAGGAGACGGCGGAGTTTATTACCCGGGCCGGCATTCAGCCCCGCGATTCGTGGTTCTGGATTCTCGGGAGCACCGTGGCGGTCCTGCTGCTCTCCCATTTTGTGACGCTGCTTACCTGGACCCGCCCCTGGGTTTCCCTGCCGGTCGCCGCCGCCACACCGAGCCCCACCCCCAAGGCTCCCGAAGCGCCGAAGGCTTCCATCACCTGGAAAACCCCGAAGTCGGAAATCAAGGCCACGCAAATTGAGGAAGTGCCACTCCAGGCCATGGCGAATTCGCAAAGCGGTCTGCAGAACCTGGAGCTGCAGGTCTCCGTCAACGGCGAGCCCAAGCCGCCGATTTCCATCCCGCTCGAGGCGTTGAAGCAGGCGGGCTCGCACCCGATCAAGACCTCGATGTATCTCGACCAGCTCGAGGTGCAGCCGTTCGACATGGTGTCCTACAACCTGAGCGCGAAGCGGATTTCCAGCCTGCAACTCCCGCCGGTGGTTTCCCCCGTGCAGTTCGTCGAGATCAAGCCATTCCGGGACGACGTGCGCGAGGTGCCCAGTGGCGCTCCCGGCCAGGCCTCGTTCGCGATGGTCGTCGCGCTCAAGGCGGCCCAGCTCCGCCTGCTCAAGGAAAACTTCGTCCTCGCGCACACCGATCTGCCCAAGACGGATGCAACGTGGAAAAAGGAGAACGACCGCGTCGGCAGCCAGCAAGACATCCTGGAAAAGAAGACCGGCGAGGTCATCCAGCAAATGATTACCGACGGCGTGCCCGCCGAGATCGTGGACCTGATCACGCAGGCGCAACCCCAGATGGCCGCGGCGACCGATAAAATCCAGAAAACCCAGAACCAGCCCGCGCTGAATCCCCAGGGCCGCTCGCTCGCGCTCATCACCGAGGTGGAAAAATTCATGATCAAGGTGGCGGCAAAAGGAGGCATGGCCCGCAAAAGCCCGCACAATCCCGACGATCCCTTTGACAAGCAGAAGCAGATGGAGCTGAAGCAGCGCTTTGCCACCAAGGCGGGCGAGCTGGAGTTGCTGGCCTCCGAGGAACAGAAAATCGCGAATGAACTGTCGCAGCCCGGGAGCGATTCAAATCCCTCGCCCACGCCATCCGCCACCCCCGCTGGCACGCCCGATCCGAACAAGATCGAGGGCTCGCTGACCTCGCGGCAGACGCAGATCAGCCAGCGGCTCGCGGCACTGGTGAATGGCAATGACTTCGTGGCCGACGCAACCAAGCATCTGGAAAGCGGCCAGCAGCAGGCAAACCAGGCCCTGCAACAACTCGATGCCGACGACCACCAGGCCGCGCAGGAACCCGCCGCCGCCGCCGCCCGCGAATTGAAGCTCGCCCTCAACGCGATCAACCAGGCCGGCGAACAGGCCGCCAATGAAAAGCTGGCCGATGCCTTGAACGCTTTGAACCAGGCCTCGCAGCAAGCCCGCAGCGCACCGGAGCGGAAGACGGACGACGAGGCAAAACAACAGGCCCAGCAGGCCGAGGACCAGACCGCACAAACGGCGCAGGAACTTTCCGACCTCGCCCGCGAGCAGCAGGAAAACGGTTCGGCCAAAGCGGCGCAGGAACTTCAGCAAATGGCAAAAGCGATGAGCGCCGATGACGTGAAGAAGCTGCTCGACCAGCTCAAAGACGCGCCACGGGATGCCGGCCGCGCCAGCGCCGCTGCCAACAAGCTGCAGGACCTCGCCGCGCGCGCCGCTTTGGCCCGCCAGAGCGGCCCGATGACTCCCGAACAGATTGCGCAAGTCCTGGACCGTCTTGAGCGCGACCAGGCCAACCTCCAGCGTCTTGCTCAGATGAGCCTCCCCGCGCCACAAGGCCAACAAGGCCAACAAGGCCAACAAGGCCAACAAGGCCAACAAGGCCAACAAGGCCAACAAGGCCAACAAGGCCAACAAGGCCAACAAGGCCAACAAGGCCAACAAGGCC